>Ga0210057_1003190_pt1 | contig 22737 bp, 20 predicted proteins | sample CryGeyCG2114_010_2_FD_183968 | JGI IMG/M metagenome (GOLD analysis project Ga0210057, IMG submission 183968) | Groundwater microbial communities from aquifer - Crystal Geyser CG10_big_fil_rev_8/21/14_0.10 (SPAdes) (version 2) | ecosystem: Environmental > Aquatic > Deep subsurface > Groundwater ...
GCATGCAGTCCGTCCAGCATGTCGGCATTAAGATTGGTTACCAGTCCGGTGGAGGAGACTGCTAAACTGCCAAATATACCGGTATTGCCCACATTTATACTTCCATCAATATCCAATTTTTGGGAAGGTGTGGTAGTGCCGATACCTAAATTTCCGCCATTTGAGAATCTGGCTATCTCTGTCGCGCCCCAGAAAACAATATTGCCGCTGGCTTCATGGATGACCAAATTATTAGCCAGTTGCCCGACCGAGTAAACATCACTCGTTCGATAAATAAGGCTGTCACCGCCATGACTGCTTAGTTTAATTCCCGCAGAAGCGTCAATGCCGGCATTAAGATTGGAAACTTGGATTTTTGTGGTTGCATCTTGTAATTTGCTGACATGTAGAAGTTCTAAGGGATTGGTTGTACCGATACCAACACCGCCAGTCCCGTCAAGAGACAAACTAATATCGCCGTCGCCGGTGGTAGTTAATACCAAAACGGGCGATTGGATCGTAAAAGTACCGCCGGTTGTTTGCAGGGTGGGGTTGCTGGCCGCGATGCCCAAGAAACCGTTGCCATCAATAATGGGAATTTCGTTTATTTGCGCTCCGATGCCGGTGGCGCCAACGCCGTAACCTTGAAGATATTGGGAGTTAAAGGCGTAGCCGACGGTAGCAATCTGTTGTCGGGCGGTCATTTCCGGATCTCCGCCGACAGTCACTCCCAAATAAAGATCCATGTTATCTTTAAATATACTTCGATCTATATCGACCGTATCACCAAGAAGAGTATTGAAGATGCCGTCGATATCCGGGGTGATATTTTTAGTCTCCGACCAAAGAGCCGTCCCGCCGGTGCCAACATTATAGATGCTGAAGGCAAATGTTTTTCCAATTCCGATCGGGGTGTCGTACTGGTCGGTTAATCTTCCTTGAAAAGAAAGAAAAGCTGGCACAGAAACAGGCGCAGTTCCTAAAATCCGCCCTTCTTTACTGGTTCTTCTACCAAACTGGTCGTAAACGCCGACCCCCAGCCCCACGCAAAAAATTATTAAAAGCGCCAGATTAATGAAGCGGCTGTATGATAGCTTGTGATACTTTATGAGCCACTTTGGTTGACCGTATTTGATAGCATATGGAAGGGTGTAACGAAGGGAATTTATTTTTGCAAGGAGTCTCCTTGCAGTATTGCGAGGAGACTCCTTGCCTAAAATGCCCAGTGAAGAGAGTTTATTGATAATTTCTTCAGGTTTAAAATCTTTAGCAGTGGATGCAATTTCAGGTTTTTTGTCTAAAATAAGATAGTTCTTTGCTTCAAGAAAATTAAGATAAACCCGAACCGAAGAGAGTTTTCTTTCAGTTGTAGACGGAGAAACACCTGATTTAATCAGAAATTCTTTATATTTTTCTAAGATTTTTTGAGCAGTTTTCATTTTAAACTTCCAGTTTATTTTTACTCCAGATCAAAAATTGTTTGGTATCAACAAGATAGTTTTTAACCGTAATTTTTGTTAGGCCTTTTCTTAGAAGATCTTCTTTAAATTGGCCGAGATGGCATTTATGCTCCGGGAAAAGCGGCCGATCGGACAACGTTTTTAAATTGTCAAAAATATTTTCCGCAATCAGATTTTGGGAAAGACAAAATGAGCCTAATTTTCGTAATGCGGAATATTTACGGTTGATAGATTTAAGGGGAATTTTGCTTTCGATAAGAAAGAAATTATAATTTGATAAAATTTTAGGATTTATCTTTTTAAGAATAACCGAGAAATCAAAGTTTGAATATAAATCAGAATTTTTTTGCAAATGGGGAATAAGCCAGTTTAAAAAAAATTTTACGTCTGAAACATAACCTCTTTGGGTAATAGAAGCAGTTTTTTCCGCAACTAAAAAGTTCCTGAACGATTTGAGGAAATTCTCAAGATGCTCATTAGCCTCAACATTATACGGATTATACATACAATCAACTATAATAAATATTTTATCGACTTGTCAAGAAGGAATGTAGGCATAAACATAAAAGGGATTCTCAAATTTATGTCTGGGAGAAGGGAAACAATCCTTTTTGAGGTAAAATTTAGTGGTTTAATTTATTAAATCCGTTTTGATTATAAATGAAAGAATTTATCTCTGATTTTCTATTTTCACAAAGAATTAAAACATTTTTTTGATATCCTTAGACACTATCACAATCTATGTATTGATAACAATTTACCACATTTGCGGAAAAAATTATTTCTTGCGGAAGTTGTAAGGAATTTGCATTATTGCGGAATATGTTTTTTTAAAAAATTATTGCTGGTGATTATTTGTAAAAAATTTTAGCTAAATTGTCTTTTTTTATTAAGAGTTTATTTTTTTATGCCTAAATTTAAAATTGTTTCTAATTTTTTATTTTTCTATTTTTTAATTTGTTAATTTTTTAATTCGTTAATCTTTTAATTCGTTAATTTTTAATTCGCTAATCTTTAAATTCGTTGATCTTTTAATTAGGGTGGCAATTATTTATTTTGACTGCTAACACTTTTTTTGTTAAATAATAATTCGATAGTTGGGCATTTATTAATTATACTTGACTTTTTGTTTTGTTTAAAATAAACTTGTGTTGTTATGAAGAAAGAAGTAGTTTTTTATGCTTCTTTAGGTTTTTTTTTGGTGGCGGTGGTGTTTGTTTTGTTTAATCTTTCCATGGGCAGAACAAATTTTTTTGGCCGTGCCAGCACTCCGGGAACAATTTCGTTGCCGGCCTGCCGGGTTTTTGCGTCTCCGGTGATTTCTAAATCAGGAGGGAACGATAAAATTAGAGTTACTGCCTTTATTTTGGATGATACAGGGAGGGGTGTTACCAACAAAACAGTTGATTTTTCCTGCAGAGACGTTAGTCTTTGTCAAACCAGTCAGGTAGTTTTTTCCCCGGTTCAGCCCAATACCGATAATACCGGTCAGGCATTTTATGATGTTTCTTCGATGTCGGAGGGCAGTTTCGAGGTAGAAGCCAGAGTCGGCGGTCTTTCTGTTCCCCAGACGGTGACAGTGGTGTTTCGGTAAATTTAATAATCTTGCTTTTGGCGAAAATTAAGCCGTTTTTTAAAAAGATTTTCCGTGTAACCGCCTTCAGATAAAAATTTATTCTCTGCCGATTTCACCTGTTTAAAAAGGAGAAAGGTTTCGATGTGCAAAAGTGTCAGGAGGAAATTAGTTGCTTCTTCTAAGTTATCTAAGTCACTTAAGTTATTTAAATTGGAGAAACGATAGCCGATTCCGCGAAAATCGGCTACTTGGGGATCAGTTTTGGGCCAAATTTTTAAACTTCTTTGCCTTAAAAAATCCTCTAAATCAGCAATTGCTTCTTCAAACGAAGCCATTGCAACCCCTAAAAGCTTTATTTGACTTTTTAAAGAGACAATTTCGGAAACACCTTCGATAATGTTTTGTTTACCGGATCGGAGTGCTTGGGTAAACTGCTCGACTGTCCGCCGGACAGGAAGGTCGCTTAAGTAGAACTTGCGGGAGAAAATTATTCCCAGATCGCAGATCATTTCCGCATATCGGAAAGTCAGTAGATATTTATATTTTGGGAAAGTCATAGGTCACCTAAGCTAGTATCGTAGAAAGCAGGGGATTTAACCAAATCGTTTTGGGGAATAAGCAAGGCATGGGGTTTTCTTTTTCTTAAGAGGCTTAAGACACTTAAGATACTTAAGACGAGGAGGATTAACCAAAGCCAGTTTGGTTTGAATACCTGCAAAGAAAGAGTATTGCTTTTGGGAGAAGGGAAAACGCCTAAGTAACTTGGGAAACTTAGGTTACTTAAGTAGGAAACCGCAAAAAGACGGTTTTCCGAAGGATCGGAGGTTGGCAGGGAGAACTCAAAGTAGCCGTTTGTGTTGCTGCGGATGGAATACTTCGGTAAACCGGCGGCGAAAACAGAAAATAGTTTGTTATGTATGTTATGAAAATTATAATTATTATAGTTTTCAAACAGGTAAACATCTACTTCCGAGTCGGGAAAGGTCATCCCGGAGGCTTTTGTTGACTCACCAAGGTGTATTTTTGTTCTTTCCAAAGAAATTGTCGGCGGTAGTAAAACGCCAATTATTTCAGCATTGTCCGTCGGCGGTATTGCCGGTAAGCAAACTGGCAGTGTAGGGACTAGGTTGATATCTTGGGAAGTCAGACAAAGCTCTCCGTATGATTTTTTGACAGGGACCATAAAAAATTCAAAGTAGCCGTTTTCATCTGCTGCTGTTTTGCGGGCGGTTCCCTGGCCGTTAAGATAGACTTCAGCGTAAGGCGAAGTCCATCCGGAAAGTATCCCGATTTGGTATTCGCCGACGCGGGCGACAACATTGGGAACTGTTTTAGATTGTCTTTCAAGAGGCAGGACTTTAGCGTGTTTACTTATAAAATATTTTTTTCCCAAAGCAAAAGGAAAACAAAAAAGAAAGGTAATTATAAAAGAAAGACAAACTTTTCTGCCGGTGGGCATAAAATAATTCTACCGCAAATGGAAGTTATTTTTCCTCTTCGATTTCTTTAGACGGTTTGTTTTTGATCCGACCGGCTAAAATAATGGCTAAGAAAACGGCGGCAGCGGCAGCAAGAATAATTTTGTAAGGAATGACCCAAAAGGTAACCATCGCCGAAAGCGGCAGACTACTTTCCTGACCAAAAAAACCAACAAGATCAGCGCGATATCGGCCCAAAAGCCATTTCTTCGGCCAAGTTGTCTCATATGCCCTGAAAGTCCCGGGAAAGACATTGGTATGGCTGGGCAGAGCGGTAGAGTACACTTCTCTGCCAAATATGTTTTTAATTTTAATGCTTATTTTTGGATTAATGTGTATATCGCCGGTATTTTTTACTTCCGCTTTAAAATTAATCGGCCCGTACTGCGAAAAACCGGGGGCGGTGAAAGATGTTATCCGGCCGGATTCTTCGGTCGGACCGTTAACGGTTAAATAAACCAAAACTGCGGCCACCGCATTAACTGAAGCGCCGGTGCCTTCGGTTAAACCGGTTGATTTGGGCATAAAAGCGACCGAAATGTATCTTCCTCCCGGTCTGGCATCACCCGGGATCTGTAAATAAAGAGTGGTAACCATTGTTGCCCGGGCAGGGATAGAAATTGCGTCCGGCAGAATGGCCGCCCAAGAAGATGCGGCATATTTATTGTCAACTTTTGCATCGTAAGGAAGAAGTTCCGGAGTGCCGTTTTTATCGGTAACCACAAAGTTTTGGATATTGGCGTAAAAAACAGCCGCGGAGTCGGTATTGTTGGTGATTTTAATTGACTTTTCCGCTTTTTCGCCCGGATCAAGGGAAAATTTAAGAGTGGGGGGGGAGATGGTAAAACTTTGGGTAGTCTGCCCAAACACTTGTTTATTATTTGCAAAAAAGGCCAATCCTGCCAATACAGTTAAAACGCAAATTTGAAATTTGAAATTTGAAATTCGAAATGAATGATTCAATTTTAAATTATTTAATGTTTTAAATATTTCAAATTTTTTCATTTTAAATTGATTTCAAATTGTAAATTGTAAATTTCAAATTAAAAGGACGGTGTTGCCACGTAAGTCATCGCCGTATGAAAATTTCCGGCCGGAACGGCAGTACTAACGGTGGCAGCGTATTTTACGGTTGTAATTCCGTTTCCCAAAGGTCCCGTTATCGGACCGTTGGTATCACTCGCCAGAGTGTAGTAATAAATCGAAGAGGGATTGGCATATTTGGCGTCTGCCCCTCCGCCGGTGGGGCCGGTTCCCCAAAGTCCGACAGAGGTAATATCAAGTCCGCACGGGTGAATGCCAAAGGCGGGAGTACCGGCGGTCAGAAAGTCAGGGTCAGGAGTGTCATTATTAGTGGGTGTTCCCTGGGCATCGGCGATCCAATATCCGATAGCGTTATCAACCAGATGACCGCTGGAAGTGGCGGTTAAACTGTACCCACTGGTAGCGTTGGTGGTAACGGTTAAAAGTTGGCCGCTGCGGTTAATCGTGCTTGAATTCAGCACGCCTAAATTTACCTCTGTCGCCGTAGAATTAAAACCGGTGTTAACTGTTTCGGTGTTGGAACAGCCGGAGTTGCCGACATTCATGGCGGCCCCGTTGGTCATACCGGCGATGGTAAAGGACAAAGTTGGATCAACGGTGGCGTAAACTTCAACTGAATCAACCGTACCGACTCTAACTTTGGTTTCTTCAATCGTTGCACTGGTGGCATCAAGAGTTTTAATTTTAATTGTCCAGAGGTCAGCCGTACCGGCGGCGGCGGATTTAGATGGGTTAATTAAAGTCGGATTAGCACTGCCGATATTAATGATAATAGTGGCCGGGCCGGTGAGTCCGGTGCTTAAATTGCACTGGATTGTCTTGGTGCTTTCGGTGACGGCCCAACTGCCGCAGACTGCTCCGCCCCCGCTGAGGCTGATATTGTTTTGCGCCAGTCCGTTAAAAGAAAAGCTGTCGTCGGCCGGCAAAGCGCCGGTATTGCCAACGCCAACAGGAAAAATTATCTGGATTTTTCCGGTGTCCGGGATAGAAACGGAATTTCTAAAAGAAACAGTGTGTTTGGCGGTAATCGGAGTGTAAATGACCGATCCGCTGTGGCCGATACCGGTAGCCGCGGTGGCAAAATACACCGTTCTTTTACTAGTGGTTGGTATGTTGGCGGCCGACATGGAGGCAACAGTGGTGCTAAAGGTAGCGGCGCCGATTATGGTGGCGGAATCGGACGCGATCCAGCGGGAACCATTGTCAACCACAATGGCTTGAGTATCACTAAGGCTGACTCCGACTCCAAGGGTGGTGTAAGACGAAGGCCGGGAAGTAGAAATAGTATCCTTGGCTTCAGAAATTGCAAGAACAGGGCTCGACAGATTCTTTAGAAAGAACAAAAAAAAAGCAACAACCACTCCCAAGGTTATTTTTTCCTTCATATCCGTTTAATTTAACAATAAATTTTTATCCGTTGTCAAGAGGGAGTTTGGGTTTATTTTCGCTTTTTATTAAGTTTTTACGCACCATCAATAGTAAAAATATACCGGCCGATAAAGCAATTAACCTATATGGCAGATACCAAAAGACAATTTGGCTTGAAAGCACCGGCAAGGCCCCTTCTTCGTTTAAAGAAAATTCAAGTTTGGCTTTAAAGGGTCCCAGGGGAAGATGCGGTTTGTAAGAAGACAGGGTTAATTTTCTTTTTGATCCGGACAGAATATTCTGCTCCAGCAGTTTAATTTCCCCCTTTTGCTTAAGCAAACCGGCAACGGTAATTTGGCCGAAAGGTTTAAAAAAGGTCCGGCCGAAATTTTCCAAAACGAGATCAAAATCAACCGGGGAAAATGAGTCGATAATCATGGGAGTGGAGAACCGGTAGATCCGCCCGAGCAGGGCCGGTTTTTCCACGCTTGAGCTGGTTAAAAGAATATTGGTGCCGATTTTGGTAACCGAGGCGGCTTGATTTTTTTGATCTTGCCGGTTGGCAGATGAAGAAAAAAGCAGGGTAAAATAGTAGTCTTTTTCCGCATTGTTTTTCGGGAGAGTGATTTTTAAAGAAAGCTGTCTGGTTTCTTTTGGATTAAGAGTAAAAGATTTGTTGAATTTTTCTTTGGTGGTAAAGGAAAAAAAATAAGGCGAGTTATCCGCCGGCAGAATTTTAATCTGGCCGTTTTCGCCGTCCGGTTCAAAAGGGGCGATTGCCGGAGTTATCTCCAAAAATGAGTCGGTATTGTTTGCCAGCTGGTAATTTTGAATAACCGATTTTCCCGGCACCATCTGCACTTCGAGCAGGGGAGGCCAGATAGAGAGAGAGATTGTTTGGGCCTGTACGGCGGTGCTGCTGGCAAAAAGTAATGCGAAAGCAACGATCGTTGTCGCAATTCGAAATTTGAACTTTGAAATTTGAATTGAATGTTTCAATTTTAAATTATTTAATGTTTCAAACATTTCAAATTGATTTCAAATTGTAAATTTTAAATTTCAAATTAGTTAGTAGGTAGGCGTGGCGATGTAAGTAATAACATTTTGATAACGGCCGGCGGATTGGACAGCGGAAATATTAATTTTGTAGACGACCTCTGCCTCCCGGTTTTTCCCAACCTGATCCGAGGTCATGATTACTTTCGGTGTTTCGCTTTTTGATGTATTGGCAAATTGCTTAAAATCAGTATAGTTGGGTGGGGCGGCGGTGGGGAAAGGGGTGACAACATCATTCCCGTACAAGGAATAGCCAAAGCCATAAGTGGTGATTTCGGTCCATTTCCCGGCGGTGTCTTCGGTGATGTCACTGTTATCGCCGGTAATGTCAGGAATCAGCGCGCCGACGGAGTATACCATCATTTCGTGATTTTCTTCCGCGGTGACTTGATACCCTCCCGATCCGCCGGCAGAAACTGTCAGGGTGGTGGAGGCGGTTTTTGGTTGGTCGGTAGAAAGGACATCAAACTCTATAACACTATTACTTACCGTAAAGGAAAAAGGAGTAATCGTCTTTATATACCAGAAACCCGCTCCCAATTTGTACCCGGTTTTAGAGTAAGGTCCGACGGCCAATTCTCCGCCGGTAAAACCGAGTTTATAAGCGGAGGAACCGATATCGCCGGAGGCATAGTTTAAATTCGGCATCTGCAGGACATAATTGTCAGACTGCATATTGGCCAACACCTTTTTAGGCAATAGACAAATAGACAAATAAGCAAATAAGCAGACCAGAATTACTCTAATTGATCTAATTGACCTAATTTCTAAACAATGACCAATGCCCAATGACCAAAAATTTTGGAAATTAGCCTGCCCGACATGCTTCGCCCGCCTGCAAACGACTTGCAATGTCGGGCAGGCAAGTCGAAGCGGGCGGGGATTTGGGACTTGATTAGAGTAATTAGACATTAGAAATTAGAAATTTATTACCCATCGGTCTCCCGATCTATCTTTTCCTGCAGTTTTTCACCCGATTTAAGTATAGTTTTGGCGGTTTCCCGGATGGAGGTCAGATGTTCTTTTTGAGAAAGGGTCAAATGGCCCAGGTCGGCCAAAAGCTCGGCACTGTGATGAATAATCCGCAGTAAACTGTCTTTAAATTCAAGCGAAAGCCAGAGGAGGGAGTTGGTTTCCTCGTTGGAGAGACTGGCAGATTGCTGATTGCTGATAGCTGATAGCTCTTTTTTTTCTTTATGTAAAACTTTAATTTTATCTTGTGATTCGAGTAATTTTAGATACTGCCGGCCGAAGAAAATTGCCAGGGGAGCAAAAAGAAAAACCGAAAGAAGCTGAAAAACCGTATTGACAGAGTTTAATTCTTTTAGAAAAAAAAGAGCCAGGGCTAGAGTCAGAACCAGCGTGGCTAACGGTTCAAAAAGCAGGGCAAAAGCGAACAAATAAAAGTAGAGGATAAAGAAAAGCGGACTGGAAAGTCCGCCGGTAACACTGATTATAAGCAGTAAAACGGCGCTTAAGGCAAGGGTGTTCAAAAAAAGGTTTTGGTAAACAAAGTCCGGTTTTCGGTTAAAAAATAGCCGTAAAATAAAGTAAGCTGTGATCAGCAGGGCGGTTAACTGCAGATTGTAAACGGACAAAACCGGATTATTTGTCCAAAAATAGACAAAAGCAAAGGTTAAAATCAAAAAAATCATTTCCCGCCAGCTGGCTTGATCTTTTTTCTGGGGCATTACCAACATTGTCAGCCAGAATAATCAAAAAGTCAATAATTGGCTCTTGACTAAATTACGCTACCGTAATAAAGTTTTTTATATGACAAAGCTTTCCCGTTGGCCGATAGAAAAAGAAAAAATGAGTTTGTTTTTAGATGATTTTTGGACAGCAGTCGCTTCCTTAAAAAGCAAGACAGAAGCAAGAATGTTTTTTAACCAATTTTTAACCCATACCGAACGCAAAATGTTTGCCAAGAGATTTCAAATTGCCATGATGCTGGTTTTGGGATACGACTATAAATCTATTAGAAATCGACTGGGTGTTTCCGGGGCGACAATTGCAAAGATTAATAACTGGCTGGAAGAAAATAGGGAAGTATTAGTAACTGTGGCCAAAAGAATAATTCGGCTTAAAGAAAGAAAAATTATTGAAATGGAATCTAAAAAGATTAGTGTCAAAGGGAGATCGGGAGGCGTTTCGGTGGTTGAAGAGATAGGTGGAGAGTTGGCAAAAAGTATTTTTGATAAGAAAAAACAAAACAGCCTCGTAAAGTAATTTCCTAGATATAAATTAGTTTAGCGTAATAAACAAAAATGGATAGAGAAATCATTGATGTCGGCCTTGGAGATAAAGAGGGAAAAGTTGAGCGAAAGTTTCTTTTGGAAGAATTTTTGGAAAATAACAAATTTACAATCGGAATTTTATTATTGGGGATCATTTTGGTCGGGGCGGGGGTTTTGGGATTTAAGGTAATTAATTTTAGCGGTAATCAGCCTGAAGTCCAAATTCTCGGAGAGGAAAATACCGATAATTCGGGTAAAGAAGAATTGGTAGTGGAAATTTCCGGGGAAATCCAAAAGCCGGGAGTTTATAATTTGACCTCCGGCAGTCGGATAAATGACCTGCTTATTGCGGCCGGGGGATTATCGGTCAATGCAGACCGGGACTGGGTGGTGAAAAATGTTAATTTGGCGCAGAAATTAACTGATGGTGCCAAAATCTTTATTCCGGCAGTTGGCGAAAACAGTCAAACCGACAACCAGGCGGTTGAGGGAAAGATTAATATAAATACCGCTTCGGAGGCGGAGTTGGATATGCTTTGGGGAATTGGACCGGCAACGGCGCAAAAAGTTATTTCCGGCCGGCCTTACCAAAAGACGGAAGACCTTTTGAATAAAAAAATCGTCAAGACCAATGTTTGGGAAGAAATTAAAGATAAAATCTCGGTTTATTAAATGGCGAAATATGCCCTGATCGCTTTTTTGTTCTTACCCTTTTTTTATTTGCGGATGCAACTTCTTCCCAAACTTAATATAAAAGACGGGCAATTGGTAAAAATTACGGGATATTTATCTGACGAGCCCCAAGTTTCAGGCAACCGGCAAAGCTTCAAAATTGGGCAGTTTGAGATTGCCACAGAGAGATATCCGGAGTTTCATTACGGAGAAAAAATTCAAGCAACAGGAAAAATCAGAGAAAAATATTTTTTGAGTTATCCGGAAATTGAAGTTGTAGGGGCGCAATTTATTGCCCCCGCCGGTATTAAAGGGGCAGCGGTTTTTCTGAGATTAAAAATAAGAGAAATATTTAACCGGAGTTTTAGCAAACCTTATGATGGGATTGTCAGCGGAGTGGTTTTAGGCGACAAAAGTTTGATCAGCAAAGACTTTTGGGATAGGTTAAAGATAACCGGAACCCTGCACATCATGGTCGCCTCGGGTTCTAACATCGCCATGTTCTCCGAAGGGTTACTGACCGGTCTTTGTATACTTTTTGTACGCAGAATCTCACTTCTTCTTTTGATATCTTTGATCTGGTTTTATACTCTTATGGCCGGTTTCCAGCCGCCGATTGTCCGGGCGGCGATTATGGCGAGTTTGCTTTATACGGGACAATTTTTCGGCCGGGAGTCGGAGATAAAAAGAATTTTATGGTTGACCGGGATAATCATGGTTATAATAAATCCTTTTTTAATATCGGATATCGGTTTTCAGTTATCTTTCCTGGCGACCGCCGGCTTGGTTTATATTCAACCCGCGCTCAAAAATATGTTTAGCAAGGAGACTCCTCGCAGTACTGCGAGGAGTCTCCTTGCTAGGATAATGAAGAATAATAATTTCTCTTCCTCCGTTTCTGCCCAGTTAGCAACCTTACCAGTGTTATTGCTGAATTTCGGCCAGTTTAACCTACTTTCACCCTTGATTAATTTGGCGGTTTTATGGACAATTCCTTTTATTCTGCAGGCGGGAATGGGACTGGGAATAATCGGATTAATCGGGGGAGCGGGAATGGCAAGAATATTTTCTTTTTTGCTTTTTCCCTTACTTTATTATTTGGAAAAAATTATTGACTGGAGTGCGAGACTTACTTTTTTCCGGTTTGAAATATCAAGGTTTGGAATAGTTTGGGTGGTAGTCTATTACTTTATTCTATACTTATTTGTGCGAAAGGATTCACGCGGATTACGAAGTGTTTAAATCAAACAAAACTTCCAAATATATTTTAATAGTGCTTGGTTTAATAGGCAGTTTGACCTGGCTTTCCATATTTTCTTTCCCGGACTCGAAACTGCATTTAATTTTTTGTGATGTCGGGCAGGGGGATGCAATTCTGATTACCAGGGGGTTTGATCAAATCTTAATCGACGGCGGGCCAAATGATAAAGTTTTATCCTGTTTGGCGGACAATATGCCTTTTTGGGATAAAAAGATTGAGGTTGTTGCTTTAACTCATCCTGAAGCTGACCACCTGACCGGACTGCTTTCGGTTTTGGATAAGTATGAGGTAGAATATTTTTTAACCGGACCCGAGGGGAATAATTCAGCGGGATATCAGGAACTGCTTACGAGATTGACTAAATCCGAAATCCTAAATTCGAAATCCGAAATAAAAGATACGAATTTTCAAAATCCAAAATTTAAAACGTTTGAAAAATTAAAATTTCTGTCATTTGGATTTGTTTCGAATTTCGTGCTTCGTGCTTCGGATTTAACTCAGGTTGTTAATCCTTACTCTGGAGAAAAAATAAAAGTGGGGGAAATTGTTTTGAAAAGTTTATGGCCGGAAGAGGAGTGGGCGGAGGCGGTTTTAGGAACAAGCACAACGAGTGACCACCTGAATGATTTCTCGCTGGTTTTTTTAATGGAGTATAAAGATAAAAAGGTTTTACTGATGGGAGACGCGGATTCTAGGGTGCAGTATAAGTTTATAGATAATCTTACTGCTTTACCTATTGATATACTGAAATTTCCCCATCACGGATCCAAAACCGGCATTACGGAGGAGTTTTTACAAAAAATCAGTCCTAAAGTGGCAGTTATTTCGGTGGGTAAAAATTCCTACGGCCATCCGACCAAAGAAGCCCTGGATTTGCTTAATAAGTTTGGTGTTCTAATCAGAAGGACGGACTTAGAAGGAGACATCAATTATAAATTTTAAGTTGTCAGGCGGTGAGAACGGTTTGTTCTAGTTTGGGGATTCGTTTTTCATGGCCTTGAAATTCTGAATTAGAAGGGGCGTCTGTTTCCAAATCAGATAATCTCCTTTTAACATCTCTCATATCTCCTTTTAAAACTGAAACATCTTCTTTAAGAACAGCGACATTTTTATCTAATCTGTCAAATCTTTTATCGACTGCTTCAAACCTTTTATCCATGCCTTCAAATCCTTTAGCCGTGGCGCTTATAATCTGACTGGCAAAGGTTTCAATCGCTTCGGTAATTTCGTTTTTGATAAATTCTTTGTCAGTTTTGTCTAACATAAATAGATGATGATTAAAAAAAGGAAAAAAGTCAAGTTAGTCCTCGAATCTAACGGCCGAGCCTTGGTTAAACTCAGTTTTAACCTGGACAGAGGTTAAAGGATAATTCCAAATCTTAATCTCGTCCATCTGGCCTGAATAATAAGTACTGCCCACTAAACCGAATTTAATTGCTGAAGCATTAACGGCAGTGGCGGAAGTAACAGTTATCATCTGCCAAGTATCGGCAGTCAGGGTAGAACCGGGGATTCCGTTAACATAAATTGTCGGTGAAGTAAATCCGGGGGCGGTGATAACACCCGAAGAAGCGGTAACCCCTATGCCGGTTGCCAGCTGTACCATGCTGGCGGTATTGCTGGTTGGTTTTGCCCAAAATGACACGGAATTGGCTGAAGAGCCGGTACCGACGCTGACATAATCATCCGTGCCGTCAAAGCTTAAAGAAGCCCCATACTTACCGGTTGAACCGACTCCCCAGGCAGCCGTACTGCCAAGACCCATGGCACAAGTACCGGCCAGTGATTGTGAACCAAGAGGCCCAATGGCGACGGTTCCGTCATTCCTGGCGGATTTGGCATCATCTACCCCTCCCGCATCATGAATTGTTGTCCCCTGGCATTCATTAAAGTCATAATAAGCCACCGGCTTGCCCTTATTATAATCCCAGGCAATCTGGGCAGGGGTGCGAGCATAGTTGTAGATATGGACTTGATCAATAATGCCGGAAAAGAATCTTTGAAAAGAACCGCTGTTATAAAATGCGCCAATGGAAACATTCATATTATTGTTTTCTGGACCATCAGTGGTAGTTGAAGCTTTCTGAATACCGTCAAAATAAACTATCCACTTGGTACCGTTATATACTCCGGTGAGATGATGCCATTCGTTAGTATTCCAACTGGAAATATTCCACGAAGCCATGTGGTCTGTTCCATCGTACGAACCAGCGTCAACCCTAAGAGTACCCGAATTGTTTTTGACGCGCAAGAAATATGCTTCAGTCCCATCATAACCTTTACCAATAAAATAAACAAAGTTCCCACTTGTGGGAAAACTTGACACTTTTATCCAAGTGGACATAGTTATCTGGCCATTGGTTGCGATTTGAAGAGAACTTGGATTACCTACATTTACATAATCATTACTTCCATCAAACCTTAACCCCTTCCCAACTTTCCCTGTCGTCCAAGATGGAGCGGCAGTACCTGCTCCTAAACCTCCATTATTCCCATTCCCACTCGTATCATAAGCACTACTGCCTATTCCCTCATTAAAATCCCACCTGGCCACTGGGGGCGAACAGGTAGCAGTGTCTCCCGGGATACAATATTCCTGAGACGCGGCAGTGGATGGGGCAGTGTTGCCGGTGTCGGAGGAAAGAGAGCCCATCACCCGCGCGGATCCGCTATTATAATCTATATTTATCTCATCTTCCGTAAGGGCATAATAGTAAAATTTATATTCATCAATCAAACCAGTAAAGAAACCATAAGTCGTGCCGGCGCTGGCATCCCTGCCGGCGTAAAAAACAGCGGAAGTATCATCGGGAACAGCAGTTAGAGCCGTTGTGCTTTTTAAAACTCCATTAATATAGATTTTTATATTGGTTAAATCATAGGTGCAAAGAACATGGGACCAAGTATTTAATGGTAAAGCAACACTACTCGTGGCCGCTTCTTGCCAAGAAGTGGCTTTAATTTGGCAAAGGGGATTGCCGGAAGCATCTGTAACCAAACGCAGTTCTTCCGCTTTGGCAATAATCGCCTTGCTGACAATGGAAGTAGTCGGATTAACCCAAACAGAGATAGTAAAACGGCCGGTATTGGTGGCGTTTACCGGCTTAGAGCAAAATAAAAATAAAATAAGTACTGCTAGAACAGTAACTAAATCCGAAATCCGAATATCGAAATCCGAAACCAATTCAAAAATACTAATTTTCAAAATTTTAAACAATTTTTTTAAGAATAGATCCAAAAATATTCATGAGTTCAGTGGCTTCTTGAATAAGTCCCATTCTTTCTTTTTCCAAAGTCTCATTGTCATTTGTAAAAACAAGCCTAAGCCAAAGTTTACTTTCTTTAGATTCTTTTCTTGATATTTTTATTCTCATAAAGAAATCCTTTTTACTTAGAGATTCATTTGCTTCTATGTAATTTGCTGCTTGTGAACCAGATGATCTTATCACTTGAGATCCGTCTTCTATATTAGAAATTGTTTTAGGTAGTTTTCTAACAAATTCCCTAACTCTTTTAGCAAAAAGATAAGTTCTTTCTTCTAAATCGTATTGTTTTGGCCAAGCCTGGTTTTGTTTTGAATTTTGAATTTCGGTCATCTGAATTTGTTTCGAATTTCGTGCTTTGAATTTCGGATTTAAGCTTAGTTTTCAAGCTTCGTGCTTCGGATTTATTTTAGTATGATGTATCCGGGAAGGAAACCCAATCATTCCCGTCAAAATTTAACGCTTTTCCGTATTTACCATCCAAGTTCCAAGATGGGGCAGAATTTCCTGTGCCTAGACTGCCATTTAAGGTACTTCTCCCAAACCCCTCGTTATGAACTGTACTCCCGTATCCATCGTCAAACTTCCAATGACCAGCCGAGCCGCAGGTATTTTCCGAATCGTTAATTGCTACGCTGACATTGTCCAAAACCGGAGTAGAACTTCCTTCCGCGTCAGAACTAAACTGGATTTTATAATAAAAATTAGCCTCCGACCAGTTTAGAATACAAATCCCGATTGACCTATCGCCGTATTTTAGCGTATCCGTACCGTCCAAAACTCCCGAGGAATTATACCAATTAGAATTATCCTGGCTAAACTGTACCGTAACGGTAGTCCCTGCAGGTTTACTTGAGAGGGTATAATCAAAACTATTGATTTCAATGACAGTTTGTCCTGATAGAATGTTGGCGGAAGTAATTGTGCCTGAGGTGTAATAGGCGCTTTTGGTTGTAAAACTTGTCCATTCGCCATAAGCTGTGGACTGCGGATTTATCGCGTACGCGCGGTAATAATACATTGTTAGAGGGTTAAGCCCTGTGATTTCCAACGAAAAGGTTCCCGCGCTGAAATCGCCGTCTTCATGCACATCCCAAGTGGGTGTTTCAGTTAAACCGTATTGGAAACCCCGTGTGGTTGCGTTTCCGCCGTCCATGATTGTAAATTCCGCATTTCCTGTCACTACATTGCTTCTTATAAAAGAAGCCGCATTAGTGTAGATTGAAGCTCCGGGCGTATAGAATACTGCAACTTCATCTAAAACTCCTGTGGAGGCAGAATCTGTGGTGTTAAACTGTACTTTGTAATAAAAATATGCGCTTGACCAGCTTAGTGAAGATAAGTTAATGGCGTCGCCTTCTGCCGTAAAATCTCCCTGCGACAAGGTGTCCCAGCCGTCAGGTGTGTTTGAGGAGTTATACCAGTTTGTGCTGTCTTGGGAAAATTGAACTTGAATTGAGGTGCCTACCTGTATGGAACTAGCATTGTAGCCGAATTTATCTATAGTGGAAACATCTATTCCGGATAATAAATTGCTTGAAGTAAGGGTGCCTGAACTGAAGTAGGTAGCGGCCAGGGCTTTTCGCGTCAATCCGAAAAATAATAAAATACCGATAGTTACAAAAAGCAAAATTTTTTTGCCGGCCATATGGCCATTATAGATACATTCTGTTTTTCTTTTCAAGCCCTTGTCTTTGCTTACTCTCAATGCCGGAAGAAAAAACGGCTAAAACCAAGAGGATGTCATTGCGAGGCTATGAAATAGCCGAAGCAATCCCGTGGGGTTTCGCGACTTTCCTACGGGATTGCTTCACTTCGTTCGCAATGACACTTAGGAATATCAAACAATTGTAGAGAATAAATCTTTCCAACTTGGATTAAATTTGTTAATCAGATCAATTTTCTTTTTTCTACTGCCTGCTTTTATTTGTTTTTCTCTTGCTATAGCCAAGTTAATTTCTTCATATACTTCGTAGTAAACAAGCTTTTCTAGATTATATTTACTGCTAAACGAAGAAACAGATTTATTCTTATGATAGTAAATTCTGGCTGCTAGATTGCCTGTAACTCCTGTATACAATACTGTGTTACGGGAATTAGTAATTATATAAACAGAATAATATTTGGGCATCTTTGCTTCGGGCGGGATTGCTTCGCTATGCTCGCAATGACATACTCTACGGTAGTCTAAAACGGGATTGCTTCAGCCTCTCCGCCAGCTGACGGGTCGCTCGCAATGACATTTTATGATACCGCACTAATTAGGAAATTCAGGGGCGCACGACCGCACGAAACCCGTCAACATTGCCGGGGCCACTAGTGCTGCCGCTACTGACGTAGGAACAACTGCTGTAGCCGAGCCTACGGGCACTAGTCGTACCGTCGGCAGCCGCCGCCCAGGTGTAATTAGTATCCCCGTCTCCGCAAACTTTTCTATTTTTATAAAAAAGATTCTCATAACAAGCCAACGGGTAATCATTACCTGAATTTTGCTCGCAGGCATTTTGAAAATCATTATTTGCAGAGTTGGAACACGTGCCGCCGACACAATATGGCAGGGCGGATTTTCCCCCGGTTGCGGATGCCCAAGTGGACAGGGCAGTATTAACCAAAGCTACGCTTGCACCCAGACAGCCATCTCCGGTGCAAAGATCGCGAGTAGCGTCAAGGCAGTCACTAATGGCGAGCGCGGAAATCCAAGCCCACCCCGCCGAGCCATTATGAGAAGAGGTGATGGTCGTGCCGGCGACATCCGAAACTATTTTATACCACTCGCCGGCCGCCACGGCGATCATGCGGTCCTGCAAGCCGGTGACATCGGTGGCGCAGGTGTAGGCTCCGGGATTGTCCGTGTCATTTCCCACGGCTTTATTCCAGGAAACGGAATCTGCCAGCATTTTTGACCAGCAGGCTGACCGGTCGTTTGTAGTGTACCAATACCAGCCGGACAGCGAATTGCAGTTGCATTCGGAAAGCGTGGTCCAGGTTTCTTCCGCCAGCTTTATTTGGCCGCCGCAGATGGTCATATTGGATTTTGAAGCGATTTCTTCGGGGTTGTCGAAGGTCTCGCTGACGGATAGGGAAGCGGCGCGTATAATCAAGCGTCCGGCATAAAAAAGTACCGGGATCAGGATAATAATTATTAACAGTTTGATTAGTTTTTTTGACATATGTTTAATTTCTCCTTACACTTACAGTTAACCAAATTTTTTGATTATATGCAAGAGGACCAAAATAGACCTAAGTTTTTCTTATTAAGCCTCATAATTAATTTCAAATTTCAAATTGTTTTTGTCATCTTGACTTTTCTATTTTTGTCTGGTATATTATTTCCATAATACCGAGAGGCAGAGTCGTTCGTAGAGTCTGCCTCATTTTTGTCGTTTCTTTGCAGTTGACTTCGTGAATTCCCCAAATTAGCGAAATCTGACCCAATTAGTTTCTTTAATTCTTGGGCTGTTCTTGTGGGAAAAGATAACAAGTAAATTCTTTTACGCTTTTGCATTAAATACTCAATTACCCAGTAGTAATCGCCGTCTCCAGTTAAAACGATTGCCGTTTTGTATTCTTCCAGATACCGCATCAACTCAAAAGTCATGCGGGAATCTACATCTCCTTTAACTTTACCGTCTTTGAATCTTTTGATGGGAACGAGTTTAAGAATATAACCAAATTCTGCGAGTTTCTCGTAAAATTTAAGCTGTTTTTTGTTTTCCTGGTCTAAGCCGGCATAGTAGAAAATCTTTTGACAAGAGTGACGGGTTTTAAGATATTTTATAAGTTTTGCAAAATCCATTTTCCAACCCTGGCTGTTACAGCCATAGATGATATTTGAAGCGTCTATAAAAGCGTAAGTTTTTTTAAAACTTTTTTTCATTTGCTGTTTAAAGTTTATATTTTATAAATAACTGCTTTCGGGGTAATGCCAGCCGTCATCAAACCCTCCGGCAGTGGTTTTATGAGGCTTTATTAGGCCAAAATAATCTGTTATTCAAACCTAACCCCCGAGCCTTGGTTAAACTCAGTTTTAACCTGGACAGAGGTTAAAGGATAATTCCAAATCTTAATCTCGTCCATCTGGCCTGAATAATAAGTACTGCCCACTAAACCGAATTTAATTGCTGAAGCATTAACGGCAGTGGCGGAAGTAACAGTTATCATCTGCCAAGTATCGGCAGTCAGGGTAGAACCGGGGATTCCGTTAACATAAATTGTCGGTGAAGTAAATCCGGGGGCGGTGATAACACCCGAAGAAGCGGTAACCCCTATGCCGGTTGCCAGCTGTACCATGCTGGCGGTATTGCTGGTTGGTTTTGCCCAAAATGACACGGAATTGGCTGAAGAGCCGGTACCGACGCTGACATAATCATCCGTGCCGTCAAAATTCAAACTTCCACCATATTTACCGGTTGACCCATTACCCCAAGCCGCCGTGCTTCCTGTTCCAATGGCACAAGTACCTAATTGTGATTGTGTCCCGCTTGAACCAATACTAATGGCTCCATTGTAAGCGGCGGTAGACACAGAGTTATTGGTTGTCACTCCTTGACATTCATTGAACTTATACCAGGCAACCGGCTTGCCCTTATTATAATCCCAGGCAATCTGGGCAGGAGTGCGGGCGTAATTATAAATCCTAACTTGGTCAATAAGACCGTTGGCAAATGTATTAGTACCATCGTAAGAAGCAAGGTAAAAGTGTGTAGCATAAGGAGTTGTTCCTCTGGTAGTATTTGAATTTGTTCCTTCAAGATTGCCGTTGATATATAACTTTTGGCCTGTGCTAGTACTAAATGTTCCTGAAATGAAATACCATCCAGAATTGGCTAACTCAGTAGTAGCATCTGCATCTTTCCAGGTTGAACCATTTAACATTCCAAATCTTACCCAATCAGGATATATGATTTTTAAAAAGAAGTCGTTATTAGAGGGTGCATCTCCAAGTCTAAGCAAATAATTAGATTGAGCTTCTAATGGTTTGAACCACAAAGAAAATGAGAATTCTCCTGTAGCTACACTTAAAGCTGTGCTATGAAGAGTTATATAATCATTACTTCCATCAAACCTTAACCCCTTCCCAACTTTCCCTTTATCCCACGTTGGAGCGGAACTTCCTGCTCCTAAACTCCCATTATTCCCATTCCCGCTCGTGTCGTAGGCAGAACTGCCTATTCCCTCATTAAAATCCCATCTGCCAACGGGGGGGGAACAGGCGGCAGTATCGCCCGGGATACAATACTCCTGAGATGCGGCAGTGGATGGGGCTGTATTGCCGGTACCGGAGGACAGAGAGCCCATTATCAGTGCGGATCCGCTATTAAAATCCGTGTGAATCTCGCTTTCCGTAAGGGAATAATTATAGATTTTAATTTCATCAATTAATCCCTGGAATGTTCCTGTGGCTGTTGTTGAATTTCGGCCAACATACAGGCCGGTAGAGGAAGAGGAAGTTAACTGGTCTGTTTCCGACACATTTCCCACATTAGCCCCATTGATAAAAGTATAGATTTTACTGCCATCATAATCACAAAGAACATGGGACCAGGTATTAAGAGATAGGGCAGAGGAAGAGACGGCAGCGGTTTGCCATGAGCCATTGGCGTAAACCGAACAGTTTGGTTTACCATCGGCATCTGTAGTCATTCTAAACTCAGTATTTTTGTGAATGATAGTCTTACTGGCAATAGAAGAAGAAGGATATACCCAAGCTGAGAAAGCCAAAGAAGGATAAGTCTGTCCGTTTCCTGCCATTAAAGCCGTATTGGCACTATAAGCATAATCACCTGAGCCATCAAAAGATAAGGCTTTGCCATATTTTCCATCATTAGACCAGGAAGGGGCGGAAGCCCCAGTTCCAAGAGTTAAAGAAATTCCTCCGGAAATATCATTATTAAGAGTTGTCCCGTATCCTTCATCAAAAGAATACTTGGCAACCTGGGATCCAACCGGGCTTCCTCCCGCCGGATGCCCCCCGTTCATATCTTCTATAATTTGTTTTTGGGTGCGGGCATAATTATAAAATTTCAGCTCGTCGATAGAGCCATTGAAAAATTCATTATTACAAGAGGAGATAAAATATCCTCCAATCCGCAAATCATTACTGTGGTTAATATCAGCAATTCCAGGCCCTGTTACTTTTTTATCTAAAACTCCGTCTACATAAATTTTGATGGTAACTCCTGAACGAACAATGGTAAAATGGTGCCATATACCATTACTAACAAGTTTGTTTCCAACAAAAAGATTATAGTTGTCAGAGGGACCGTCTATTTCTCCCTTAAGTGCATCGCCTGCCCCAAAGTCAATCCAATTTCCATGGGCACAGACATATCTTGTGGTTACAATAACCATATTGGTACTTGTTGATTTCTTTAGAAATCCTGTAATTGTAAAATCTCCTGTTCCAAAGTTTAAACTCGCAGAGTTTACCACATTTACATAATCATTCACTCCATCAAACCTTAATCCCCTCCCATATTTCCCGGTTGTCCAAGTGGGGGCAGAATTGCCTGTTCCTAAACTCCCATTATTCCCATTGCCACTGGAGTCGTAAGCGGTTGAGCCGATGCCTTCATTAAAATTATAATATGCCACTGGTCCCGGCGCCCATTCGTATAAATCCTTGACTTCGGCAGGGGAGAGGGCACGGTTATAGATACGAAGGTCATCGATAGTGCCATTTAAAAAATAACCATCATTCAGTCGACCTATTAAAACATCATTACTATTGCTTGAAATTGCTCCTGTTGAGTTGTTATTCATTGTTATACTTTGTTCTATTCCGTTGAAGTAGATTATTTTTTCGTTAGCGCCGTTATAAGTAACAGTAACATGCGTCCATTGACCGGTGGTAATAGACGTATTTGTGGTGAATCTAATAGTGCCGTTGACGGTATGTCCTTGAAACCTAATAGAATTACCCGTGGTATGAACGTTCCATTCGCTTGACCTATTTTTGTCAATTATTCCTTCTGTGTTAGCGTCATTTTTATAAATCCAAAAAGAAACGGTTATTTGCGGTAGTCCTTTTAAAGAAGTACTATCATTAACATTAATTTGATCATTCCCATCAAACCCTCCCCCATTCCCAAACTTCCCAGCACCAGTGGTTGGAGGTGCAGTGGCTCCAACGGCAATTCCATTATTGCCATTTCCACTTGAATCAATTACTTCTCCTGCAGTCCCATTCCAACTGGCTTCGTCCATCTTCCAATAACCCACAAGACCTTGGGAAAAGGCATCTTGAGATTGCTTCGCTTTGCTCGCAATGACAGCAGAGCCTTTTTCTGAGGAAGCTCCCCGCGAGTTATAGTCTGTCTTTATCTGGCTGGAAGATCTGGCAT
>Ga0210057_1003191_pt1 | contig 22732 bp, 21 predicted proteins | sample CryGeyCG2114_010_2_FD_183968 | JGI IMG/M metagenome (GOLD analysis project Ga0210057, IMG submission 183968) | Groundwater microbial communities from aquifer - Crystal Geyser CG10_big_fil_rev_8/21/14_0.10 (SPAdes) (version 2) | ecosystem: Environmental > Aquatic > Deep subsurface > Groundwater ...
ATCGAGAACCACGTCTTGGCCATCTCTGATTTTGAGGTGCTCCAACGGCAGGTGATCAATTTGAATTTCTGACGGAATTGACACCACAAAATCTTCGATATCTTTGTCGACTTCATGTTGGAACTGACTGATTTTCCAAGATGGATATCTCATATATCGATCAAAATCTCTGGTAAGTCGTTTTTCTGAATTAAGCATTTTCATCACTAACCTCCTTGTTTTCTCCGAGCAGCATCATGAAACCCGGACCCCACGTGTACTTGTAACAGCAAGATCCGAACCAGGGTCTTTCGGGCTCTTGACAGAAATGGGGGTTGATTGATGGTCAAAACGACTCGACAAATGCAAAGTTGACCAATGTCTTTGGAAAGCGCCGGGGTTATTTTCCTCGTTTGCCGAGGAAAATTTTCCCAACTAGAGGTTTCAGACGCGCTTTTTTTACTGAAATCAAATCTCATGCGGCTCTGATTTTAAAACTGAACTCGGAATGGATGGCACGTCTCTTGGATAACATTACAGTGTCATTGTTTCTTATTTGTCAGCCCTTAGGGTTTGAGGGGTGGGTTTCCAGCGGATGGTTTCCCAGGTTTTTTGGAGGGGATATGAGACAGCTTTTTCTTTTAGTCGCATCGGCAATGGGTTTGGCGTTCTCGCTGAGCGAAATGCCCTTCTCTAGTTATCAATCAAGGATGGTTCTTCCTGACGAGGTCGCTCTTCCCGCCGTCGTGCGGAGTTGGGAGCAGACTGAGATCACCGCAACAGTGACTCTTAAAAACAGTTGTGAGAGCGTCATTGGCACTGACCAAGAGTGGCGTGGCGACCAGCTGGTTCTTTCGGTCCATGTCTCTGAGGCCACGGGGCAGGTATGCCACGAGAGCACAACCAGTGTTCCGGTTGTTTTTACCATCATCAATAGTGAAAGCGCTTTTGATAAATACACAAATATTTATGTCTATTTTGAGGAGGCGGATTCAACATTGAAGTACTATGGGGCCATAGGCATCGGACGAGCTCACACAATCGCAGGTCTTTGAGGCCGGCGGAGGCCGGTAAAAGTGGAGTTTTGTTTGTTTTTGCCCAAGCGACAGGTCTAAAAAGATAATACAAAATTAATTATACTCGTTGTCGTTTTGCTCTTACAACAACAGGAGGATAGCGCTTGAGAGGCAATTTAATGATTGCGTCAAATATTTGGGAGAATGGGTTTGGAGATTATGGAAAGAGCTTTGATCAATAGTGGACACCTTCGAGAGCTTCAGGAAATTGCTCAGGAACAGGGCCTGGACCACTTTGTCGAAAACATGCGTAAAAGTCTGGAGAGAGCGTGGGAACAATTTTTGGCTCGAAAAATAGAAGCCTCAATGATTGCTGAAAAGTGCGATGGATTGATGACAGATCTTCATCAGTTAAAAAATCAGTTCAGTAACTTAGGGTGTGAGGAAGTGAGTGATTTGATTGAGGACCTACATCAATGTCTTCGAATTCAAGATTTTGAAAAATATGTGAGGCTTCAGCCAAGCCTTGTTGGAAAAGCAATAGAGACGCTTCAACTACTTAAGCAGGAGATACCCGATTAGAGATGAGTGAGCACGGTGCAGATTCCCTTTGGATGTCGTTTATGCCACATGGGCATTGTTACCAATGGGTTCCGTGGATACTGTGGTCTCATGTTATTTCAGATGCTCTCGTTGCAGCCGCTTACTTTTCTATTCCATTCTGTATTCTGTACTTTGCTCTTCGCCGGAAAGACGCGACTTTAAATTACATTTATATTCTCTTCGCCCTGTTTATTTTTACCTGTGGTGCAGGTCATGTGTTGGACATCATTACTGTTTGGCATCCGATCTATCATATTCAGGCCGCGGTGAAAGTTGTGATTGCCATCTCTTCTGTTGCGACCGCGATTATTTTATGGCCGGTGACCTTTAGGGCCGTCAATATTCCTAGCCGCCGGGTTTTGGAGGACAATACCGAAGCTCTGCGCTTAGCAAACGAGAGATACAATTTGCTGTTGGAAGGAAGTGGAGTCGGAACATTTGAGTGGCATCGCCTTGAGGATCCGGAAAAGGTCGTATTTTGGTCGGATCGTCTTTATGAACTGCTTGGATTTCGTCCCAACTCCTTTGTGCCAACAATTGAACTATTTTTTTCCCTTGTTCATCCTGATGACAGGGAGATGGTTGAAGAGTCCTTTCGTCAGACGATCAAGTCGGGCGGGAAGATCCCTTTAGAATTTCGAATGCGAGTTCTAACCGACTATCGGTGGTTTCGGGCGCGGCGTATGGTTCGCAGTATGGAAAAGAATCAGTCCCAGTTTCTGGTGGGATCCTTAGAGGACATCAACGAACAGAAGGTTTCCGAAGAGAAAATTCTGGCGATGAATACCAACCTGGAGGAAGAAGTAAAAAGACGAACCAGTCAGGTCGAATTGGCCAATCAAGCAAAAACTCGCTTTTTAGCCAATATGAGCCATGAGATGAGAACTCCGTTGGGTCTCATACTGGGTTTTTCGGAACTGTTGGAGGACGCTAAAAGTTTAGGACCCGAGGCCAAGGAGTACATCCGTTTGATCTCAAAAAATGGAGAGATTCTTTCTCGAGTGATCAATGATCTGTTGGACCTTTCGAAGATCGAAGCTGGGAAGTTGGTCTTTCAATATTCAAAAATTAAGCTTCAGGATCTTGTCGACTATTTTCATAAGGCTTTCGTGGACCAAGCTGCTAGCAAAAAGGTTGCTCTTTCCATTCAAAATCTTTGTCCTGATGACGAATTTATTGTTACCGATGAAATTCGGTTGAAACAGATCGTCTATAATTTGCTTTCCAATGCTCTTAAATTTACAGATTCCGGTAGCGTTCACATGACTATTGGAAAGAGAGGGGAGACATACTATCTGGACGTTGTCGACACCGGGATAGGGATTCCTGTTCATGAAAAGGCCAAGCTTTTTCAAGAGTATGTTCGCGGCGAACTCGCAACTTCGTCGGGTGCCACTGGGACCGGCTTAGGTCTGCGTCTGGCTCAGAATCTAGCAAGGCGCTTGGGTGGGAATGTAGAGCTGGTAACAAGCCAAGTGGGTAAGGGCTCTCATTTTCGAGCGACGTTCCAGAGTGATGAGTCTCAGCTAATGACAGCCAGTGAACAGCACCGCGAGAACGTTGCCAGTACAAACCTCGAGTCAATTTTAATCTATGTTCTGGATGACAACGAAGACAATGTTCGGTTGGCGGAGATCTTCTTAAAGAAGCTGAAATGCCAGGTGCGGGGATTCGTTTCCTATCAAGATCTATTGAGTGAGGTAAATAAGAAAAGCCCAGATCTGATTCTGCTCGATATTCATATGCCTGAAAAAAATGGCTTTGAAGTGTTGGATTTGCTGAAGGCAGAATCTTATGAAGGGCTGGTTTGGGCCCTCACTGCGTATGGAATGAATGAGGATGTTGAAAGAATTAAGGAGCATGGCTTTGACGACTATATTCGTAAGCCAATAACAATTGATGGGATGAGAAAAAAACTCTCCAATGAGTTTAAAGAGAGGTTTCATGAGTGATGGACAAAAATACCAACTAATTCTTCTGGATGATAGCGAGTCTGACTTGGCTGTCTTAAAGCTGTTCTCCAATAAAATGGGAATTGAGCCGATTGTATCGACATCGGCAGAAGATGTGATTTCCAAAGTAACCAATTCTGAGACGCCAACTCTGATCCTCAGTGACATTTCTATGCCTGGAATGACTGGGTTTGAGTTTCTGGAAAAGCTAAAGCTAGAGTCTGAGCACGTCTTTGTTATTTTTGTATCGGGAAATCAAGAGCTCGAATTTCCGATAAGAGCGATGAGACTGGGGGCAATGGACTATTTGACTAAGCCGGTTGTTTATCCAGTTTTTGAGGCTCGAATTCAAAAAGCGATTGAGACTATTGAGACAAAGATTGAGCTAGGACTTTTGAAAAGACAGATTTTTAAAGGACAGTCTTTTGAAGGTTTTGTTGGCGAGAGTGATGCGATCAGAAATATTTTTTCGATGATCTCCAAGATCTCCTCTTTTGATAGCTCTGTTTTGATTACCGGAGAAAGTGGTGTTGGAAAGGAAAAGGTCGCAAGATCTATTCATGAACGGAGCCCTAGATCCAAGGCAGAATTCGTTGCCGTTAATTGTGCGGCCTTGCCAGAAAACTTGATGGAGTCGGAGCTCTTTGGACATGTTCGCGGGGCTTTCACGGGTGCAGATAAAGATTCGCCAGGTTTATTTGTTACGGCTAATAATGGGACGTTATTTTTGGACGAAGTGGCTGAGCTTCCGCTGTCCCTGCAGGCCAAGTTACTCCGAGTTCTTCAAGAAAAAGAGGTTCGCCCGGTCGGCGGGCGCAAGAATGTAAAAGTGGATGTTCGAATTCTTTGTGCCACTCATCAGGATTTGGAGAAATTGGTTCGAGAGGGCAAGTTCAGAGAGGATCTGTATTTTCGACTCAATGTAATTCCGGTGCATATCCCACCCCTGCGAGAACGAAAAGATGACTTGAAAGTGCTCATTCCGTTTCTGCTCGGGAGACTTCAGGATCGATGGGGAATTCGAAAGTCCTTGAGCGAAGATGCGCTGACTTATTTGAAAGGGCACTCATTCCCTGGCAATATTCGGCAGCTGGAGAATATGCTCGAGAGAGCCTATATTTTATCGTCTGAGAATATTATTACCCGGGACCTATTGGAGAATAAGAATTTGAGCTCTACAAAAAGACAGCTCTTTCAGTTGGACGATCAGCTTCCGTCATTGAAGGAAGTTGAGTTGCTTTATATCCAGGAGATCTTGAAACGAACAGAGACCAAAGACCAAGCGGCCCAAGTACTGGGCATTGGTCGAAAGACTCTTTATAGAAAAGAATTTGAAATCGAGGACTATTTTGATCCTAATGGACCGCCGGTCTTGTAAAGTTTGGTGGCGGCAAATCTTTGCGTTTGGTCTTCAATGAGATCGGTTGGGATGAAGAGCCCACCCCAGCAGGTCGGGGTGAGCTCTGACTTGAAGCCCAAGGCCCTTTGTTGCCTTGGATGTCTGGTTGGGGAACCAGTGACAAAAGTGGTGTTTGAAAGAGGATTGGAGACGACGTCGGATGAGTCGTCTGACCAAAAGAAATCTTTTCTGAGAAGATCCATTGGCTGACTGTGTAGGCGATGGCAAGCGCCCCCGCGAGTGGAATGAGAAAGGGCACCAATGGGATCCAGAGAAAGCTCGTGGCAACTCCAAAAAGAAACAGACCCCCGATAAAAATCACCTTCAGTGGGGTGGCGAACTTTTTCATAAACCCTCCGCTTCTGTTCCGATATTACGGATCTTTTTCCAAGCATCGATTTTCTCAGTGATGTCGTGGGTAAGGGCGCCAATGAGCGAGTAGACACTGTCTCCACTTTCATGGGCCGTAATGTGCAATTGTTGAGAGTGCACTTGAATATCGGCGTTGTAGGCTTCACCCTCTTGGTGAATATCCGCGGTGAACAGAGAGTCTGAAGGACACAATTCAGCCAATTGGTGAAGAATTGTTGTCAGTGAGGACCTCGCTCCTCCACTCAATGCATTAAAGAATTTAATTTGAACGCTTTCGTTGAAACTCATAACTCCCCCTCGAGTGTGTATTTGAAGTTCTTCCATGATCTGCTGGAAGTTATTTCAAGTCCTGTGCCAGTGACGGAAGCAAACTCAACGAGAAGGAAAGAGGGACTGGGTCAAACCGACACAATCGAGGAGTTTACTGACAATGAGAATGAATTTTGGTAGGGTGAGTCTATGAAATTTTCCGGCCCACAAGTCCTTTATGGTCTCTATGGCATTGTTTTCGCGATCATTGTGAGCGCTTGTGCATCGACGACGGAGCAGGGAGCTATTGGTTCGGACCGAGGTCAGTTGCTGCTGCTTCCGTCTGAGCAGATCATTTCAATGTCTGAGAAGTCCTATGATGAAACGAAGCGAGACGCGCAGGCGCAGAGAAAGCTAGACCAAAGCCAAGCTCAGTATCAGAGGGTTTTGGAGGTCTCGCGTCGAGTTATTCCTCAGACGAAGGTTTTTAGAAAAGACGCTCTTGCTTGGAAATGGGAAGTTCATATCATTTCTAGTCCAGAGTTGAATGCCTACTGTATGCCGGGTGGGAAGATCATGTTTTACTCAGGTATTATTGAAAAGCTGAAACTGACTGATGGCGAAATCGCAACCATCATGGGGCATGAAATTGCCCATGCTTTGCGGGAACATGGGCGCGAAAGAATGTCTGCGGCGCTGATTCAGCAACTGGGACTGGGCGCCTTGGTCGCCAGTGGAGCTGTTGATGAACGCTCGGCCGCGATGGCTAGTGTAGGGGTGAATTTGTTTGTATCGTTGCCTCACGGAAGAAATCAGGAAACTGAGGCTGATGACATTGGTTTGGAGCTGATGGCTCGTGCGGGGTATGATCCCCATGAGGCCGTCTCATTGTGGAGAAAGATGGGAGCTGCCGGTGGTGCGAAGCCACCTGAGATTTTAAGTACTCATCCATCAGATGAGAAGCGAATCAAGAAAATGGAATCTTTGGTTGCCAAGGTATGGCCATTATATTTGGCAGCGAAGAAATAGAGTTGAGTATCAAGATTTAAAACGGAGGGCGTGTGGTGAAATTAAAAGTGTTTTTAGCACTGATGTTGGGGATTGGATTTTTCGGATTTTCTGCGGCGGCCGATCAGGGGTCATTTTTGCAGCCACAAGAAGCGATTAATTTGGTCTTGTCGGAGCCTTTACAGTACGTGGGGTCTTTTTTTCCCAGAGATAGTGAATCCGGGAAAATTCCTTCCTGTCTCTATCGTAATTCGAAGGTCACTGTTCTTTATGACTATTGTACGAAGTCCGAATCCCTGGCGTTGGGATTGACGATACATTCGAATGATTTAAGCAGGGGCAATATTCGAATGTATGCTGAGGGCAGTGGTCGGCCGGTCAGTCAGCTGGAGCGCCCTGAGTATTTAAGATATTTTTGGAAGATTATTGTGCGCCCGAATTCAAAAGGCTATCGAGCTGATTTGTCGGCGAAAGAGTACTCAGACTATTATGAGGTTCAGTCTCAGGATCAGACCTTGGGTTGCTTCATTGCAGAAGTGATGAACCACCAGGGGACCTATTTGAACTGTTTTAATGAATTTGAAAAACAGTTGGCATCATGGGGGCCCTCTGCGAATGTTTTTTGGCAAAAACCAAGTGGGGAGTGGTATCAAATGCAGAAAGTATTTCGTCGTCTGGTCGAACATCGACGCTAGTGAGTTTTCTTGCAGGGGGCATTTCTTGCCTCTTGCCTTCGTCGAGAAGCGGAAAATTTTTTAGCTGCCCTATGGCTAGATTTCTTCTCAAGTCCGGCAAATATCCCGAGACAAATTAAGGCAATGGTAATCTTCCTGACAGGAGGGAAGATGAAAAAACACCTATCTTTGTCTGCAATTGTCATATTATTCGCAAGTTGGTCTTGGGCGGCTGGAATGAAGGCCGAAGCTGTTCCTGGCGAATATATCGTCAAATTAAAATCCGATGTTGGTGCGAGAGACCTGAGGAAGTTGGAATCCGATTCGGGCTTCGCTATTCGGCGAGGATCGAGCGCAAGCCAACTTCTCTTTGTGCATAGTTCACAAAAGCCGGAGCAGGTTTATCGACAACTTAAGACGGCGTTGAGTGTTGAGTACATTGAGCCAAACTACCGGGTTCATGTCAGCGATCTTCCCGATGACAAAAAGTTTTCCAATCAGTGGGGACTAAAGAACTCAAATGGAGTTGATATCCATGCCGAGAAATTGTGGTCTCATTCAGTGAGCTCTGGTGACATTATTGTCGGCGTGACCGATACCGGTATTTCTGTAGATCATCCAGATTTGAAAGAAAATATCTGGGTCAATGAAGCAGAGGCCAACGGGAAGCCTGGGGTTGATGATGATGGGAACGGATTTGTTGACGATGTTCATGGGTTTCACTTCGCTTATCCCAAAAAGCCGGTGAGTGATCAAAATGGTCATGGAACCCATTGTGCAGGTATCATCGGTGGAGTGGGCAACAACAAGGTGGGAGTTGCCGGAGTTTTGTGGAAAACCAGACTTTTGGCCGCAGGCTTTTTGGACAAGAACGGCTCAGGATCTTTGGAGGGTGCCATTCAGGCCATTGATTACGCTGTACAGATGGGCGCAAAGGTCATCAGCGCCTCGTGGGGAGGTTCAGGGAGGTCTCAAGCCCTTGAGGAGGCTATTCGTCGTGCGGGCGATCAGGGGGCTGTTTTCGTCGCAGCAGCAGGCAATGAGTCGAAGGATATCGATCGCAACCCAAGTTATCCGGCAAGTTATCAGCTCCCCAATGTGATTACGGTGGCGGCTATTGAGAAGCGGGGGACCATGGCATGGTTCTCTAATCGTGGCGTGGAGTCTGTCCATGTTGCGGCCCCGGGGCACTATGTCTTGAGTACCTATAAATCAACCGGATATGCGTATCTTTCTGGAACCTCCATGGCAGCACCCTTTGTATCAGGAGTTGTCGCCATGATGATGTCCCGACATCCAGAGCTGACCCCTGCGGAAATAAAACAGAGGGTGATCGATACGGCGACCCCTATGAAGTATCTGGAAGGAAAAATTCTTTCCGGCGGACTGGTCAATGCTGAAGGAGCCCTCTAGGGCTTTTTGGGTTTTAGTTTTTTTTGAAGTTGATTCAAGCGAGGATTTTTGAGGGCAAGATCAAAGGCGGTTTTGCCCTCTTTGTTTTTCATATCGGTGTTCACCCCGACCTTGAGTAGGGTCAGAATCATTTTTTTATATCCGGCCATGACGGCTCGATGGAGAAGGCTGTTGCCATCCATATCTTGAACTTGAACGTTGGCTCCGGCCTTTGACAGAATCTCGACAATAAGAGGTGTCGAATCGTAGGCCGCGGACTGAATCAGCGTGTAACCATCGTCTGTTTTAATTTCAAGGTCAGGCTGGTATTTGAGCATCAGCTGAAGATCAGAGACTTTTCGTTCTTCGACCGCGGCAAACAGCAAGTTAATGCCGGTCTCATTTCGTTGCCTGAGCAGAGTGGGATCCTTCTGGAGAAGAGCTTCAAGAGTTTTTTGGTGATTATTTGAGAAAGCTGAAATGGCTTGATCGAGGGGGCTGCGTAATGTGGTGGTGGTGCTCGCTGCGAATATCAACTGCGGCATGATCAGCAAGAGTGTTGTAAGAATAAGTCTTAGGCCAGGGGTTGCCATTTTTTGTGTCACTGACATGCGCACCTCAATTCATCCGTACTGAAATCGGCTCATAGGACCTTATCGAGGACTTAGAATCAAAGGGAATAAATTCGTCAAATTCGACGGGGCTCAGGGCAGTGACTTCTTTGCCTCCTCGGTTTTCCGAAACGAGGAGGCCCATGGTGGAATTACGAAGCTCTCTGAGGCCCTTTCCAGTGATAAAAACACCAAACCAAAAGATTCCATTTCGTGTACTGGCATAACCCGCAGCATTGGTTACTGCGGTCAGAGTTCCAGATTTGGCAACCACATTCTTAGCAATGTTTGGTCTTGCGCCAATTGTACCGTCTGAATCCGTTCCAATCACCATCATCACATCGCTGAGGAGGAGGTTTTGACGACCATTGAGCTCGGCGCGTTCTTCATTGGGGACGGGGTAGCTATTGAGGAACTGAGCCATGGACTGAATGGTGCGAATCACGGAAGAGCACGTAGCCAAATTATCAGCCCGTCGTTCGCCATCTTCATTGATTCGGTCAGTGTCTCGGAGCGGGAGGCCAGATCCGGTATAGAATTGAAAGTCAGACTCACGAAGTCTCACGTCATTGACAAGTAGGTCTCGGAGAGCGGGAACCCCACCAGAAACAAGAAAAATTTGATCAGCAAGGAAGTTGATACTGTATTTATTCAGATCCTTTAGATACTTGAACAAAGGCAGAGAGCGAAGAACAAAGTTTTTTCCCCCTTGTGGACGGGGAGACATATTTTCGTTGAAGGAGATTTCTTGAAAGGACAACTTGGGTTGAGTCGTGAGCTGTATTCGTTCTGCTTTGGCATTTCGAACCAAACGTTGGTAAGAGGTTTTGGCTCGGTTGGACCAGCCGCTGGTATTGAGGGCCGCTTGGAGGTTTTTTTGGCTGTCTTCTGGGCTGATCTGTTGGGTCACATAGTTACGATGAATTTCGGGTTTCCAGACCATTCCTTCTGACCAAATTACTTCCATAGATTGTCGCCAATTAAGTGCAACACGAAAGTGACTGTCAAAGCTGATCTTTCGAATCTTTTCGACGCCCATGCGATTCAACTCAGAAATCATGAAGAAGACTTTTTCGAGGTTGAAGTATGGATCATCGGATCCACGAATTTCGAGATCAACCAAGTTGTTGCCGACCGGGATGATAGTCAGTTGGGTTTGAAATCGATGGAAGGGGCCAAATTTCTTGAGTGCGAGGTAAGATGTAAATAGTTTTGAGACCGAGGCAATTCTGACCAGCTCTTCGGTTCGGTAGCCATTGATTTGATTGTCGGAAGTTTCATTTTTCCATTCACAATAAGAAGAGTTCTTGAGTGTCACGGCAGAGACCTTGTGGCGTTTTAAATAGGCTTCAAAATCAACGGCCTTGGATTGTAAGGACCAAAACAGGAACGTCGTTACCCACAGAGCAAAAAAGAAATACCGGTTTCCAATCATCATTCACCCTTATTCTTGTTGGAGGTTGGAGAAAATGGGACAGCTGTGAATGGCTAATTTAATCGAATTTGGGGAAAATGGCGACTGTCCAAGTTTTTGACAGATATATTTTGCAGAACTCGACGTCATTGTGGCCTCAGGGCTCACCTAGGCCTTTGTCCAAGGCTCGTCCTTGAAGTCACATTGATGTTAAGTCCAGGTTTCAGATCTCCGATATGGAGGTATGTCCAGTACACAGAATAAAGGGCTTGAGGCCATTGCCGATACTCAGATGACAGATATTTCCAAAGAGTTCTTCTTTGAGGGGATGCTGTTGCCAGTGAACGTTTATCTGCGGATCAATCCTGGAAGCTATCTCATTATTGGTAAAAAAGGGGATAAGGCAAGTTTTGCACAGCTTCATAGCTACAATAATCCTAACGTCAACGCATATGTGTATCACTCTGATAAACCGACATTGATTCAGTATGTGCAAGATCTGACGACCAAGGTTTTACATCAGAAAAATGTGCCTGAGGCGGTGAAGGTGAAATTTATCTCTGGTCTTGCCGAGGAGGGCTTGGACTCTTTGGCGAAGTCTGGATTCACTTCGGTGAGTCAGCTGCAGAAGGTTTCTGAACTGATTGTGCAAATGGCCCAAACACAAGCGCCCTTTGACGAAATCTTTAAGGTGATGGTGGATTTGCCAGCCTCGGAAGCGAAACACGGGATGACAAGCTGTATGATTTGTATGCTTTTGTGCGAGGAGATGCAGGTCAAGCTGCCAGCAGCACAGGAAAAAATTGCGATGGCTTGTCTGCTTCATGACGTAGGGTTGAAACATTTGCCAAAAAGTATCTTTGAAAAGCCTCGGCATCTGTGGTCCGCCGATGAGATGATGGCCTTTGAACAGCATCCTATAGTTGGCGTGGAGATGCTTCGAGACATCAAAGATATTCCAAGCGATGTTTTGTTGATGATTTCAGAACACCACGAGAATTCTTTGGGAACTGGATTCCCAAAACGAATTCGGGATGTAAAAATCAGTCCTCTGGGTAAAATTCTAATTTTAGGTAATTATTTTTCAAACCTGCTTTTTAGCGCGACGGGCAAACCGTATACGCCAGATGAGGCGATCCAATATATTGAAGACATCATGGGCCAGCCGTTCAATAAGCAAGCCTTCATTGGTCTAAAAAATATTGTGAATAAGAAATACCTGGCAGACAAAAAGGCTTAAAGTCTATCTTGCCTGCAGTCGGATGCGAACTTGTGGAATCACCGAAATTTTTAGTTCTGCCAAGGATGCGTCGAGTCCCCAGCTGACTTTCAATTTGGAGGCGACTTCGATGGATTGAATGACATCTGAAGATTCATCCAGAATCGAAGCGCTTTGGCGAATTTGGTTCAGTTCATTGTTGAGTTGTGTCGAGAATTCAGAAGGGGCCTCGGCATGGGACTCGATGGCGATCAATGAAAGAAGTAGGATGAGGGTTCTCATGGAGTTCTCCTTGGTTGAGACCGAATCAGTTGAACGTCGGCAGTTACAGAGCCTTTGACCTGAGCAAGACTGAGGATCCCGTTAACACTGGTACTGTAACCATAAAGAACCTTCGTGAGTCTCCATCGATCTTCGTCTTGGTCGCTCTTCAGTGCTTCAGCGGTTAGCTTTTGGCTCATGTGTAAAGCCTTTTTAAGACCTTTGCGAAACTTGGCTCGGTTAACAATGTAGGCCACCGACGAAGTCTGGCTGCGGGAATTCTTGGTAGTAAGAAATTTCAGTGAGTTGCGCTTTGCAAACTGAAGGTGTTGGGCGCTGGGATTGTTTTCGATGAGTTGATATGATGACATTGTGGATGGGGTGTAAGACCCCTTGCTGACTTGATTTTTAGGCTGGATGTGGAAGTAGGCGAAGGCTTCCGGCTTTACTTTCACAATTCCGAAGCCAAGACTTATGCTAGAGCCAAGCCCAAGGGAAAATCCATTGAGAGCCCAGCCCGGGAGACTGAAGTCCTTAGTTGAATCCGCGATATCTTCGAGCAATCCTTTTGCCATTTCCGTCAATTCTGATGTCGATGACGAGCGATTTGGAACGATCTCATAGGCGATGCGGAAGATGGCGGTCGCCTCTGCCGAAATCGTCGGAGAGATGACTCCTTTGACCGTGATTCCTCGTTCAAGAACCAATTGATCAATCTGCCAGCTCGGGTGATTCGCATGGCTGAGATCTTGGGCGATCGAGCGAGCTTGTTGAATCATTTTAATGAGATCTTTTTGTTGATCGAGATTGAGAGGGATGTTTTTCTGTTTCAGATACTCTTGGAACCAAGAGGTTACCAACCTGACGTCTTGCTGCTCCGAGTTTGTGGACTTTAATGTGAGATCTGTTGACGAATTCTGATGGGAGGCCGAGGACGTGGATCGTTCCCAGGACAGAGTGGACGAAATTGTCCCATTGATGGGGAGGAGTCCGAAAATCCCTTCGCTAGTGACCGAACTGTTCAGAGAGATTTGGGAGAGCTGCCATGATCGCTTTTTCTGAATATCGATCTGCTGGATCATCTCATTAAGGTTGGAATAAAATTTTGAAATTCCGCTCCTTTGTTCTTCCGAGAGAGGCGAAATTCTGGACGAAATGACCATGTTGGAGTCCTCTGGCGCCTGGTACCAGTCGGCCGGGATTTGCGCCATTGCTGTCATCGATAGAAAAGAACAAAAGATAAAGATGAGCTTATTCATGGCTGCTCTCCTTTTGTTGAATCGGTTTAAAAAGTAACGAGATGCCAGCGCTTCCGCCCAACTTCATCACCGATTGAATTCCCCCCTCCACAGAGAGACCTAAGCCGACTTCAACCTCGCTGGGTTTCCAGTGTGAATCAATTTTCGAGGCAGCCATGGATTCAAGAGAGAGGAGAGTTTGTGTCGAGGCTTGATTGATGACGGAGAGCATTTGTTCAGAGGCCATTTCTGGGGGCATCCGGACTGCGACTTCCTTAGAGTTTTTGTCAATGCCGACGAACCAAAGGCCGTCATCATCACGGCAGGAGGTCAGACCTCCAATGAATATAACAGCCAGGAGAACTCGTGTCTTCGCTTTCATTTTTACTCCGTCTCTGGGGGGCCTTGTCAGACTCACCCAGAAATGCTTCGGTGAAAAAAAGAAAACTCTTCAGATTTTTTCGAAATACTCAGAGAATAGGGGGCCAAAGGCTTGTGTAGGGAGAATATTATGTGCCAAGGCTAAGTCATTGGTCGTGACTAGAACTCTGCTTGACCTGCCCAGATATAGAGAAGGCTCCCACCCGTTATCTTGTTGATAACGAAGTCTTTGATTTTTTGATCCAGAGCAGGGCAACCATAACTTCGACCCATTTTTCCGTACTGATTGAGCCAGCTCTCGCTGACGTAATTGGCCGAGTGAATAACAATGGCACGACTGCGCGCGAGAGAATTTGTTTGTGACAAACCGTCTAAGCGCAAAGCATTGCTTTTATAAGTGTACGAGTAATAGAGTTCGGCCGCATAGAAAAATCCCAAAGAGCTTGCATGGCTTCCATCAACGTTGCTGAATTGCTCGGCGAATCCATCGGCATTTTTATCCGAACCAGAGCCATGGGCCGCCCAGGTGGCGGTCACCATGCCGGATTGCAGATCAATGAGGTAGAGTCTTTTTTTAGAAGAGTGTTGGGTAAAATCAATCACAGTGAGGGATTTTTTGTTGGTGATTCGATCCTGATTCGCATGCCAATAAAGCAGTGCTTGCATCAAGGCCTGAGTGGGCACGACATGTTGGGGGTCAAGATGGTTAAATTGTGCGAGAATTTGGTTTTGCTCTTCAGCACTGTATTGGGGAAGAACCCACTGTGAAATGGGGGGCGCTTGTCGGAGTGAGCCCTGTTCCTCAGAAGAAACCAGTTGAGAATCAAGAATTGTTGATTCAGAAATTGCCAGTGCAGGGATGGTGACAACAACGAGAGAAAATACAAGGCGCCCGATGAGATTGTGCATAAGACCTCCGGTCCTTCTTATTTTCCGAAAAAAAAGAAGAACTTCGCAGGCCAGTTTTAAGAATCAGGACTTTGGATAGATTTTGATGAGTGCTCGATGGAATTATTCGAGCACCCAACAATCAGTTCATGGGTCTTTGCAGAATATATCGATAAAGATGAGAGGGCTTGATGTAGGGGTTTCGATATTGAGCTTGGTCTAAAATGCTATCAGGTCTCCAAAGAAAGTCCGGATGAGTTTGAGCTGCTTCTGCTCCGAGAGCGAAACTAGACTCTCGAAGTTTGGGGTCCGCATGAGCCCAGACTCCGTCTCCGAGAATCCTTCCAGCAGATATGATCTGTGTTCCATCTTCAGAGGTAACAACGGGTGCATCAAAGAAGAGGGTGAATGTCAGATAGCGCGAATCAAATGCGCCATCGCTAACAAAGTCAAAGGTTGAAAATCCATAGCTAGGAATTTTGTCGCTGGAAAATCTGGATTCAGTGACTGACCAATCCAAGCTGGATGTTCGCTGATAGTCATAGTCCACGCTGTCATCTGCCCAGTAAAGTTTGACCCCAAAAGTAACGGGATAAACCTTCATTCCATTTCGTTCAATAACTTGGTTTTGGCTGCTTTGAATGGGAACGAACCGATAGGCAATGACTGGTTGGTTCCAGATCTCTGAGCCGGTGAAGCGATCAATAGCAATGCCCTCTTTCAGTGCGCCAACATAATTGGTCAGAGCAAAAAAGAATGCTCGGGGAGTAACATCCCAATAGGCTTCGTAGTTTGTGAGACCAGAGTTATTTGTCGAAGGGCGCCGGCCAATAGTGGACTGAGGATCGAAGACCCAGTCTCCACCGGTTTCAGCCGTACCAGTGCCCTCGAAGCTGACGTAAGCATCCAGCCAAGCTTCGCTCAACAGAGCTTTGATGTCTTTGTAATCGAAAGTCATAGTGACATTGGTGCTTGGATTGGTGACTGTGATCGGAGTTTTGTAGTTTGGCTCGGCATTCATAATAGCAGCTCCCGTCCAGCCGTTGCAGTGCCCATACCAAGCTCGACAGCTTGCCTGCAGATCCTTGTCCATCTTGTCGCAATTATGATTGGCTTCTTCCCATGCAGAGGCTTTTCCGCCGGTTCCAAAAAATTGGTCATACTTTTGTGCTGGCGACAAAGTTTCGCCTTGGATTCGATGATTGATCCCAGCCCCCCGTCCTCGGCCATCAAAAGGCCAATAGGTTCCAGGCCAGGGTAGACTAGAGGCTTGAGAATAACGGTATTGGTTAAACAGATATTTGAAATCAGTGTTGTTGAAGGTCAGCTGAGCTTGGGCACTGATGGAAAACAAAGTTATCAGCAAAATACTTCTCATTTTCCACCGGCCTTTCCGGTTGCTTGAAGAACTGCGACGTAGCGGTTTGTGTCCACATAGGTCGGCCACGGGTCGGATTCGCACCACGTGGTTTGGATAAATGAACCATAAGTATTTCGATGCTGATATTGAACTCCTTGGCACTTTTGTTTGGCGCGAGGACCCAGGGGAATTGGGAGGTTTCCAATTTTGCGCTGAAAGTGATTGGTCGCATGAATGGGTAAATCCAGGGGAACAATATCTTGTGATAAAGATAAGAGTTCTGATGACAGGGGCTCGCTGGGATCCCATTTCATTTTGCGGCGCTCGCGTTTGACCTTCCCAGTTTTGTTGTCATAGTCGTGATAGCTAATTCCATAAATTGTATAATTGGTATCCATAAAAACGCGGACATATTGTCGTTTTTCAGAGTCTCGTTGAGGCTTGATTTCAACTTGCACGCAATTGTCGACGTCCGCAGGAGAGACCAGTCCATCTTTGACTCCCTGGGCACATTTTCCCTGCTGATCAATGCGAAACTGAAAAACCGCAGGCGTTTTGTCGAGTTGGATTGAGAGCGGACCTTTGTTCTTAGTCTTGCGCTGTTCAGGCAGAAGCCCTCTTTTTGAATAAACGAGGACCTGAAAACTGTGAGTCTTCTGAAATTGGCTAGAGAATGTGGCTTCTTCGGAGGTCGCGGCCGGTGCGCGGGGACGCTGATGGGCTTCGAGGTCAGCAAAGGCTCCATCAAGTGCTGCTTGATAGGCCGGAGAGTCCTGAGCGGCTGACTGGATTTTGGGGCTGGAGGAGCATGCGGCCAGAGTGAGGAGCCCAAGGCCCATAGCGATCATGTTAACTTTAGGAAATTGGATCATCTTCACCTCTCGATTTATTTGATTTAATTGCACCAAAAACTCATAGGGCTGGCAATGGAGTTCTGAAAAAAATTCGTCTTTGCTCATCTGGTAAACACTCGTTGGGTCCAGTGATTAGAGCTGGCAACAAACCTTGTGTATATGGGCGCATTTTTTACCTGGCAGTGGTCTTGCAATGATGACCTGTCTTCGAGGGTTTGATGAAACTACAGAGATGTCTAGTTCTATTGTTGGTGTTGTTTGGCAATTCAAGCCTTAATGCAGCTTCTTTTGCTGATGACTTTTTTTGGATTCAAGAGGCCCAGACATTTTTAAAAGGGAAAACTCCGCGGGGCGGCCTCGGGCCGTATTTGGATCCATACAAGGGACCGACTCAATTTCGATTGAGTGAACAAGAAGTCCCTTGGGCAGGAAACTATTTTCCGATGGAAAAGGGAGGGATAGCTCAAAGATGGCAACAGGGCAAATCCGTCACGAAGATTTTAGCTCCCTCCGAGCTCAAGACTTTGTCAGCAGATCAATTGAGCAAACTTTCCCCCGTTGAAAAATTTGATTTGCTGATGAACTACAGTGACTTTCGAACTACTGACTTTGAACTGAATAGGCGGGGGCCGTTACGGGACCCTAAGCCCGATTCTTGGGAGGGATTTTGCAATGGAGTTCGTTGTGCTGGAATACTCATGCCCGAACCTAAATATCCAGTTGAAGTTGTGAATGCGAAAGGTCTTTCCGTGACATTTCAGCCCTCGGATTTAAAGGCCCTTGCGGGCGCCAGTTATTTCTTTGTCGAAGAGTACGCCCAGATCGGGTCCCCATCAGAAGAGGGAAAGAAGGCACAAGCCCAACCGAATCCAGCCGTTTTTGACCTGGTCCTTCGCTACAATTTGGCAACTAAAAAAAAGGCGTTTGTAATCGATTCCAACCTAGGAGAAGAGATTTGGAATGAAACAGTGGTTGGTTACAAACGTGATCTGAGTTCCGCTGTACCGCTCACCGCAGAGGAAAAGAAGTTGTTTCCGCAGGCGGAGAGCAAAGTCAGTGTGAAATTGTATCTGGAAACGTTAGGTGAAATCGAGATTGTCGATGCCAACGGCCCTACGAAACACAAAGTCGCCCAGGGGCAGTCATTGAGTGGTATTTCCACCGGATATGACCTCTTCTTGGATAAATCAGGGAATGCAATAGATGGCGTTTGGAAAAATAAGCGAGGAGACCGCGGAGTGGATTTCGCCTGGTTTGTTGCTGGCGACGGGGCTGATCAAGACTATGTCCACAAAGGTGGGAATCCTTATTTAGACTTTAAAGCCATTCAAAAACTTTTCAAAAAATCCCAAGTACCTAGCTGCCGACGAGTCCATCGCTAGGATAAACCCGATCGACCCCAGGTCCCCGTCTAGGGGACTCGGATGACTGATGTTGGCAGGCAAGGAAAATGCTGCTGATCAAAGGAGCTCACTGGTTTTTTGTATTCCTTGGTGAGCGTGACAAACAGAGTCCTTAAATCCAGCAGATTTTTTTTTGCAACAACCTGAGCGTCTGGTTTCTTTTGCAAGATTATTTCGTCCAAATGCGGATCGCAGATCTTTTCTGAGATACTTTGTAAAATATAATCTGGAATCTGCTCAGTGGAAACACTGGGGGGAGCCAAAAAATTTGTCCAGTTGGCGGCGCTTGAAAAAGAAGAGACATAATAGTTGGCGAGGCCTGTAATAGCTGGGGTGATCTGACCCTTTAAAATATCCACGGTCCATATCGGTGCGAGATCGCTGCCAGGTAAAAGTAAAAAGTCTGTCGCTCTTTTGAGTCGAGATAGAAGTTCCTGAAATGGATTGCTGGTGGCATCTTGGCTGGAGCATTCGGCAGAGCGTTCATAATTTTTTGGATCCACCTGATCGTCGTCGGTACAAAACCAATCAAGATGGGTTGGCGCAATGCCCAGGTAACCGTAAGAGACCGCCATCACGTCATAGTCACCAACACGGTTTAGGTAACGGTAACCGCGGCCTAGATATTCCATCACCGATCGAGATGCCGTGCCTATTTCGCCGCTGTTGTCAGATCCCAGGTTGCCTCGAAAATTATGGCGAAGGCCCAAATTGTGGCCTAGCTCATGGGCCACCATCTCGCGAAAATAGCCATACATGTAGGTTTCGTAACTGTAGCCTGCCGGCGTGTCTACAAAGTCATACTCATTCAAGGCGGCATCGGACAGTCTGGGATCTTGAGCTCGATTGGCAAAGGCCATGGACCCTAAGGACACCTGAGAGTAGCTCGTGGTTGTCTTGTTTTTCAGGAGGTCTTGCAGATACTGTGTTTTTAAAAGCTCTGCTTCTCGGTCTTTATTTTGGCTGTAAAGCATCTGTATTTTTTGAGAGACTTTCCACCAGGCGGTGTAAAGATCGACAATTTTAGGTCCCTGAATAAGGACGTTGGCGGAAAAAATTTCCCCTGTCATTTGATTAGCGACAGAGGGGCCCAGTCCGCCATAACCAGCAACATTCACCAAGTCCCATTCTAAAACATTGAATCGAATATCTCCGGTGACGATCTGGTTGTATCGCGGGTCTGAAGACTCCAAAAATTCATATTCAAATAAATCTTTCCCCAAAATGGGAGACATTTTTTTATTCCAGTTTTCAAAGGCATCGATAAATGCCGGGCGATATTCCGCAGGAACATTCTTGATGTAGTATTTTGCGATCGCCTTGGAATAAACAGTGCCAGAAAATCGAGTGATCAATTCAGTTTTATTTCTATCGGTCGTGAAGAAGCCAACACCATCTTTCTGGATACGAGACGTAAAAGAAGGGTTGAAAGCTGAGCTCAGCTTCAGATACCAACGGGTCGTGAGGGTGAATGCCGGGGGAAGTGTGTCGTCTTTTTCTTTTTTGGGTTGATAAGTGTTCTCAACGTCAAAAACCAAAGTAGCGAGTGTAAAGTCAAAACGAACAACTTGAGTCTTAATCGACTTTAACGAATTCGTGCCAGCCTGTGCAAAAAAATCAAGCTTGGAGCCAAAGGCTGAGAGGTCCAAATAGATAAACTCAGCATCGCTTTTAACGACCGGGATTTGAAACAAGTCTTCAATGTTTGAAAGCTCGGTGCAGTCTTTTTGGCAGCCCTGAAGTACGAGCCAGCTTCCATCGGAAGAGAGGCTTGTCCGCACGTGAACAGGGGTGATGTCGGAGAGCTTAAGGCTGCCTAAACGGTCATCTTTGGTCGCGGACACACCAACAACCACGCCCCCAAAAACATTCTGTTGCCCCAGCAAATTGCGAGGGAAGCCCAGAATCAAGGAGCTATCAATTGGATTGGGGTCATTCAGTCCAGACTCAGCGCCCAGTTTGTTTTTGGAAACAACTCGGAATTCGACCCCATCTGACTGGAGACGACGGTCCATACTTTGTCCCACCCATTCCACGAAGTTGGCTGTGTTTAGATCGATCTGTTTCTGACAGGCGGCCAAAAGGACCGAGGACACAAGAAGCAAGAACAGAGAAAACCTCATAAAAACCCCCTCACATGGCGGCTTTATACCGAGATGGAGGGGGGAATGAAAGAGACAACAGTCTAAATATGGATCTGTGATAAAGATTCCAGGGCGTTTCCCAATAAGGGCTCGGGTGGAAGCCAGGGTCTTTCCCAAATAGATCATTAGCTCTATTTTTGGGCGGATAGACTTTGCAATGAGGGCCGATTTTTGGGCCGGTGTTGGCTAAGTCTTTGACAGGATTAGGGACCTCATCTAAGCCTCCTTTTTGTTCGCTGGGTCTGGAATGTGCAAAACTAGAGGCAACACAGACTGATCCCTTAAGGATTTTATCTTTTCCATGTGAGGTTTTAATGAACTCTCCTCGAAACACCCTGTTGCTGATTCTTTGCCTTTGTTCATTTTCTTACGCGATGGCGCAGGTGGATTCAGGGTTTTTTTTAGACCGGGGTCAGCGCATTGAGATTCCAGCTCATCAAAAAGTAGATATCCCTGGCATTTCATTTCCGGATCAAAATACGGCTATTGTTGGAGTAAGAACTGGCCAAAAAGGTGGGCAGCCGTACATCTTTGTGCATGGATTTGGCGGCAATGTTTATAACTATGATTCGATGGTGAAGAGTTTGGTCGAGGCTCAAGGAATTGATGCCTTTGCGTTTAACTGGGGTGCTCATGGCATTGTGACAGATCAATGGGACCTGCGATCAGGCCAGATCAAAGATGGCTCATATCAAGTGGGTCAACACAATATGGACGAGGGCATTTCCCATGTGGTTCGAATGATTGACTATGTGGTTCGTACCACTGGCAAGGCTCCAATTATTGTTTCTCATTCGATGGGTGGAATCATTTCAACTTTGGCACTTGAGGGTGTCGTGACGGATGGAAGTGGGAAAACATCAGTGAATGATCTTCTCCGTCAGTGGATGGATGCTCATGTTCTGGGTCTGAATAAAATGGCCAGTCCCAATAAAGCCAACCCTGAGATGACTCCGATGGAAAAAATGCAGAGCACGATGGCTCTGGCTTCTTTGATCCAGAAAAATCCAGCCGGAGAAATGCCCTCATTGCCGCCTGAAACAGTAGAGTTCCTTTTGCGAATGAATCCGATGGCGGCTTACTCGATGGCAGGTTTAGTCTCTGTTTATGATTTCTATCCCGGTGAGTTTGCTCATTTTATCGCTCGTGCCGATGGTCATGCTCATGAGGATCTGAAAAACTCGGTCGCCAATTCTAACCAGGGTGGAAAAATGACCTCTTCGGATGGATTGGTTGATTATGAGAGTTTGATTTTTCATGGCAAATCTCAAGTCGCGCGGGTGATTCACGCGGCGAAAAACGATGTTTTGGCTCATTTCAATTCATTGAAGCAAGAAGCGCTCTCTCGCCATGCCGAGTTTGTGGTCAGCTATGCCGGACATCTTGGTGTTGTGGCCGGAGAAACGCTTCGTCATATCACGTTGAAGGCGATCGTCGCCGCGGAGAAGGCTTGGAGCCCCCGATCTTTGGTGCTGAGCAAAAGTATGGAATTGCGTCGTAAAAATGGTGGTATCTCGGTCAAGCAGTGCAAAGCTGTTCACTTGGCTAACTAGTTAGATGAAGAATCTGGGCTCTCTATCCTTCAGTCATGATTTTGTGGACTCTTTTTCTGAGCCCCTTTATTCGTTGGTTTTGCCGAGCAAGGTCTCTGAACCCCGATTGGTTGCCTGGTCTGAAAACTTAGCAGCTCGGTTCAACCTGAGTCATCCTGGTGAACGAGGGGCGAATGTAGATCTTCTCACTGGCAATTTAATTCTTCCAGACATGAAACCTTTCGCTGTTTGTTACGGTGGACATCAATTTGGTCGCTGGGCGGGACAGCTGGGAGACGGCAGAGCCATTACCTTGGGCGAAGTCCGAGATATTGAGAACCAACCCTGGGAATTTCAACTCAAAGGGGCCGGGCCCACACCTTATTCCCGCGGAGCCGACGGGCGTGCCGTTCTTCGTTCATCTATCCGAGAATTTATCTGCAGTGAGGCCATGTATCATTTGGGTGTTCCAAGCACTCGGGCTCTAAGTGTGACAGTCACCGGAGATCAGGTGATGCGAGACATGTTTTATGATGGGAACCCTCGCAATGAACCGGGGGCTGTTGTTTGTCGAGTTTCCCCGAGTTTTGTGCGTTTTGGAAATTTTGAAATTTTGGCGGCTCGGCAGGACACAGAGGGTTTGCGAAAGCTCATTGATTTTGTCAGGGCAAGATATTTTTCTAAAACCCAAGAGACCTCTGTCGAATCAGATCTTGAATGGTTCCGGGAAGTTTGTCGCCGGACCGCTTGGATGGTGGCTCAGTGGATGCGAGTTGGGTTTGT
>Ga0210057_1003193_pt1 | contig 22727 bp, 18 predicted proteins | sample CryGeyCG2114_010_2_FD_183968 | JGI IMG/M metagenome (GOLD analysis project Ga0210057, IMG submission 183968) | Groundwater microbial communities from aquifer - Crystal Geyser CG10_big_fil_rev_8/21/14_0.10 (SPAdes) (version 2) | ecosystem: Environmental > Aquatic > Deep subsurface > Groundwater ...
TTTACGAACAATGGGCAGAACCCACCTTAAGCGCTCTTCTTTGATTGTTTTTGCCATAGATATTGCCATATACCAAGATTATACAGTCTTGGGCAAAAACCGCCATATGTGTCGGCACATTACATAACCCCATTGACAAATTATAACTTTTAAACTAAAGTAAAAAATTCCAAAACCACCAAAGGAGACCACGATGAAACATAAAAATAGACGTCAATTATCTGCTCAAGAACCGGTAGACAATATGCCCCAAAAACCGGAAGACATCTTCATCTGTCGTGCGAGACGCATGAATAAAACTCTCAATTTTTGTTTGATCAATTATGTCGACGCCAATGCTTTTTCCATCAAGAGAACACCCTGCTATCGATGCCCCCAGGGATTGCAAAATCGCCAGCATTTTGGCGAATCAGCCAAAGGCGATTACGATGGTGATCGTACATAAATCTCAAAATACCAACAAAAAAACGCCAAATTGGCGTTTTTTTCTTTTCCCTCATCATAGATTATGATGACAACATTTTATATTTTTGTCAATACCATACCGTTGACAACATTGTTTTTTTATTATAAAATACTATCTGTTTTGCTCTTTACATCTTCCAAACCACTCCCACTAAGGGGAAGGAGGCCGCATGCCACTTGATATTGTCAAAGGTTCACAGTGGGGCGATGAAGGCAAAGCTAACATTTCTTACTTTCTAATGACACACTATGGTTATCAAGTTCATATTCGACTTCAGGGCGGAGATAATGCTGGTGGCACGGCCTGGGTTATCGACCGACGAACAGGCAAACTGGTAAAGATTGTTCTTCATTTGACCCCAGCTGGTATTTTCCTTGAAGGCACAACTTGCATTCTGGCTCCAGGCGTTGTCGTCAACCCCAAAAGCCTACAAGAAGAACTTATCGCCATCCAGGCTCTGGGCTACTCGACTGACAACCTATTAATCTCCTCCAGCTGCCCGATTATTCTGCCCTCAAACCTCGCTTTGGACGGCCTTGATACTAAGGGTGAAAATGGAACAGAAATCGGCACGACCAAAAAGGGTATTGGTCCGACCTATGAATACTTCTATGGCCGCAAATATTCTATCAGCGTTGGTGATGTTGTTCGCTGCACCCATGATGAACTTCGAACCAAATTGGAGGAAGGCCTCCGGGTCAAAAATCTGATTCTTCGCGAATTTGACCGCCCAGAAGTTACGATTGATAAAGAGTACGAATTCCTCATGACATACCGTCCCACCCTTGCCAAGCATGTTCATTGGGACATTGTTGGTCTGAATCATCAGTACCTCGAAGACGATGTTCCTATGCTCGGCTATATTGCTCACGGTTCTGAACTGGATATCTGCAACGGCACTCGACCCTATGTCACCTCTTCATTCTGTACTACCGGCGCTGCCTGCGTTTACGCCGGCATCCCACCGCAGGTCATCCGTAACGTTTACTGCATCATCAAAGCTTACACCACTCGAGTTGACTCTGGTCAGAGCCCGTTCCCAACTGAAATTCATGGTGATCTCGCTGAAAATCTTCGCCAACGTGGCGGCGAATATGGTGCGACCACCGGCCGCCCGCGTCGCGTCGGCTGGCTCGACCTAGCTCAGGCTCGCCACGCCCTCAGAATGGATGGTGTCACTCACTTGGTCATGACCAAGCTTGATGTTCTAAATGGCTTTGACGCTATCAAAGTCTGTACGCACTACACCTTGCCTGACAGTAATACTCTGGATCACTTTGCTCCTGACCTAGCTGGCAAGCTTACCCCTCATTACGAGGAATTCCCCGGCTGGGCTTCCACTGATGACGAAAATGCCAAAAATTATGTCCACTTCATCGAAGAATCTCTAGGACACCGAATCTCAATCATGTCTCTTGGCCCGTCAATTGATGACGTTGCCTTCACCTAAAAAACAATAAAACACTAGCTAATTAACTAGTGTCTTTTTTTTATAATTTCATCAAATTTTCCACCTTCACGCCATAAACTTTACCTAAAGAGCCTTTTCCATCATGATCAGTAAAAACATCAAGCTCAACCAACTTAGCACCAAAATATTTTCGATCATGGTCACCCTCAATCATTGTAAACATGCCCGAACTTACTCGTCTAACCACCGACCGATCAGCAAATCTGGCCTTTAGCCACTCAATTTGCCGTTCTTCATCTGCGGTAAATATTCCAGCTTCCTCTGCACTGATCTCATCTTCAACCTCTTCTGGCCGAACCATCGCCCACGGATTATCAGGCAATTTCCAATCAAATTCCTGTACCTTATCCGTCCAACGATAATAAGCTGTTTTCCCATCATGTCCATCTCTCTCAGATACCAAGTACTCAAATTCAACCAGTTTATGAACATATCCTCTAATAGACCCCTCTTTCAATCCAAATCTTTTTTCCAAACCATTACCATTTGACTTTAGCCATTCGAATGAAAAAATGTACCCAGATCGACTGACCGCCCACAAAGTTTCCACAAAATGCGCCGACACCCCAATATCACTGGTGTCAATTGAATCATCTTGAATCAGGTCAGAAATATTTTTATAATCCTCTGGCAAAACCAAATCCAAAGTTTTTACATTAACCGTCCAACAATAAATATATCGCGACCGACCGAAACGATTGGATGTTTTCACCAAATAACCGTCGCTAACCATCCGAGTAAGATAATTGTAGAAATTGTGATACTCAAGTCCAATAGATTCCATCCACATCAAAGTAACTTGGTTGGTCCGAAAAGATTTCCCCGAAACATGTTGAAACAACACTCTAACCACAAAATCATACCGATCTCCATTAAGAAAATCAACCAGCGTTTTTTGTTCTACACAAACAATCTGCTCTTCAACCTTCACCTTCCGAACCAGATTCAATCGATAAATCTTCTCGTTCTTATAACCACTCTTTCGAGCCAGAATAAACTTGGACGAAACCAACCGACCGACATAAAGCTTTGCTGTAGTCAGAGCCACACCAAAACATTTACCCGTTTTTTCTGCCATTTGATCCAAATCAGTCTTCTTGAATTCACCATGACCAATCCAACTGAACAGCTTATCAAAATATCGCTTCAATGCTCTGGAAGATTCTTGATCACAAACCTTAGGACTTACAATTTCAACCTCTTGCGATTGAGGTACTTCTGGCCGATGTAACTCAACAGTGGCATCAACCTTGACTCCAGCCATGATGGCTTGTACCCGTGAGTACAAGGAACTTTCGGTTGCCATAACATCTCCGTTGGGGATTTGACTTTCATCCACCCGGCTAACATCCGCAATCAAATCAAATACTCTCAACCATTTATACGTGTGACCATCTCGCCAACCGTAAATATCAATATCCAAAACACCCCTTTGTTTCAACAAATTAATATATTGACGGCAAGTTCTAATTGAATAACCCAGATATCTTTTGATCGGCTTTTTTTCATAGGTCAATTGAAGAAAATTAAACTTCTCTCCCGCAGTCAAGGTATGCAACTTTTGTGCAAATTCCAAAAGAAATGGTGGCAAACGTTTCTTATCTGCTTTACCTTCGTTTACCCGTATATTTTTTTCACCCACTTCACTCAATTTGACGACATGATAAATATCACTACCTTGATCATTCTCCACTCTCAAAAATCCACCGGCTACCAGCATTCCCAGCTTAAAATTTACTTGCAACAGTGAATTAAACCCAAAATACCTTTCGACGCCACCATGAGAAACAGTCAAACGTTGCAACTCAGCAAAGGTAAAATGCTTGCGTCCCAATAAAAGGTCTTTGAGATGCATCCAAAACAACTGAATTTCATCAGTATTAATTTGAGGTGAAAAACTCCTTGTCAGACAGACATTCGCTGTCATTCATCCTCCTTTTTTGTAAAGGAACACTATTCTTCTTAAATTAACAAATTATTCACCTTTTGTCAATGGGCAAATAATCATATTTTATGCTATAATATAACCATCAAATTAGCTGAATTTATCTCATATGACCAAAAAATCTCCCAACATCCAAAAACCACTAAAAAGAATATTTGAATTTCTGGTCTCTTATAATAGTTTTGAGAAAAAACTTGAAGAAATACGTAAAAAAAGGCAAAAACTACTTAATGCTACGATCAAAAACATCGAATCCGACCGCATTGGTCACATTACCAGTCAAATAGAAAAACTATACTAATATGCCTAAACCAGCAAAACAATTAAAAACTGCTGCAACCGAAGAAACCACCGCCCCAAAACTGGAAGTCATTGAAGGTGGAAAAACAGAAACACCAGAGCAAGAACCAGCAACTCCAGAAACTCTAACAACAAAGGTTCCTGAAGGTTTTTTTAATAAACTATGGGAACAAATGCAAAAAAAACTGGCCCCCGAAGCGACCCAAACCGGCGAGCTTCGTTTTTCTGTTTTTCAAAAAATGATGCGCCCATTTGGAGGGAAAGCTTTTTGGGAACAAACCGTGGCGAATCTGGAAAACCCCAAAGCTCAGGAGAAAACCATTGAAGACATTATCAAGCGTGGCCTGGATCGAGCCCAAGAAGAAAAAAAACGTCTTTCTGCCGAAATTGCCACGACAACCACTCAAATTCAAACTGCCGCTGAAAGAATTGGCGCCAAAGCTCCAGAAACCATACCTGGAATGTCAGACTTGGAAGCTGAACTTGAAGCCTTAGATATTACTTTTGGTAATTTTAGCCAAACAATCCCCGACAAAGCCCCTCAAGGAACAATTGGCACTGAACTTGGATATCAACATCCAACCAGAGACATTGCAGATATGTCTGATCTAGAAAAATCTCTAACCATTAAAAACCAGCAAGCCACTGAAGAAATCCAAAATCTTCAACAAGAAGTTGAAGAATATATAAAATCTGGAAAAATTGATGCCGCCAGACAAGTATTTAAGACTGACAAAAAAGACATATTTAATAAATTTGCCATTTACTTAAGAAAAGAAGATCAAGAATCACTTGATGCTATTGATGCAAAAATATTTAAATTAGAAACTCTAAAAACATTAAAGTCACCTAAAAATAAACTTGAAAAAAATTACCTTAGCGCAGAACATCAATCAATAATGATAAAAACTGAAAAGCATATTAAACAAATGTTGGCTGAGAACTCTTCACCTGAAGAAATCAGTGCCTATTTCAGCGAACAAATAAATAAAATAGCTCAAGAAAGCACAAAAATCGCTAAGGGTGATAATAGTTTAGCTGATAAAATATCAGCCCAAGCTGCTCTATGGATACACAAAATACACCAGATCATGGACGAACAAACATCTTCAAAAAAAACATCCGTCCCGAAGAAACAAACAGCTATCGAAACTGAAACCCCAACCCCACCCGCTTCAGAATCAGTCCCAACTACATCCACAGAAACAACAGAAGAGCCTCGCGTGTTAGGAGAGTTGCGACATGACCTAGAAAATCTCCGAACTCGTATTGACACCGTGATCAAAGCCAGGCGCCCGGAATTGGCTCATGAAGACTTAAAATATTTTGAAGATGATGTTTTGGGAGATCCGTCAATTATTCGTCAATTGGACAGCAAAACACTACGCGAATTTCACAAACAACTACGACAATACGAAACCGATCTGAATGAAGCCGCCGCCAAAATTAGTAGCGCCGAAAGATTAACGACCCTCAATCAGCTTTTGGGCAATATTGAAAATGCTTTCAACAAACTTGGCGCTGATAAATCCGAAGCCGAAAAACAACAAGACTTTGATCGGTTGATTACCAATTCATTTGAAGTTCAATCTTTATTGAACAACATTCCTGCCGGCCGTCGCCAGGCTGCGGAAGCAAAAATAGCCAAAATAAAATCCCTGATTCAAACCAAAGCGGCGAAACCGAAAACCGAGAAAAAAGAGCCTGTCATTATGGATAAACGTATCAGCAAAACACCCGACGGGAAATACATGGCTCAAATCCCCAGCACCTTTATGGAAACGCCAGCCGGAAAATGGATTCCAGCCGGCCTAAGACCAAAAGAATTTGACCGTCTGAGTGATGCTGAAAAAGAATTGGCAGCTGCAGACGCTCAAGAGGCACTATACAACAACGAAGCCCCATTATCACCGTCAGTATCAACCAGTGCTATTCCACCAGAGGCCGAAGCTGCTGTTCAAGAAAAAATAACCGCTGACACAAAAGAAAATCAGGCCGAATCCGGAGAGCCGATCAATGAGTCGGAAGAGCTTCCTGATGAAGAACTGTTGGAGTTCAAAGAAAAACCACTCTCTGAACGCCCCGAAGTTAAAGCGCTATTCAAACAAGCATACAAAATCAAAAAACTGACTGCCAACGGCGACGTCCTACAAGCATTGAGTGTAATTGACAAACAATTTGGACCGGTTTTTCAGCAAATCCAACTGTCATCTAAATATAACTTAGCCCACAAAAGATCCGCTGAAGTATTTCTCCAAAAATTATTGATTGAAATATCAAAAAAAACCGGTGAAACTCAAAATGAAATCAGCACCTTATTTTCCGAGGCAAAAAATTCCATCAAAAAAAATAACTCCGCCGTTGCTGAAGAGCAAATATTTGAAGCCGTAGCTCTCAGTGAACAAATTTACTCCGCCGACACTCCTCAAGGCAAAGACATACTTGACCGCATTAAAAAACAAGCTGAAGAACTAAAAAAACAATTAGCAGAAAAAAAAGAAACATCAAAAGAATCACCCCCAAAATCAGCCAAACCAGAAGCAAAAGAAAATAAAGACAAAAATATTGAAGGGGAAAAAAAAGAAAATCTAGAAAAGACTCAAGAATTCCTTAAAACAGCCTTAGACACTCTCGAAAAAGAATGGAAAGCTTTAATTACTCCAATATACGCCGAAGCTTTTGGCGTTGATTTGAATGAGAATCAAGCTGTTTACGATCAAATCATGAACAAAAAACCTGGCTATAAAAAAGGCTTAAAAGATGCCCTGAAACATCTCTCTGATGAATTCAAAAAACCAGGAAGCGATATTTTCAAACTGTTATCGACCCCAACCGCCTCTGAGTTCAATCTTCAAATCAGGATGAACGCTGGTGGGGCCGGAATGGGCATTGACTCTCCCGAAGCCGTAACCAAATACTTGAAGCAAATAACCAAAGAAGGCGACACCACCGATGCGGAAAATGGCTTAAGTCGCAACTTCAATTGGGCGCTAAAAACACTTTTCCAAAAACTAAAACCCATACTACTTGAAAAAACAAAAGAAACCGATAAAACCAAGAAAAACAAACCGGCCGGTTCACCCAAAAAATAAACTATCAAAAAAGAGGCTATCGCCTCTTTTTTATTTCGCACAACTTTTATTTATAGATGGAACCGCCGCAGGGATTTCTCTTTGTATCAAATGTTCTTCGTCTCCGATCGTCTGAATTAAATAAATGATCGAAAATATATTTTTGAATCTCGCAAAAACGTCTGATCTTATCTTGATCCGTATCAGCGCAATTTCTCGCTGACGCGATATCCCCACGCCGCAAATATAAAATAACGTCTTCAACACATACTGCACCGCGACCGTTGTTTAACAAATTATTCATATCCTCCAAATCATCTGCCATTCCATTCATCCGTTCTTGACTGACGCTTGGAGCTTCTTCAAAACCAGCCATATTTATAATTTATGATTTATGATTTATGTTTTATTATTTGTGATTTATATTTCATGATTTATTCTCATTGACCTGTTTCACGCTCTTCTCCGCCTCTTTCAAATCCAAGGACAATGTTTTTGACACGCCATCGTCTCCCATAGCGACACCATAAAGTACGTCGGCCACATGCATGATTACTCGATTATGAGTAATCAATACAAATTGAGTCTTATATGACAAATCTTGAATAATCTGAGCAAACCTCTCTGAATTTGCCTCATCCAAAGCCGCGTCCACCTCATCCATAACTACAAATGGTGCCGGATTACTCTCAATAATGGCGCAAAGCAACGCCAAAGAGGTCATCGTTCGCTCACCACCAGATAGCGCCGATATGGTATTCAATTTTTTATTTGGCGGTGAAACATAAATATCAACCCCTGTTTGAGTGAATCCGCTCTTGTCTTCATCCTCGTCCACCATTGATTCCGCATCAGCGGATTCTTCGATCGTTTCATTATCATCAATTAACTCTTTTTTCTTTTTATTCTTTTCTTTTTGCAATAAAGTTAACTTAGCTTTACCACCTTGAAAAATCTTTGTAAAATATTCTTCAAAAGATTTATTAATCTTTTTAAAAGATGCATTGAACTGTTTATCAATCACTTCATCAAGTTCTCCTACAATTTTTTCCAAATCCACAATCGCTGCCTCCAAATCATTTACCTGAGTACTCAAAAATTCATATCGTTTGGCTACCTCTTCATGTTCATCGATTATTTCCGGGTCAATACCGCCGATCTGTTCCAAATTTTGTTTCAATTTACCAATTTCAAACCACATTTGTTCCAAATTAACCACAGTTTCCGCTTTCAACTGGTCGAGAGTCATACCATCATAAAACTCTTGCCTGACCTCTTTATCCAAATCCTCCGTTTTTGTTTCAATCTTGGCCAATGAAATCCGTAAATTACTGATAAATCCATTTACTTCATTTAATTTTGATTGGTATTGTTGCATTTCATCCTGAAACTGAAAAACTTCATGTTTTTTCTTTTCTTCATCCAAATTAAACTGATCAATTTTATTTCTGACTGCCAACACTCTGTCTTCAAATTCCTGCAATATTTTTTCATACTTCTTTTTCTTCTCTTCCAACCCAGCCATAAATTCACCTTGATCTTTGGGTGACAACTTATTTTCAGTCAATTCATCTTGAATCTTTTTTTCTTCTTTTTGCAAATCATCCAAATCATTGGACAACGCCTTTAATTTTGTCTCGGTCACCTGACTATCAACACGTAAATCACTTATTTCTTCGCTTATTTTTTCTTTTTGCCTATTCTTTTCTTCCAGCTTTGCTTTCAAAACTGCAACTTCTCTCATTTTTTCTTCCTGTGACACCAACCGATTATCCTGATTGACCAATTTCCATCTGGAGACACCTCTTCGTTGATATCCGCCTCGCATTACACCCGTTTTTTCAAAAATATCTCCATCCAAAGTCACCATTCGCTCTTGCCCGACACCGATATCCTTGGCGTGATTTACATTATCGACAATAATAGTGCTGCCAAAAACAAAATGGAAAGCTTTTTTGTATACTGGATCAAAACTCAAAAGTTCAACCGCAAATCCTATAGCTCCGTTCTCACCCAAAAGACTACGACTCCGTTCAAACGGTTCTCGAGCATTCAATTTATTAAGTGGCAAAAATGTGACCGGCCCCAACTTATTCAACTTCAAGTATTGGATACACTTGACGGCCACTTCATCGCTTTGCACCACTACTGCTGACAATCTCCCACCAGCCGCCACCGACAATGCCGCCTCATAAATTTCTTGCGTATTTCCTAGCTCACTCAGAGTGCCATAAATCCCTTTAATATAATCTTTTTGACGTAATATTGCTCTAACCGAATCGAACAAAGACTCTTGCTTGCCTGATCCTTTGAGCATGACAAGAGAATCCTCTGCGCTTCGTAAATTATTTTCGAGCACCACCGCTTCATCTCTGAGCTCTGCAAATTTATTTCCCTTCTCTTCAAGTAATTGTCGTTTTTGCTTAACCTTAACTTCCAAATTATGCAAACTTTCCCTTACCTCTCGGACCCGATGATTGATCTCTTCTTTTTTATCTTCCAACCAAGACAAATTTTGTTTACCGACTTTTGTGTATTCCAAACTCATTTTACCTTTTATCATTGACAATTCTTTCAAAATATCATTCTTTTCTTGTTGTAATTTATTATAATCTTTTTGCAATTGGTTAAAAATATCTTTTCTCGACTCTTCTCGAGCCAAACCGGCCAACTTGGTCTGAATAGTTATCATCCGTGAATCCAAATCTTCCTTTAATGCTGTCTTGATAGACAATTCATCATCATACTTTTGTTTATCCTTTTTTATTTGAGCCCAAATGTTGGCATAATATTTTTTTTGTAAATCTCTAAGTTGTTTTTCAATTTCTTTTCTTTTTTCCAATTTCTTTATTTGTCTGGTAAGCAACCTTAATCGCGGTTCCAATTCAGCTAGAATCTGATTCGTCTGTTCCAGATTATCTTTTGATCGATTCAATTTATTTACCGATTGATCACGCTTGATCTGATACTGTTTCACACCCGTTGCTTCATCAAAAAACTCTTTTCGTTCCCACGGAGAAATATTAATAATATGATCCACCATTCCCTGTCCCACAATGCTATAAGTTTTTTGTCCAAAGTTAGCTTTGGCTAGAAGCATCAAAATATCATAAAGCCTAACTTTGTTTTTATTGATCAAATACTCACCATCACCATCACGATACACTCTTCGAGTGATAACAATTTCAGTATAATCAATTGGCGCTTTTTTGTCAAAATTATCCAAATGAAGAGAAACTTCCGCAAACCCAAGACGCGCTTTGGTTTCTGAACCTGAGAAGATTATATCTTCTGTCTTTTTACCTCGAAGTGCTTTCACGCTCTGCTCCCCCAATACCCAGCGGATAGCGTCGGCTGTGTTTGACTTTCCAGACCCATTTGGTCCCACAATCGCCGTCACACTACTGGCATTTTTATCAGCATGTGAATGTTCCGGAAATTCTAATACCGTCTTATTGGCAAAAGACTTAAATCCTTGTATTTCCAACCGCTTTAAATACATATTACAATTATATTTACATTTTTTTTGATTCTCTGAATTTATTTCAGAGACCGCATTTTTGCCGCCAAAACTCCTAAAATCATCATCAAAACTAAAAAACAGCACTTTAAGCTGCTGTTATTATAGCAAAATATATCATAATTGGAAAACCGGCTATTAACAACAAAACAGACTTGAACCCAAGCCTGTTTTTTTATCCATACCATAATTACTTTTTACTAATTGCTACTGTGTCCGCCGAAACTTTATGTGAAGGTGGATTTACTAACTTACGGCACCATCAAATCATCAACCTCATCATATACACCATCAGTGATTGCTGATATCACTATTCCATCCTTAATTTTCACGATCGTAACGTGCGATATTACAGTCTGATCCCATGTTTCTCCACTTCGATTACCATAACCTGCATGAGAACTATTAAACTGAAATATATACTTCTCTGCAGCGCCTTCAACCTCCAAATCCTTAAAAACCAACTTCGACCCATCATATTTATAAGTTTGGACGTTTTCTTCAAACCATTCCCGAACAATAGCAATTCGTGCCTGCAACTCAGCTTTTGTTTGCATGCCTTCTAATTTTTCTGGCAAGTCAATCGCTACTGGCGTTAATTCATGTTCAGCTTCTTCAACCGGGCCACAACAAAACTGTTCACGAGCCCCCCAGTAATAATACGCACTTCCAGCTATTCCCAACATCACGACAACAATTATCCCCAAAACAATTTTTTTATTCATATATTTTATTTAATATTAACTTAATTTCCTCTCCCTCAAATCCTTTTTGAGCCAAAAATGCATATAGCTTAGTTTTAATTTGATACAATTTTTCTTTATCACCTTCATACTTTTTCTTCAAATCCGACCTCTTCTTGTTTACCAAAGCTTCAATCTTTTCGTAGTTAAAGTTATACTCACTTCGCCTATGTTCTGTCAAAACCTTTTTAATATTTTCCTTTTTGTACTTTCTCGTATACATTTTCTGTTCAATTCTTCGAATGCCATATACTTGATCCAACGACAACTCCAACATTCTCTCCAAATTCCTAACTTCATTCAAAATTCCTTTTTTCTTCAATATCTCGATAACATATTCCACATTTTCTCTTGTATAATTATCGTACCTCCGAGTTTTAGAATAATATTTTTTCAAATTAGTCACCTTTTCAACCAACTTGGCTTCTGAATGATCTTGGCGAGATAAATAATCCAATAATTTATTGTAAATGTTAGCAAAATCAGTTGTTGCTTCAAATTCTGTGTTCATAAAGCTATTATACCACTTCTTCTTGACAATAAAAAAACTTCGCTTATTTGAGCGAAGAATTTAACATTTTATTTACCAATGCATCATATTGTCATCAATCAATGGATCAATCTTTCCATGAGGCTGCTCCGGTGGCGGTGGTACGTGAAATTTTCTTTCAATCAAATCAATTAAACATGCGCACACCACAAATCCCACGACAAAAACAGGAAACAACCACAAAACACCTGTAACAATCGGAACCGGGAAACAACCGAGCAAACAAATGGCCGCAATTATCAAAATTACCCGGTGTATGACCAACCAAATCATTGAGCAACCACGTCGTTCATCCATTTTCCCTCCTTTAGTTTAGGGTGTATTTTTAGGAATGAACCGCTCCTTGAAGCTTACCACAATTATTATTTTTCGCAATCAAAAAGAGCGTCTCAATCGAGACTCCCTTTTATCTAATCAATTTTCACATTTATAATATCAGATGATGATTGCCCACCACTTTTTAGAATAATCACCGCCTGCAATTCATATTCTCCACTCCCGTTTGGATTATCCATCATCACAGAAACGGTTGAAACTGATGGTGACACTTCGGAGGCATACAAATGCCAGCTACCGTCACCTTTCGGTCTATAATAAAAGTCTATTTTTTTCGTTGCCATCAAATCATTTATTCTAACTCGTGTATTCAGTGGAAACTGTTCCGCCACCAATTGAGCCCCGCTAACCGGATACACCCAATTAATTGACGCTTGCGCTCGATTGTCAATCAAAACATTCAAATCCATTGCCATCTCAGCTTGATTCATCACATCATCATACGCCACCACTCTAAGCCGATGATAACCATTCTCAAACATCGAGCTCACCGGATACGACAGATTATAAGGATATGCAGTTTCTCGTCCGATCAATTTATCATCCAGATAATAATCTACACCCGCAATCCCTCGCGAAGCTGACACTGAAACCTGTACATTCAACATAGAATCAATAATTGTTTGATTGTTGCTTGGTGACAATACTCTCAATTCCGGTCTATATTCTGCCAAATGAACATTATCTTCTTCTGTTGGCACTACTTCATTGATAAAATCAAACTTGGCGACAACCTCGGGATCATCACTTTGTTTTTGTTTTTCTACCCAACTCTGAACCGCAGACTCCCAACTGGCATACTGAGAATCTGCTCCCGGATTACTTGGAATCGATCCCTGAGGATTATCCTTATCAACATAATACAAAATATTATGGATTTCCTTAAAGGTTCTCTCTTCAACCGCTTCAGCTGGCGTGTTTTCCGTGGCGATCAATCCAGAATATTTATCAATTCTTACCGTCTTTTCATTCGCAAAATTACCGTTCAATATAGCCTTATCAGTTTTTGGTGCATCATAACCAGCAAAATATTCAACCTCTGTCCCAGCCAACGCCGCATTCATATATTGATTCCAAATCGGCGCCGCCACCACACCACCAGCCGCTCCTCGTCTCATTTTTGAATTATCATTATTACCAACCCATACCCCCGTAACCAATGACGGTGTATAACCGACTGTCCAGGCATCCCGATAATCATCGGTTGTTCCGGTTTTAGCCCCGGCCGGACGATTTGACAATGTTAAATGATTATTTGCTCCAAACGCATAAGCTCGAGCTCCATTATCAGACAAAACATTATTCATCATTTTGGCAATATTATCATCCAAGACTTTACGATCTTTTTCTTTTAATTCAAATAATATATTTCCTTTGGCATCTTCCACTTTTTGAATGGCAACCGGCTCACGATAGACTCCTTCATTTGGGAAAACCGCAAAAGCTGACACATGATCCATTAGCGTCACTTCTCCACCACCAAGCACCAAAGCCAAACCAAACCTTGACCTGTCTTCAAACGAGGAATATCCCATCAATTCCAAAAAATCAATTTCCTTCTCCACTCCCACCAGATACAACGCCTTTACCGCCGGTGTATTGAGTGATCCTTGAAGCGCTTTTCTCATTGTAACCGGTCCATTTTCACCCAAATCATAATTTTTAGGATTATAATTGCTGGTATCAGTTTTAAAGGTTGTATTTACATCAAACAGAATTGTATCGGGAGTATATCCTTTATCAAAAGCTGCCGCGTATACCATTGGCTTGATTGATGATCCCGGTTGGCGCAACCTGGTCGTAACATTTACATTACCATCAATAGTGTCATCAAAATAATCCTTTGATCCAACCATGGCTAAAATATGTCCGTTTTTAGGATTTATAGATAATAGCGCTGCATTAGAAAAACCATATTGACTACCTCTTTGATTAACTCCAGCAAGAACCGCTTCCTCTGCCGCCTCTTGTTTTTCAATATCAAGTGTTGTTGTTACCTTCAAACCGCTTTGCTCAACCACCTTTTCACCAAACATTTCAGCCAATTGTTCTTTTACATAGATCACAAAGTGTGGAGCGGTAATTGACTCCTGTCTCTTTTTAAATTCTAATTCCTGTTTCTTTGCTTCATCAGCTTCTTTTTCAGTAATATATCCATTCTCCGCCATCAAACTCAAGACATACTGCTGTCTATTGATCAAATCATCAACATGGCTGCCATACGGAGAATAATAAGTTGGTGCTTTTGGCAACGAAGCCAGTAAGGCCGATTCCGCCAAGGTTAAATCTTCAACGTCTTTGCCAAAATATGTTTGAGCCGATGATTGAACACCATAAGCCGTTGAACCATACGGAATTTCATTCAAATACATCTGCAAAATTTCATCTTTTTCAAATTTTTGTTCTATTCGGAATGACAAAATAAACTCTCTAATCTTACGAGAGACAGATCTCTCATCAGTCAAAATCGCATTTTTTACCAATTGTTGAGTCAGAGTTGAACCACCACGAGGCCTATTACCAGTCAATATTGGATCAATTACGACTCCCTTAAACATAGCTAACAAATTAAAACCATGGTGCGTATAAAAATTTTTATCTTCCGCTGAAATCGTCGCCCATTTCACCGTATCAGGAATATCATCCAATCGTACGATCGTTCTCTTTTCTTCCCCATGAATCTCATACAACGTAGTCTCTCCTGTTGAATCGTAAATCCTGGTGCTTTGAGCTACTTGTCGATCAATAATTTTATCTGGATTTGGTAACCCACGAGAATACCAAGCAAAAACAGCCACGATAAAAATTAAAAAAAGCGCCGAGCTCATTATGCCATAACGGATCAAAAATTGCTTTAATTTCCCATGTTTCTTCTTTTTCATCCCATGAACTTGACCCGGCATCGGTCTATTATGATGTACATTCATATTATTATTAAACAATTTTAATTAACTCTTCTAAATTTTTTTCTTTTGTCTTTTCATCTCCCAATTCATGCAATAAATCCATTCCGGGTGTAGTGTTCATCTCAAGCAAATATGCCTGACCTTTTTCATCAAAAATAAAATCCAATGAGTAACTCGCATCGTTGAAAACTTTCAATTTTTTTTGTATTGGCTTCACCAACTGCCAAATTGGCTTTGGAATACTCTTTCGCTGAACCATAACGGCCGTTGCTCCTTGATGAAAGTTGGTAAACAATGAATTTTTCTTTGCAATTCTAGACAATGAATATATTAATTTATGATTCATAAACACCAGCCGTAAATCCGCCACACCCTTTATGCCTGGAATACCAGGCACACCATTATAACTTTTCACAAATGCTTGAAGCAAAACCGGATACTTAATTCTTTTATTCTTTAGTTTACTTTTTTCTTCTATCAAAATATTGAATCCCCCGGAGCCAAAAAGCGGCTTCACCACAACTTTACTTGTTTTTATTACCTTCAAGGCTTGTTCGTACTCTTTCTTATTATTCGCCAATATCGATTTTGGCATTAATTCAGAAAACAATAAAAATTGGGTGAATTTATTATCAAAAACTACTCGAAAAGCTGGATTATTAAAAAACTTTGTCTTTGCGGCTATTTCTACCTTTTTATCAAACATTTTGTAGTTTTTCTTACTGGAAATTTTATCAAAAATTAAATCTGGTTTTATTTTGCTGATAATCTTTTTCCATTTTCCCTCTCGATACACCCAAGCCTTCGAAAATGTTGCCGAGTCATCATCGTACCACTTTATACTTGCTCGATAAAAATTCACGTTTTTTTCCAAACCTTTATCATGCCAATATTCAAATGATTTTCTGGTTGATTCAGCATTGGGTAGAGGAATTGGACGTTTCCAATCATCGCCATAATAAACCACCACTATATTTTTTTTTCGCATATTAATCATTATTTATTTAGTTTCCGGAAAAATCATATCAATAATCGCTTTAGCCGCATTACGCGCCTTACCCTCATATGGGATATGATGCATACTGATCATTGGTGAGTCATTGACCTCAATTATTATATAATTATTTTTTACTGGCGCCTTTGTAATATCTTTAGTCATAAAATCAATTCCCCCAAAAGCCAACCCTGGAATAGCGTTAATCACCTTCACTGCCAATTGTTTTACTTTTGGATGAATTTTATCTGTAAAATCAATACTGTCACCACCTGTCGACAAGTTAGAGTTAGGTCTCAAATATACTTTCTGTCCCTTTTGGGGAATATATTTCAATGTTTTTTTCTGTCCTTTCAAGTAATCTTTAACGACATCATCCACCTTGATTCTTACCAAACTTTTTGCATGATCAGCTCCGCGTCGAGGGTCTTTATTTTTAATCTTGATTAATTCTTGCAAATTATGAACCCCATCACCCTCAACATTTGCTGGGATTCGCCATGTAGCCGCCACAAACTTATCTTTGGTGGCGAACAATCTATATTCATCACCATGATACTGCTTTTCAATTAGTATATTTGAAAATTTTCCTTTAAGTGCTTTCAATATTTCTCGCACCCGTTTATCTGAACGAACCTCTAGATAAACACTCTTTCCCTGAACCCCCATTACCGGTTTTATAACCACCGGATAACCTATTTTTTTACAATACTTAATTATTTCTTTTTCTTGTTTATAATTAAAAGCATCTCCCTCTGATACCGATATTCCATTCCTTGCAAAAAAATATTTTGCTACTTGTTTATTTTGCTGTATCCAATAGGCCACCGCACTGGTCCTAGCTGTTCGCTGTCCCACAATATATTCCTTGTGTTTTCTATAGATTAATTCCAACACAACCCCCTTAGACGTCATAGCATCGTCAGCAACAATGTTCACTTTAATCCCACGATTATCAGCTTCTGCCGCGAGTAAATATGTGCTAAAGTAAGAAAAATCTTTTGGATTCAACATAAGGTTGCTTGTTACTAATTAGACTTATATATCTTTTCCAGATAATCAATTATTTCACCCGCCACATTCACCCCCACTACCTGCGTAAAGCGCTTGAATTGCGGTGATCTGTTCACCTCCAAGACATAAGGCTTATCTCCATCATAAATAATATCAACCCCGGCAATGTCTGTATTTGTTGCTTTAGCCGCCTTTAATGCCAACCGTTTGAGCTCCATTGTCAACTCAGATTTATGAGATCTTTTTTCCAATGGAATCCTTTTCTTTCGAATTGAACTAAGCGTATTTCGCTTCATCGCCCCAAGCACTTTATTGCCGACAACCAATACCCGATAATAATATTCCGCCGGGACAAACTTTTGAATAAAATAATTATTTATCTTTCGCCAGTTAAAAAAATCTTCCAATTCATTTTCTGTATTTTTGAAAAAAATATTTCGGCCATGCATACCATTAATATCCTTGAGCAAAACCGGGTATTCAATATTTCCACCAAATTTTTTAAACGCTTTTACTGACGGATAATAGAAAGTATCCAAGCAAGGTAACTCATGATAACTCAATGCTGAATACATAAACAATTTATCAAAAATATAAACTTTCTGATATAACTCCCGATCAACGACCTTCACCCCCTTTCGGTACAAAGCCTTAGCCAAAGTTTTGGCTTTGGCAAAAAATGGATTTATACCGCGAATCAAACAAACATCATAATCATCCAACGATTCCTGACCATTATATATTTCAAATTCATTATCTTTTAACAAATATGTAATCTGTTGAATTGATAACCTTTTAATTGCATGGCCTCTCTTCACCGTCTCAGACACCAAGATTTCATTCTCTTTGGACTTTGGACCAATTAGAAGTATTCTCATAATCTATCATTATTAACTTAATATCTTGATCTTCTCTGTTTCTCAACTCGATAACTTATTATCGCTTTTCTATTTGGTTGGGTCAACCAAAAATCTCTTCAAATCTCTTCGACCGATAATTATCGGATACTTCATATCATGCCTTTTTATTACCGAAGCCGTTGAATTAATTTCCACTCCTGACAAAATAAATTTTAGTGGTACTCCCATTCGATAAGAAGCCCCATGGCTACTAACCGTTTTTATCACCGATATAATATCCGGATGCTTTTCCAGTTGTTTCCACAACTTCTGTTTACTTAGCTCTTCCATTTCTGATACCGTCATCGTTTCCTTCAAATCAAATGAATTGTAATAATTAACTGCGCTCTCAAGTCCCAAAGCCACCGCCAAATCTTCATCAATCGATGTTACTCCTGCCCCGGTATCGATTTTAGCGTTAAGTTCAATAATTTTTTTATCCTTACCAACCAACTTCACCTTTTCAATAATGCCCACCACCTGCCGACCTGAAATCTCCTCAATTTCCTGTTCAACTTCTCCACCAAACAATTCCTTTGCTACACTAATTCCCTTTTTTAAATTATTTATTTTCAATCCTTTAACTCGAAGTAATCTGTCTTTGAGGGGAGCTAAATTTGCTACTTGAATCGAAAGTCCCGGCCTAGCATTCAATTCCAAAATAATCGGCCCATGTTCTCGATCAACCGCAATATCAACCCCAACATAATTTAAACCACTAGCAATTTGAGATTCAATTGCTATTTCCAACATCTGATTCCAGTATGGAATTTGTATTCCTCTAATTGGAAATTTTTTTTCAGGTATAACTTCAATCATCTTATTTCGTTGCAAGGCATGCGTGGTAATTCCAGTCTTGATGTCAATACCAACTCCGATACCACCGGCGTGCAAATTGGCCTTACCATTTGACCCTTTGGTCGGCAATCGAAGCATAGCCATTATTGGAACTTTATTATAAACAATAATTCTCACATCCGGCACACCTTTATACGAATATAACTTAAAAGTCGGATGTATCTTTATTCTTTCTTCAAAAAATGCCACGTCAGGTGTTGAAGTAATTGAATAATCCCCATCCAAAATATTACTCACCCGCAACTGGATATCACTAACATCCGCATCTTTGTCAAGCGGCAAAACCCATTTCCCATTTTTTTTCTGACCAAAAGTAACCATAATACCCTCACCACCCAAACCTCGATTCGGTTTCAAAACAAAACTTGGTGGCAAGCTATCCCAATCAAAATTATAAAACTGACTCCGGTTACGAATAACCGCAATTCTTTTTGCGACTGGCAAACCAGCCTTTTTAAGCATTTGTTTGGTTCGAAGCTTGTCATCAACCAAATTTTTTGCTCTTTTCGACCCGCCCGGTCGAATAAAATCAAGATTCCGGGCATTCATGCCCAAAACCCCCTTACTTTTTTTCAGAAAGCTCAACATGTTTTATTACGTTACGAAATCTATATAATTCTAAAAATCTAAGCCCCGTCCATCGACCCAACAAATAATTGAGTAAGAATGTGGCAAAAATAACTTCTGGGTAGCCCAAAATCAATGATCTTAAAGACTCCCAAGTGGCCAAATAATAACAAAGCACTGATAAAATTAACGTCTCCACAAACAACTGTCCGGCCGTTTTATTACCCAACTCTATCTGAGCAGAAATAAACTTTTCGGCAATAATTACCATAATCAAAATTGGAAACACTGATATTGAAATCAACGATGACTGTTGGATCAAGGCGCCAAAGAAGAACAAAACCAAAATCGACAAACTAACGATTGACAGTACAATAGACATCCGAGGTAAATACATAATCTTTATTTTTCTCGCCAGAAGTCGAGCTAAAGTCCCAATCACCAGTACCATAATAAAAATTGCCACCCCATATTTGATACCGGTCGCCAGAAATGACACCGCCACCAACGATGGCGCATAAATACCAAAGGCTTTGATACCGATTATTTGACGGGCAAAAGCAATCACCATAGAAATAACCGGTAAAATCAAAATCAAATAAATTGTATTAATTGCCACGCCTCTATTTACCATCGAATTCACCATATATGATAAGAAATTCCATGGTCTCAAACTTGTAAGTAACCGCTGAGTATGAACTCCAATCAACTGATAATCAATTTCCATTGTTTGAAGCTCTTGAGTCAAACTTTTAACATCAAAATTACCCATCACTACCTCTTGAGCTTCCGGTTTTGACAACAACAATGCCTTTGGTGACAACAGTTGGAAAATATTTTGTGCCAATCGAGACGCTACAGACAAATTTTCATCCGTCAAAACCACAATGGTTTTATTTTTAAATCCTAAACCATCAAGATCGATTCCTTTGGCGAATTCCTGACTGGCATTTATCAACGCATTAAGCCCGACATTACCATCTGTCAAAATTACCAATGTACTTGCTTGTCGAATATCTTCTTTAGCATCGATTATTTTTTGAGTTAGGCTTGAAACTTTAAGATACTCGACACTACTATTATCAGCTCTAAGATTCACCAAAAGTGTCTCTTGCGTCGAGGCGATATTTTGCAACGATTGAAAACTTGCATCATCAATATTTGAATCCGTAATCATCAAGGCAATATCCTTGTCAACCGACACAATTACCTCATCCGTAGCCTGTTTATCTCCCACAAATAACGTCAATGTTGCCCGATAAATCCCCGATTTATGATAGACATGAGCCACATCAATCCCCCGAGCTGTAGTGCCATCACCAAAATCCCAAACATGGTTAATCGACATTTCTTCTGGCACCAATGAAGCGCTTCCACTGAACAAAACCTGTCGTCCCGCTACCACATTTTTATCTTCACCAGCCACGGCCACAAATTGATCTTGAGACAACAATACCGCATCACCGGAACCTCCCACCTCTTGAGCCAACACTGGACTGGAAAGGAAAAGCAACACCAATAACATTAAAGTTGAAAAAATCTTACGCATAATAATTATTTAATGTATAAGAGTTGGCGGTGCACATTGCCACCGCCAAAGCGTCAGCCACATCATCTGGTTTCGGCGTTTCTTGTAGCTGAAGTAATAGCGTTACCATTTGTTGTACTTGTTTTTTATCCGCCTTGCCATAACAAGAAATCGCTTGTTTGACTTGTGACGGAGTATATTCGTATACCGGCAAATTTGCCTGTCGAACAGTGAGTAAGATCACCCCACGAGCCTGACCGACTTTCAGCGCCGTTGTTACATTTTTATTGAAAAATAATTCTTCCACGCCAACCATTTCCGGTTTATTCTTTTTAATAATTTTCGTTAATTCATTGTGTAAAAAATACAGTCTATCATTAAAATCTTCTCCCACTTTTGTTTCAATCACCCCATAATCAACCGCCTCCATCTTGTTGCCACAAACTTTAATAATACCATAGCCAGTCAAAGCAAATCCCGGATCAACCCCCATCACAATTCTCGCTTTTTCTGTCATAAATCCACTACTTTACTAATTATCGAATTCACGAACCTACAAATTCACTAAATAGCCGCGTTACTATAATAATTCACCGCATCGTCATCATCTTCCAAAGCATCAAACAGTGCTGCCAATTTCTTTTGGACTTCTTCACTGACCGCAACCTCATCTTTCGCAATCCATTCCAATTCTGAATATTCAGTTTCAATATTTTTTTCATCCAATGCTTTTTTCAAATTAACAAACTGCCCGATTTCCGTAGTGATAGTGACGCCACCTTCTTCCTCAATCACATCTTCCGCACCAAAATCAATCAATTCGAGCAGAAACATGTCCTTGTCTTCATACTGATCTTGTTTGATTCGAATCACTCCCTTATGATCAAACATCCATTGGACCGAATTCGGTCCACCCAACGAGCCCCCATATTTAGTCAAAATATGTTTCATCTCAGATGATGTCCGATTTCTATTATCAGTTGCCGCTTCGATCAAAATAGCAATACCACTGGGTCCATAGCCTTCGTAAATGACCTCTTCTATCAAATCCGCACCGGCCGCTCCCGATCCCTTAGCAATCGCTCGTTCAATATTATCCTTTGGCACATTTACCGCTTTCGCCTTATCAACCGCCAATCTCAATTTAAAATTAGTTTCCAAATCAGCACCTTCTCGGGCTGCAATAATAATATTTTTTGTTGCTTTTGAAAATAAATTTGCTCTTTTTTTATCCTGAGCGCCCTTCCTCGTTTGTATTGTCGCCCATTTTGAGTGTCCAGACATAAACTCAATAATTTAGTAATTATAGTTCGCCTCCTATTACCGTCTAAATAAATAAAAATTAACGAAAATAGCAATAATTTCCGCATTCTCATCATACCAATTCCTTTGGCAAAAATCAAGACCATCTGTCAAGTTTTGTGGCATTGCAACGTCAAGTTTACACTTGCCAGTTCATTTAATCGTTCCATAGGCGTTTTACCGTCCATCCCTAATCCTCTATGCTTTTTCTGATAATTGTAATAATGCATAAATAGATTTAATTTGTATTGCATTTG
>Ga0210057_1003194_pt1 | contig 22726 bp, 18 predicted proteins | sample CryGeyCG2114_010_2_FD_183968 | JGI IMG/M metagenome (GOLD analysis project Ga0210057, IMG submission 183968) | Groundwater microbial communities from aquifer - Crystal Geyser CG10_big_fil_rev_8/21/14_0.10 (SPAdes) (version 2) | ecosystem: Environmental > Aquatic > Deep subsurface > Groundwater ...
TTATCAGGAGTTTCATATTTAGAGATAACACTTGCGATAATGTTAACTCTTGAAACTTTTTTATCATCAACTAAAACATAATTAGGTTCCCACTCACCAAGCCCTTTAACAAAATCTCCTTTAATTAAATCTCCAATAAATACTTTATAGGCGGTTTGTCTTTTTAGATCTGCCATTATTCAATTTTTTGTATAAACCCCCTCTTTGGTTCAAAGATTTCTCCTTCTTTCTTTAACCTTTCTATAACTTCTTCAACTCCAGCTTCATCAATCTGCTTATCTCCAGCTTCAGCAATAACATCTTCAATAGGAATTGTTTTTCTTTCACTTTTTTCTCCTAATTTCTTAATAATTTCTCTAATTACCATAATTCTGCTTCTTTGTTTAGTAGAAATACCTGTAGAAATTCTATCGATATCAATTTGTTGAGTTTCATAATCAAATCCTACTTCCATTAAACATCTTCTTAAAATTCTTATGGCTCTTCTTGAATCAGATTTGGTAACAACTTTTGATAATCTAATTCTTGCAGAGGCTTCTGATAATCTAACCAAGGCTTCTAATTGCCTAGCACTAATTGGAATTGGTTTAACCATATCATCACTAGATGAACCGCTATTTCTTAATTTAACATAAAAATCTTTTATCTCTTCAATAGCTCCTTCAGATAAAACAGGTTTAGCATTTTTTCTTGCATAAGAAATATATTTCTTAAATAAGGGTAAAGGGATTTCTGGTTCTAGCGAATCTCCGCTTCTCTGTAAATTCAGAACATGACTTGCTATTTTTGTATCCATTCCAGTATTAGGCATATCTCTTACTGGAAAGATTAAATCAAATCTATTAATCAAAGCAGGAGGCATATCTATTTGAGGAGCAATTGTTTGATAAGGATCAAATCTTCCAAATTTAGGATTTGCTGCTGCTAAAATAGTTGTCTCTGCCATTAAGGTTGCCTGGATATTTGCTTTACTTATAGAAATTTGTTGCTGTGCCATAGCTTCATGCAATGCACTAGTATCTTCAACAGCCATTTTATCCATCTCATCTATACAACAAAAACCACGATTTGCTAAAACTAAAGCACCTGCTTCTAAAGCCCAGCCTTTCAAGAATTCATCTTTAACAACAGAAGCAGTAATACCTGCACCAGTTACTCCTCTACCCGCAACATATCTAGCCTTAGGAGCAGCCTTAGAAATAAAAGTTAACAGAGAACTTTTTGCCGCACCAGGATCACCAACTAAAAGAATATGTAAATCTCCTCTTGTTCTAGATCCATCTTTTCTTACCTTTTTTACTCCCCCCATTAATTGTAAAACTAAAGCTTCTTTAATATCCTCATGACCAAAAATAGAAGGGGCAATAGTTCGCGTAAATTTCTCATAAATATCTGGATCTTTTGCTAATTTTTTAATAGCTTTTTCATCTTTTCTATCAATTTCTAGTTCTTCATAACTTTCTTCTAAAGGTTCTATATAATTTGTCTCAACAACTAAATCATACCTTACAGATTGAGCACCAGAACTTAACATAACTGGAATCTCTTTTATAATTCCAATAATTCGTACTTTACTTCCAGGAGTTGTTCTTCTCTCCATTATTGGTTCAACTAAATCTTCTTTTAAAAAAACAGATAATCTTTTAGGCTGCTCTCCTCCCTCTAAACTTTCTGGAATTTCTTCTATAACAATTCTTTGAGCATCTACTAAAGATTTTCCAATTAATCTAAATCTTCCTTTCCTGCCACAGCTGCATCTTGAAGGTTCTTTAAATTTAGATTCCAATTGTAAAATAGAAATAGTATTTCCACAAGCAGGGCATTCAAACTTAGCACTAGTAACTTGAGGTCTAATATCTGAAGATTGTTTTACTAGACCATCAATAGCTACAAATCTACCAAGGTGCTCGCTTCTAACATCTTTAATCTTCATCCCTTGAGATTCTGGTAAATTTCTAACTCTAATCCTAATGTCTAAAGTCTCTTTTAAATCAAATTGTTCTAGAGCAAGTTCTGCTGCTTTCAAAAGATCTTCAGGATCTTGCAATAATTGTTCAGCTAAATCTGGATCAAATTTACTAATCTCCATAAAATCAAAGACTAATGCTCGTTTTCCTTCTCTAACAACCTTATACAATTTAGAACGATAATTTTCTTCTATAAATTCTCTAAACTTTTCTATCTGTTCAGCTACCTCCATAGGTAGACCCCCACATTTTTAATTCACCTCTTTTTGCAGACTTTAGCAAGTGTTTCAATTAACATATCAACAGCTTCTCTTAATTTTTTCTCTGATCTTGTTCCAGTGCAAACTATCTTACCATTACTAAATAATAAGAATGTCGCTCTTGTATCAGGTAGTTTGTAAACCAACCCTGGAAACTGTTCTGGTTCATATTCTGTATTTCTCAAATCCACTGCAAGAGAGTTTAAGTTCAAATCCCTACCAATACTTCCAGAAGCGACCATATTTTGTACTTTAATTACTGGTTTCACCTTAATCTTTATCTTAATCTTATTGATATTTTTAATAATTGCCTCCACTGCTTGTTTAACCTTACCCATAGATTTAGCACCAGTACAAACAATATTACCAGAGCTAAAAATTAAAGCGCTAGTTTTTGGTTCTTTTATTCTCATAACTAACCCAGGAAATTGTTCTGGATTATATTCTGTATTAGGTAAAGCTTCAGCTAATTTTAATAAAGGGATATCATGCTCTAATGAGGCAGAAGCAACGATATTTTGTATTTTTATTTCTTTTTTTGACTTTTTCTTTGGCATAAGAATCACTCCTTAAACTTAATAGGATATATTAACAATAGAAAAATATTTAAATCTATTTAAAAAGGCCACTAAACATTCCCTTGAAAAATAAGGCTACTCTACCTAAAATAGACCTTTCTTGGGGGTTTTCTTCTACAATAACCATAAGAGTATCACCGCAAGTCCCTTCAACAGTACATAATCTATTTCCAGAACATTCACATAAAGAACATATCTGTTTTAGTTCTCCATTCACGCAATAGTAAGGTTTATTGGCTGAACAAGCCCCATATTCTGTTCCATCTTTACAAGTTTGTTTAACACAAATACCACTAGTCATTACACAATTCTGATTTGCAGGACAACCACAGATATTACATTTATCAACTAAAACTCCACCATTGCAATATAAAGGTGCCTTATTAGCACATCTCCAAAAAGGAGTCCCATCATCACAGTATTTAGCTTCTTTATCAATATAGATTCTTCTAATTTCAGACCAATCTCCCCAGCCATAAGCATCTTTTGTTCTTACTCTAACATAATATTCCCCGCCTTTTCTAACATCCATTATATCAGAAGTAGCAGAGCCAACTCCTCCTAAATTAAGAGGATTATCAAAAGCACGAGTTTCAAAGGATAATTGAATAAAATAAGCAGTTTGTTCATTTCCATCTTTATCAAAATAAGACCAAGCAACTTTAAGTTTAGTTCCGCTAATAACCTGTCCATCAGTTGGAACATTTAGGTTAGTTTTAGGTAAAGAGTTCAAAATACTAGCTCTACCAGAAACCATATCTGATAAACTTCCAGCAAGAACATCCTGAAAACTAAAAGCTGAAACACTTGCTACCATTAATAAAGTCAATATAATAGATAAATAAGCTTTTTTCATAATTAACCTCTTTTTAATAGAATTCTGTTTTTAGATATTTAAACCTTTTGGAAAGAAATCATGAAAAGCCTATCCTTAATTTTCTCTTCTATGTTTATTTCATAATACTTAGCTTTAAAATCTAAACTTTTAGCCCCTACTTTATCTAAAATTTGTTTTTTAAATTTACTAATATCATAATCAGAAAGAATACTCAAAACAATTTTATCTTCCATCTTTAGTCCATTTTTCTTTCTTAAAGATTGTATTTTTCTCATTAATTCTCTAACAAAACCTTCTTGCTCTAGCGCTTTTGTAAGTTGGGTGTCTAATTTAACTTTTAACTTTCCTTTTTTTAAAACAACAGTTTTAACATTAACTTGTTGTTTAATCAAATTGGTTAAATTATTTACTGGTTCTTCAATAGAAACCTCTAATTTTTTTAATGGCCATCTTACCCCTAATTGAACTTTTTCTCTTTCAGCTAAAGCCAAGGTAACAACTTCTTTAGCAAGATCCATTTGTTTTTCTAACTTAATATCTATTTTTTTCTTATCAATCTCAGGCCAGCTACAAAAATGAATACTTTTATCTTTTCCGATTAAATCTTGATAAATAGATTCAGTAATATAAGGAGCAAAAGGAGCTAATAATTTCAGTAAGCTATCAAAAACATAAATAAGAGTTTCATAAACTGCTTTATCCTTCCTATCTCTAACCAATTTAATATACCATCTGGACAAATCCTCATTTACAAAATTAATAAATTTACTTAAACAAGCATGATAATCATTATCATTCAAGCTTCCAGTAACACTAGAGACCAAAGAATTTACTTTTGAAATAATCCATTTATCTTCCAATTGTAAACTTCCTTTAACCTTAACATTTTCAACTTGCTTGGTATAAATATAACAATTCCATAAAATTCTCAAAAATGGGCTTACTAATTGGTTAACCAAATCTATTCCAAATCTTTTCTGACTTCCAGGATCAGTTACACAAAACTGTAATCTTACTGCATCAACTCCAACGCTATCAAACACTTTCCAAGGATCTAATACATTTCCTTTAGACTTACTCATCTTCTCTCCATTTTCATCTACAACATGGCCCGCACATACACAAGTGCTATAAGCATTTTTATTAAACAACAAAACACCTAGGACATGTAAAGTATAGAACCATCCTCTTGTTTGATCAATAGCTTCAGAAATAAAATCATAAGGTAAATTTTTTTCTACAAACTCTTTATTTTCAAAAGGATAATGATATTGTGCAAAAGAAGCGCTTCCAGAATCATACCAGCAATCAATAACCTCTGGCACTCTTTCCATCACTTTTCCACACTCGCACTTAATTTTTACTTCATCTATTAAAGGTTTATGTAAATCTTCAATCTTTTTGCCAGATAATCTTTCTAATTCTTCTTTGCTTCCAATTACTCTTTCTTTACCACACTTGCATCTCCAAATTGGCAAAGGAGTTCCCCAAAACTTACTTCTACTCAAAGCCCAGTCTTTGGCCCCGCTTAACCATTCCCCAAACCTTCCCTCTTTAATATGTTTAGGATACCAATTAATTTTATCATTAAAATTTAATAATTCATCTCTAAACTTGCTAACCTTAATGAACCAAGAAAGCATTGCATAATAAATTAAAGGAGAGTCACATCTCCAACAAAATGGGTAAGTGTGTTCATACTCCTCAACTTTAAATAATTTATTTTTCTTTTCTAACCAATCAATAATTTTTGGATCTGCTTCTTTCACAAATAATCCTTTAAAATCAGAAACTTCATCAGTAAAAATTCCTGAAGAGGTAATTGGCTGAACAAAATCTACTCCCTCTTCTTTGCATAAATTATAATCATCTTCACCAAAAGCAGGAGCCATGTGTACGATGCCTGTACCTTCTTCCGCAGTTACAAATTTAGCTAATAAAACCCTAAAAGATTTTTTTAAATTCTTAAAATAGTCAAATAAAGGTTCATATTTCATAGCTTCTAATTCAGAACCAGTTAAAGTTTCTATAATCTCTGGGTTGTCAAAATATTTATCAACAAAACTTTCAGCTAAGATATATTCGTTCTTGCCTTCTTTTATTACAACATATTTAAAATCAGGGTGAACAGCTAAAGCTAAATTACTTGGTAAAGTCCAGGGAGTAGTTGTCCAAGCTAAAAAATACCTATTTGCTTTATCTTTTAATTTAAATTTAACAATTACAGTTTTTTCTACAAGATCTTTATACCCAAGTGCAATTTCATGACTTGATAGAGGAGTTTCACATCTTGGACAAAAAGGAACAACTTTATGTCCTTCATATAATAAACCTCTAGAATGTAGTTCTTTTAAACTCCACCAAACACTTTCAATATATTTATTATCTAATGTACTATAAGGGTTTTCTAAATCAACCCAATAAGCCATTTTCTCAGTTAATTTATTCCATTCTTCAATATAAGAAAAAACGCTTTCTCTACTTTTTTCAATAAATTTACCAATTCCATATTTCAAAACCTCTTTTTTAGATTTTAATTTCAAGGCTTTTTCAACTTGGACCTCAACAGGTAACCCGTGGCAGTCCCAACCTCCTTTTCTAGGAACTGTATACCCTTGCATATACTTATACCTGCAAACTAAATCTTTAAACACCCTAACTTCTACATGATGTAAAGCAGGGGGAGCATTTGCAGTAGGAGGACCTTCTAAAAAATGGAATAGTTTTTTCTTTTTATCATATTGCATAGTTTTATCTACTAATTTCTTATTTTTTTTCCATAACTTTCCTACATTGTCCTCAATTTCTTTGAAATTATACATGTTTATTCACTTCTTTCCTTGATTTAAATAATTTAGGCCACTATAAAAATTCTGCGCTATTTCAGGTAAACTTCTCCAAAGAGAATCCGCCCCCATATTTCCCTTTTTACCTTCCTCAGATAAGCGAGATAAATAAGGGAGATTATTACCTACAAACAATTCGACAGTGTCTTTCCTGTTCATCTCTATTCTAGAAAGCACACCTTTTACAAATAACCTTTCCTTTTTGAATTCATCCACCTTTTCTTCTATACTCATTTTCAGCCTCCTATCTCTAAAACATAAATTTGCAAGCCCAGAAAATCAGACTTGCTCAAGCTATAATAATGATAATAATAGACCCAATAAATTTAATTGGATTCATAATCTTCAAGATGAGATTAAGATATTTAAACTTTATGCTCTAATGTCTAAATTCTTATATATTTCAACTAATAAAAGAGTTTTATGTTTAAAATAGAGAATTTTGAACCTAGATTATATCAGGAAACTATAGCATCCACAGCTGTAAATAAAAACACTCTGGTAGTTTTAGGAACAGGATTAGGAAAAACAAAAACTGCAGTTTTAACAGCCATAAAAAGATTAAATTCTTATCCAAATTCTAAAATTCTTTTTCTTACTCCAACAAAACCTTTAGCAGATCAAATAAAAAAAGAATTCGAGGAGTGCACCAATATTAAAGAGGTAACTCTTTTTACTGGAGCAGTAAAACCAAAAGAAAGGGAAAAACTTTGGAAAAAATCAAAAATTGTTGTTTCAACACCTCAAACAATTAATAATGATATAATAAATAATAGAATTTTATTAGAAGAAATTTCTTTTTTGGTGATAGATGAATGTCATAGAGCAGTAAGCGGATATGATTATGTTTGGGTTGCAAAACAATATCACAAAAAGGCGAAATATCCAAGGATTCTTGGATTAACTGCCTCGCCAGGATCAAACTTAGATAGAATAAAAGAGATATGTAAAAATTTATTCATAGATGAAATTGAAGTAAGAACTGAAGAAGATCCAGATGTTAAAAAATATATTCAAGAAACTGAATTAGAATGGATACACATAGATCTAACTAAAGACTTTAGAGAAATTCAAAGGTTCTTAGAAGACTGTTTCAAATCAAAACTAGAAAAAATAAGAGATATGGGATATATCAGTCAAGAGAACCCTTCTAAAAAAGAGATTATACAAATCCAGGCGGCAATACATGGGAAATTGGCTCATGGAGAAAAAGATTTCAAATTGTACAGATCAATCTCCTTACTAGCTGAAGTTCTAAAGGCGCAGCATGCCTTAGAATTATTAGAAACTCAAGGGGTAATATCTGTCCATAAGTACATGAAAGATATGATGGATTCAGCAGAAAAAACTAAAGTTAAAGCCACAAAGAATCTTGTAGCAGATCTAAATTTCAGATCGGCTTTTGTTTTAATAGAAAAATTAAAAGAAAAAGGAATAAAACATCCTAAAATCGAAAAATTAATTGAAATAATAAAAAAAGAAACAAAAAACCCAAAAATTAGGATTATGATTTTTAATCAATACCGAGATTCTGCAGCCAATCTAGAAAAAGAATTGAATAAATTTACAAAGGCCAAATTATTTGTAGGCCAAACAAAAAAAGGGGGAACAGGACTAACACAAAAAGAGCAGATAAAAATACTAGAAGACTTTGGAAAGAGTAAATACCAAGTTTTAATCTCTACATCTATAGGAGAAGAAGGATTAGATATTCCAAAAGTAGATTTAGTAATCTTTTTTGAACCGGTTCCATCTGCAATTAGGACAATACAAAGAAAGGGCAGAACCGCAAGACTAGAGCATGGGAAAGTAATCGTATTAATAACAAAAAACACAAGAGATGAAAGGTATCATTGGGTTGCGTTTAATAAAGAGAAACAAATGTACAAGATACTAAGAGATTTAAAAAGTAAAATAAAATTAGAAAAACAAAAAAAGTTAACAACTTTAACAGAGGCTCCCACTCTTTCAATAATAGCAGATACCAGAGAAAAAAGTTCCCCTATAATAAAACATTTAATTAATAACAATGTAAAAGTTGAAACAAAAACTTTAGCAGCAGCAGATTATATAATCAATGAGAATATAGGGGTTGAATTTAAAACAAAGGAAGATTTTGTTAAATCAATAATAGATAGAAGATTATTAACTCAGGTTATAAATTTAAAAAATAATTTTATTAACCCTTTGATTATTCTTCAAGGAGATGAGGATATCTATTCTTTAAGAAGAATTCATCCTAATTCAATCAGAGGGATGTTAACGACAATAAACTTAGTTTATGGAGTTCCAATAATTTATACAAAAAATCCAAAGGATACTGCAGAATTTCTAATAAACTTATTAAAAAAAGATGGGGACAAGAAAAGTTCCTATTTATTAGATAAAAAACCTACTACAACAAGGGAGTTGCAGGAAACTATTATATCCTCTTTACCTGGAGTAGGATCTTCAACTGCCAAAATATTGCTAAGTAAATACAAATCAATCAAAGAAATAGTAAATGCAAAAGATTTAGAAGAAACCGAGGGTATAGGTAAAAAAAGAGCAGAAGAAATTAAAAGAATTCTAGATGAAACCTATCAAGATTAGATTAATTGTTTTGCTTTTGAGAAATCAAAGTCTTCTTCGGCTTCTTTGGTAATATAATTATCAAAGGCTACTCTTGGAAAGTGGGTTATTAAATAAGTTTCAACTTCATAAACCTTATAAAAAATAGGTTTATCCTCTTCCCAAAGAAGAGTTACCATTGAAATTTCCCCCATATCATTAGAAAGAACATATAATCCTCTAACCCCTTCAATCTCAGAAATCTTCTCTCTTGCAGTTTTAATAAAATCCTCTAACATACTAATAAAAAGGCTTAAAACTTATTTAAGATTTTATATACTGGACCATCTTTAGTTAATTTACTCTCGATTAGCTCAAAGCCACAAATCTTAAATTTTAAATTAGGAATTTTAATCTCTTTCAATCTCTCCAAAAACTTTTCTTTATCTTTAACTAACTTTACTCTTCCTAAACTAAGGTGAACATTAAATCTCTTCTCTATTTCAAAGATAGAGGATAAAACAGAATCCACATCACCTTGTAAATTCATAACCCCCTCATCTGGTTTCAAACCAACCCAAAGAACCCGGATATCATTTGCATTTGGAAAATAGCCAAGGTTATCTAATTTAACTTCAAAAGGTTTTAATTTAATCTTCTTTAATAATTCTTCAATCTTCTCAACTTTTCTTTCAGAAGCATGGGGAAAAAATTTCAAAGTTAAATGTAAATTTTTCTTAGCAATCCATTTTATTTTAGCATAGTCATTGCCTACTTGATTTTGAATATCAAAAAGAATATCTTTAACTTCTGTAGGCAAAGGAATAGCAATAAATGCTCTCATGGTAAAAAGTTTTTTCCTAATTCTTCTAAAACATCTCTATGTTTCTCAAAATATCCTCTAACCTTGGAGAATATTTTTCCTAACTCAGAGCTAACTGCTAGTTTCAAATCTGTTGGATGGATTCTCTTATCAATATAAGCTTTTTCAAAATCTTCAAAACTTTTTAATTCAATATCTCCGCCAAATTTCGTATCTCTTTCTATTTTTAATTTCCCTTTAACAGGAAATACAACAAATTTACAAAGTTGATAAATAGGGTTATCTTCTATCTCACCTGCAACACAATAAGCTTTATTGATTTTAGTTTTAATAGCTTCAACAGAATCATAAACTTTTATATGACTTGAAGGATCACTAGCGCTCATTTTAACTCCAGGACCTTTCAAAGAAACTACTAAAGGGGTCATAACTTCTATTCTAGATTTATAATTTAATTTAGGCAAATATTCTCTAGCAAATGCCATGATATGCCTCTGATCAATTCCTCCTAATTGTATATCTACTTCTAGGTATTGTTCATCTAAAGCTTGCATCACAGGGTAGATTAATTCAGAAACTTTTGGATTTTTCATTCTAGTCACTTCGGATGCAGCCCTAGTAGCTCTTTTCACAGTTGATAAAGAACTAATTTTCATCATATCCAAGATATACTCTGGTTTTAACTGAAAACTGCTTCCTCTAACAAAGGTAGGCTTATTTTCCCAAGGAAAGCTTAATTCGATACATTTTTCATAATAATCTCCAATCTTTTCAACTGTATCCCAATAAGCTTTCAAATCATCTAAACATGCATGTAAATCTGCAATTAAAATCTTATTTTTTATCTTGGCTTGATCAAAATCAAATAATTTACCTAAAGGAACTAGATAACCCATATGATAAGGGCCCGTAGGAGCAGTACCATAATAAGAACTGATACTTTTACTTTCCTTCAACAAAGTTTTCAAATCTTCTTCTGTTAAAATTTCCTCTGTATTCCTTTTAATTAGACTAAATCTGTCCATAAATCTTTAAATACAACCTATAAAATATAAAGGTTTCCATGGATGAAAAGAACTTATTCAAAATAGCCCTTTTATGTTCATTAATTGGAATCCTGATAATTATGTTGATTTCAGATAGTCTAGAAGTTCCTTCATTAAAAATCCATGAAGTAAGTAGAAACGTATTGGAAAAACAAATTAAAGTTTCTGGAACAATAAAAAACCTAAAATTTTACTCTGGGCTTATAGTTTTTGACATCCAGGATGAGACTGGAAAAATAAAAGTGATTGCTTATGAAGAAGAAGTTAATTTTAAAGAGAATCTAAAAATAGAATTAGAAGGAATTGTAAAAGAATACAAAAACAATCTGGAAATAGAAACAAAAACAGTTAGGTTGATATAATGTTTTTCCAAATAATTCTTGCTACGCTAATTGGAATTTTATTTGGGACTATCACAGGCTTAACTCCAGGGATTCATATAAATCTAATTTCTGTTTTAATACTCTCTCTTTCTCCTGTACTATCAACCTATATACCTCTACTCTATTTAACAGTCATAATAATTTCTATGGCAATTACACACACCTTTCTGGATACAATCCCTTCAATTTTTCTCGGAGCACCAGATGAAGAAACAGTTCTATCTGTTCTACCCGGCCATAGAATGCTTTTACAAGGAAAAGGTTACGAAGCAGTAATGCTAACAGTGGTAGGTTCTTTAGCTTCTTTAATTTTAATTTTGGTTTTATTTCCTTTATTCTCTCCGTTAATACAAATAATTTATCCATTTTTAAAAGAGTATATTGGCTATATCTTAATAGCAATTGTTACTTTACTAATTCTTAGGGAGCATACTTCGAAAATTTGGGCTTTTTTTATATTTTTCATCGCAGGAATTTTAGGATTAACAACTCTAAATTTAGTTAATCTAAATGAACCTCTTTTTCCTTTATTATCTGGCTTATTTGGAATCTCTTTATTGGTCACTTCCATAAATCAAAAAACAAAGATTCCAAAACAAATAATTTCTTCACCAGAAATAGATATGAAATTAGGTTTCAAGGCGACAATAACCTCTGTCTTTGCTGGTTCAGTTTGTTCTTTCATGCCTGGGCTTGGACCATCACAAGCAGCAATATTTGGCTCGCAATTCGTTAAAGATCTGGGGGATAAAGGTTTTTTAATTTTAGTTGGGGGACTAAATACCGTTAACATTGCTTTAAGTTTACTAACTTTATATGTTTTAGATAAAGCAAGAAATGGAGCCATATTAACGATTTCAAGAATTTTAGAGGTTTATAATCAAAATCATTTAATTCTTTTTATTGGGTGTGCTTTAGTTGCAGCAGGAATAGCTACAATACTTGCAACAAAAATAACAAAAGTTTTTTCTAAATTAATAACAAAAGTGAATTATACTTTAGTTTGTCTAAGTATTATCTTATTAATAACAGTTTTAGTAACAATTATTTCGGGTTTTTTAGGATTATTAGTTTTAACAGTTGCAACTTTTGTAGGAATGCTCCCTTCATTAAAAGGGGTTGGAAAAAATCATTTAATGGGTTGTTTACTTTTACCAGTTATAATGTACTTCTTATTATAATACATACAGTGTATGTATCATCCAAACCATCTACCTAGCGCTTCTTGTTTTTCTTTATCTTTTCCAAATACACTTTCAATTCTTTGTTTAGTTAAAAGGAGAGTTTGCTGTAAATAAGGGGGGAGTTTATATTTCTCTGCTAAACTCATTGAGGGTTCTAAATATTTTATAACTGAACCCTCAGCAACAGTAAAAATTAATTTACCACCACAATTTTTTCTCAAACAAATCCCTTTAAGTGGAGGTCTTCTATATTTTTCATTACAATCAACACATCTAAACTGCTGCATACTAAACTTTCTTAAATTTCCTTTAATATCTCTAACAAAATGTCTTTCAATAACTAATCTAGCCACGTCCATTTCATCAACAGCTCTAAGTTTTTCGGCTATATTCATTTGTCCTTCTACTTTTTCCTGCATAGTCGGAATACTTTTATACGCGCTGCACCTTACTCCCTTATTAATGTTGCCAGTATCATGAGTAAATCCTAATCCTTCATATTCTCCAGGAGTTCCAAGAACATCCCCATATTTTTTAATATTAATATCCCAAGGTTGTTTATACTCCATGGCTGCTTCATATAATTCCAAAGGATACTTCCAAACTATATCCATATGAAAAACCATATCATCTACCTCTGATGGAATTAATTTAGAAGTTAAAACTAATGGTTCGTCTTGTTTTGCTCCACGATGGGCAGGCAGATATTTCCTAGAGAAATTAAGCAAAGCATCCATCAAAAGCATTATTCCTGCTTCATCACCATCGCAATCTCTTCTCATAATAGAATGAAAATTTGGGTGAGCTAAAAGACTTTGAGTTTTAGAAAAGCCAATTATTCTTCCGACAATACCTGCAGAAGTATGCGGACTCATTGCGATTATTAAATGTCCAACAATATCTTGTTTATCTTTAAGATTATAATATCTTTTGGCTTTGTACAACTTAATTAATAATTCATCAATAAAATTAGCAATCTTAAACAGGATATCATCTGCTCTTTCATCTAAACTTTCAGGACAGGCAGGTAAAATAATATCTTGTTGTTTTAATTCCAAAATTTGAGATGGATTATGTAATTCTTCTCCGTGTATATCCTTATCATAACCTAATTCTTTTAGTTTTTCAACAGAAGTTCTTATTTCAATAGGTTTAAAATGGGTTAGGGGCATTTCAGTCATATCATATCTAATCGTCCCATCTTTATTTACATATAATCCTTGCATAGCTCTAAGGATTCCTTTAGCTAAATGTTCGGGTATATGGCCTTCATTACTTGTACCACGTACGCCTTTAATTAACTCAGGATAATGATTCGTTCCAATTATTTTTAGTGCATCTTCAAAATAATGTTTAATAGCTAAAGAACTTCTTTTATAACTTCTACATCTATGACTCTCCTTTTTGCATGGTTCTTTCAAAATCTTTTCGCAGTCAGCGCAATAATATCTTTTTTCTGTTCTCTCCCCGCATTTCTCGCATAGATTATAGATTCTTTCTTCATTGCATTTGTTACAAAATCTCAAAGGGAAATCAGAGGTTATATTTCCTTTATCTAAAGCAGATTGAAAACATCTTAATCTCCCTCCTTCTGTACCTACAGGGAATAAAACCTGTGGACTTCCAGTCATTTTACGCATTTTAGATTTTTCTGGTCTTCCCATCCTTGCACCAATAAAAGTTCCAGATTTATCTCTAATTACCGCACCTGAAAGCTTATTCACCACTTCTAAAATATCCTCATATTGTGCAACATCAAAACTAAATGCAAAATTTCCTCCAATACTAAATAATAATGCCTTTGCCCACTCTCCTTCTATTATAACACTCTCTTTTGCAACAACTCTGTGTGGAACACCTAATAATTCTAAAACTCTTTTTGGATCTTCATCACTAACTTGTAAATTGATATCATAAGAAAAGGGTACAACAATCTTCTTGTCTGTTATTTCTCCCTTTCTCAGCCAATTAATCAAACTTACAAATTGTTTTTGATTAATATCCTTCCAGTGAAAAGTATATCTTGGATGCAAAGGGACATTTTTTTCCTTACATAATCTAATTGCTTCATCAACACCAACGGTCCTTTCTTCACTTCCAGCTTCAAGCATCCACCACTCTTCACAATACCCTGGAGGAACTAAAACATGTGCTCTATCAAAAAAGTCCCCATAATTAACTAACATGTCTCCTAGATATAAAATTTCATCAATCTCTTTAATTATCTCTTTAGCATGAGAAGCATCTTCTAAAAATAGAACATCACCTTTTTTCAATTTTACAATTGGCCCCTCTATAGTATCACAAGAAGCGATAACTGTTGCTTTACCTGGCCTTTCAATTTTAAGTTGAGTTCCGTATGCAAGAAAATTATCAAGAACTAGCATGGTTATAGGATGAACTGCCTTAGCAGAAAATCCAGAGTTTCTACATCTTCCATATCTTAATCTAAAACCACCTTTTGCTAAAGGGTGTGTAAAAACCGGTCTGCCTGCTACTAGATCTTTAATAAAATTATAATCAGGAGCAATTTTGCTACTATCAACTTCAGAAGCCCTATCTTTAGCTCTAATTTTCTTCTGTAACTTAACAAATTTTTCTAAAAAATTCCAATGATTCATATTAAAATCTTTATACCATTTAGAAAATCTCCCCCAGAACTTAGCTGCTTTCTGCGTTAAACCCTCTCCCATTACTAAACAAACCCCATTACTCAAGATATTACTTTCAATTCTTTCTAAATCCTTATAATTGCTAACTTCATATTTTTCTGTAGCTTCCCCGCAGATTTGGAGAGGCAAATGTTTAGTCATAAATTCGATCTCTTTTTCATTTGGTAAGTATTGTAGATTAGATACTTTTTCATGAAAATCGTTCAGTTCTGTATTCATTCTCTTAATTTCTGCTTCTGTAGGATCATATTCTGCATAACCTAAACTTTTTCTGACATAGTCCGCTAAAGCAACAAACACACAAACCGCAGTAGTACCCGCACTTCTAATCGGTCCAGAAAAATAAATAGCAAAGTAATCTTTGCCTTTTTTAGTTTTCTTTAATTCTAATCTAGTAAAACCTTCTAAAGGACTTGCAACAACTCCGTTAGTAAGATATGCCAAGCCAGTTCTTAATCCCACTTCAGCTGCTTCTTTTTTACTTTCAAATTTACAAAATTTTTCTTGTGCAACTTCTAGGGCAATAGTAAAGGCCGCCCTCCAATCTTGCAGACCATATTCTTTTTCAAGTTCTCCTATTCTTTCAGCAACACCTTTGCCTATTATTTGGGGAGCGACTGTAGAAATTAATCCAACTACGCGCTCAGCCATATTAACAGCTAATAAGATTTCAACCCGATCTTCAGGATCAAAACCTTGCTTCTTCGCTTCATTAGCTAAACTAATTGCTTTCTTAGTTTCTTTTTCTATGTCCCTAAAATAATCATCCATACTCATTTTCCAAATTTCAGAATTTTAATTTCTCTTGTTTTCAAATTAACTAAACTTATACGGCTAGGATCTGGGTGAATTCCCATTTTCTCCATAAATGGAGTTTGGCCTTGCCAACATCCGCAACTAATTAGAGTTACATTCTTATAATCAGTTGTAGAGGTTCTATGCATGTGAGCGCTAACAAAAAAATCTGGTATGCTCTTAATAACCAAAGAATCTTCAGTAGTATTTGGAATATACAAACTAGAAGCATGTGTAGGTGCTAAATGTCTTTTTTGTAGTAGTAGTTTCATAATTAAATCAGATCTATCATTTCCCCCATTAATTCTAATCTCTTCAACATTATCAGCAAAATACTGGAAGCTATATCCATGATATAATAAAACATTAAATCCATTAAAATTTTTAGATGCGTGAATATTAACTAAACTCGGGTTTGTAACAAAAGTAATATTTTTTAAATCGTATAAAGATTTAGCAAAGTGTTCATCTAGAGCAGGTTGAGGTTCAGAAATTCTAAGTGCATCGTGATTTCCAGGGCAAATAATCATTTTAATGTCTTTTCTAATTTTGCCTAAAAATTCTGCACATTTCTCATACTGCAAGTTGACATCTTGAATAAATAATTCTTTATCCTGATTTGGAAATATTCCCACCCCATCAATCAAATCTCCAACGATGAATAGATATTTAACTTTGCTAGCGATTTCTTTCTGGTTCTTATCCCCATAGTCTCCATTTAACCAATCAATAAATTTCAAAAAGTCTTCCTCGAAGAACATATTGGAACCAACATGAAGATCTGCAGTAAATATTGCGTAAGATTCATCATCAGCCTTCTTTAATTCTTTACCTACGGGAATATCAGGTAAAAAAAGATTGTTTACAAAAACAAAGTTATTAGAAACTATTCCTTCGATTCCGATAACTTCATCTAAAACCAGACTTTGTCCTAACTTAAATAAATCCCCCCTATTCTTATTGATAATTAAATTTATGTGTCCAGTTGGATCTTCTAAATTTAACATAAGATTTCCATTTTTAGTTATTCTTTTATCATAGATTAGACCTATCAACACAGAATTATCTCTTCCATTTTTATTAAGGGCCCTATTTATTGAAATAACATTTTGTAATTCTCTTCTGCTTTGTAAGATTTTCTTGATTGCCTCGTATCTCACTCTAAAATAACTTACAAAATCTTGTACCTCTCTTTTCTTTAATTCCTCCTTATAAGAATCTAGTACAACTACATTTGGATAATCCCCCTCTTTCTCATCAACAAACTTTTCAATAGGCTGGGGCTTCTTAACCGCTTCAAGGATCAGGTCTATCTTTTTTTTCTTTTTCTCTGAAATATCATAATAAAAAATATCTAAAAAGGTTTGGTAAATCTTTTTGTCTTTACCTTTTTCAAAAGTAACTTTAGATTGTTCAAACTCTTTCCAGTTAATATCTATATTTAGATTATTTTTAATTAAAAATAATAAATTCTTATCTAAAACAGTTGGCTTATCATTTCCAAAAATCTGTTCAGCAGAAATATTTTTCAGATCCTCTTCTTTAAAATCTTCGAAAAAATCTGGACTAACTAAGTAGTCTCTCTTCAAGAGATTCAATACTAATTCCGATTTGTTCATAAACCTAAGCCCTCTCTCAATAAACCTCTAAGTTTAGGAACTGTGGATGGTGGAATAGCTAAACAAATTTCTCTAGTCCTGCCATACCTGCCCTTACTTATTACTTTAGCATTGATTATGCCAAGCATATCTAACTCTGCAATAATATCCGAAACTCTTCTTTGAGTTAACGGTCTAACTCCGACGCTATTGCATGCTTCTTTATACAACTCATAAATATCTCCAGTAAAAATTGGGGATTGTCCTTTTGCAACAACATTAAAAATAGAAAATAAAGTTAACTTAAATTGTTTTGGTTGTGTTGTAATTATATCTAAGATTCTATCTCTCTCTATTTTTTCTTCTGCATCGTCAAGGTTTTCTATTCTTATTTTCTTTTGATTCTTTCTTTCGGCTAATTCTGCTGCCACTCTTAATAATTCTAACGCCCTCCTTGCGTCACCATGTTCTCTAGCAGCATAAGCAGCACATTTTTCTATCACTCCTTTATCAAGAACATCATTTTTAAATGCTAATTTGGATCTTTGTTTTAAAATATCTTGTAATTGTAATGCGTTATAAGGTGGAAAAACTAATTCTTCTTCACTCAAGCTACTTTTTATCCTTGGATCTAGTTGATCTGTAAAAATTAAATCATTACTAATACCAATAATAGAAATTTGGCTCTTAGATAATTCTGAATTTAGTCTAGTTAAATTATAAAGGATTTCGTCTCCAGCCCGATTAATTAATTGATCAATCTCATCTAAAACTAAAACCAACAAAATTTTTTCTTTTTCTAGCGCACTCAAAAAGATTTTGTAAATTTCGTCTGTAGGTAACCCTGTAGGGGGAACAGTTTCCCCAAACTCCCTTGCAAGTTGGGCGATTAATCTATATTCTGTATCTGCAACTCTTCTTAATTTACAATTTAAATAAAAGACTTTTAGGGGCACTTTATTCTTCTCTGCAATCTTCATAATTTCATTAGTAGTATGTTTAACGCATAAAGTTTTGCCGGTTCCGGTCTTACCATAAATGAAAATATTAGACGGTTTATCCAACCTTAAAGATGGAGCTAATATCCCCGCAACTTGATTTATCTGCTCATCTCTATGAGGGACTTTAGTGGGTGCATAATTAACTTGTAAAACTTTTTTATTTTTAAAAAAAGAATCCTTTTTCAAAAAATTCTCAAAATATACATCTAATCTTTCTTCCATTTAAAATTACACCCCATGTCCTCTGTTTCATGTGGAACTAATAGAACTCATTACGCTTCCTTACTTATAAAGATTTGTTTTAGGGTTTATTTTAATTATATTATATATTTTATATATTATATATAATATAATAGAAATACTTATAATATAACTATAATACTACCAAAAAATAGTTGTAAGGATAAACCAAAAAAACGAGATTTAAACAAAGGAACGCCAAAGACCCACAAATACAAAAGAAGATTCCATAGGAAATGAAGGTGTAGGGGTATCAAACTTTCGTCAATAAAAAGCCACATTTATTTAATCACCTTTGTCAAATAATAATCAAATAAAACACTAAAAATCACGGAAAAGTTTATAAAGAATATTAAACTTCAAATTTAACAATGGCAGAAGAAGAAAAAAATTATTCAAAACAAATTCTAGGTAAAACTGTAGTTACAAAATCTGGCAAAAGATTTGGAGAAGTAGGTAATATTAGCTTTGAAACAAGAACAGGTGAATTAATTCAAATAGTCCTAAAAAACCCAACAGCCTATACAGAAGGACTAGAACTTGAAAAAGATGAAGACGAAAACCCACTAATCCCCTTTTCTGCAGTTATTGCAATTGGAGATTTTGTTGTTATTTCTGAAGAAGATATTATATAAGAGAAACCTATTTAAAACCCCCTGTAGCTCATAAATCAGCATGGATCTTAAAAAAATTAAGTCTACAGAAGATATAGATATTTCTAATAAAATTAGCAATCAGATTATAGGTCAAGATAGAGCGTTAAATCTAATAAAAAAAGCAGCAAAACAAAGAAGAAATATTTTACTTATTGGAGAGCCAGGTACAGGTAAATCCATGCTAGGACAGGCTTTAGCAGAACTGCTACCAAAAGAAAAACTAGTAGATATAGTAACAATACCCAATAATACAGATGAAAATAACCCCTTAATTAGAACCGTAGAAAAAGGAAAAGCTAAACAAATTATCACAAATGCCAAATTAAACGAACAATATTCAATAAAAAACCAAAATTTTATAATCTTAGTATTTATTCTAGCAGTTTCAATAATTCCTTATTACTTGTATTCATATAAAATCTTCCCTTTTGATAATCCAATTATTTACGCAGCTTCTATGATCACAAGTGTATTTTGTTTAGTTGGGTTCATTATATTCATGAACTTAAACAAAAGAATGAAAACAACTCAAGTAATCCCTAAACTTTTAGTGGATAACTCAGGTAGGGAAAAAGCACCCTTCCAAGATGCAACAGGAGCGCATGCAGGATCCTTATTAGGCGATTGTTTGCATGACCCTCTGCAGTCAGGAGGATTAGGAACTCCAGCATATCAAAGATTAGTTCCAGGAATGATACACAGAGCTAATGGAGGAGTTTTATTTGTTGACGAAATTGCAAACTTAAAACCAGAATCTCAACAAGAACTACTTACAGCCATGCAAGAAAAGAAATATCCTATTACAGGTCAGTCAGAAAGATCTTCTGGAGCCATGGTAAGATCAGAACCAGTTCCATGTGATTTTGTTCTTGTAGCTGCAGGTAATGAAGAAACTGTAAGGCATATGCATCCAGCATTAAGATCAAGGATTAGAGGCTATGGTTATGAGATATACATGAATGTTAACATGCCAGATACAAAAGAGAACAGAGAAAAAATAGCAATTTTTATAGCTCAAGAAGTTACTAAAGATAAAAAAATACCTCATTTTGATAATTCAGCAATACAAGAGATTATAGAAGAAGCGAGAAGAAGAGCAACTGTTGCAGGAAAATTAACCTTAAGACTGAGAGAATTAGGTGGCTTGATTAGAGCAGCAGGAGATATAGCAAAAGAAAAGCAAGATAAACTAGTCACATCTAATCACATCAAAAAAGCAAAAGAGCTGTCTAAAACATTAGAACACCAAATAGCAGATAAATATATTGAACATAAAAAGAAATACGAAGTAATTGTTACAAAAGGAACTCAAGTAGGAAGAGTTAACGGTTTAGCAGTAATAGGGTCCTCCTCTTCATTCTCAGGCATTGTTTTACCTATTGAATCAGAAGTAACTCCAGGAGGAAGAAAAGCAGAGATTATAGCTACAGGAAAATTAGGAGAAATAGCAAAAGAAGCAGTAAAGAATGTTTCTGCAATAATCCTAAAATCCTTTGGTAAAGATATTAAAGAAAAATACGACATCTTCGTACAGTTCTTACAAACTTCAGACTCAGGAGTAGAAGGAGATTCAGCCTCAATAGCAGTTGCAACAGCAATCATTTCAGCACTGCAAAATGTTCCTATTAAACAAGATTTAGCAATGACCGGCTCTTTATCAGTTAGAGGAGAAGTCTTAGCAGTAGGGGGAGTATCCTCAAAAATAGAAGCAGCAATAGAAGCAGGATTAAAAACAGTAATAATTCCAAAATCAAATGAACAAGATATTTTACTATCAAAAGATAACTTAAAGAAAATAAGGATAGTTCCAGTCTCTTCTATAAATGAAGTTTTAACAGAAGCATTAGATTGGAAAGGAAAAGAACATATATTAAAGAAAATAAAAAAGCTTAAATAACCTTACAAGGATAAGACATACCATGCCAATCGTAGGATTTAATTTCAGCAATATATCAGCAAAAAAGAATAAAGCAATAGAGGGACAAGTCCAAATAAAATCAAATGTTAATATAACTGATGTTAAAGAAGAAAAACTTCCTACAGGTAAAACTCAGGCAGACGGATTAAGAATAGATTTTAAATTAAATATAGACTATGAACCTAAAATAGGTAACTTGCTTCTTGAAGGGTTTATTTACTATTTAGATGATCCAAAATTAATAAAAGAATTAGTTAAAGAGTATAAGAAAAACAAAATGCTTCCTAAAGACGTAACAGCTCAAATTATTAATTCTGTTTTAACAAGAGCATCAGTCAAGGCCTTAACCATGGCTCAAGAGGTTAATCTTCCTCCGCATATTCCGTTACCAGCAATAAAACAAGATAAAGTTAATCCAAAGAATTATATTGGATAACCTACTAATTTCTAATTATGTATATTAGAACTAAAAAAATAAAAGATCAGCATTATGTCTATCTTGTATCTGCTAGATGGTCAAAGAGAAAAAAAGCACCAAAACAAAAAACCATTAAATATCTAGGCAAACTAAAAACAATTAAGAAAATAACAAATAAAACTTTTGAGCAATATATCAAAAAAGACATTGATACCTATCTTAAAAAAACACAACTAAAAAAGCTTATTTTAGATCTGATTCGTTGCGAGTTGATAAATCATAAATTTAAAGAGGTAAAAAAAGATATTTGGCAACTTAGCGAGGTAATAGTAGACTTAAAAACCAAAAGAGTATATAATCCAGATACAGGAAAGACTATCTGCCTTGAGCTCAATAATAATTTTTTAACAACTCATACGCTAAGAAATATAATTAATTTTAATTCTCCCCCAAACCTCACGAATATGCAAGTAGGAAAATCCCTTGCTAAAGCATTTCTCTCTGCAGGAATCCTGCTTCCAGAACCAATCTTCTTAGCAATATACCAAAAAATCTCCAAAAAAATTTAAAGGGCTTATACAGCTAGATTTAAGCCAATAATACCCAAAAAGCGTAATTTTCAAGTAAAATTCATTATGCCTAATAGTAGTTTCAAGCATTCAAACAAGCATGCAAGCAAGCGCTTTAAGCATTCAAACAAACATATTCTAGATTAATAATATATTTAAACACATATTAAACACATATTAAACAATGGATTCAGACTTTGAAAACAAGGTTAAACGCTCATTCTTGAAGTTTAGAGAGCATATGGACAAATTAACCAGGGAAATTAAGCAAAATAAAGCCCTTTTAGAACACCTTCTTTCGAGGGTAGGTGAAAGTACCCCCGAAGAGAAAACGGCTTCTACCCCTATAGGATTGCGTTTAAATGAAAATGATAAAAAAAGTTC
>Ga0210057_1003197_pt1 | contig 22716 bp, 22 predicted proteins | sample CryGeyCG2114_010_2_FD_183968 | JGI IMG/M metagenome (GOLD analysis project Ga0210057, IMG submission 183968) | Groundwater microbial communities from aquifer - Crystal Geyser CG10_big_fil_rev_8/21/14_0.10 (SPAdes) (version 2) | ecosystem: Environmental > Aquatic > Deep subsurface > Groundwater ...
TTGAGGGAATTAGCAAAATTTACTACCTTTTTCCTTGCAGGAGGATTAACGCCAATAAATACTACATCCATTGCACTTGCAGTAAGTCCTTATGGATTAGACGTTGCCGGGGGAGTAGAAACTGATCGAAAAATTAATGTGGAGAAAGTGCGCTCAATTATTATGAGTTGTAGCAATTATGAAACTTCTTAATTTCAAAACAAAATACGACGCAGATGCCAGCGGACATTTTGGCCCGTTTGGCGGTCGATATGCTCCGGAGATGCTTATTCCCGCTTTGGAAGAGTTAGAGCGAGAGTACTTGGCGATAAAAAAAGATCCTGACTTTGAAAAAGAATTTCTTTATTATCTTAAAACATACGTAGGACGACCATCGCCCCTATATTTTGCTGAAAATCTTACCAAAAAACTAGGTGGAGCAAAAATATATATGAAAAATGAAGGGTTAAATCATACCGGCGCACACAAGATAAATCATTGTTTGGGGCAGGCGCTTTTGGCCAAACGTATGGGCAAAAAGCGCCTGATTGCCGAGACGGGCGCAGGTCAACATGGTGTGGCGGCAGCAACAGTGGCGGCCCGATTTGGGTTCGATTGTACCGTGTATATGGGTGAAGAAGATATAAAAAGGCAGAGACCGAATGTGTTTTGGATGCAACGACTTGGTGCCACGGTTGTACCGGTTATGGAAGGTTCGCGAACGCTTAAAGATGCGGTGAATGCTGCACTCAAAGACTGGATCACAAATGTTGAAGACTCTCATTATTTATTGGGGTCTACGCTGGGACCACATCCGTTTCCATCTCTAAACCGTGACTTTCAACAAATTATTGGATATGAAGTAAAACAACAAATACAAGAATTTGAAGGTAGATTGCCCGATATGCTTGTGGCATGTGTGAGCGGTGGAAGCAATGCGCTCGGACTCTTTTACCGATTTTTGGAGGATTCATCTGTTCGACTCATCGGTGTGGAGGCAGGTGGTGAGGGAGTGAATAAAAAGGGCAGACATGCCTCTCGGTTTGCAGGTGGCACGCTGGGTATAGTTCAGGGCTATAAAACAATCTTTTTGCAGGATGCTGATGGAAATATAGCCGAAACTCACAGTATTTCAGCTGGATTGGATTACCCTGGTATAGGGCCTCAATTTGCCCTCTTGAAAGATATGGGGCGGGTAGAATTTTCATCTGCAACTGACAAGGAGACTTTGCATGCGTTCAATCTTACGGTAAAACTCGAAGGCATTTTGCCGGCACTTGAATCAGCACACGCCATAGCAGAAGTCATTAAACAGGCACCGAAACTTTCCAAAGACAAAATCATTGTAGTAAATATTTCTGGGCGCGCAGATAAAGATATTTTTATTGTGGCAGAGGCACTCGGTGACAAGGACTGGGATCAGTTTATAAAGGAGCAAGCAAAGTGAAAAAAATAAAACTAATGACACACGTAGTGGTGGGGTATCCTGATATCGCATCAACAAATGAACTAGTGAGAGCAATGGAACAGGCTGGTGCAGATTATGTGGAGTTACAAATCCCATTTTCTGATCCTATTGCCGATGGGCCTACAATAATGAAAGCCTGTGATACTGCTCTCAAAAAAGGTGTGACAGTGCGAGATTGTCTGAGAGTCATGAAAACTTTATCTGATCAAGTATCAACCCCACTATTTTTCATGGGATATTACAACACGGTATTCCACTTCGGAGTTGAGAAGTTTTGCAAAGCGGCAAAATCTGCTGGCGCCTATGGACTCATTATTCCCGATATGCCACCCGATGAAGAGCAACATGAACACTTCATCAAAGCATGTCGCACACATCATTTAGCTCAAATCCGTGTGGTTACACCAGCAAGCTCCTCTCATCGTTTGAAACTCAATGCGGAGGTTTCTGATGAGTTTGTGTATTGTGTGAGCCATTTTGGGGTTACGGGGTCATCAGTCAGCAAAAAGGTTGGATTTGAATCATACCTCAAACGAGTAAAAAAATATTTCAAAATTCCGATCGCTGTTGGATTTGGCATATCGGGGAGAGAAGATGTTCGACAAGTTGAACCTTATGCGGACATCGTTGTCGTCGGGAGTGCAATAATCAGAATTATTGAAAAGTCACAATCATTTAAGAGAGCGTTGGAGGAAATAATAATGCTCATTCGTAGTCTACGAGCATGAAAATAATTATGGCAGATCAAAGAAAAATGAGCTAGAATGGTACGACGATGAAAGACATAAAAATTGAAAAAGGGTGGAAGTCAGAATTAAAAGATGAATTCGAAAAGCCATATTGGAAGCCGTTGACAGAGTATGTTCGAACAGAATATTTAAATGGGAACGTTTTCCCACCGCCTAAAAAAATATTTCGCGCGTTTGATCTCTGTCCCTTTAGCAAGGTAAAAGTTGTCATAGTCGGACAGGATCCATATCACAATGAGAATCAAGCAAATGGTTTATCGTTTGCAGTAAGTACGGGTCAGACAATTCCTCCTTCTCTCAAAAATATATTCAAGGAGATTCAATCTGACACGGGGATTGTTCCGATTGCCTCGGGAGATCTTTCGCGCTGGGCATCACAAGGAGTACTTATGCTCAATAGCGTCCTGACCGTCGCTGCACATCAGCCCGCTTCTCACAGAGGTCAAGGTTGGGAAGCGTTTACCGACGGAGTAATTCAAAAACTCAATGAAGGCCGAAAAAACATTGTATATATGCTTTGGGGAAATTACGCTAAGCAGAAGGGAGCAGTGGTTGATAAAAAAAACAATTTAGTTCTCTCTTCGGCGCATCCTTCGCCGTTCTCTGCCCAAGCATTCTTTGGAAACAAACATTTTAGTTCGTGCAATACGTATCTTATTTCTCATGGCATTGATCCAATTGACTGGAAATAACACATACAATCGAGCATAATAACTACATGAAAACAGCATTTGTAACTGGTGGGTCGGGATTTTTAGGAATAAATCTTATTCGATTTCTTCTCAAAAAAAAATACAAAATTGTTTCTTACGATTTAGTACCATTCGACTATCCTGATTGTAAGGAAAAGATTACTTCAGTAGTGGGAGATATTCGAGATTTTACACTTCTTCAAAAATCAATGAAAGGGGCATCTATTGTCATTCACTGTGCTGCAGCATTGCCGTTGTATTTAAAAGAAGATATTTACTCGACTGATATTGATGGGTCAAAAAACGTCATAAATGCGGCACTAGAAAATAAGGTTGAGCGTTTTATTCATATATCTTCAACTGCAGTGTATGGCGTTCCCGATCATCATCCCATTTATGAACAGGACACATTAATCGGTGTTGGGGCATATGGAGAATCTAAAATTGCTGCAGAAAAAGCATGTTCTCAAGCTCGAAAAAAAGGTCTTACCGTAAGCATATTACGACCAAAATCATTTGTTGGACCAGAACGCCTCGGCGTGTTTGCGCTACTGTATGATTGGGCCCGGACCGGCCACCATTTCCCCATGATAGGTAGTGGAAATAATAGATATCAACTTCTTGATGTTGATGATCTCAATGATGCTATTTATGCGTGTATGATTCTTGAAAAGAGCAGGGTGAATGATGTATTCAATATTGGCGCAAAAGAGTTTACGACGATGAAAGAGGATTATCAGTCAGTACTCGATGAGGCAGGGTTTGGAAAGCGTATTATTGGTACGCCAGCACCTCTTGTCATTTTTATATTGAAAATTCTTGAGGCGCTTCACATTTCTCCTTTGTATGCATGGGTCTATGAAACGGCTTCAAAAGATTCATTTGTCTCAATAGAAAAAGCGGAAAAGAATCTGGGATTTTCTCCAAAGTTTTCAAACAAAGAGGCGCTCATCAAAAATTATCATTGGTATCTTGAACACGTAACGGACTTTGAAGGAAAAAGTGGAGTCACTCATAGAGTTCCCTGGAAGCAGGGAGTGCTGGGAGTGATTAAAAATATTATGTGAGCTCGTTCATTTGTATACTGAATTATTGTATGAAGAAATCTCTCATTGTAACGACAATAACTCTTTCTATTAGTTTATTTTTTGGCGCTCTCGCGATAATTATTGCGCTTCTCGATACAGAATTCCATTTTCAATGGCTTTCATTATCACTCCATTTTTTTTCAGTAGCATCGATTCTTGTCTATGCCTTTATTCATAAAACGATTCGATTGAGCATTAAATCATATACTGAAATGTTATTGCTACTCTTTGTTGGATTGGTTGCAGTAGTTTCTCGTTTTTTGTACTTATCAACATATCCATTTGTCGCAGTTATGGATGAAGTAAGAGATGCGGGTTTAGATGGAGTAAAGATAGTATCATCCTCAATAGAGAATATTTTTTATTATGGATCATACGAGGCGCATGGTTTGATCATTCCGACAATCAGCAGCTTTTTTTATCAGTATTTTCCACAGTCTGTCATGATGTATAGACTTCCCACCGCGATTATTGGGTCGGGAGAAATCTTATTGATTTATTTGTTGATGAGAAGATGGGGTAATCGGTATAGCGCAATCATTAGCTCCATTACACTTGCGACATTGCCATTACACCTTTTTTTTAGTAGAACACAGCTAGTCGTGATTTTATCTTCATTTTTGACAACATTGCTGCTTTTTGCATTTTATCGACATCAAAAAGATAGACGAATCATTTCTTATGCGTCGATTGGAATGTTTCTTGGGTTTAGCCTCAATTTTCATGCCTCAATACGTATCGTAACCGTGATTATTACACTGTTTGTATTCATATTCTTACTATTTGAGAAAAAAGGAGTTATTGATAAAATTTTGAAAGGATCATTGCTTACTGTTTTTATTATCGTGGGCTTTGGACCGCGGCTTTTATTTACCTCGCCTAAAATATTTTTCCACACACGAAGACTGCCGATTACCGAAAAATATCAAAATAGTTCATTTTGGACAAGTCAAAGTGCGCTGAAAGGAATTAATTTATATAAAGAATCTCTTCTTGTTTTTGTGAGTGCTCCAACTAATTTTTGGTATTCTGATCAAAAACCTATCTTTGATTATGTTACGAGCAGCTTGTTTATCATTGGCCTCGGTTCATTAATACTGAGGAGAAAAGACCCTTTGTCTTATGTGGTAATTGCGCTCATATTTATCGTTCCATTGACAAATAGCGCATTTACCGATGTTATAAACAGTGATCATAGAATTAGTCCATTGTATCCAATAGGGTCTCTTGTTGTGGGAATCGGAGGGTATGCAATTCTTCAATATATTAAAAGTGTAAAAATGCGGTGGTTGCTGACGGTGATCTTCGTGCTGTATTTGTTATATCAAGTCCAGTTTTTTTTCTCAAATCAAAAAGCTGAACTTACCTCTGATAAGAGTGAGTATTTACACATGCAAATGATTTATCTTCTCCAGAAAAGAAACTATCAGGGTAGAAAAATATGCGTTGTTTCGAGTGAAGAATTATCGAGAAACTTTCAAGAACTTCATCATAGAGAGCAACGTGAATACTTTTTACCCGATACTGAAGTTTTCTTATCATCAGATACCCGGAGAGAGGATAATGTTTTGATCATTTATCAAGGAGAATGTATTGAATATCATTTAGATCCGATAAATATTTTTAAACTGAAGTGCAATGAGAGCAACAAATTTATGTGTCCGCATGATAATGAAGTTGATTTTTACTTTTACTATGAATAAGTTCGTGGTCAGACTTATATCTTCTTGAAAATCATTACCTTCGGATGATCATAAACGGTGAAAGATTCGTCTGCGGTATCATCGATAAGCTGGATCTTAAGATTAAAAATCTGAATGCGCGGATATGAAGTAAACTCTGCAACTTTGACAAATCCAAGACGGCCTTCAAAGAGGTCTTGATAATATTTTGCAGTTGCAGGATAACACCGCTCATTCTTGTTACAGTCGGTGAGCTTTTGAAGCGGGGTGTAGAGTCGATTTGAAGCAATCACAATATAATCTACGTGTTGAAGTTTGCGATAATGTTGTGCAATTTTGTTTTGATCATCGGGAATATCATACAGAGTAAGCTCTTCGTATTTATAATTTCCTGGATCAAAAATAGGAACACGATCATCCCAATGTTCTACGCCAAGAGTCGAACCATACGGAATAAATTGATTTATCCATTTCGAAGCACGAATGCGGGTATTAGGCACGGAATAAATCATGATAAAGGGAAGGGTCCATAAAATGGTGAGAACGGAAAAACAAATAACAAAAAGTTTTGTAAAAGGTTGGAGATTGATTTTGTGGCGATAAAATACGATTTTTATCGTTTGAATTTTGTAAATACCATATCCGGCCATGACCGCAAAGAAGGGATACATAAGGAGCATGTAGCGCATGAATTTGACCGCCGATTTTCCAATAATTAAGAAATAAAGAACGTAGAAAAGAATGAAGAGAAAGTATTTTGTATGCAGTATGTCGTATATAGTATGTGCAACTTTTTGCTTACGTATTTGAAGGCTATATACTACATACCGCATACCATATACTCCGCCAACAATCGCAAAAATACTAATGATTGGTCCCAAACCCCATAAAATAATATTTTTCATGTAGTACCAATAGGGGAGCGTGCCGACATATTGAAGCGTATAAGGAAAAATATATGCATTTGAATTCATTTTTAATTGTTGCTGAATATCGCTCATAAATTGTTCATGTTCGATAAATGCATATGGCATGAAGAGCGCAGAGAAAGCTATTGAAATCAGGCCAAAAAGAACAATGCGAAACATATCTTTTTTCAATACAGTAAGTATTTGTTGTCTGTTATTTATCACTTTTTTTTGGAAGAAATGAAGAATTCTTTGCAATATATTTTCATGCTTTGGATGAGGATAGAGGAGCACAAGCAGTATGAGCGGAAGAAATATTACTGCAGAAATTTTTGAGGTAATTGCGGCTGCAAATGTAACGCCAATAAGTACGATTCTTCGATATGAGGGATTGTTTTGAAATATCAATAGTTGATATATCAAGAGAGTGGAAAAGAGATTGAGGAAGATATCAACAATAAAAAAGTGACTATTTTGGATCGGAAAAAATGCTACGGCATAAAAAAATGTTGACCACAATGCAGCAGCTTTCTTTTGAAAAAGGTTTGCTGATATTTTATAAACAAGAATAAGAACAATCAGATCAGCAATCAACGAAAGCCATCGTCCAACAAGCAGCAAACCGTCATAATTGGTCAGAGTTGTTCCAATAAGCCGATCAATAAGTTGACTGATTGCGACTAGGAGATATACTGGCAAGCTTCCATAATTAAAAAAATCTGGATTCATTTGCGACCAAAATCTGATGCGATCTGCAACCATGATAAGCATGCGTTCATCGGGATGAAAATGAAAACCAAAATCCCAAGAGATCCCATACACTCGAACGAAGAAAGCAAGAAAGAATATAAAGATAAAAATGAACGTGCTCTTACAGATACGAGTTATCATAGATATATTAAGGGTGAATTTGATCAGATAGTATTAATCTAATATAGTTCATGGCGCTTTTGAGAGATAAAAATTTGAGTTCATATGATATAGATTTATCAATGGCGTTTGTGATCCACAGACCCTTTGTTTTTGTATGCGTGCTAATATGTCGGACAATGTCCCAATTGTCTTCAACAAAGAGATCGAGTCCAAGTTCATTGATTTTTTTTTCTTTGAAAATATGTGGCTGAAGGTTGTTTTTATTATGAAATGTATCAATGAATACAACTTCGGCATTCATTTTATTAAGCCACCTCGCAAAGTCTCCCTTTAGGCAATCATATCTACTGGTGACAATATATGCTTTAATTTTTCCTTCTTTTGCAAGTTCTTTGATATCTTCAAATCCAGGGGCAATAAAGAGACTCGACCAATGCACAATATTCCACAATATTTTTTCTATCGTTGACTTTGGATAATAAAATTCTGTTTTTGTTGGAGATTTATGGCGCAGAATAGTTTTTGCCACAATGGTTATTGGTCGAAATATTCGTGCTGGGTTATACAAAAGCACTCCATCAAGATCGAAGCCAACTTTTAGGGAAGTTTTTTTCATTGATATTTGCTTCATTGATTATGAGTAAAATTCAATTATACTTGGAGAATAGCTGCATAGCTACTTATGTGTTTGACTTATAAATATGATCATTTATTATGTTGCCAGTATTGCTTGATTTGGGCTTTCTGAAGATATATACATTAGGGATATTTTTGGTATTAGCTTTTTTTTGGGGAAGTTTTTTTTTATGGAAAAATATCTCCTTAACTTCTTATAAAGAAGATGAGATATTTGACGGACTCTTTTTCTCACTCTTTTGTGGATTATTTATTGGTCGAATAGTCTATATCGCTCTTCATTTTTCTGAATTTGGCTTTGATATTTTAAAATTCATACTGGTAAATGGATATCCAGGAATACATTATATTGGATTTGTCATGGGCTTCTTGTTATTTGGCTATATTTTTGCTGTTTCGAAGAAAATCTCATATTTGAAATGCGTCGATTATATTATTCCACCACTTCTTCTTGCATTAGCAATTAGCAAGCTTGGAAGTTTTTTTTCGGGATCAGAGATTGGATCACAAACTCAATTTTTCATATCACTTGCATATGCTAATCTTGATGGAGCGCGGCACTTGACCTCATTTTACGAAAGCGTATTATTTTTCTTTGGGAGCTTCATTACGTATAAATATATTTTTCTAATTCGAAAAGATAAGTTGTATGAAGGATTTAATATCGTGTTTTTCCTTTGGTATTTTTCATTGATACAGTTTTCGCTTGATCCATTGAAGACATTTCGAACAATGGTGCACTTTACGAGTGCTGAGATGATCGTGAGCGGAGTATTGCTCTTGACAGGAAGTATATACTTCCTCTATTATTTTAGGAAATCGATCGGTGGCACGATTCAGGCACTTTTCAAAAAGAAAAAAGATTAATAATTTAACAAATTTATGATAAAAAAAGAAGAGATTAGAAATTTACTTGAAAAAGAAAAACAAAAAGTTACTCAGCAACTTCGAACATTGAAAGAATCAGATCCATTTGAAGATCCTACTCATGTAACCGACAATGCTTCGGTTGATACGGATGTTCGAGAGCAAGAAGCTCATCAAAGAATTGAAGCGGAGATGGACGCATTACGAAAAAAATTTAAAGATATTGACATTGCTTTAAAACGAGTGGAAAAAGGGTCATATGATACCTGTAATCGCTGCAATAAGACTATTCCTGCAAAGCGTTTGGAGCTCATACCAGAGACTATTCATTGCGTATCATGTGAAGAAGATTTGGTGCGGTAAGATCAAAGCATCCTGATCTGAATTGCTGATTATCTGCAAAATATGATAGAGTAGAGGAATGAAGAAAGTTCAAAAATATAAGGCGTTATACGGTGTTCTTATCGGATTTCTTCTTTTTTATTTCTTTTTTAAAGTTTTCTCCTCGTTTTCAAATTCATTATTTTTCTCTCGTCCTGACCGAATGAATGTCGTTGTCTACGGTCCTTCAACAACGTATTACTCGCTTGATTCTCAAGACAAGCAAAATTACAGTATCCAATTTGATCCTGAAGTAAAGGTTGATGTTCCCGGTGGATATGGTCAGTATCGAGTGGGATCTTTGGGCAAACTGGTAAAGTTGGAAAAAAATCCTGATATTTTCAAAAAAGCTTTTTCAAAGACGACTACAACATTTGTGCATTATTATTTTTATCAAAATAAGGATGACATTTACTATGATGAGATTGTCGAAGAAAAAATTAAACCAACACTCAAAAATTTACTCCTTTCTTCGAGTAATGCCTCATTTCTTGATCGGATCTACCTAACAATTTCTTTCAATAATATTAACGAAAATTATAATAAAATTAGATATCAAAAAGAGACAAATGATGCACTCAATGACGTCTTATTTCAAGACAAGTCATTTATCCAAGATAGCATAGGACTTCTTTATAACAATGAGTATCGTCAAGAGAAACAGAGCGTGCAAGTACTTTATCGTCAGAATTATAATACCGCAAGCAGTATATCTTCACTTCTCGAAGGAAATGGGATACGGGTGAGTGACATAAGTAGAAATACCGCAATAAATGACTGTCGCGTGATGATAGGGGAGAATGAGCCATCACAAACCGCTCAGGATTTATCAAAATACTTTTCTTGTCCTATTGTAAAGGGAAAAACCGATGTGTATGATATACTCTTTGTATTAGGAGAAAAAGAGGAGGAGTGGGAGGTAAATTAGAAAATTAACTCAAATAGATATGCTTATTATTATAGTCGTCATTCTCGCAATAGCCTCTTTTATCTTGGCGCTTGTTTCGATGAAAGACTTTCATATTCCACCAGAGATTGCCAAAATTCTTACGATGAAAAAAATACGAGGAACGATTGTCTTTTTTAAAGATAAAGTAGAACATTACTCTTCATCATCGTCCTCATCTTCAATCTGAACGATTCCGCTGAGGTCTTTTTCTTGTTCATATTTTTCCCATGCTTCATCATTGAGGCCATCATCACTATCTTCATCATCCACATCTTCGTCAGTTGAGTTAATTTCACCCGGATTATCGAGATGTTGAATGTCAGAAAGCATTACGTGAGGATTTGATGGAAATGATGGATACTGTCCAACCTTCTTCCCTTTTGTAAGCTCTCTGATAAACACCACAACCTCTGTAAGGTTGATTTCTTTGATATGTGTCGAGTAGGTGCTATTATCACCGATAAAGTAACAGAGACGTTTTGAGATGTCATCTGGGAGGTTTCCAATAAATTCATCATGCGTAGTACGCACTTCAAGCTTTCTGCGTTTTTCTTTAAGCAGTACCTTTTCGCCAATGCTTGTTCCTGCAAGATCTTCTTTTTTCCCCAGGTTTACGAGGTGAACGGTTCGAGTTCTTCCGGGTATTTCAATAAATAAATCGGGATCATATTGTGCATTATTCTCATGTCGCCTCTTTTTTTTAGAAGTGAGGACATCGATTTTTTCAATATGCTCTTCTGCGATATTATTCTTTGGCTGAAGCTTCAGTACAATTTGAAACTCTTTTTTTGAAAGTCGAAGTTTATTGCTTTGAAGATACGCAAATCCAAGTCTCATATGCGCAGTAAGATCCTCGGGAGATTCAGAAATAATTTCTTTATTCAATTTAATTGCGGTAGCCCATTCGCCATTTACTGCAGCGTCAATAGATCGTTGTTCGAGTTGATCTGAAAATACCATTTAGTTGAGTATAAAAAATTAATCTCTAATGTCAAGTGCAATATGATCACTTTATATTAATTGGCTCAGGGTGATAGTATAATGGAGATTGATGACAAAAATATTCAAAACACTCCATCAAATATTTTATCCACATGCAATTGTTGCACGCTGGGTACGTTTTGTGAACTATATTCCAAAACGGATCAGAATCATTATCGTGACATTCATCATGACAACGGTACTTGCTCTTGCTACTTTTTTTTCCTTCAATAGCACCTGGATGTATTTTATATTGATCCTTGCAGTAATAGCGTATGTGACGTCTTATCTTGCAATATTTGAAGGCATTGATGGCACCGAGATGATCATGCTCTTTATTATGCCGGTATTATTTGTACTTTCTTTGTACGTATTTTACTCATTATTACCGGTTCGATGGCTCACACGAATTCCATTTTTAGCATTATTTAGTTTGGGATACTACGCCATGTTACTTTGTTCGAACATTTTTAATATTGGGGTAGAGAAGAGTATACAGCTCTATCGAGCAGCATTTTCCGTAAATTACATTTCACAAACACTGGTAATTTTTATTATTGCAATTGTGATTTTGTCATTTCGACTTAATTACTTTTTAACAAGTATGTTTATGGGGGGAGTCATGTTTATCACCTCAATGCAAATTCTTTGGACCGTTGATCTCAATGAGCATATTGAAAGGAAAATCTTAATATATAGTGGCGTTGTCTCGCTTCTTCTCTTTGAGCTCATGATTTTGCTCTCTTTTGTCCCATTAGCAATAAATGTTTATGCATTGATTGTCACAACAGCCTATTATTCAATTATTGGCATTGTAACAAATTATATAGGGGACCGTTTGTATAAAACAGTGATTCGTGAGTACATCTTTGTGTTGATCTTCGTCATAATCATCGCTCTTTTGACCTTGCAATGGTAAAAAATTGAGCTAAAATATAGTTTGAAAATCTTACACAGATACGCCAAGGTAGAGAAGAGGGGAGAATAAAACATACGTACGTGAATAATAGATGTATATCCTATAATAATTGTGAATTAAGTAATTAAATACTATAAGATATAAATAATTTCACGTACGGAAAATATTGAATACGTAAAATGATACAGTTGTATCTGGTTGTGGATAACTTTCTCTCTCTATTAGGATTCCCTGCTCGAACGCGTGGATATACACATATATAAGGCCCTATTCTGGAGAGGTAAGACGAGTATTTTTTTATCAATATTGAGCTCAAAAATGATAGAAAAGATCGTTATAACGCTCTAAAATAAACCACATTACGCATGTTCATCAGGTAGCTGAAGTGTTCAATGGCATTTTAGCTGATTTCGATCGTGGTCCAATCATTCTTATTTTTAAGAGAATAGCGCTCCATTTATTTTTTTGTGAAAGAATTTAAAAGCAGAAAAAAATACTTTTACGTAAAATACTTCCGCTATTGAGCGACATACAGAAACGTCAAAATTTGGCAAAAAACCCGCAAGAGCGAAAGGATATGTGACGTCGTAAAATGAATCTTTTACGACGTTAACCTCAATTTCAAGCAGAGGAGAGTGTTTTTGGTATATTTCATTTTTTTGTTTTTTGTTGTTTTTATTTCCTCTTCCCTATTCTAAAATTCGTTTTAAAAAAGCGATTTAATTTTTGAAATTTTCTCTTCTTTTAATTTGTTTGCAAATACTCTAATAATGCCTATTACAAGGCTCCATAACAAATATTTCGTGCTTACTCTCTCCTCTCTCTAAGTTGTGTCTAACGAATGGAGGGGTGATTGATCAATTTTATTTAAAAGTGGGGATTGTTGTGATAGGACAAAGTAGCATGTTAAACGCCACGACGCCAATTGAGATATCTATCGCTCAAATAACTGAGTATATACATAGGAGAGATGATGAAGTCTTGTGTATAGAGATAGTCAACTTGAAATCCACCAAATCCATGTTTGAACAAACTTAAGCCATCCCAGGATTTTGGAGTGCGTCCTGGATCATGAATTCCATGAAAACTATAATAGTTACATCCTCGTCGTTTAGCCTCGAGAATTGCATACCATTGGAGGAGGTAAGCGGCTGGATATTTGGTATGAATCGATGCTCCCTGATGATAGAAGCCTGAGGACTTAGAAAAGATGACTAAGGATGCAGCTAAATTCTGAGAGGCACCTTCCTGGGCGAATTCTGGGGGTAGCACCTCTTTTGGACTGTTGAGAAAACCTGAATTGAATATAATAGCATTTCCTGCAGATTTAAACGCGTCAAATTCATGTCGAATATATATATCTGAGTATGGAGTGAATTGTTCTCGATCTGCAGTGACGTGGTACAGGTCCAGAAATTTTTTCAATCCTTCTGATGACTCATTTGAGATTACCGAAATATGTTCCCGCTCCGCACGACGAATTGCATAACGCGTATTTTTCCGCATATTTGCAAGAATGTCATTTTCTGATTGCGCAAGATCAATAACCCACATGGTTTCCGCATGAACATAAATGGGGGCTTTCTGATATCCAAGTGCTCTAAAAAGGCTCGCATGATCGTCATCGCGAGCCATGGGAGGCGCAATGCGAATAAACCAAAATCCTTCTGAGCGCGCCATATTTGTCAAATACTGGTGAAATTCAGCAAGCTGTGCGCCAATAGATTTAAACTGTTGTGAAGGGATTTTCTGGGTAAGTTTATCTTGAAGAATATCAAAAAGCGGCCCATGAGGGATAAATAAATATTTTCCACGTTTTGAACGCACCTTGACAATAAGAGCGATTGCTACGAGATTGTTATTATCGTATAAACCAACTCGTTCAATTTCGTTATTACAGAGTTTTTGAAACTCGCCCCATTCCCATGAGTGATGAAATGAAGGAGATCCGACACGATTATAGAATGTATTCCACTCAGATTTGTTTGTTAAAACGCGTATATTCATGATTGGTTAAGTATTTTGACAATTCGTTTGGCATCGGGAATTGAAATAAGCGTCGGCAGGTTAATAATCCGTTTACACAATGATTCTGCATTAGGGCAGCTTCCCGCAGTGTATCCAACCAATTCCAAATCAAGTTCATCCGGAGCGACCGCTTGTGAGTACCATCGTCCCAATTGAATATTTTGCTTTAAAGCCAGGGACTTTATTTTGTTTGGATCGTCACAGAGCACGGGATATCGTAATAATCCGAGAGTGTGCGCAGTATTTATATTGAATTTTGTGTCAAAGAATTGAGCTGCTCTTTTTCTTTTACTTGAGACGTCGTTAAATCTATTTAGTTGTTCAAGCATAAATATCGCTGCACAATTCGGGAATGTTCGTAAAAAAGAATAGTTAAAATGTCCTTTTTTCTCTTCTTTGGTTACCTCAGGTATGATAAGATCAAATTGTTTGAACATAAAATGAATTATCTTCCCCATTTTGATCGAATACGTTGATTTGATGATTACCGAATTCATTTTATAAAATATAATCTGAAGGAGCATCCAAAATGAGGGATTTGGGAGGGTTCTCTCCCCTATTTGGATTGATTTGCCTGCTCGAACTCCACGAACGGCGATGGCGCCACCAAAAACAGATGAAAATATTTTCGATCGACCGAATGACATGAGAACTGCTCCGGTATATCGTTTTGTGCGAAAAAGCCATTGGTTAAATCCATGGGCAACATCTTCGATGAGGTGAAGTTTATGAAACTTTGCAAATTCAATTAATTTTCTTCTCTCTTTGGGCGTAATGCCAAATGAATGTTGAACGATTAATACTCGCGCTCTAGGAGAATATTTTTTTTTCAAATCCTGAATATTCATTGAAAAATCTTCTGAATTAATATCGACATATACGGGTGTTAATTCAAGCTCAAGAATCGGAAGAATCACTGCTTCACAGGTAAAGGACTGAACCAAAACCTCATCGGTAGGATGCAGATGGAGACTGCTCAAGTATTGATACAGTGCTGCGCGACCGGTGAGGAATAATGAGATGTGTGTATCAGGAGTGAAAAATCGCGATTTGAGACGTCGTTTAAGATTATGAATCTCTTTTCCTTTTCGCCACCTCCATGGTTGAAAAAGTAATTTAATTGCAAGAGCTGCATCGCGCGGCGTTTCATTTGGTGCAAATTCGGAAAAAATCATAGTGGTCTCCCCTATTTATTAGTGCTATTAATATACGCTAAATCAAGAAATGAATCTATTACTGGTTGTGCAAATGTACCCTCGATCAATAGAAGGGTATCTTTGTCAAGTTTTTTAAAAATTGCTTTTTGCATGCTGTCAACGTCGTTAAATGTATTAATTGCTACTGAACTTTTTATGGTATTGAATAATTTATCGGTGGTAAAAAGTGATATTCCGGTATTATTCAAATTCTTAAGTATTGATTGATATGAGCTCCTCTTCTCTCCCCCAAGTTCTATGATGCCTTGTGTCATGATGATTTTATTCGTATGGGTAAAAAGTTTCATAACATCGATTGCAGCAAGAAATCCATTGAAGTTTGTATTGACTCCATCATGAAGGATGGTTGAATTGTTATCTCCAGTATGTTTCGATAGTTTTCCTTGGAGCGGTTGAATAGACGAAATTTGTTTTTCAATTACCCTTTTCTCCATGCCAATATCAAATGCAAGTGCTACTGCGGGAAGTAGATTTTCGAGCGAATGAGCCCCAAGAAGTTTTGTATTAATATAAAAAATCGTATCTTTGTATCGAATCAATCCAGTGGTCCCCTCGGTTGACGCTTGTACATTGGTAAGTTGTGCGTCATCATCTGGTGATAAGCCATAGGTGACCGACGATACTTTCGAAATATCAATGTTGTTTCTGCGTATCGAATCACTATTGAGATATGCCTTTCCTTCAGTGGAAAGATTAAATATTGGTGACGTTTCTTCTTCTACCAATGCTTCGAGACTTCCATACAGATCAAGATGCTGATTCCCCAAACCGCAGAGAATAATGTTTCGAAATGGGATGTATGATGCTGCATGATTTAGCTCTCCTGTTCGATATGCTCCCAATTCGGTGATAAAAAACTGAGTCGAAGAGGTGAGCGATCGATTAATGGAAAGTGCGATTCCAACGTCAGTATTCATATTTTTTGGTGTTTTTGCAACAGAATAGTGCGCAGATAAAATATGAGCAAGATATTCTTTTGTACTTGTTTTTCCATATGAACCGGTGATACCAATAAAAACAGTTTTTGATTTCTTAACATTATTTTTCGCGTTCATTCGAATCCATGATCGAATAATTGATGAGGGAATACTGGTGATCATTACGCCAATTATTATGATAAAAAATGAAGTTAAGGGAGCAAGAAAGAAGGTTATGCCGAGAAAAGAAAATAAGTATTTTTGCTCAAAAGAATACAAGAATAATAATGACGCTAAAGTTACATGAATAAGTATGATGAGTATATTTCTCAATGAGAAAGCAGGAAGTCGGATTTTGGAAGTATATATAAAACGCAAAATTCCCATTTCTTTGACCATTGACGTCAACCGGTCCAAACGATACTCTTTAATTTGAAACATATAGTTATAGTTCAGGCCGAGAATCAGCGTCAAGAAATAATGAGTTAAAACAAGAATCAACATAGATGTAACAAAAAATATTTATTCAACTGAGAGGATATATTATACATAGTGGCTGGTTATAATCTATTCATGATCTAATTCCCCGCTGCTTGCTGCATCATCCCCGACTTGATCGGGGATCCAGTCTGGATTCTCGCCTTCGCGGGAATGACAGAGATACCCCGCTGCTTGCTGCGGGGTAGTTCATCGCAGCAAAAAATCCTTGATCTTTTGCCATACACGCTCAGGGTATCGAATGGGGAGATTATGGCCAACTTCAGGAAAGACATGTAGTTTACTTTTTGAAATATTCTTTTCAAGTTCATACGCCCAGATTACTGGTGTGTATGTATCAAGCTCACCCCAAAGAATGAGCGTTGGATGGTGAATTTTATTCGTATCGGTCGTTAAATCTTGAGCTACAATTTTTCGAAAGTTTTTTTCTAGATGAGGATATTTAATGAGGTCTGATTGTTTTTTGATGATCGTATAATACAGTTTCTTAATATATGGATACATCATACGAATGAGAATGTTCTTTTCCTTTGGAATCCACTTGAGCATTTGAGCGACTTTTGATACTTTATTCTGGCGTTTAAATGAGCTATTACAAAGAGTCAGCGTGCAAATACTATTGGGAAAATGAGCAGCAAGATATATGCCAATTTCACCACCAAATGAATGACCCACATAGTGAGTTTTTGATGAAATCACTTTCTCAATAAATATTTTAATGAGTTCTGCATATCCCTCTACTCCCCAATGTTCGGGTGGATTATCGCTTTTTCCAAATCCTGGAAGGTCAATAAGATATGAAGTATATTTTTTTGATGCAAGACACGCAAGTTTGTGAAGGCTGTATAGTGTCCCCCCCCAGCCGTGTACAAACAATATCGGTTTTCCAGAACCGATTTTTTTATAGTGGATTTTACGATTATGTATCTGTATGTACATGCGTTATTTTCCTGACGATTCGATACCTTTCAAAAGTAATTCTTTGAAGTTTTCAGCTGAGTTTGGGTTTTGAAGTTTCTGTCCATCAAGATAAAATGACGGTGTTCCCGGAACATCAATATCGAGTCCTGAGAGATAGTCACGCTGCACGCGATCTTTAACCTCAGAAGATTTTGAGTCGATCTCAAACCGTTCAATATCAAGCTTCAACTCAGTTGCATATTCTTTGAACATTTCTTCAGGGTTAGTACTTTCTGACCATTCAGACTGATTTGCAAAAAGTAGGTCGTGCATCTCAAAAAACTTATCTTGATTCCCTGCGGCTTCTGCTGCATATGCTGCGACGCGTGCATTGGGATGTGAGTTGTCGAGAGGAAAATGTCGGTATACAAATGCAATGTTCGCTTTCACTTTTGATACAAACTCTTCATCTGCTTCTAGGCTTTCAATAAGCTCTGAATATGAACTACACGCGGGGCATTGAAAATCACTATATTCGATGAGAACGTGCGCACTTTCCGTAGCCCATTTTATATGATCATCAGATTTTATCTCAGAAAGCTGAGGGAAAGATGTTTGTTGGGGCTTACTGGTAGCATAATATGCAACTAAAAGAAGTACAAATGTGAGAACGATACCACCAACCATAAGAAGAATTTTTTTATATTCCATGCAATTTATTATACTGGTAAATACGGAATTTATAGTACAAAATATTATATCTCCGGATGATCTGGTATTTTATCCGTAATGGAAAAATGTGATCCGACTTTGTGTTTTTGAAGATACCGTACCAGTATTTTGTATATATCATAATTAAAAATTAACGGGTCATTGTCAGATGAGATGAGACACCATTTGTTGACATGAAAAGTGTCGGTCAGTTGTTCGATAGAGTCATGTTCACGAATCGTGACCGCACCATCAAATGGCCACGGTTTGATTTTGTCTTTTCCGAATGCTTCAATAAATCGAATATTGTATCGAAGTGCGCTTTCTTTATTGATGCATGCTCCTTTGCATTTTGTTAATTTGTATCCGAAACAAGGTCCTGATTTTTTCTCAATTCCCATAATTTTTTCACATAAGTTATGATTTGAGATTCGCTCTTTCAAAAGTTCACGCGCAATTTTTTTGGAGGTACACACACCCACAAGACTTTCAAGATCTTCCGCAAAAATCTGGCTTCGATTTTCGATTTGGATTGTTTTAAAGCCCTTATCAGTCTGAGTTTGCAACAGAAGGGTGAGCATATTTTTTCGTCTGAGCGCTCGATTGTATAGGGGTTTCTCTTTTTTTATGAGGACTGATTCCTTGAGCAATGCACCGAGCTCTCCCGCAGTTGAAATGGTCTCAATATTTTTCAGTTGTCTGCTGATATTCATATCTTTTTCATATCGGTGATCTGCCGAGAAATGAGAAAGTACTCGTTTGCGCATATTTCTACTTTTTCCAATATAGAGTGGCATTCCCTCTTCTCCATAAAATTTATATACTCCCGGACCTTCCGGCAGCCTATCAATCAAACGAGCATTTATTCGCGTTGGGACTGATGGGCGTTTGATTTGTTTTTCAAGCATTTGGTCTAATTGATCACGAGGAAATAGTTTTGAGACTTTTCTAAAAAACTGCCAGGTAGCATGAGCATCATCATATGCACGATGTCGGTTTATGCATTTAATATGAAACCGTTCAATGATTGCGTCAAGATTGTGATGACGCTGTTGGGGAAAAAGCGTTCGAGATAGTTTGACTGTACAGAGTTGCTTCATGGCAAGATTCATATCATGGCGTTTGAATTCATTTTTCAAAAAACCGTGATCAAATCGGACATTGTGTGCGACAAAAATGGAACCGTGCAAAAGTTCATACACTTCATCTTTCACAATCTCAAATGTCGGCGCGTCTTCAAGATCATCTGGAGTAATTCCCGTGATCTGAGTAATAAATGGAGAAACATGAGTCTCGGGGTTGATGAGTTGATTGTATTTTTTTACAATCCGATCATTCTCTACTCTCAAAATCCCAATCTCAATGACTCGATCGTGGCGGGCACTGGTGCCGGTTGTTTCAATGTCTACGAAGGAATATGTCATTTTTGACGGTAAAACAATGCCTCAATATGTTGAAGGTCGTTTTTTGGCTCATCATCAGATATCTTTTCAATAATTTCATTTTTTTCTTGATCTTCAAAAATGATGGTCCATTTTCCTTTATTTTTATTAAATCTACAATCTGGAAATAGCATATGGTGATGCCAAAAAGTTCCGAGTTCTTTCAGTTCTTTTGCTCGTTTTAGGAGTTTTTTGACTTCTGTAGACGGAGGTATGTGTTCAGTTTTTGTTTCTTGGATGACATCATCACCATGCAGGACTTGAATAAGTACTTTTCCTGCGGTCATGTACAGCTTTTCGGAGTATGTGACATATGATTTGCTATCTGTACAATTTTCAAGAATCAGTGCGAATTTATTTGTCTCATTGAGTTGACACTGTGGTGTAAGAATATGGAAATGCCAACTTTTCTTTTGTTGGGAAAGAGTTTGGGCAGTTTGAAGAATGGTATCTTTTGATGCTTTTATCATATCTTATATTGTATTGTATCAACAATTTGAGATCAATAACTTGACAAATAATTAAAATTTGTTATTCTGATGTAATCCCCCCATAAGGGATTACAAAATACATTTCAAAATATGGTAAATATAAAATCACATAAACAGCGCGTGTCACATCGCCTAAAGATAATCAAAGGTCATCTGGGAAAAGTGATCAATATGGTTGAAAATGATGAGTATTGCATTGATGTCCTTCATCAGTCTCTAGCAATCCAAAAGGCCCTAAAAACCATTGATGTCTTGATCATGGAAGATCATCTAAAAACATGTGCAATTGAGCAAATCAAATCAGGAAAAGCAGAGAAAGTAGTCTTGGAGCTTACAAAAATTTATAAATTTAAGTAATATAGTTGAATCATTTGATTTCCAAAAAAACGATATGAAAAAAACGAACTCCTGTACTCTCTATGTTTCCGGCATGCATTGTTCGGCCTGTGAAGTACTTTTAGATAAAAAAATTGCAAAGCTTGATGGGGTCAAAAATGTGACGGCATCACTTTCAGACTCAAAAGTCGAAATCACCTATGCAAAAGGGCATGCGCCGTATATTGATGATTTGAATAAAAATTTTTCAGATTTGGGATATACCTTCTCAGAACAACCGATTGGGCAAGCGAAAGTCGGACAACTCGAGATTGCACAAGTTCTTGTTATCGGCATCATATTTATCATTGCCTATGTCATTATTGAGGATTCCAAAATATTTGCTCAATTTAGCCTCTCGAATGAATCGACTCTCCCCGCTTTCTTTGTCATTGGTCTGATCGCAAGTGTCTCAAGTTGTGCCGCACTTGTGGGAGGAGTTCTTCTTTCAATGTCTAAACAGTGGAATCAGCTCTATGGCGGAAAAGATGAAGATAAAAGAGCGCTTCCCTTTACGTTATTTAATATTGGTCGATTGGTCTCCTTCACCATATTTGGTGGAATTCTTGGTGTGATCGGATCGGTATTTCAGTTATCGCTTCGCATGACATCGGTCCTTATCATTGCAGTTTCGATTATGATGGTGATCATAGCTCTTCAAATGCTTGGCGTAACATGGGCAAAGAAAATCCGATTTGGGTTTCCAAAATTGCTTTCTCGCTATGCATCAAATGAGCAGAATTTTAAAGGAAAATACATGCCGTTTACGATTGGTGCAATGACCTTTTTCCTCCCGTGCGGGTTTACACTGATGGCACAAACCGTCGCGCTTACCACGGGTAACTTTTTCTTGAGCGCACTCATGATGCTTACCTTTGCTCTGGGGACGCTTCCGATGCTTGGATTTTTGAGTTTTTCAAGTGTGAGATTACAGAAAAATGCTGCATTTGGCGGAACCTTCAATTTACTAGCAGGCGTCTTTATTCTGTTGTTTGCCATTTTCAATGTAAATGCTCAGCTTAATGTTTTGGGAATAGTGAGCGCGAGTGACTTTGCAAGAAGTTCATCAAATGAAAATGATAAAAAGCAGGTTACTGGTGTTCAAGTTGTAGGAGAAGGCGCTGATAGGAAGCAGCTTGCGTTTATTGACGCGGTTGGCTTTGAGTATTTCCCCAAAAATATTACGTTGAAAGCGGGTATTCCGACAAAGCTTACCGTTAATAATGAAAATGTATTTGGATGTGCTCAAGCAATGTGGTTGGGTGGATTGTCTGATGAGGTTTTGTATCTTTCCGGACCAGAGTCTGTAGCTGAATTTACGCCGCAAAAAGGAAAGTATAAGGTAAGTTGCACCATGGGTATGGTTGATCCGATTATAGTTACTGTTGAATAATTTCTTATGAAAAAAACATTCCCCATTGTCGGGATGCACTGTGCTTCGTGCAAGGCGCTTATTGAAGATGTGGTGTCAGACCTTGCTGGTGTCACCGCTGTGCAGGTGAACTATGCGACTGAAAAAATGACGGTTGAGTACGATGCGCAAAAAGTTGATATCTCTGCATTGAAAAAGTCGGTAGCAAGTGCGGGATCATATGAGCTTGTTGATACTACTGCTGGAAAAACAGTTCTTGCGTCTCCACCTGAGGCACGTAAGATTGCATCAAAAAAACAAGATGGTCATCATGAGATGACTCTTGATGAGGATATGCGCGCCAAGCGCTATAACAGACTGAAAAGCACCGTATTTTGGTTGGGTATTGGCTCAATTCCTTTTGTATTCATCATGATTTGGATGACCATCGGGATCTCTCTCGGGTGGATGATGCCGGAAGAGATATTTGGATCACTCTTTCTCTTTCATTTGATGCAATTTCTTATTGCAACGCCGATTCTTTTTATTGGAGGAAGCGTCATCTTTCAAAGCGCCATAAGCGCTTTTAAAGTCAAAGCATCCAACATGGATAC
>Ga0210057_1003200_pt1 | contig 22712 bp, 23 predicted proteins | sample CryGeyCG2114_010_2_FD_183968 | JGI IMG/M metagenome (GOLD analysis project Ga0210057, IMG submission 183968) | Groundwater microbial communities from aquifer - Crystal Geyser CG10_big_fil_rev_8/21/14_0.10 (SPAdes) (version 2) | ecosystem: Environmental > Aquatic > Deep subsurface > Groundwater ...
CGGCCGCTCGAGATGCGGAACGCAACGCAGAAACTGCTCAACGTGAAGCTCAGTATGCGATCAATGCTGCCGAAGAAGCCCGTGCGGAAGCACGGCGCCGTCGCGAAGCAGAGGAACGCAGACAGCGCGAAGAAGCACAGCGTAAGCGTGATGCTGCAGAAGCATCACGAAGGGCAGCAGAAAGAGCACGCAGCTCGAGCTATGGTTCCTCGTCAGGCAGTCGTTCAAGTTCATTTGGTTCTTCGTCAAGCTTCCGCTCAAGTTCTTTTGGCTCATCGAGCGGAAGACGGTAAACATAGACATCCTATGAAAGGGGGTGAGGCTCGTTTCTAAGTAAGAGTAGACCTTGTCTGGTTATAAAGCTTAACGAGCTCGAAAACCGGACAAAACCTATCGTAGTTTTAATCAAGTAGTTTACATTCACCGTCCTCAGGAGGACAATCTCATGGCTAGTTTACTAGAGAAGATTCGCATCGGTGTCTTGGCAGCCGCACACGACCTGCTGGATCAGGTTATTGATCTGAACAGCGCTGGGGCAGTCCGGCAGTACATTCGTGACCTCGAAGGTGCGAAGAGCAAGATGGAAGAGGCTACGGCAGAAGCCGGAGCTGATGTTCGCGGTCTCAAGCGGGGACAGACACAGCTCACGGCCCGTGTCAATGAGTTGAATACCAATATCGATCTGGTCCTGTCCGATGCAGACGAAACCAATGACCATCTGGCGACACCACTGGAAGCCCGTCTAATCGGTCTTGAGGCGGATCTCGCCTCCAAGAACGCTGAAGTCGAAGCGTCGGAATTGGTTTACCAGCAACTCACGGCGGCCACGGCCAATGTCGAGGTTAAGCTCATTTCAATGCGGTCTCAGCTCCAGCGCATCGATGCGATGGAGCGCGAAGCCGCCGCGAAAGAACGGGCAGCCGAAACGCTGAACAAGGTTCACGATCTGACGGCAACCGGCGCCGATGCCACCGTTGACAGTGTCACGGAGCGCCTGCAGCGGCGCAAGGACGTTGCGGACGAGAAATTCGGTCGCGCGATGGAAGGCGTCACTACGACGCTCGAAAAGGATATCACGCTGTCTGCGGCAAACGATCGCATCGCGGCCCGCAAGGCCCGCATCGCAGCGGAGCACGCAGGCAAGTAGTATTCATTTCGCAAGAGTGTTTTGCGAACCGTTAGTCTGTAGGTAGCAGGCGATTCTCTGAGGAAGTTTCCGTAAGTTGATGTACAGCGTCGGTTGTATCGTGACTGGTCTCAAAAACCAGAAATGATATAACCGACGCTTTTTTCATGGCCAAAGCTGAATTTTGAGGAAATTCTCAATATCAAGAAATTATGCAGGAGAGGTATCGTTTCGGTAGCGTATTCTGTATCGTAACAATCTTCTAAATTCCTGTTTTAAGCAGGGTATTCAGTTCACTAAGGTTCGATTTATTCAACTGTGATAATTCACAGTTAGATCTCATGTAGAAGCAATGCTTTTTATACAGTTTTTCTTTCACGAGTGCATATTTATTCATTGTTGCGGTTGCGTACCTCTCAAGAAAATAAATCTCCTTGAACACTATAAACAGTAATGAAAACTGAATTTTGAATATTGAGTATGTTATTTTTGGATATTACAGGTTGAAAGGGCGTATAATAATATTGTGTTAGAAACTCAAGAACAGTCCGTTGTCCTGCCGGTATTTGTGGTAAGTGAGCCTGCGCCGGTAGACTTTCAGGAAGCACATGCTGCCTATATTGAAAGCGGCGGGATGTTGGATCCAGATAGTTTTCAATTCATTGCTGAGTTTACTCCTTCGGAAGAAAGTGCTGCATTACTCTCTCATCATTCATACGCTGCAAGCACATTTCAAGCTGAACATCTGGATGCTTATACAGGCGTAGGATTGTCAGTAGAAGAAAAACAACTGTATGCTTTGCTACGGAATCAACTCATCACAGGAGAATTACCTGAGGTTGCTGGCGAAAGACCGCAAAAACTGTCCGATCAAAGACTTATGGCCGAGATATTACGCCTCACATCTCCCGAAAAAATGGTTCTTTTTGAGAGTAAATATCCTCAAATTTTTCCTGAATAACTTATTTCAAAACCTCATTTTGCGTTGTTACGATATCCTGAATCCCTTGCTCAAGAAGGGCATTGAGAGAGCGTAGATTCGCTTTACTCAATTGCGTCAATTCACAGTTCGATCTTAAGTAAAAATACTGCTTTTTACACAGTTCTTCTTTCATGAGTGCATATTTATTCATTGTTGCGTTTGCAGATTGCTGCATCGCAGGCTGTTTGGATGACTGAACTGAATCAACGATTTGGAGCTTGGTTGTGACTGTGTTTATAGTTGTGTTCTTTTCTTTCAGGTAATCATCCAATCGTGGAGATCCAAATATAAAGGTGAAAAATCCAACAGTAAGAACTCCTATGAAAAGAAGAATTTTTTTCATTGTAAACATATTACTGCTTAAAGGATAACATTTTTTAACTTGGAAAAACTATTTTTTGAGACCAATCAACGCTTTGTTCGATGTGATTAAGGCAGATTATTTACAAAGCTTGTCACAAGAATTATAATGAATACTATGTGTAAATCATCCGAAGGAGCCGTATATGGACTTGGGTTTATTGGATCACTTATTTACAATATCCAGTATGCTCACGGATTCTCACAAATCCTGTGGGGGATCCTGAAATCTATTGTATGGCCGGCATATCTGGTGTATGAGGCCTGGTCCCGGCTTCAGATATAATAATACATGAAAAAACTGTATTATTGACTACAGAAGGTATGTTTTTTGGAGAAAAATTAATTTTAAAACTTATGTTAATTGAGTATACTTTTTAGTATGAAGCTTCCTCGACAGTGGCTGGCAATCATCATAATCTGTAACATCATTAGTTTTACAGCAATACTTATTTTTGTCCTTCTACTTGGCAATAAGGAAATTACCCGTCAAATAGAACACTCTTCTGAAGTTAGCCTGAATTCACTTAAACAGACTCAAAAGTTTATTTTTGATCATACGCTTAATATATTTAAAATCTGGGAACAGGAAATAAAAACAGACTCTACCATCAGTGCTAATTCCTGCTCTTCGAAAAAAATTCAAGCAATAACTTCGATATCTCCCATTTACTTCTTTTTTGCTGAAGTGGATTTGCAAGGAAAAGTTGTTTGCGGTCAAGACGGTCGTGGTGTAGGAGCAGATGTAAGTGATCGCATATATCTACAAGAAGCAATACAAGAAAAAGAAATGAAATCAGGTTCATACCAAATTGGAAAGGTTACAGGGGAGCCGTCTATAAACTTTGCCTATCCCGTGCTTAATGAGCAGGGAGATGTGGAAAAAGTGTTAGTCTTGGCTTTAAGTTTGGAAAAATTGAATGAACGCATTAAAGAAATTGTTATGTCAAGCGACACCGATTTATATATTACTGATTCTACGGGTACAATTCTTGTTACTACCGAGTCTTCAAACTATCAAACCGGAACACGTAGTTTGCCGACGGAACTCATGAGTCTCATCTTCTCTCAGAAACAGGGAAAAATCACCGGTTTTCGGTTCGACAATGAGAAGAAGCTGATAGTATACGGACCGTTCTTTAATACTCATGAGAGCTCTCCTGATACCTTTATTCTCTTGACAATGCCGCTTAAAGGAATGAGCCTCCTTTACAATTTTGGTATATATTACTCAGGACTGTATTTAGGCATCATCATCATCCAGCTAGGATGCATCTTGCTATACAAGAAAGTGATGGGGACATCTTCTTAATATTCTTTATTTACTTCAGTTTTCCGATTTCATAGTCCGGTATGAGTGTGCGGGAGTACTCAGAGTGTGGCGGTTTATTGGCGTACAGTTCTGACGCATCCGTCCCACAATCTTTAATCATGGCATCGCCACCCGGATGTTCATCTGAGGCAAAATATGATGTAAAATCATAAACCATACCGTCAACAAGAATCTTTCGTATTGACCATTGCAACCTCCGAAATTGTGTCCATGGCAACCGGCGTCGGGAACGGTTCCATCATTTTAGCAGTATCTTTACTCTGCGTTTTCATAACCTTTGCTCCAAGCCCGAAGCCGATCACAAACGCTACAAAGACTAATACAACAGTCTCCATGGAGATCTTGGATTTAGTGGTTTTTTCTGTTTTGCCATGGTTTGATAGTATCAGGGAAGAGGAAAACTAGCAATAATCTATGTATGTTTGCGCTTTTCTTTATTTGTTATGATGCCGAGTAGAGGTATACAATATAAGAGATGACAATCAACAAAGAGTGGCATTTAGCAAATAAAATGCCCAAAAGTCCGACTTTGGATCAACGAATCATCTGGCATCTTGAGCATGCAAAAAACTGTTCATGTCGGCCTCTGCACGGGAACATTCTGGAAGAAATCAAGAGGAGAGGATTACTTTAGCGATGAAAAATACCCTTTTTTGCGTTATAATAGGATATATTGAAACCTAAATATCCACAACTAACCTCTCGTAAGTGCTATAAATGCGGCAAGAATATGCTTTTGATGAGTGTTACTGTTGAAAAAGTACCGATGCAGCATAACCCTGTCACAACCTCCATTTACAAGTGTTCGGATCCGGCCTGTCGTGAAGAGTCCGAAAAAGATATGGAACGCTTTGCAAAAAGAAGACAGGATCAGGAAACAGCAAGAGAAGAACGCATTCAAAGGGTTAAAGACAGCAAAAAGGAAAGCGGACGCTCCGCAGCAAAGAAATAACCTATAGTTGTAATCTCCGATATCATATGGTATAATGTTCGCATTATTAGATACCTTTTTCTTCTTAAGACGCGAGATCTTCCAAAAAAATATTGGGTTTAGGTCTTCCTCATTGAGATTACATAGGTAACCCATTTATTTTTATGTCGTTTCACAAACGTTCTTTTCGTGGTCCTGGTGGATCAAATAAACAATTTATTAATCGCGGAAGATCATCTTTCCCTAAGCGTTCAGGTAATCGCATTCGCTATATGAGTGTCGATCCTCTGATGCTTATCAAAAAGGCTGAGCCTCAAATCAAGCGTGATTATGTCGCAAAACATACTTTCGCAGATTTTAAGCTCCATCCTATTATTGAAAAAAATATTTCACAAAAAGGATATACAGCGCCTTCTCCTATACAGGATCAGGTCATTGATATCATCCTTGAGGGACGAGATGTCATCGGACTTGCCTCAACAGGGACAGGAAAAACAGCAGCATTTTTACTGCCGATTATTCAGAAAATCGTCAATGATCCTTCCCAGAAGGCAATTATTGTGACTCCGACCCGTGAGCTGGCACTCCAGATCATGGATGAGGCGCGAGCATTTGCACAAGGCACACGGTGCTATAGTACGCTGGTGATCGGTGGTGTTCCTATCGGACGCCAGATAAGAGATCTTCGTCGAAATCCTCAGATTGTGGTCGGAACTCCCGGTCGCATCAAAGATTTGACCGAACGTCGTGCTCTATACCTTGATCAGTACAAAACAATTGTTCTTGATGAGGTTGATAGAATGCTTGATATGGGATTTATCAATGATATTTCTCATATTATTTCATTTTTGCCTCATCAGAGACACTCATTGTTCTTTTCAGCAACAATGTCTCCGAAAGCAAAACTGGTTGCAGAAAGATTCTTAAAAAATCCGACAACGGTACAGATCGCCACACAACAAGCATCAAAAAATGTTGATCAGGATATTGTCCGTATTGCAGGGAAAAATAAAGTGGATCTTTTACATGATTTACTCATCAAACCGGGTTTTGATAAAGTTCTGGTATTCGGTCGTACAAAACACGGCATGGAGCGCCTTTATAAGGAACTTCGCGATCGCGGTTTCGATGCTGCGACCATACATGGAAATAAATCCCAAAGTCAAAGGCAACGCGCACTGGATGCGTTCAAAAATAATCGCATTCGCATCCTACTTGCAACTGATGTTGCTTCACGCGGAATCGATATAGACGACGTATCTCACGTCATCAACTATGAATTGCCTGAGACCTACGAGGATTATATTCACCGTATCGGACGTACCGGACGTGCTGACAAAACAGGAGTGGCTCTCACTTTTGTTGACTAATACGCATTGATTTAGAACATCGAGCATCCGGTAAGCATTGCTTACCGGATAGTTTTTTCTTATAAGCTTCTTACAAACTATTTGTCATAATAAAAGTTCTTTATCAGTTCAGAACATGTTATGGTGACAAATATATTCGTGAATCTTCCCGTGAAGAATTTACAGGCAACAAGAGAATTTTTCACAACACTTGGCTTTACCTTTAACGAACAATTCAGCGACGAGACAGCGGCGGGGCTTGTAGTTGGGGAAGACCACTACATTATGCTTCTTGAGCATAAAAAATTTAACAGCTTTGTAAAAAAAGAGATTGCAGATACTTCAAAAGTAATAGAGTCCATTACCTCCCTTCAGGTGGAAAGTCGTGAAGAAGTGGATTCTTTGATGAAAAAAGTGCTTACTGCGGGCGGGACGGAACAGAGAGATCCGTATGATTATGGATTTATGTATGGTCGGGCATTTTACGACCTCGATGGTCATACCTGGGAAGTATTTTATATGGATATAAGCAAAATGCCGAAAAAGGAGGAATCTGTATGAAAAAAATAACTACACATCTCTGGTTGGACACAGAGGCAAAGAAGGCATCAGAATTCTATACTTCTTTATTTGATAACTCAAAAATTGAACATATTGACATGATTACGGACACTCCTTCCGGAGATTGTGACATTGTCACGTTTTCTCTTGCTGAACAACCGTTTATGGCCATAAGCGCCGGTCCGATTTTTAAATTTAATCCATCAATTTCGATATCAGTACAGTGTGAAACCGAAGAGGAAATAAATAAACTGCATGCATCACTCAAAGAAGGCGGGATGGATCTTATGCCGCTCGATACCTACGAATTCAGTAAAAAATTTGCTTGGGTACAAGATAGATATGGATTGTCATGGCAAATCAATGTGCCAAACAATTATAGTGATGTTAAACAGAAAATCTCCCCGTTTTTGATGTTTGTCGGGAGTGAGTGCGGTAATGCGGAAGAAGCTATGAAATTTTATACGGGTATATTTGAGAATTCTTCAATTGATCATGTCTATCGGAACGAAAAGGATGGTGAAAAAGGAATGGTTGATCATGCCGAATTCACATTGGGTGGGCAGGTCTTTATGATTTCAGACAGCGCCTATGATCACAAATTTGCATTTAATGAAGCAATTTCCTTTATTGTGAATTGCGAAGACCAGAAAGAAGTTGACTATTTCTGGAGTAAACTTTCAGCAGTTCCTGAATCTGAGCAGTGTGGGTGGTGTAAAGATCAGTACGGCGTGTCATGGCAGATTGTCCCAAAACAAATGGGTGAACTTATGAGTCGTGGAACACCGGAACAGGCAAAACGAGTGACGCAAGCGATGCTTCAGATGCATAAGATCGAGGTAGACAAACTACAGGAAGCATTTGACGGCAAGTAGTTTACCTTCACCATATTCTTCATGATAAAATGTGATGCATGGCCATTCGGTTGCAAAAAGTACTATAGTAATAATATGCAGCTTCCATTTTCACAAGAGTCTTTTTTCAAGGTTTTTACAACATACAATACATCTGTCTGGCCTTCTCAACTTGCAATTTATGTTGCCGCGATCGTAGTTTTTATCTTCCTGTTTCGCAAAGCAAAATACGGATCCGTTATTATCTCATCGATTTTAGCCGGATATTGGATCTGGATGGCAGTTATGTATCACTGGCTGTTTTTTTCTTTGATCAATCCCGCGGCTCGGATATTCGGAGCAATATTCCTTTTACAGAGTTTCATTTTTCTCTATGAAGGTGTATGGAAAAAGCAGCTGACTTTTTCTTATAAAAATAATATCAAATCACAAATAGGAATATTTTTTATGGTATTCGGTATTATCATTTATCCGCTCCTCGGATATTTTCTTGGCCATAGATATCCCGATTCGCCTACTTTTGGGCTTCCCTGTCCAACAACAATTTTTACTTTGGGAGTGTTGCTTCTTGCTCAAAGAATTCCCAAATATACTGTAATCATTCCATTCTTGTGGTCCGTTCTCGGCTTTACGGCAGCACTTTCTCTTGGAGTATATGAAGACATCTCACTTCTTATTGCCGGTGTTACCGGTATACTGGCAGTTTTTTTTAAACAAGCGGAGCAATGAAAGTATCTAATAAGAGGCTCATCATATCTGTCATTATTTCTATCCTTGCTACGATAACAAGTATTCTCGGGATTTTTGATCCCCGTGCATATCAGTATGAAACGGAGAATTGGGCTTTACAGGCTCGCGGACAGGATATCGGGAACTTGATTGCAGTCATTGTGTTACTGTTGTCATCTTACCTTTTGACAAAAAAATCTTTCGACGCATACTTCGTTTGGATAGGAACACTTATGTATTTCATGTATGCGTTCGTAATCTATGGCTTTTTTGTTCATTTTAATTATTTGTTTTTACCTTATATTGCTGTTTTCGGACTTACATTCTATATACTCTCTCATTCGTTACGAGAAGGAGAAAAGTATATTACGTTACATAAAATCAAAAACATATTCTTTGTTTATTTTGCGGCGATCATTCTCATTCTGACCGGGAGTTTGTTCGGGTTATTATGGTTGAGTGAAATTATTCCGGCGCTCATATCAGGACAAACTCCCCAAACACTCATTGAAACCGGCTTGTGGGTAAATCCTATACAAGTGATTGATCTTGCTATAGTCCTACCAGCCATGATAGGGACGGGATTACTGTTATTTAAAAAAAATGAGAGTGGGTATTTTTACGCGGCACCATGGCTTACTTTTTCGGTACTCATGGGAAGCAGTATTGTGGCAGCAATGGGTATGATGAATAAGGAAGGTTATGCTGATACGATTTTTCCTATGATAATGGTCGGAATTCTTGTGGCAGCAAGCTTTTTTTCTCTGTTTTTCTATCTTCGCAGTATATCGGTAAGATAATTCCATACAAACCTTTTACATTGAACTAGCTAAAATAAGCCTACTTTATTAGTTATATTTCAAGTATGTTAAATCTTAATTCTTTGATGGTGGGAACCATGCAGCCGAAAGTTATGGCTGAATGTTATGAAGAGGTATTTCAAAAAAAACCGGATATGACTGAAGATAATTGGTACGGCTGGCAGGTCGGAGATTGTTTCTTTGGTATCGGACATCATTCAAATATGGAAGGCAAAACAAAAGATCCCGGACGGATGATGTTTAATCTGGAAACAAAAGATGTAAAGGGAGAATTTGAAAGAGTATCAAAAATTAACGGTATTGAAGTTGTGAAAGAGCCGTATGAAATGGATAGTATGTGGATTGCAACATTTGCGGATCCCGACGGTAATTTCTTTCAGCTCATGAGCCCGTGGGAAGAATGAGCTGGTAGAATAAAAGGATGCAGATAAAATTCTTGGGAGCAGCAGGGACCGTCACGGGATCTTCGTACGTGTTGACTTCCGGATCAGGAAGCTCCATATTGATTGATCTTGGGATGTTTCAGGGAACTCCTGAAATTGAAAAACTAAACTATAATTCATACGAATACAACTGTTCAAAACTTGACGGAGCGGTGTTGACGCATGCCCACCTGGATCACTGCGGCAGACTACCAATTCTTATACCACGCGGATTTAAAGGCAAAATTTGGATGACGCCGCCGACACGCGACCTCACGGAATTATCACTTCTTGACAGTGCAAAGATCGCGGTACAGGATCATAAAAAAGCCTTGTACGACAAAGATCTGGCATATAAGACAATAGACAGATTTAAGACGATGGAATATCGGGCCCCCGAAAGAATTGGAGATTTTATTGTCACAATGCGCGATGCCGGGCATATTCTGGGTTCAGCCTCACTTGAGATTGAAGACCTGAGACCGAATTCCGAAATCCACAAAATTGTATTCAGCGGTGACCTCGGGAATTATCCGGAAGACATTGTGAAAACTACCGAGTTTATTGATGATGCTGATGCCGTCATAATGGAGTCAACATACGGAGACCGGATACATGCAGAGGAAGATGCGACTGAAATGCTTATGAAGGAGATAAATGCAGTAGAAGAATCAGGCGGAACGCTCCTTATACCGGCATTTGCATTGGAAAGAACCCAGGAGATTCTTCACATGATTATGCATCTAAAAAAGGAAGGAAAAGTCAAAACACGGACTCAGGTCTTTCTGGACAGTCCGATGGCAGACAAGGCAACTCAAATATACATGGATTATCCCGAAATGTTCAATGTTCATATTTCGGAAGATCTCGAGAATGGCGGGATTTTTGCGTTCGACGGTCTTGAAATCATAGTTAAGAGAAATCAAAGTAGGGGCTTATATTTTAAAGAGGAAGCGAAAGTCATTATCGCCGGCAGCGGAATGATGTCAGGAGGACGCATTGTAGGACACGCAGCTCATTATTTGACCCATGAAAAAAATCGGTTATTTATCGTCGGGTATCAAGGTGAAGGAACACTGGGACGAGAGCTTATGGAAGGAAAAAAAGAGGTCCTTATCGATGGAAAACCAGTGTCAGTTAAAGCTTCCGTAAATACAACTCACGCAATGAGTTCTCATTCTGATCAGCAACAACTCATCGATTGGCTTAAGCATATTAAAGGTGTGAAGAAACTGTTCCTTACTCACGGAGAAGATACCTCACGCATAGCTCTCTCGAAACGTGTGACTGAAGATTGTGGTCTAAGGGATATACAGCTTCCGCAACTTAATCAATCGATAGATTGTTAGCTTCAATGTCACAACTACCGTTACAGGCTCTTGACATCTTCAGCTTACTATCTATAATGAATGTGTAAAAATTCGCTTAAATCGAGAGAGATGGGGAGAGATTTGGCTCGTTGATCCATCCAGCAACCGATCCTAATGAAACGGTGCTCCACCCAACCCTGGAATAGGGAAGGATAAGATCTGCTTTTCGCAGGTAAATACAATCAACCTCTCTATTCAGGAGAGGTTTTTTTATGCCATTATTATTTTCAATTTCACTATGACAGAAGTCTATCACGGCAGTACGCCAGCCAACTGGTATGTCAATACAGGTTTGAAACGGGATGGAGTAAGGGTGTCGGAGTCAGTCACAGAAGGACATCCGGATAAGGTTATGGATTGTGTGGCAGATGCGATTCTTGATGATATATTAATGCAAGCCCACACTACAAGGCAGACACTGCAGGATGAAGGCAATCCTGACTGGATGCTTGTGAGACCGGATCAGGCACGGGTGGCAATTGAAGGCTTGGCAAAGGGAAGTCTTGATGGACAGTATCCCGGAGGGATACTGGTTTTGGCAGGTGAAGTGACTGCTCCTCATCTCGTTCAGCCGCGCTATGAAGAAGTTGCGCGACGGGTTATTCAAGAAATCGGATATGATGATCCGGATGCAGGGTTTAGTCATGCCCTTGATCATTTTTTTATGAATGTGACAACACAATCTGCGGATATCGCAGCAGGGGTGGGAGAAGCCACAGGGGCAGGCGATCAGGGTATATTGTTCGGGTATGCAACGGTTGAAGATCCAAGCCTGATGCCACTGCCGATACAGATTGCTCATAATCTCACGCAAGCTCTTACTGAAGCCAGAAAGAACGGGGCAATGCCTTGGCTGAAGCCTGACGGGAAAAGTCAGGTAGGAATCAAATATGAAAATGGCCAACCGGTAGAAGTGACTAATGTCACCCTGGCAGCGGCACATGGCAAAGATATATCTCTTTCAGATGTCAGGTGGCAGCTCTATCACGATATTATTGTGCCGGTGCTTGATCAGTATCATTTCGGTGTAAATATGAACGAAAAAGCGCTGCTTGAGGGATCAGGATCGGTAATCATCAATGGAGCCGGGAGGTGGGATTCGGCATGGGGGCCTCTTGCTGATGCTGGAGTCGTAGGCCGCAAACTAGATGTTGATACCTATGGAGGTGCAGTTCCTCATGGTGGAGGAGCCTTATCAGGTAAGGATCCGACGAAAGTCGACCGATCAGCCAAATACGGTGCCCGATTTGTCGCAAGTAATCTGGTCAGGGAGGGATTAGCTGATAGAGCACAGGTTTTTATGTCATACACAATCGGTCAGGAACGTCCTGATAATGTGACGATCGATACGTTCGGTACGGAGAAAAGGGCGACACATCAAATTCGGGAACGTGCTGTACAAATTCTTGATCTGACTGTACCGGGAATCATCGAACAGCTACAGCTGTTTGATCCTATCTATGCAAAAACCGCACATAACGGACATTTCGGACATGACTTCCGCTGGGAGCAGTCGGTTGACGGAAAATAAGAAAACAGGGTGTCTTATATGTTGTGATAGGGGCATGTTATAATTTCGCCAATGAATGAAAGAAATGAAGTGCTTTTACATTTGAAGGGACTGGGTGAATTTATTGATCATAGCATCAGGCTGGATATCGTTGGGACTGAGCATGAAGAGGTGGTCGAGAGGCAGCTTCGATCAGGTTCTGTGTTGGTTCCTTTTAATCACCGATCAATTATCGATCCGTTGGTTGTGATGCGGGAGTTGAGAAGAATCGGAGGCTCCTCAATCCAACGATTTGTACTGCCGGCAACAATGAAATTCTTTGATGGTCGCATGGGTCAGACTGCTTTCCAAGTAATGCATTATGTTGCTCAAAAATACGGCGTCGTGCTCTTGCCGATTATTCAGCACTACGATACCGCCTATTCTGATGAAGAAAAATTCAGTAATCATCGGGGTGTGATTGAAACAATTCTTGAGGCTTTGCAGGGGGAAGGAAATGTTGTCGCTCTTTCTCCTGAAGGGACACGAAGCCCGACAGCACAACTTTTGCCGGCACAAAAAGGGATAGATTTATTTATGAAACGCATACCGCAAAGTATGGTATTTCCGGTCGCACTTGAGGGTACGGAAAAAATAGTCGGACCGGAATACAAATCTGTCAATCCTTTTCATCGTGCTACTGTGACATATGTAGATCCAATGTTGTCGGGTGAAATCGGTGAGTACAGTCGTAATCTACGTATAAATTCTCGAGATGCAGTGATGCTACAAATCGCAGCAAACCTTCCGCCACAAGATAGAGGATACTATGGATCACAACACTTCCCGTGGTTTTATGACCTTCTTGAGATGCAGGAAACTGGATAATTATTTATATTCTTTTTTGATCTGGAAAAGAATATAAAAGCTGATGATAGCTCCGATAACCGCACCGACCAGATTGAATTGCAGAACATTTGCAACAACTGAAACAAGAGATGCCAGATACATATATCTCCAACCCTGTTTTGTTTGTGCAAAAAGGCCGGGAAGTGCCATTGCCTCCAATATGACAACCGGAATCATCAAAATGATTCCAAGCCACATACCTGTCACGGCTCTCATGGCATTCATACCGCCAAACGGTGCCATCATGGATGCAAACCCACCGATTCCGACTACCGCGAGAAGACCGGGAATGGTAAAGAGTAATCCGAGGATTACCAAATACGGTGCAAACTTCACAATAAGTTCTTTGATGTTATCCGGCATCTGCGGTGCTTTTTTGCCGAAATACTCATCTAATGTGTCCTCAAGTTGGGACAGGGTTTGGGAAAAGGATGATTTTGCCATACTTATAGAATAGAGCGTAACAATGACCTTGTCAATAAGTAGATGTAACTTTTTGAACAGGAAGCTTGTAGCAAGGATGGAATAATACTATTTCTTACAATGAAAGGTGTATGATAGGAATATCAATATGATGTCATTTGATTACATTATCTGCGGATCCGGGATATCAGGATCCTACCTGGCGTATTCTCTCAGCACCACTTTATTAAGCAAATCGAGAAGCATATTGATTCTTGATAGTAGATCACTTACAGAAAGAGAAGAAAGTAAGAAAAATTTAAGCTTTTGGTCAAAAGATACGTTTCCTTTTAGCAAATATGCGGAAAAGACTTGGAGCAAGATTTCTCTTTATAATGACACAAATAGCCTTACAACATCTCTTGATACGTATCGCTATTACTCGATTACGGAGGGAATATTACAAAAAAGCATGTGGGGGATTGTGAATAGCAATCACAAGATCTGTTTTAAAAAAGAACATATCGTTGAAATATGTAATGAAAGTGATCTTGGTTGTGTAAAAACAAACAGTGAGACGTATTATGCACCATACATTTTCGACAGTGTGTCGCTACCAACTACTAAAGAGAAACAAAGCAGTATGCGGGGGAAAAGCTGGAGGATCAGCTTTGACAAGCCAGCCTTTGATGAGGAAAGTGTAACATTTATGGATTTTCGAACGCTAACTACGAAAGAACTTATGTTTTTTTATATTTTGCCGATTAGCAGGACACGGGGTGTCATAGAGGTAGCACATTTTGCACATCCCAATGGTCAGCGGCAAAACTATGAATTATTGCTTCGTCGCTATCTTTCTATTGTCTTTCCTGAAAAAGAATATACTCTCTATGAGAATAAGGGGGCAAAAAATGATTATGCTCTTTTTATTCCTAAAATAAGAAAAAAAAAGTCTATTATCCGTATAGGTCGTGCCGCCGGGCTCATAAAACCAACATCGGGATTTGGTGTTATAAAGATATTTCAAGATACCCGTAAACTCGTACATGCTCTTAATAATGATTTACCGATACCGGAGATATATAGCGGAATACCGTACTGGCTGTCTGATCTCTGTATGTCGTATATGACAGCACATAAAGGAGTTAATTCCTCTTTTTTTATGGAATTATTCAGAAATTATTCTGCCGATACTGTCTTATCATTTCTAAATGAAGAAGCCTCTGCGGGGGATCTATCAAAACTTATCAGAGTACCCGTTTCTCTTATATTTTCGAAGATGTATCCTTAACGCCAGTCAATAGGTTTTTTACCGTGCTTTTCAAGATACGTATTGCACTGAGAAAAGTGATGATTACCGTGAAATAAGTGAGCAGAATACGGAGAGGGGTGTCCGGAGGTCAGGACAAGGTTCTTTTCCCGATCAATGGTTGCCCCTTTTTCCTGAGCATACTTTCCCCAAAGCATATATACAATATGTTCCTTTTCTTCATTTAGTTTTGCAATTACTGAGTCCGTAAACTCTTCCCATCCGTGACCTTTGTGAGAAGCGGGCGAACCGGCACGCACGGTTAAAACAGCATTTAACATAAGGACGCCTTGCTTTGCCCAGCGGCCCAAATCACCTGAATACTCAGGTGTGACTCCCAAATCAGATTGGATCTCTTTAAAAATATTCTTAAGAGACGGAGGAATAGTGACGGACTTATCAACTGCAAAACTGAGGCCGTTTGCCTGACCGAGGCCGTGATACGGATCCTGACCGACAATGACGACTTTTACTTTATCAAACGGGCAAAGATCGAACGCTCTAAATACATTTTTAGGAGGTGGGTATACTTTATTTGAAAGATATTCCTCTCGTACAAAGGAAGAAAGTTTTTGAAAATAATCCTGTACAAACTCTTCAGCCAGAGCTTTTTTCCATGAAGGTTCGATTCGTACATCTGCCATGACATGTATTGTATCAGGTTAGAGATTTTCTTGAAAGAAGGTGACAGTGTCACGCATAGCGTCGTTAAAGCTTGCACCTGAGATATTATGTCCGCCGGAAGTATGTTCTACGAGCTCGATTGAGGCTTTGGTGTCATTTGCATGCTTGACCAGATTACGGCTGTACTCGATACTGACAACATCATCATTTACTGCATGATGAATCTGAATTGCTCCCTTCAAATCATTCAAATAATTAGTAGCAGCGACCTGTTTCCAGAATTCATTATCAGGTGAGAATTCTCCGACCTGTTCAAAAATTCGTCTTCTGGTTTGTCTGGTCGGTGAGCCTGATGGGGGTGGGACATAGCTACTGTCGCTAATGCCATACTCTTGCATATCGGCATAGGAATATACGGCCCCTGCCCAAATGACGCCTGCCGGGATATCAGGTCTTGCTGCCATGCTTCTCAAGACGACATTTCCGGCCATACTATGTCCCCAGAGACCGATTCTCTTAGGATCGACAAAGTCACTATTGCGAAGCGCAGCATAGGCATGGAGAGTATCAACAATATAATCAGATGAGTAATATGCTCCGCCGGGTGTTCCTTCCGATTCTCCGTGTCCGCGCAAATCAATTTTAAAAACGACAAAACCGTTACTTGCTAAATAATCAATGTAATCCTCATATTTTTTTGTAGTTTGATACTGAAAAGGAGGAATATATCCATGAATAAAAACTATAGCAGGCCATCCTTTATCAGGCATTTTATCATTAGGTATTGTCAAAAGAGCATTGATTTTTAGTCCATCTGAAGAGTACGAAGTCAAATATGAATTGTATGATCCGCTGTTGCTCAACAGGGTTTGAACTGCAAGATTGCTTTCATACGATCGATCGCGGAGGTACGGAATAGTCATTTCTACAAAGGGAGAAGGTGATGGTGCAATGATGATATCTTTCACAGAAGTGAGAGAATTTTCTTGAGATTTTTTATGAAAAAAGATGTAACCAGCAATAACTAGGATAATGATGATGATGCTTGTTGTAAAACGTTTCATAGAAATAATATGCAGTTATAGGTCTCGACCCCATTCATCCATCGCATTAAATATTTTATTGAGTTTTTCTCCCTTTTCTGTAAGATAATACTCAACGTGTAGAGGGACTTCCGCATATACCTTTTTGCAAATTATTTTTTTCTGCTCGAGCATGCGAAGGCGGTCTGTAAGTGTTTTGGAACTGATGCCAATCATTGAACGTTGTAACTCACCGAACCTTTTCTTACCGATCATTAACTGATAGAGAATAGTGGTAGTCCATTTACCGGAGATGATCCGTATCGTTTTTTCTACGTTACAATCTGCCATATCGGATTATTGTATCATACTTTACTTTTTGAAACTACTTTACAAAATAAAGTGAGTATGCCACAATGATTGCTGTCAGGATGATTACATTACAATTTTTATACATTCATCTATGGAACCACAAGAACAATCAACAAAAGGGAATAACAAGATTCTTATTATCAGTGCTATTATCGTCGCTGTTGTTGTCGGTATCGGAATTTTTATGTCAAGCAATAATCAGAATCCGCAAGCGGAAAATACGACAGCCGATGCTGTGGACCAAACTGTAGATTCAACAACACCTGAGATGACGGGTTCGGAATCAGGAGAACAAACTGCAGCAGGCACGTCTGAAGAAGCAGTTCAGACCATTGAAGTAGAAGCAGGAAGTTTTTATTACAAACCCAATGAGATTCGAGTAAAGAAAGGAGACAAAGTGCGAATCGTAATGAACAGCGTCAGTATGATGCATGACTTCAATATTGATGAACTGGGAGTCAAGCTGCCGATTGTTCAAAATGGGGATACCGGGACTGTAGAATTCGTCGCGGATCAAACAGGCACATTCGAGTATTATTGTTCAGTCGGACAGCATCGTGCGCAAGGCCAAGTAGGGACATTTATTGTTGAGTAAGAGGAAGTGACTTGAGACGTTCTTTGGCAGTCCCGAGATTACGGTTGTAGTATACTGCCTTTTCGTATTCTTGTTCTGCTAAATCAATCCGATTTAGTTTCATGTAGCTATCACCCCGAATAATATACAGTTCAGAATAGGCTCTGTTTTGATTATTCAGGATATTATCTGTGATCGAAAAGACATTATCATAGCCACCTAATTCATAGTATGCTTGTATTGGCTCAATTTGGTACCAAAGTGTACGGAATGGGAGTTTGTCTTGTACAATCTCATACTGAGCAACAGATTGCTGGTAATTTCCGAGATTGTATTCTGCAACTGAAAGATTAAAGCGGGCGGTTATGTCATCAGGGCTTTGAGCAAGTATCTGTTCGGATTTGTCCTTCGCATTCTCCCAAGCAACCCTTTCATTCACTTTCTCACCAAGCACTTGTTCGACAGTATCCTTCTTTTCAGCCGGGACAAGAACAAGATATTCATACCCGAATTTACTCCAGAGCTCATTAAACTCATCATAGGAATATTGTCTATTTGGCCCTTGGTAGGAGTCATCCTGTATGATTTCCCTCGAAAATTTATCGTATCCGGTCACAACCCGATAATGGCCGATATCTTCATCTGCTTTGAGCCACGTACGCGTGATGACAGGCAGATCAAGAGCAATCAAACGCGTCAGAAGTTCAATATCTCCATCTGCTCTGTGATAGGGAATGAGATCGTACTCCTTTGCCTTTTTGCCAATCTCGTCAAGCGTGACTGATTTATCATCATTGTCGCCTGTGGGATTCTGATACGGTCTCAAGGCTTCTCCGAGTTCGTCTTGAGAAATAAAGATATCATAATGAGAAAGAGCCATAGAAAGTGATGCCGGTCCGCAGTTATTAAATGTCTGATATACATGATAGTCGTTTGCTAAATCCATTCTGATCGGAATCTCAGTCGGCGTCACTGACGGAGTGATTTTCTGATTCTGTTTTGTGTTGCCCGTATTTTTCCACGTATGAGTATTCATCCGGAGTGAAATAAAAGAAATGCTTCCGATAAGCAATACGATAATTGTGATCAGTGTCTTCCGCATGCCGTATTTTAGCAAAAACAGACAAACGTTTGATACAATGGCATGTATGAAAAAAGTACTTCCTGTTTTAGGCGTATTATTGTTGATTGCATTCGGGATTTTTGTGACTCAAGTGCAAAGCACGAAAAATGATCCGGCATTGCAGGACGTTCCGAAACCGTCCTACTGGTTTATGCTTCACCGGAAATCAAATATTGAATATCTTTATCTCGGTAAACCGGGCAAACCTGAAGAAAGTGAGCTGATTAGAAAATTCAGTGTGAAAACCGGCATTCCGGGAGAGCGTCCGACACCGCTTCCTGAGCTGGTCGGACGCGAATACTGGGTTCTGACTGATAAGATACCAACGAGTAGTTATGAAACCGCTCCGTATTTTCTCATTCTCGATGTTCCTGTCCCGTCAGTTGCACCGTTCGGACCAGCACCATATTTGGAATGCGGCGGTAAACAATGTAACTGGCAGGTTCCCGGATATTTCGGACTTCATGGCGTGGCCGGCATTCCTGAAAGGCTTTCTGAGGAAGATCCAGGAAGCTCAGGTTGCATACGGCATAGCGATGACGACATCACATATTTATATGAGCTTCTGAATCCGAAGGCCGGGGAAATCCGGTATTATGTGAAGGATATGTGATATGTTCTTTGATTGCCTCAGGGTTAATGTAAAGCATTGCCTGTCCGAATAAGGAAAATATCATAAGAATATACCACAGAAGAATTACGGTATCGTCATATTTACCAAAGGTATCATTCTTCAGTTCTTCATCAGCTATGTCCGGGTTACTGTCAAACAATATATCAAAAAGTCCGTCAATAACTTCTTTCTCAATTTCCGGATCCTTAAGTACTTCAAAGACAGTTTCGATCAGATCTGTCATTTGCTCAAAAAGTGATTCATTCCATACAAAAACTGTTACTTCTGACTGAGAAGGTTGTGACGGTACTTCCTCATGCATAGAATCCATTCCTGCTTCATTCCGTTCACTTTCATGCATCGGAACGGCAAGAACAAGGACAGTGGTTGTTTCATATTGCTGTTCTTCGATCCCGTTAAAAATCTGATCTATCTCTTCCTGTTCCGCTTCAAGTATCAGAGGAAAGGGTTCGGGAAATATAATTTCCGGAGCGTTTATTGTCTCATCCGGGTGTTCAAATACCCTTTCGGAAATTTCTTCAGCTTGTTTTATTGATGCGTCCAGGTACGCAACATTAGATTTATCTTCCGATCTGTAGGCTGTTTCTTCGACAAATCCAACTATCTCAAACTTTATCAATTGTTCTACATCAATAGTATCAAGCGGAACAAGAGGAAGATCAAAAATCGGCAGGACTTCAGTCTGTTTTTCTTCTTCTTGGGCGGAATCGACACCTTCATCATCGGTATCAGCATACAGATCCTCATATGAGAATAGAGTTATTGTATGTTCGATGTGTAAAACGGGTTGTAGCTCTTTGATATCTTCTGTCCGAGATAAAGAACGCTCTTCAATCAGAACCATTTCTTCGGATTCATACTGCATTGCGGAAACAGAATCTTGTTCTTCCGGTATGAATTCCGAATGAAATTCATCAGAATGCGAGCGCGTATCTTCTTGAATTGTGACCTCGAGTGCAAGAGATTGATCAGCGACAAAGACAGTCTCACTCTCCGAAAGTTCGGTGAGTACCGCTTCCGTGACGGCTACGGGTTCATTATCATTTGGTAACCATTCCTGTCGTTCAGTCTGAAGGAATCCTTCTGAAAGAAATGTCTGTTTCTCTTCACCTGTAGCTGATTTCGGTTCTGGGGCAGGGAACGGTATGGCTCCCGTTACCTGATGTTCAGCATCGTTTACAGGAGGCGCGGTCATAATGTTTTCAGGATGCGGAATTGGAATTGTCCTCATCGGAGGAAGGGGCGCGTCTAGAGAGATGGAATCGGCACCAATCAAAATTTCGACAGGAGATGTTTGTGGCCTCGTTTCCTGTACAATCGGAGGAGTTGCTTGTTCCGTCGCATCGGGTATATCATGCAGGTCAGGTATGACAAATCCTGATTCCATATAGGCAGACGGTACTTCTTTCTCGAATGGTGTTGAAGGGTACATTACGTTTTTAGCTTGATCCGGTAAAGGTCTCTCAACAGGAGTTTCCTGGACACTCATTATGACAGGCTCTGAAGGCAGCTGAGTTCGGGTGGTTGCTTCGAAAATAGGAGCCGATTCGGATGATACGGGTTGATGAGAAATAACAACAGATAGCGGTTTGTCTCCATTTTCTGCGTGAGTTGGTGTGGGTTCCGGTCGTGGTTTGATAGTGTATACAGCAGGAGGGGCATTGTTGAGTTGGAGAGAGTCAGGGAGATCCGTATCCGTTGCAACAGCTTGAGCATATTCCTGAACAGTATTGTTCTGTGAAATAGTGTTTTCTTTCGGCATTATTGATATTTGCATTGGCTGAGTGCGATGTTTGACCTGAGATAGCGGTCTTTTTGGCTCCGATATCTGTTTTTGAGCTATGTTTTCTTCAGGTACCGTTGGCTTATATGAAGGTTTTTGTACTTCTTTCGGTTCAGTTTGTTGCGTTTGTGTCGCATCTGTCTTTGGAGTTTTTGGTGTCTCTGTTGGTATCTGTTCAGTTTTATTTTTCGGATAAGCTTCTTGTTGTGTAGGTTTCTCAACCATATCGATCGTGCTAGTAGTAGAGGGTGCTTCTGTTTGAGGAAGCGATTGTATTTTTTCTTCGTGCTGGGGAACGTTATTGATCTCTGTTGAGACAGCCCGGTTTGGAGCAGTTGTTGTTACATTCGGTTTTTCAACGGACAATCTCGGCTGCACCTTTGATTCAAATTGAGCTACAATTGTTTTGAGGTCCGGCCTTTCTGATTCGGCTGGTTTAGTAACTATAACAGTCGCTTGTTCGACTGTATTTGGTTTCGGAGGCTTTACAGCAGTTTTTTCTGTTACAACCTGCACCGGATCAGGTTCGGTTAATTCAGTCGGTTTTGGAAGTTTTTTTTTTACTGAGCGATCTGATTGTGGTGACTCAATGACTGATGTAGCTTGAGTTTTTAATGCTGCCATTTTCTCCCTGATTAAATGTTCGGCATCAGGACCTTTTAAAAGATCCGGGCTTGATTTGGTCAGTTCCTGGACGGCTTTCAAGCGTCTCATCATGGGATTATCTCCGCCGTTTTTCTGAGCTTCGCTAAAAAAGCCACAGGCAGCAGTAGCAGCGCATATCGTACAGTCATGGTCGGAAGGTATGCCTTCCTGATTGGGAAGGCCGGGGATATCCTGAGGTTTCATAAAGGGTGGGGCTCCATCAAGCGGGACACCCAAAGTTCTCCCGAGAATATGAGCAGCGTTTGTGATGTCAACACTTTCACGTGTTTGAAGCTGTTCTTCCCTCATTGTTTCAAATGTTGAAGGATCCATTTAGACACAAAAAAACGACCCGTAAAGAAGGTCGTGAATAAACTGGTAGAAATTATGATGAGGCCGGGAGTGGAACCTCAGATGTGATACTCCCTTTAGTTGAAAAACATTATTTTGACAATCTGAATTAACAAGTATTCCTATTATAAAGAAGAGGGGAGAGGTCTGCAATAGATGATCCTACTTTAATTTTAGAGATTCCGAAAATCCTGTCACATTAGTAAGAAACTGCGTGCGGTCAACAGGAAGACCTTTTTGTTCAATAAGATCGAGTAGATTTTCAAGATACCAGTTTTCATTTCCTTCCTGATGATATATTTGCTCTATTTCATTAAAACCCTGACGGCGAATAGGGACGGTCATAAGCGGTCTCATCAAAACCCCGCCAAAAAACATAAAATGAGTATTGGGAAGGTGATAATATGACCTGAGTCTTTCTGCATGTGAAAGAGTATTGGCTGCTACAAAACCGGCAATTTCTCCAGTCAGACATAAATGTGTTTTTGAGCCGAGCAGTTTGTCTCCTTGTTTTTCTTTCTGCACAGTGTCTGTTGTCCAAAAGTGATGAGGGTCGTCAGCAGCTACTACCTGAATTCTTTTTGGATGTAGTGTTTCACCGTTTGTGTAATGAAAATATTCAAGCCATCTCCACTCA
>Ga0210057_1003201_pt1 | contig 22701 bp, 22 predicted proteins | sample CryGeyCG2114_010_2_FD_183968 | JGI IMG/M metagenome (GOLD analysis project Ga0210057, IMG submission 183968) | Groundwater microbial communities from aquifer - Crystal Geyser CG10_big_fil_rev_8/21/14_0.10 (SPAdes) (version 2) | ecosystem: Environmental > Aquatic > Deep subsurface > Groundwater ...
GGCGTCGAAACCGCCTCGGCGTAAAGATAGTTAGTGCCGGTTGCGCCAGCATTAGCTGATCCCGAACCGCCGGCAACTGTTCTTGTTCCTGAATAGGAACTTGAAGTGATGTAGTACATTGCAATTCTGCCACCACCACCACCGCTTCCGCCATCGTTACCGCCAGTTCCACCATTTGCCGAAACTGAACCTGCGCCAATAATAGTGTTGGCGGAGATGTTGACCGTTCCACCAGCACCACCGCCACCACGATATTGTGGCGAGTTGTTGCCACCCATATTGATAGTACCAGCAATATTGACCTGACCAGCTGAGACAGTGGTGATAGCGCCACCGCCATCACCACCCCACCAACCACCAGAGCCACCGCCACCACCCGATCCAATCAAGGTTGGGTTTGTTGCTGAATCATAAGCATCACCACCGTTGCCACCACCGGCAGCGGTATTTCCACCGGCACCACCGTGACCACCACCAGAACCAGCACCATTTACAGCGTCATAAACACCGTTACCAGGACCGTAGCCGTTTGCCGTTGTAAGACCAGCATTGTACCCAAGACCATTACCGGCAATGGTCGAGTTTGCTGCTACCATAAGATTGCCAGTTAAATTTAATGTTGGACCAAAAGAAGTTGGCGAAGAACCAGCAGGGAGAGGATAAAGCGTGGCTACATTTGAGCCATCACCTAAGGTAAAATTGTGAAAGAAGAAAACTCCATCAGAGGTATCGGCTTGATTTAAGTCCGTGCCGGTAGCTGCCTCGAGTGAGAATGTTTTGTAAACAAAGGCGTCGTCGGTTGTAGTGTTGATGAAGATGGCTGTGCCTGACATAGGGGTTCTGTAGTTAGTGAAGCCGTATTTTGCCGTGCCGGAGGTAGCTGTGGCTTTGGTCATATCAAAGGTGTTGGTGGAGCTGTATTTGACCGAAATTCTACCGCCACCAGCACTACTACCGCCATCGTTACCGCCAGTTCCGCCAGTCGCCGTAATGGTACCACCGCCAGCGATTGTCGCGCAGACAATGTTAACGCCACCACCGGAGCCACCGCCACCACGATAAGTGCTACCATTAGCTCCGTTAGAAGTGACGATGCCATCGATCGTTATCGTGCCCAAAGCAACAAGTTTAATTAAGCTACCACCCGCGCCACCGGTCCAACCACCTCCACCACCCGCGCCACCCGAACCAAGATGAACTGGATTTATGCCCGAACCATAAACAGGACCGCCAGCAATTGTAGTGTATTTCCCCTGCCCCCATAACCCGCTCCAGAACCGATCCCACCGGAGCTACTACTGTATATGCCTTTTCCCGGTCCAATTCCGTCAGTGGCAACTGCGCCTCCGGCAAACCCCTTTCCATCTCCATTGATTGTTCCTCCTGCGTTGATGGTTACGGTAGCAAAGTTAAAGGTGATACCATAACCATCTGATCCAGAAATTTCTCCGTTGACCGTGATGGTGCCGTTGACGGTAAGCGTGCCGGTGCCGGTGATGGTTAAACCGCCGGAGTCGTAAGTCCCGCCACCGACAGTTAAAGTTACACCGTTATTGATAGTTAGGTTGCCAATTTCGCCCAGCGCGCTGATATCATCGGCGTTATCCCACGTGGTTGGACTAGAAATAGTATAGTCGGTCGCCAAAACTGATTGAGACGTTATCTTGATCATCAATCCGCCCACTAAAAAAATCGCTAATAAAATGACAAACAGCCGATGATGGTTTGTGAAAAAATGCTTCATCTATTTATCTTAAAATTCAAATCTCAAAAAGAAAACCTTATTAATCGTTCGTAAAATATCTTTTTTAGCCACTCTTAAATTTTAGATTTTGAATTGTCATCCCTCAACTTCGCTCGGGACAAGCTTTGAGATTTTGATTTTGAGATTTGGAACTATTGCTTAAGCACTTCCTCCAAATATCTCCCTGCCACTTTGTTGTTGGTGTTTGACGCTTGCGTTTGCAAAAATGCCACCAAATTTTTTTTACCCTGCCAATTCTGGGCTTTGTAGACATTGATTAAGTTTTGATAAGCGGTGTTAAAATTTATATTCAATTCAATCGCTTGCTCGTATGCTTTGATTGCCTCCCCATTTTTCCCAGTGTCGCGCAAAGCATTGCCCAAATAGCTCAAATAGGTGGCGGTTCTACTTTTTTCAACTAACTTTTGGTAAAGCTCGGCTGATTGGTCGTAATTTCTCTGACGATACTTTGCCCAGGCATAGACTTCTAAACATAAAATATTATCTGGATCGCCCCGATATACTGGCTCGATAAAAGCGATCGCTTGGTCGGGCTTGTCTTGCGATTTAGCATCAAGCGCTTGTTGCAACGACTTTTCCGCTTGAAGTGAACCTTGCGGATAAACAAGCCCTTCGTCAACTTGATCGCGAGTTGCCTTTTGGCGCCACAAAAAAATAAGCGCCAATAAAACAATTATTAGAATCACGAGTAGTTTTCTTTTTTTCATCAACCTTCTGCTAATTAAAATAATTGGGGCAAGAATTTTCACATTCCTCCTTTTTACTTTAATTTTATTATAACGGAAAATTTTCAGAGCGCAATAATAAATCGAGCTTGTCTGACAAAATCTGCATTTCAGCTTCTACCATCCGGCATCCAACCCCTTTGACATTTGGCATTTTTTTTGGCATATTGAGGTTATGAAGACAAAAAGTTTAGCCATTGTTATTCCAGCCTTTAATGAGGAAAAAACAATTTCCGAAGTAATTAACGGCTTGCCCAAAAAATTGCCGGGAATTTCTAAAATCGATGTCATTGTGGTGGACGACGGGTCTAAGGACAAGACTGGAATTTTAGCCAAACGCGCTGGAGCGAAAGTTTTGAGACATATGATTAATTTGGGAGTGGGAAACGCTTACAAAACCGGCTTAAAATTTACTACCAAAAAATATGATATTGTGGCGACAATGGACGCGGACGGACAGCATTCGCCCAAAGATCTGGTCAAAATTATTCAGCCGATTGCGCGTAATAAAGCTGATGTGGTGGTGGGCACGCGACTAAAAAATCCCCAAGGAATGCCAATGGTTAAGTTGGCTGGAAACTGGATTATGAATTTTATCACTTATCTGTTTTCTGGAATTTGGACAACTGACTCGCAATCCGGTTTTCGCGCGTTTTCGCAAAAAACATTAAAACTATTCCGTTTAAAAACTGGCGGATATGAAATTTGCACAGAAATGTTTGGCGAAATAAACAAATACGGCTTGAAATTTAAAGAGATTCCAATTAAAGTAATATATACAAAACATTCGCGGAGCAAGGGGCAATCCATCGCCAACGCCGTCAATATCGTAACGAATTTATTGAAAAGGAATTTATGATTTATTTTATCCAAGCAGTTTCAGCATTTTTAGCCGGGCTGGTAATTTCTAAAAGCTGGAACGACTTCCGTCGGGGCAAAGAGCCATTGCCAATTTTTATATTTTGGGTGGTTGCTTGGGGGCTGATCGTGGTGCTGGCGTTTTTCCCATTTTTAGTTGATAAAATTACCCTGTCGCTCGGCGGACAAATCATCGGTATGGGCAGAGTGTTTGGGATTGCTTTGGTCTTTGTGTTTTATGTTGTGTATCGCGTCTACCTGAAATCCAACCGAGTTGAAAAGCAATTAAACGAATTAGTGAGAAAAATCGCGCTCAAAGATGTTTCTGATAAAAAATAGCGCTATACCATTTAATAGTCTTTTTAATACCTTCTTCAAAACCGACTTTTGGCGTCCAGCCAAGTTCTTTTTTAATTTTAGAATAATTAACTGCATATTTTCTATCATGACCCAAGCGATCCGTGACGAACTGTTTTAATTTTTTTGGTTTTTTTAAAATATCTAAAATCGTATCGGCAATGTTAATGCCATTTTTTTCTGCGCCAGCGCCTATGCAATATGTCTCGCCTATTTTGCCTTTTTGCAAAATTATATCAATTGCCCGGCAATGGTCTTCAACGAAAATATAATCACGCACACTTTTGCCATCGCCATAAATCGGCAATGGTTTATTTTTAAGCGCGTTTAGAATAAAAAGTGGAATAATCTTCTCTGGAAATTGGAACGGTCCATAATTGTTAGAGCAATTGCTGATTGTAATCGGCAAGCCGTAGGTATGAAAATACGCTCTCACCAAATGATCGGACGACGCTTTTGACGCGGAGTACGGGCTACGCGGGTCGTAGGAAGTTTTTTCAGAAAACTTTTGTTGTTTATTAAGCTCGAGCGCTCCAAATACCTCGTCAGTTGATATGTGATGAAATCTTTGAATTTTATTTTCTAACGCCATTTCAAGCAAAACCTGTGTGCCGATAACATTGGTTTTAATAAATTCTGCTGGTCCTTTTATCGATTTATCAACATGGGTTTCCGCCGCAAAATGAACCACTATATCCGCCCCGCGCATAGCTTGCTTAACTTTTTTGCGATCGCAAATATTACCTTTTATAAAAGTGTGGCGAGGATCTTTTAATATGGTTTTTAAATTCGCCAAATTACCAGCATAAGTAAGCTTGTCTAAATTGATAATTTGGCAATTTTTATATTTTTTTAAATAATAGTGAATAAAATTGCTTCCGATAAAACCAGCTCCGCCAGTAACTAATATTCTATGTATTTTTTGACGCATTCGTTTAATAAGTCGTTAATTTTTCTAACTTTAAAACCAGTGTTTTCTAACTTTCTCGTTGATAATAAAAGATTTGTTCTGGGTGTTTTTAATACTTTTTCGAGCGGAACTATCTCGTATTGGTAATTTGGGTTATATTTTTGGTATATTTCCATTAGAACTGGATATCTTAATCCGCCTTTGTTCACAACATTGAAAACGCCACGCGCGTTAATTTTAATTAAATGTTTTAATGCTTGTAAAAAATCGGGGATATAAGTTATGGAATTTGGTATATCAATTATTTTTTTGTACCTGATTAGTTTGTCCAAAACATTTTTTGGATTGGGCTGATTGTCAAGTGGAATTCTAATTCTTAATGTTAAGATATTTACACTATTGCCCAAACTATTTATAACTGCTTCAGTATAGATTTTTGTTCTTGAATAAAATAAGTCGTAAAAATTTGGCGTATCCCGCTCGTAAAGTGGCGATTGTTTATTATGATCAAAATGATAAATACAACCGCTGGAAAGATGAATTAATTTAATTTTATTTCTAAAAGCAACCTCGACAAATAATATCGGAATAAAAGTATTTGCCTTAATAGTTGCGTCAAAATGGTTTTCGCAATCATCAACATTCGGATATCCCGTAAAACCAATCGCATTAATAATTATTTTTGGCTGGTATTTGTCAATTTCTTCTTGAATATCAATATATTTTTCAATTTTTTTTTCTGTGATGTCGCATTTTAAAAATTGATATATTTTTTTACCAATGTAGCCCTTGCCGAAAACTAATATCTTTTTATTCATTTTTTTCTGCCCAAAATTTACCTGTTCTGTAGAGCGACTCAAAAGTGCCAGCGTCCGACCAAAACCCTTTCAACTCCGCCCATTTCATCTTGCCCGCACTGATGTATAAATTATTAACATCTGTAATTTCAAGCTCCCCCCTGCCGGATGGCTTTACTTTCTTAATTTTATCAAAAACCGTTTTATCGTAAATATACAAACCTGTCACGGCAAATGATGATTTTGGATCTTTGGGTTTTTCCTCAATTTTTATAATTTGTTCTTTTTTATTAAAAACTGGCACGCCAAATCGATGTGGATCGGGCACTAATTTTACAAATATCATTGATCCTATTTTAAACTTTTGAACTGCTGGACGGATATTGGCGTCGGTGCAGTTGTCGCCTAGGATAACCACTATGTTTTGCTTGTCGGCAAAATCTTCGCATAATGATAGTGCTTCGGCGATGCCACCTTCTTTTTCCTGAAAAGCATATTCCAAATGCTTAACTCCCAGCTCATGACCATTTTTCAAAACTCTCAGAAAATGACCAGCATAAGGTCCGCCTGTAACAATCATTATTTCATTAATTCCAGCTTCGACTAATGTTTGGATTGGATAATAAATCATCGGCTGGTTATAAACCGGCAATAAATGTTTGTTGGTGATGTGCGTGAGCGGATAGAGTCGAGTGCCTAGCCCCCCTGCTAAAATAATGCCTTTCATAGTTGTAATAATTATTTTTTACGATATATTTAAAATAACACTTCAAAAAATTATTTCAAGTATGCTAAAACATATCGCAATTATTATTGTTGGTTATAATAGTAAAAAATATTTAACCAGCTGTTTTAGTAGTGTTTATCAATCTACTTTTAAAGAATTTATGATTATTTTTGTGGATAATAATTCAACTGATGACTCTGCTAATTATATAGAAAAATATTTCCCGAAAATAGCTATTATAAAAAATAAAAAAAATTTTGGCTTTGCCAAAGCTAATAATGTTGGTATTAGAAAAGCAATAAAATTAGGGTATCGATATTTTTTCATTTTGAATCCTGACACTATATTAGATAAAAATTGCATAAAAAATTTACTTATGCAAGCAAATCAAAATACTATTTTACAACCGCTGATTTTATTACATAAAAATGGCAAGAAAACCAATTTAATCAATACTTCTGGCAATGTGTTACATTATTTAGGCTTCAGCTGGTGCGGAGATTATTTTAAAAATCGCTCCAAATTTAATGGAATAAAAGAAAAAGAAATCACCAGCGCCAGTGGTGCTGGCATGCTATTGCCTATAAAAATATTCCAAGCTACTGGCGGGTTTGACGAACTTTTTTTTATGTACTATGAGGACCTAGATCTTTGTTGGCGCGCGCGGATGGCAGGATTTAATATCAAGCTTTCACCTCAAGCGCTAATGTGGCACAAATATCAATTTTCAAAAAATAAAAATAAAATGTTTTACGCTGAAAGAAACCGATTAATGTTTTTGTTAAAAAATTTTAGTGTTAAATATTTATTATTAATTTTTCCGATATTTATTATAAACGAATTTTGTATTATATTATATTCATTGTTATTAGGTAAATTTTTTGACAAAATAAAATCTTATTTTTTGATATTTAGAAATAGGAAAAAAATTAAGAAAATAAAATTTAAAAATTTAAATGAATCTTTTAAAAAATCAAAAAACCTGGTTTATTCCAAAATTTCATTTTCAGAAATTAATACTCCATTATTAGTTCCATATAATATTTTACTTAAAATATACTGGAATATTATTTACTGTCTTGTCTAGGATGTATTTAAAATTATTATTAAGGATACATTAGTCTGTGAATAAACTTATTCTAAAAAAATCTTTTGCGGGAAAGGGTGAATTATCATTGATAGATAATTTAATTAAAAATATGCGATTATCAAGTACTACATTTAAATTATCTGTTTATTTATTAATACTGGTACTTTACCTCATTTCTTTTCTTTTTAAATTGAATTTTGGAATGTATATTTTTAGTATGCCATTTCTTTTGTATCTCCCTGGAGCGCTAATAATTGAAACCTTTCCGATTTTAAAATTCAATTCTGGAAAATTCGGCAAATTATCACTTATAATATTATATTCTTTCTGTATTGTCGCAGTATTGGGACTTCTGGTGCAAAACTACTACGGATTTGATACTGATCTCCAAGTTCTATCTATAGCGGTTTTTAATATAATAATGTTTCTAATATGTATTTTTCTCGTTAGAAATAAATGGTGGCGTCATGCCAATATTAAATATAAAACGATTTTCTATGAAATTAGCTGGCGCGATTTGATCCCCTTAATAATTATGGCTGGCGCGATTTTTGTTACAATTTATCTCAACCCGATAGCTCAAGATGCGGATAATTATTTAAGCTTGTTGAAACAGTCTATTGTTTCTAATTTTAACAATTTAACGTCGAGATATATTTTTATATCATTTATTGAACTTTATATTAAATCTTCTCAAGCAAATATATATATTATATTCAGAAATATATATATTATATTATTTTTTAGTCAAACTTTAATATTCTACGACTACCTTAAGAAAAACTTTTCTTCGAATCTAATTATTTCCCTTCTTTACTTGTCATTATTAACACCATCCGTAATAATCACAGAACTTAACATAATAAGACCGCAAGTTGTCGTTTTATCTTTAACTCTACCAACGATAATACTCTCGCTTGAATCTGTAAAAACTAATAATTTACATATGTCCATAGCAACTTTAGGAATCTCAATCATCGCAATGAAATTTCATGAACTTAGTATCGTTCTATTAATTGTCGCTTTGGGAGCGATTATGATTAATATTGCGAGACTAATTATTATAGAGAAAAAAAAAATATGGAAGAATGTATTACTCTTTATCATTATTATTTACCCATATTGTAAAATCTTCAATTCATCTATTATTCTTGGAAAGACTGTCCCTTTAGCAATATATGCAATTTCTTTTTTCACAAAAATAAATTGGCGGTGGTGGTTTATCAACAACTATACCACTATCGACGGGTTTAACCTGGGTTGGACTGGATTCAATATATTATTATATTATCTTTATAATGGTGCTTTACTCCTGACTCTTCTTGTATCGCTATACTTATTTATACTAGTTAAAAAAATTAGAATTGGGCTGTATTTCGTGTTGCCGTTCATTTATTTTATCATTTTCTTTTCATTCGCAGAGATAATACCTCGACTTGGATTGTATTTTCTTCCCAACCGGGCATGGGTACATTTAATGCTCGTGAGTGTTGTAATCCTTGCCTTATTAGTCGAACTAATAGAAAAGCATAAAACAAACATTAAGTACCTGCCTATGGTTTTAATTATCTTGCCGATGATCGGTCTTGTAGGATCAATATATGTTGCAAATAATAATATCAACCAAGTATATAAAGAAGAGCTTCCTGTAGCAAATTTTATTAGATATCATCTTTCTAATAACTCTGTCATAATTTCATCCCAAGACAATTACACCCTTGTTAATCTGTATGGCACAAAACACTACGGGAGGATAGATCCAGATAAAATAATAAATAAAAATGAGTTTAGCCAACTTATCCAAGAAGAACTTCAAAATCTTTCTCAAGAAAAAATAATAATAATTAAACCAAAAACAATTCAAATTAACGAGACATTAATAAATGACCAAATTATAGAGCGAAAAGAAAACATTTCCCCTCAAGTCACTCAGTTGTATGAAGCTACCTATAAAAATAATAATCCAGTGTATTTTTTGTATTCATTCCGTAAATTAAAGGGGTTCAATACCAAAAGGGAATATAAAAAAACAATCATTGATCAAAAAAACGTAGATACATACGGAAGTTTTGGTTATGAAATAATTTATTCTGATGAAAACGCGATATTATATAGGATACAATAACAAATATGTTAATTAATAATAAATTTTTTTTTGGAAATTAAATAATTCATATAAGCTGGATCTAGGCAGATTATTTGTCCATATAGTATTTTTTTTCCTATCAAATTTTTTCCTCCCGCGATATAAATTTAAAAATGAAAGGTAAATTATTTTTGTTTTATTTATTTGACCATTTTTGATGAATATATATAGGTTATAAATTAAATGTAAAACATTCAACGGCATTGCCGATATTAGTAACGGTGTTGGCCAATATTTTCCAATCATATACCACCTATTTTGTATGCTTAAATACTGCCTAAAACAAATACCTTGCCCTTTTATAGGGGGCGAGGAATAACTTTCTAAATGATAACACTTAGCAGTTGACTTTCTTCCAATTTTTTTATTTCTCATTAGTATCTGGATGCTCAACGCTGGTTCTTCATAATATAGAAAAAAATTGTTTTCAAATTTTATTTTTTTGATAACATCTGCTCTTATCATAAAACACGCTCCGGAGAAACAATTTAAATCCGTTCTGTCAACACTCGTATCATATAAACTATACCCAAAACCGCTTTTATTCATTTCCGCACCAAACGAATAAACTTGTGAATTATCTTTTAAATTCCAGCCTTTTAATATCAACGGGTTTAATATTGCTAAATTATTATTTTCAAAACTTTTAAGCAAAACTTTTGAACAATGCTTATGTACGATTACATCATTGTTTATAAATAGAATATATGGTGCTTTTGAGCGTTTTATGGCTTCGTTATTAGCGTTGCCGAAACCAATGTTTCTTTTACCTTCAATTAATATCACTTTTCGAAATTTGGCCTTGATTAATTTTGCAGATCTATCGGAAGAGTGGTTATCGTAAACGATTACTTTGGTTGGTTTAACCGAAGAACTATAAATAGACTTTAGGCAATCGGAGATAATTTTCTCCCCATTATAATTTACAATGATTACATCATATTCTTTCATTCTACCATTCGCTTTCTTATCGAAATTAAGTATTTTGTCCATGGCATATTAAAAACAAAATAGGTAAATATTGTATTACACAAATATATATAAAAAAATTTTTGCAAATAATTATTTTTCTTGGAATACTGCCAAAATAACTTATTTAAATTTTTTGATGACAAGCAACTACTTATTCCCATTTCTTTATTAACAAATTTTTTTTGCTTATTTGTAATTTTATTAATCGGACCTGTTGAAAATAGTTTTATTGCTTTCCTGCCAACCTGATAATCTGCAAGCCTAGTCTTTACCCCAATGTTAACATCCCTTAATTTGGAATTATACATAATCGGCGGTTTACCAGTTAAGAAAAATGGGGTTCCAAAATCAATTGCATAGAAAACATAGCTACCAATATCATTTGAAGTCGCGTATTTATGGTTTGACAGGATATCATAAAAATTATTAACGAACTTTATGCTATTAGTAAATTTTGGTCCAGCGGATATAACTTTTAATCCCATCTTGCGGTAAATATCAGCTTTTTTATCTATAAAATCCAACCAAAACAAACAAATTGTAACTGGCTGAAACTCTTTTGGAAGTTTTATCAGTTCTCGACAGTACTCTTTGACATTAAACTGAATGTTTAAATCATAAGTTGAATGACTGGGAAATGCAACCGTGCCTTGGGCGTCTTGTCTTCGAATAATTTTGTGAATATTCTTGTAATGAATAAAAGGTGAACCCATAATAGCAACCGGAATATTACTCCTTTTTTTCCATGCATCCGCTCGTCGTTTGCTAAAAACGAGCATCAACGGCTTATCGGTTTTAAGATCGCTTGTTAAAGCACTATGTAACGGCGTCCAGCCATGCTCTATATGGCAGGGTAATGGTAGCAAACAAGAATAATTTGCATAATTTCTTAAAATAATATTGAATCCATAATTTCTTACTTCGGAATATGGCATAATTTTACTTTCATTTTATTTTTCTTCTGCCGTAATATTTTTGATAAATATACTCAGCACGTTGCCAATCATTTATATCGTCAATATCTTGATATCTATTTTCTTTTAATATCATCGGAACAGTGTTCCCTGAATAATTAATTTTTCCTTTTAATAGACTCGATACTTTAATACAAAAAAATTGACCGCAATCATAGTAGGTTGGTTCAAAATCTTGTGATCTTTTTATATAATTATTGGGCCAAAACATTTTTATTTTTCCGTTTCTTATTCTAAGGGCTCTCTGGATTGGGTTGCGAGAACGAATGATTGGTTGCACGCAATCAGTACTATGAACTTTTAGTAACGAGATCGCTTGTCTAATCCGTTTTTTTGTCAGAAAAACTGCGGTTGGGTATATACAACATATAGCGTCAAATGATGTTCCCCTTTTATTATATTCGCTGACAACTTCCAGTAGGACATCTTGGATTATTGCATAGTCGGAAGCATTCTTTTTAGATCGCATGAATGGCACTTTCGCGCCATATAATTGTGCAAGTTCGGCGATCTTTTTATCTTCGGTAGATACCATTACTTCATCAAAGAGCCCTGATTTTAAAGCCACTTCTATAGAATACTGAATAATCGGTTTGCCTAAAAAATTTTTAATATTTTTCCGGGGAATTCGTTTGCTACCTCCTCGAGCTGGGATAATCGCATATATTTGCATAATATTTTGGGTATAGTCAAATTTTTGCCACCAATTTTATTAAATTTAACAAATGTTTAGCTTTTTCTTTGACATTTAGATTCCTGTGATTATATTGCCAGACATATTCGCCTAGGTATAGATGAAGTCGCGACTTTCTGACACCACCCTTGGCAACCAGTTTTCGTTTTAAGTATCCCCAGAATCCTTCCAAGCCATTGATATGATTTCCTGCTTGGCTGACATACTCTTTTTTATGCTCAACTAGTCGATGGGCATATCCCTTAGTCGCAATTCCAGTATAACCCCTCCATGTATCCGAGTAAATAATTGATCCTTTTTCTACCCTCTACTCGATAAGAGGTTGCAAGCTAGTTGCTTCTGCATTAGCAATCAATCCAGCCCATACCTTTCCGTTTCGGCACAGGATACCGAAAACTGGTTGCTTAGTCGTCCCTCGACCGTGTTTAGGCTTTAGCAATTTAGCTTTAACCGACAAACGTTTGTTTTTCCACTGACCACCAAGATAAGTATCGTCTACTCCGATTTCACCCTTAAACTCCTGTGGCACATCTAATAGCATCTTCTTTCTGAAAATTAATAAAACTTTCAAAATATGATATTTGCTTACATTGGTTTGTTCTTGAATTTTACTCGCTAATTGTTCCAGCACAAACCAATATAAAACTTTTGTTAGAGTATATTTTGATAAATACAATTCACAATATCGATTGGGCGATATTTCTGCGCGACACTTTTAGCATTTTACTATCAAGCATTGTGAGCCAGATGGCTCAATAATTGGTTCTGGCTTATCTTTGAAAAAAATGTCAAACGCTTTTTTAACTCCGACAGAATTGATGTAATCGTGCGATATAATTACTCCCCCTTTATTCATCCTGGGGTAAAAAAATTTCAAACAATTAAGCGTAGAGCTATAAATATCAACATCAAGATGAACAAAAGAAAATTTATTACTTTTAATTGATGCACCAGTAGACGGAAAAATTCCTTTATAGAAAAAAATATTTGAGTATTTCCCCAGGTAAGTTTTCACATTATTAAACGTAGCCATAAATTGCCCTTTATAAAATCTCGTCGCATCGTCAAATTTACATAAATCCGGAAGTCCGTCATAGGTGTCGAATAAATGCACAGTTTTTTTTGACCTAGCCTCACATATAAGTTTGGCGGAGCTACCCTTATAGGTGCCAACTTCGGCTATATCGCCACGAACTTTTGCAGTCCTTTTTACTGCCATAAATATTTGGTATGCTTCATTATTCTCTAAAAGCATTTCATTTTCACTTTTTATTTTTTCGATTAGATCAAAAATCTTCGATCTTTTAGGGTCATTATAATAAACAATTACTCCCTTTTTACATAAAATTCCATAATAAATTGGTAAAAATATAATTTTTCTTACAAAAACCAAACTTTTGGAGGTTACTAGTCTCTTGATAATTTTTTTTATAAATTCTTTCATACGTGCGATTATTTTTATATATTGGAATTTTGCAAAACAATTTTTATACACTTAATTGCGTTTTCACATTTTTTAGTTGCGTCTTTGATATCTTTGCCGACCGCAATAATTTGACCAAAACGTTCAGCGTGATTAGTTGCTTTGCGAATTGACTCGCCTTTGACAGGGCTTTTAAACATTTCCAACATTTTCACCCCCGACATCTTTCTGGCTTTGTTCACTCCGATAAATTTTACAAACTTACCGCTTTGGTTTGGAATAATATACCTTTGGCAAGCGACTTTATAAATCGTTGGCTTTAAATCATTTAAATCTACCGTATCGTTGACTGACATTCTGATAAGCGATTTTAGAATATTTACGCCAGTGGCCAGCGGTACTGTCCCAGCGCAAAACCAACCGCCACTGGTACGCGATGCCATTTCAAGGATATAAACTTTATTATTATGCAATAAAATATCACCCTTGGCAACCCCCCACTTAATACCCAACGCTTTGATAGCTTTTTCGATTTCTTTAATGATTTTCTTTTGTAATTTTTGAGGTAAAATAGAGGGCACATTATGCCCGTCTTCCATAAAATATGGATAAAACTCTTTATTCCTTTGGTAGTTTCTGTCACCAAAGCCAGTGGTATAAATTTTTCCGTTATAGACAACTGACTCTGTGCTAATCTCTGGACCTTGCAAAAATTCCTCAACCAGCGCTTCTTGGCTGTGAGTATATTTTAACAATTCGTTGTATGCTTTTTTAAGATCACGAGCATTCTCTACGATTCTTACCCCCCGCGATCCAGCATTATCTATTGGTTTAACTACCACTGGAAAACCAATTTTTTGAGCAGATTTTTCCAGTTCAACTAAACTCTTCACTACAAAAAATTTAGGCACATTTATCCTAGCTTTTTGTAAAAATTTAATCCGCTGGGATTTGAATGTAGTCCTGTCCGCAACTTTTGGATCTATCCCCGGCAAACCGAGCGCCTTGGCAATGCGCGAAACAATATGAGAAATTTCTACAGCGTGAACAAAGACACCATCAACTTTATACTTTTTTCCAACCTCAACCATTTTATTAATATTCTTAATGTCGGCCACTATTGCTACATCGGCAAATGTCAAACCTGGTGCTTTGGGGTCAGCGTCTACTACTATCACTTTATATCCCAAATTTTTTGCCAGTTTGATTGCAATTTGATGTTCAGTGCCCGCCCCTAAAATTAAAATTGTTTTTCTCATAATAAAATAATACTAGAATAAAAAATTTTGTTTTGCAAATGTATTGTATTTTCACAAATTATAATTGCATTGACAGGGATAGATTTTTTTGCTAATAATTAAGTATATAGGCACATTAAAAACTATTCAAGCATACAAGACAAGGAGACATACCCATGAAAGCTCTGTGCATTTGCCAGCCATACGAGATTGAATACCGCGAGATTCCTGATCCCAGGAACCCCACAAATGAAGAAGTTTTACTGCAAGTTTGTCTGGTAGGAATTTGTGGATCTGATATCAACACATTTAAGGGGGATAATCCCCTGGCGCAATTACCCCGCATTCCCGGGCATGAAATAGCGGCTAGAGTTATTGAAAAAGGCAGTAATGTGCCGACAAATATCACAATCGGGCAAATGGTGACCGTTCACCCATATACGAGTTGCGGACAATGCGTGGCTTGCAGAAAAGGTCGCCCTAATACCTGCGTAGATAACAAAACTATGGGCGTTCAACGTGATGGCGCTATGAGGGAATATCTAATTGTTGATTGGAGAAATTTATACTTTAATCCAGAAAACCATCTCACATACCAACAATTAGCGTTGGTCGAGCCACTATCGGTTGGTTACCACGCCATTGACCGCGGACAAGTAAAAAGTGGTGATATTGTTGTAATAATTGGTTGCGGAGCGGTTGGTATGGGGGCAATTGCTGGCGCGATAGCCAGAAATGCCACCGTGATTGTGACTGGACGAACTCCAGCTAAATTGGATGTTACCAAACAACTGGGGGCACATTTTACAATTGATGCTTCGAAGAGCCAGCTTGACAAGGAGCTAAATCTAATTGCGCCCAACGGGCCGGATGTAATCATCGAGGCATCTGGTGGTATTGATATGTTTAGCACTGCTGTTCGTCTTGTTTCTGTTGCTGGCAAAATCGTATGTGTGGGCTATTGCCCCAACCAAATTGAATTCATTACCATACCAATAGTAAAAAAAGAATTGACCATATTGGGTTCTCGCAATGCCTTAGCTAGCGATTTCCAGGGGGTTATCGGACAAATTGTGCTTGGACACTTATCAGTAGACGCTCTAAGTTGTAAAACATTTAGCTGGAGTAATGCTTTAAGCGGTTTTTGCTTTGCAGATGGTAATAACCCAGTATCCAAGCGTTTGGTCCAAGTAAGCGTCTAACTTTAAGGCGGGTTTAATACCCCGCTTTTTGATTGGTTTGACTTAAAAAAAATATTTAGGTATGATTACCTTAAAATAATCAAATATATGGGGAAAGAAAGAAAAGAATTTTTCAAAAGTCTACCAAAGGAATTAACCTATAAACCATACGATAACGTGACGATCGGAAAGTATATTATTGGTAAAAATAGACCAGTTTTTATCATTGCAGAAGCGGGTAGCAATCATCGAGGAAATATTAACAACGCTTTTAAGCTGATAAATAAAGCCAAAGAGGCAAAAGCTGACGCTATAAAATTTCAGCATTTAACGCATAACAAAATTGCGGCTGACAATATCGTCTACGACACATGGAACGGAAAACCGGTTGGCGCGCTTTCTAATTTTTTCAAATCAGCTGAGCTACCATACGAATGGACGCCTAAATTGATTGCTTATGCGCGCAAAAAGGGAATAATGTTTTTATCTACACCATTTGACAAAGAAGCGGTCAATATTTTAAATAAATCTAAAGTAGATGCATTTAAAATTGGTTCATACGAATTAACAGACGATATCTTGCTGTCTTGCATTGCTAAAACAAAAAAACCGATAATTTTGTCAACTGGTATGGCTGATATGGAAGAAATCGCCCATGCCATTAAAACCATTCAGCAAGCGGGTAATAAACAGATTATTCTACTGCATTGCGTTTCTATGTATCCGCCTGCTTTTACTGACTTGAATTTACGCGCTGTCTCCACGCTACGCCAATCTTTCAAAATACCCATAGGCTATTCGGACCATTCAAAACCGCCTTATATCGCTCCGTCAATCGTTGCCGTTGCGCTGGGCGCTTCTGTGATCGAAAAACACTTAACCGACAATCAGAGCGGTGGAAGTAATGACGACTCAAATTCAATAGATGTAGAAAATTTTAAATTATTTGTTCAAGAGATCCGCCACGCTGAAATGGCTTTATCTCAAAACGGAATCAAGCAACCAGTGATTAATGCCGGACACAAAAATGATGAAATTTTCGATCGCTGGTCTCGCCGTTCTGTTTACGCGGCAGTAGATTTAAAGCCCGGCGACATCATTAGTGAAAAAAATATCATTACCCTGAGACCATGGGGCGGAATTGAACCAAAAAATTTTTATTTATTCCAAGGCCAAAAATTACGCAAGGGGGTTAAAGCGCGAAAACCACTCACTATTAAGCATTTTCAAATTTAATAATACTATTTCCGGCAGACCAACACCGTGTTTGATCCAATTGGATCGTTTGGAAAAACTATCTTACCTTGTTTTATCCCGACAATGTGTTCTATCTTAAAATATCTTTGTGTTAGTATTTTAATTTGCTTCAAAGAATATTCCCTAATGTGCTGGTTATTCATTGGTATATGACCCAAACTATTTTGAGGGGTGCTGAAAATAAAATAACCACTTTTTTTTAAAATACGCTTCATTTCAAGCATATATTTTCTATCATCATCGATATGTTCGATTGTCTCCATACTGGTTATTAAATCAAAATTATTGTCTTTGAACTTTGTCTGAGTGACGTCTTGAGAACAAAATTTTAAATTTTTCTTGCTGTGTAGTTTGCGCGCAATTTGAATTGATTTTCTATCAATATCAGCTCCTATCGCCTGTTTTGCTTTTTTTGCTAGAACTATTGTTCCATAACCCTCTCCGCAAGCAATATCTAATACATTCATATTTTTACTAACAAATTGTGTTGCTATTTCATAATGATAATTTAGCTGATCTCCTGTTGAGATTCTCCCGGCAACAGATCCCTCTCTTGCATTAAAAACTATTTTATATTGCTTTCTTAATATTCGTAATTGTCTATTTGATAATGTTTTGTAGTTCTTGTATATTCGAGCCAAAAATTTATCCTTGTGTAAAAACATAAAATATTTTGGGTGAATTTTAAATAAATCGTCTTTTTTATTTAATATTTTTTTTAATTTTTTTAGAGCTCCTATTCTATAAATATCACACGTCAAATTAACCGGAAAATCATCGGGGAATTTTAAACAATCTAGTTTGTTTTTTTTAGCATAGTGAAGCATCTGTGTTGCTATTTTTTCATCAAACCCAAAGTTTAAACCGTCAATACGGATAATGTAATCGCTGTCAGCGAGTTGCTTAAATGCTGCCAGCATCCTGTCAAGTGGGCTAGTACTGTGACCAAAATAAATGCTTAACCTTTTGTCGTTAATTTTTTTTATTAAATAATTTAATTTGCCCGTTTTATCAAATGCGGGCGCAATAATTACGACAGATATATTTTGCCCGCTACTAAAAATTTTTTTAATTGTAAAAAAAACAGCCGGCTGGCCGCCCACCAGATTCATACAAATATCTTTGCTTCCTGACCAAGAAATAGAACTCGCTTGAACCGCAAAATTTATATGTTCCATTGATTTATTTGATATGTTTTGCAATCACTACAAATTCCCGACCAAGATTGTTTTGTGCCAACGACCGATAAAAGATATTGAGTAATTCTGGATTATGTTTGTATAAATTCATTTCAAATTTTATTCTTTTCTTGTGGCATTTTCTCCCTATTTTATCATTACCAATGTAGTTTTCCCCGCTCAATAAGAATGTTTCCATTGGATATGTGGCAAGCAAGTCAATTATACTAAAACCTAATTTTTTTAATAACTTTTTTATTGACGAAAAATCGAAGTAATTGATATGCTCAAGAGGCACCACCCACCACGATTTAAAACCGAGTTGTTGTTTTAAGATCATTTGAAAAGGGTTATAATCATTGGGAGATAAAATAAATAATAGTCCTTTTTTGCTAAGGATTTTTTTAACATCTTTCAAAATCTTGGTCGGATCAACTAAATGTTCTAGCACTAAATTCAAACATACAACATCAAATTTCCCATATTGCTTTGCTTTTTCATAATCAAAAAAATCATTCACAACATTAATACCTAATTTTTTTGAGTGTTTGTAGGCGGTGCCTGAAGGCTCAAATCCTAATGTATTCCACCCCAACTCTTGACCGCATTTAATAAAATAACCCGGGCCAGAGCCAATGTCTAAGAGTTTGCTGCCACGCGTATGCTTTCTAAATATTTGATAATAATTTTTATAAGTGGCCATCCACCAATCCAAATCTTTTTTGGAATACTTTAAATAATTCGGTTTTTTAATATTATAAAATTTATCTTTATAAAAAGTTGTAATCTCTGCTTCACCAGGAATAGGATCAACATGCTTAAACAAACATCTCTGGCAATCAATAACCCTATATTTACCAACCCTGTCAATTGTAGGCCCTTTATGCTCTAGAAATTTTTTATTGTTTAACATAGTTTAATTTACCCAAAGTGGCAGATCGCCTTGCCCTGCATATTGAATGATCTTGTTTATTTCGCTATCAACTCGATTTTGCTGGTTATAGATTTTACCAACTGCATAAAATCCGCATTTCTTAATAATTAAATAATGCTGGCAATAACGGCGAATCCTAGGAATATGATACGCTGTTGACACAATTAACACCTTATCATAGGGAAATTTTTTCAAAAAAACTGAGAGATGTTTAATCTGCGTCCTTGTGGAATCTTGGGTGCGGTTAGTAGGAAAAAATGGTTTAATTTTAATTTTATCTAATTTTAAATACTCTTTAATAAACTTGTTATGCAATTTTGTGCCTAAAAAAATTACGGTATTGTTTTTAGTTTTTTCAGCTAATAAAATTGCTTTTTTAATTCTTTGTTTATTCTCTCCAACAATTTTTACCTCCTCGGCAGACAAAACCGCAATTACATCATACAGATCGATAGGTAGCCCAGGCAATTGCTCTAAAGTTTTAAATTCTTGACGCAATAAATTTACTATATCTTTAATTATGTTAACCTCCTAAAACTCGCATGGCATATATCACCTTTTAATTCTTTTTTGAGATTATTATTTTTTAGAGCAGACGCAATTTGACCAAAAGCCTTATCTGTTGCTTTGAGATATTTGTCTATGTGATAATTTTGGTGAGCCATAGATGCATAAAACGCTGTTGTGGCTAAAAATCCTTCATTTAGCATTATTTGGGTGTAAAGGGTTTTCAAAATAAGCGGATTTTTATATTCAAATTCAAAATGATAGTTAATCGCACCCGAAATATGAATTTTAAGCTGGTGCTTTTTGGCTGATGTTTCCCAACCCTGCTTAACTTTATTTCCCATTTTTAATAAATATTTTGCAACGTTATTCTTTTTAAACTTTTTAATTGTGGCAATAGCCGCTACCATTCCAACGCTATTTGTCCAGTTGGTGCTGCTGATAAAGCTTTCCTCAGCCACCTTCATAACCTCTTTTTTCCCAATGACAGCTGAAATAGGATATCCATTGCCAAGGGCTTTGGAAAAAACCGCAATATCTGGTTTAATACCCAACACTAAATGCGCGCCTCCGGTAGTTAAGCGAAACCCGGCTGATACTTCGTCTATTATCAAAACCATATTATTTTTTTGTGTGATTTGGCAAATAGTTTTAATAAATGTTTTCTCTGGCTTGTGGTTTCGGAGAGGTTCGATTATTACAACACCCACTTCATTTTTATGTTTTTTTATTAACTGTAAAAACTCTTCCGTATCGTTATAATTAAACGGAATTGATGTTCCTTTTAATACCCTTGGCACGCCAAGCGGTTTTAACCCAGACAATAAATGCCCGTCTAGCGCTTTGTTGTTTGCTAAATTTGACGCCAAATACCAATCATGCCAGCCATGATAGCCACAGAAAAGCACCTTATCTTTACCTGATTTGGCTCTGGCAATACGGATAGCAATAGCTAGAGCCTCACCCCCGGTGCAGGCAAATCTTGCCATTTTTGCCCACGGATGAAGCTTGAATAATAATTTTGCTAGCTCAAGCTCAAACGGTGAATTGAGTGTAGTGGCGATGCCATTATCAATCGCATTTTTTACCGCATTATCCACATCTTTATCTGCATAACCCAACACACAAGCGCCAATTCCCATAAAACTCATATCAATATATTTATGTCCGTCCAAATCCCACACTTCGCAACCTTTAGCTTTTTGATAATATGACGGCCAAAATCCTGGCAGATGCATTTCTGGACGTTTTGATAATAATTGCGTGCCACCGGGAATAATTGTTTTTGCCTCTTTGTATAATTTTTGTCCTTTTCCCATATTTTTTTTTATTTTTGTTAACCATTTTGCACGATATTTTTTATCAAGCCCAGCATTTCTGATAATTTTATTATTAATATTTTCAATATCTGGATGTTTTTTTAAAAAAGACAAAACCTCTTTCATCCCGAAATATTTTTGCTTGTCTAGTGCTTTATAAATCTTTTTTATAAATCTAAAATCTGCTGGTTCGTCAACTACCCACCTTTTTGAAGAAAGGTTTTCCTTATTTTGCAAATTACCAATTTTAAATTTATCCGGATTCCAAGCAAAATATTGCGTTATATGTTCTCTCTGAAATGGTTTGATCGCCTCTGACCATGCTTTTCTTAGCGCCTGAAAAGTAAATATATCAACATCTAGTCCATCAGGAAAGGTTTCTACATACGCTGTCGCTGTATAATCATTTTTTTCTCTTTTATGTTTCCTGATGGCTGTGTTAATAATTTTATAATCAACTAATGGGCAATCGGCGGTTATCCTAACAATATTTTTACATTTATAATAGCTGGCTACCTTATAATATCTATCAAGCACGTCGTTTTCAGAACCGCGAAAAACATCTATCCCTTTTAATTGGCAATACTTAACCAATTCATCATCAAGCTTATTGGTGGTAGTAGCGATGATAACCTTATCTATCAATTTACTACGCAATACCCGTTCGTAAACATTTTCAAATATCGGCTTGCCAGCCAGTGGTAACATAATCTTTTTTGGTAAACGTGTTGACCCCATGCGCGCCTGGATAATTGCTAAAAAATTATATTTTACTTTTTCCATAAACTCGGTTTTATGATATTTAAATTATTTTCCTTTAATGATTTTTTTATTGGAGCAAAGTCAATTTTTTTTAATTGTTTGACACTGGTTATAATTTCCTTTAAATTTTTCTGGTTGTCAACCCCAATGACAACTTTTTTTATATATGGACTAGAAAGGCAAAAATTTAAACACATTGAAAGAACTGTTGTATTGTGTTTTTTGGCAAAAGCGTGAAGCAATAATAGTTTTTGTTTTATTGCCACAAATTGTGCATCCAAAATTTCTGGCTCTTTAAATACTAATCCCTGTAAAAAAGCTGATCTTGAATATATGTCAATTTTCTTTTTGTTAAGAATTGGGAAAAATTGCTCGAATCTTTGATCAAACAAATTATAAGGTAATTGGACAATATTAATAGGAAATTTTTCTTGTAATATCGGCTTTAAATCCGAGAGATTGTTAATTGAGACACCTATTTTAGAAACTATTTTTTTTGTTTTTAATTGATTTAGGAATTCGTATAATTTTTGATTGATATTTCGGGGATTAAAATTATGAATAAGCAGACCATAAATATGTGTTTGGTTTAAGCGCTCTAGTGACTGACTAAAATTTTTTTTTATCAAGCCTATTTTTCCCTGTGGGATTTTAGAAATTATCCGTAGTTGGTTTCGGGGATATTTTAAATTATACAATCCTATTTTATTTTCACTTTTGCCATAATCGTAGGCTGTGTCAAGGGTTTTAATATTGTTTTTGTAAGCACAATTGATAATGTCAAACACTTCACGTAAAGGTATTTCTCCCCGTTTGTTATTGATCCCGTAATCTAAACCAAATTGCACCGTGCCAAGGCATAGTTTCATAAAATAATTTTCAACAAT
>Ga0210057_1003202_pt1 | contig 22697 bp, 24 predicted proteins | sample CryGeyCG2114_010_2_FD_183968 | JGI IMG/M metagenome (GOLD analysis project Ga0210057, IMG submission 183968) | Groundwater microbial communities from aquifer - Crystal Geyser CG10_big_fil_rev_8/21/14_0.10 (SPAdes) (version 2) | ecosystem: Environmental > Aquatic > Deep subsurface > Groundwater ...
CTTCTGAAATTCTTTTGGAGTAATTCTTATATCGTCTATGATAGCACGCAGGAGTCCTTTTCCAATGTCTTTTCCTTGATGGAAAGGAATTACAGTCACTCTTCCATCTTCATGTTTAAAGAATATATGACTTCCCTCTTGTCTTATTTTTTCAAAACCTAAATGATTAAGTATTTTTATTATTTTGCGAGCCTTTAATGATGGTAATTTTGTCATAGAGAAGGAGAAAAGTTAGCCATGACATTAGTTATTCCAACAAATTGAGATGACTCAGTTTCTCCAAAATTGATTGTATTTTCATATTCCTTATCTTCCTCTGCAACTTTTAAACAAAGCTTAATTACTTCTTCAACATTTTTTTGTGCTTCTTCATAAGTATCTCCTTGAGAATGACATCCTGGAATAGATGGACAGGAAGCAACAAAAATACCATCTTCGTCCTGAGTAATAATGACTTTAAAATTAAATTTTTTCATATGTCTCTATTCTAGAATACTTTATCACAAAAATCAATAATCAACGCTTATCAATATATTCGCTTAGCTTGGTTTTGATCATAGGGATAGCTTTTTTTTGGCTTAGTGGTAAAAATTGGGCTAAATCTTGGTCTAATTGTTTATCTGAAAAGTTTTTGATTTTTTTTAATAACATTTTTTTATTGTATAATTTATCAACCTCTTTCATCTTCTTTTCAACAAGATTTTGATTAAGATTTACTCCTTTTTCAAACAAATACCAGGCGTCGTACAAATCTCTACCCTTACTTCTCCCGAGTAATGCTCTTATCTTTTCTGCAAATATTTCCGCTTGAGACAGATGAACCACAATCGGAAAATTTACGATCGGATATTTAGAAATAATTGGAGTCGTCTCATGAGCGGTAATTTTGATACATGACGAAATATCAAGGCGAATGACAAAAGGAAACTTAAAATCCAAGGTTTTATACTTAATTCTATATATAATTCCATTTGTTCCTGAATATAAAACTGAGATATTTAATTCTGGTAGCTCCGATTGAATTGATTTTTCAACGTCCGTTATTATTTTTTCTATCATTTTTTTATCGTAAATTGAAGTAAAGTCTAGATCTTCAGAAAATCTAGATGACCCATAAAGAAGTCTCAAGGCCGTCCCTCCTTTAAAATATATTTCCCCTGATTTTTTGTGCTGATACAGATGGCTTAAAAAAATTAACTGGAGATATTCTCTCTCTATACTAAATCCATCAATTCGGTAATATTTCGACAAAGTTTTGATCTGATCTTTAGTCATCATATTATATTTTTAATAATTTTTACTATACGCTTATCTCCCCATCGATGGGCATATTCTGATAGTTTTCTATTATCAAGTTGAGTTGTGTCGATCTCATCAAAATCAATCGGGGTCCGAAGACCTTTCAGTGAAAAATAACAGTAGTCAAGGAGAGCTTTTTCTTTATTGGCAATTAAAAATTGACCATTTTTTTCATAACCCCAAAATAGTGACGGGTTGATGCGCGAATAAGAATACTCTTTATTATCAAGCAATATGGTTTTAGGTGGCCGAGTCGTAACGGACGTGAGGGAATAAGAAAAACCTGTCATGATACCGTAAAAAGATAAGGCTGATTCAAGTGAGATGTATGATGGATTTAAAATAAAATGAGCAATCGAAAATTCATCGGCGTGAGATAGTAAAAATAAATATTTACCGTTTATCAATTTTTTAATTATTTTTTGGTTTTCAAGTCTCTGAATTTTTTTATAAAGAGTATTGCTATTTTTTAGATCAAATAGTCGAGCAAAGTCTGAGATAGCAAATAAGGAGATATTTTGTTTTTGTAAAGTCATTATTATTTTAGATAGTGAGTACGTTTTCATATTTAGTACGATTATATACTAAATCTCATATCGTGTCAAATATAAATTTGAAACTAAGACAGTAGTTGAAACTATTTAAATTATTTTGCTAAACTATCTCTATGGTTGATTTTGAAAAATTAAAAAAAATCTGTAAATTAATTCGCTACGATATTCTGACTTCTACGACTGAAGCAAAATCGGGTCATCCAACTACTTCCCTTTCTGCCGTTGAACTAATGACAACTCTTTACTTCGGTGGATTTTTACATCTCGATTTAAAAGATCCGAAAAATCCTATCAATGATCGAGTTGTTTTTTCTAAAGGCCACGCTTCTCCACTTATTTATTCATTGTATCATGCAGCAGGTGTCATCACCCAAAAAGAATTAATGACCATCAGAAAAATAAATTCTGACCTTGAAGGCCACCCAACTTTTAGATTTAAATACGCCGATGTGGCAACGGGATCTTTAGGTCAAGGTTTATCTGCCGGCGTTGGAATGGCACTGGGGATAAGATTGAGGTCGACGATAGATAATAGAAAATTGAAGATGGTTGTAGAAAATAGAGTATCGAAGATAGAGAATCAATCCTCTATCATCAATCCTCAACCACTATCTTCTATTATCCATCGTCTATCGTCTATTCCAAAAGTCTTCGTTCTCCTGGGCGACTCCGAAATGGCTGAAGGCCAGGTTTGGGAAGCAATTCAGATTGCTTCGCACTACAAACTTAATAATTTAATTGCAATAGCGGATGTTAACCGACTTGGCCAAAGTACAGAAACCATGCTCGGCTGGGATTTAGAAACGTATAAAAAAAGGTTTGAAGCGTTTGGGTGGAATGTGATTACGGTTGATGACGGTCATGATTTAAAAAAGGTTTACAAGGCTTTATCGGCAACACAAATTTTTCAGAAAACCAACAAAACTGAAAAATTTGTTTTTGCCTCAAAGCCAACCATAATCTTAGTTCACACAATTAAAGGCAAAGGTGTTTCATTTTTGGAAAATAAAGAGGGCTGGCATGGGAAGCCGGTATCGAAGGATTTATTAGAGTCTGCATTAAAAGAATTAGGAGATGTTAACCTTAACGTTCGAGGTGTAATTAATGTCCCCAATTTAAAATTAAAAATTAAAAATTTGAAATTGAATAAAAATTTAAAATTAAAAATTAAAAATTACAAACTCGGTGATTTCGTTGCCACTCGTTTGGCCTATGGCGATGCGTTGCTTGCCCTTGGCGACGTCAATAAAAAAATCGTTGCCCTCGACGCGGAAATGTCTAACTCAACTTACTCGGAAAAGTTTGCCAAAAAATTTCCGGAAAGATATTTTGAAATGTTTATTGCCGAACAAAATATGATGACGACTGCCCTAGGAATATCTAAACTCGGATTTATTCCTTTTGCCTCGACGTTTGCAGCCTTTCTGACCCGCGGGTTTGATCAACTGAGAATGGCTCAATATTCTGCCCCTAATTTAAAAATAGTCGGTTCACACTGTGGAGTATCGATTGGTCCAGACGGTCCATCACAAATGGGTCTTGAAGATATCTCGATGTTCCGTAGCATTCTAAACAGTACAATTTTATATCCTTCAGACGCAGTCTCCGCTTTCAAATTGACACAAATCATGGCAGATACGGACGGACTTTTTTATCTAAGGACGAACCGAAAAGAAACACCGGTGATTTATGATGAAAAAGAAGAATTTCATATTGGTGGATCTAAGATTCACAAATCCGAAATCCGAAATCCGAAATCCGAAACAAATTCAAAATCCAAAATATTAAAAAATAACAAAACATTAATGATTGCTGCCGGTGTGACATTACACGAGGCATTAAAGGCGCAAAAAGAGTTGGCAAAATCCGGCATTGAAGTGGTCGTCCTTGATGTTTATTCTGTCAAACCCATTGACCAAGTAACCATTAACCAACTAACCCATAACTGTCATAATATCATCGTCGTCGAGGACCATTATCCATCCGGAGGCATCGGCGAGGCAGTAATGAATTTGCTAATCACTAACCATCGGTCAATAGTCACTAATTTTATCCATCTCTGCGTCCGTAAGCTTCCCCGCTCGGGCTCTCCTGAAGAACTGCTCCACTATGAAGAGATTGACGCTGAGGCAATTATTGAAACTGTCAAAAAATTCTAATTTTTAATTATTAATTTCTAATCAATTTAAAATTTCTGAAATCTAATTTATAAACGTTTTTGAATTAAGAATTAAGATTTAAAAATTGAATAAAAATTTAAAATTTGAAATTAAAAATTATCGTATTTTTATTACCTTCTTCACAAAAAATATCCCAGTAAGAACCAGCATCGAAAGGCCAACAAATTCAAAATATATAAGTGTTGAAACTGGTAAAATTTTAAAAATTCCGGCTGAAACCGGATGACTTAAAATAATAAATTGAAGAACTAACGGCAAAATAAAAGCCAGAAAAAATAAAGGAGATAATAGATGTTTAAAACTTTCATGGATATGACGATGACTCAACCAAAGATCAATAAAGACAAAAGATTGAATGATTGTTAGGATTGAAAAAGCAGCCGCCCCCCCCAGTTTTTGTCCTGAAAAAATAAAGTATGAGACGATCACAAGAATCGCCCCTACGAATCCCACCGCACCAATATACGATTGATCTTTACTCTTTAGCAAAACCATTTCTTTTTCCGGAGTGATTGACATTAAACCGGTGTCCCGTGGGGAAAAAGCTAACATCAAAGCCGGTAAACCATCGGTCACTAAATTAATATATAAAAGTTGAATCGGATAAAATAAAGTTGGTAATCCTAAAATAAGTCCGATTAATAAAGCGATTGCCTCCGAAACATTACATGCTAATAAATATTTAATAGCGTTTTTTATACTATTAATTATATTTCTTCCTTCTTCAACGGCCGTGACAATTGTGGTAAAATTATCATCGGTTATCACCATATCAGCTGTCTCTCGAGCAACATCAGTTCCGACCAGCCCCATTGCCACTCCAACGTCCGCCTGTTTTAAAGCAATCGCGTCATTGACTCCGTCCCCGGTGACGGCAACGATCTCGCCTAACCTTTGATAAAGAGAAACAATCCGATGTTTTTGAAAAGGATTGGTCCGGGCAAATATTTTAACTCTTGGTAATATTTTGGAGAGTTCATCATCGTTATATTCTTCCAGTTGTGCGCCAGTCAAAATTTCATCGCCCTCTTTAATTAAACCACTCGAAACTCCGATTGCCTCAGCTGTTTTTTCATTATCTCCAGTGATCATAACCACTTTTATTCCGGCACTTTTGGCTTTTAAAATTGCCTCGCGAACTTCGGGACGGGGAGCGTCGTGGATGGCGACCATACCCAAAAAAATCATGTTAGACGGTAGATGGTTGATGATAGATGATTGGGGTTGAGAGTTGAAGTTAGAAGATTGATTTTCTATCTTCGATCTTCTACCTTCTACCCCTATTTTCAATTTTCTATCGTCTACCGTCGAATAGGCGAATGCCAATACACGTAATCCCTGCCCTGCCCACTTGTTAACTTGTTTTTTTATTTTCTTTTTTTCCTCTTCCGTCATCTTACAGACGTTGAAAATTGATTCGGGGGCGCCCTTAGAGAAAGTTATATAAGGACGGACCTTATTTTGAGTCGCTGACAAGTTCCGTCCTTGGACAACAACACTCATCATCTTCGTCACCGAATCAAATGGTTTTTCATCAATTAACTGCCAATTTTTTCTAATTTCTTCAATATCTAATCCCTGCTTTTGAGCCATGTATAAAAGGGCGCCCTCGGTCGGATCGCCAAGTACATCCCAACTTCCATGATCATGAACATAGACCAATGAAGCAGTGGAACAAAGAATTCCGTTTAATAACATTAACGAAAATGCGTCTTGTTTTTTTGACGATAGAGGGTTGAGAATAGAAAATAGGTTTTGAGGATAGACGATAGAGGATTGATTTTCTATCTTCGATTCTCTATCTTCTACTCCCACCTTCGATTTTCCACCATCTACCGTCCAGATTTCTTTAACTTGCATTTTATTCGTCGTCAACGTCCCCGTCTTATCAGTCGCAATTAATGTGATACTCCCTAAAGCTTCAATGGCCGAAAGTTTTCTGATGATGGCTTTTTTTCCGGCCATTTTTTTCATACCAATCGCCAATGTGATTGTCATAACGGCTGGTAATCCTTCGGGCACCACCGCAACCGCCAACGAAACTGACAATAAAAATGCTGGAAAATAACCTGTCCCTTCAAATAACGAGATCAAAAACACAATTATTGAAAGAACTATTCCACCAATTCCAATAAATTTGGTCAAGTCGGCTAATTTTTTTTGTAACGGAGTTACCCCGTCCTCAATAGTTTCCAGATTATGGGCAATCTGTCCAAATTTTGTTAAGTCACCAATTTTAGTTACTATGATATACCCTCTTCCTTTAGTAACAATTGTTCCTGAAAAAACCTCTTCTTTTTCGTTTTTTAGAACCGGAAAAGATTCTCCTGTGAGGGCCGATTCATTTATTTCCATATTAATTGACTTAACCACTTTCCCATCGGCTGGTACTTTTACTCCTTCCTCCAAATAAACCAAATCTCCAGGAACCAAAAATTTACTATCAATTTCTATTTCTTTTTCGTCTCTGATGACTCTCACTTTAGTAACAGTCATTTTTTTTAAAACCTGTAAAGATTCTTCCGCTTTTGCTTCCTGATAAAGACCAAAAAGTCCGTTTAAAATTACAATCCCAATGATTAAACTACCATCAAGGGTCTCCCCTAGTAGGAAAGATAAACCCGCTGCACCGATCAGTAATAATGTTAAAAAGTTATTAAATTGTTCAAAAAATTTAAGAAGAAGTGGCTTTTTCTTTTGCTCCGTAATGATGTTTAGACCGTATTGAGTTAGGAATTTAGAAACTTGAGTAGAAGTTAGCCCTTTCATAAAAATAAACAGTTAAGTATTAAACTGTTAAAACCTAAATAAACTGTTAAACATTAAACTACTAAACGTTTAATACTTAAAGTTTTAATAGTTTTTTTAACTGTTTAAGTTTTAACCGTTTAACCGTTTAAACACCTCTTCCATTGTCCTCAAGATATCTAAGCAAATTCCCCTCGACTCATTGAAAGAAATAGCTTTAATATTGTGAGGAAAATAATGAAAGATTTGGTTTCGACCATTTTTCCAAACATTCCAGACTTTATCAGCTAAATCTTTTGAATATTGATTTTCTATCTTCACATATAGAGAATCTGGACCTAACTTTCCAATTAAATTTGGTGACATTAATTTGCCCAAACGTAGATGATCAGAAATATAGTCAAGACGACCGATTAGTTTTTTATCTCTGAATATCTGTTTTAAAAATCCCTCATAGGCTTTTGCAAAAGGAAAAACCAAAAAAGAATAATCCTTAAATTGATAAGCATGATCGCGGATAATATCATCCATTAGATATAGTCCTTCTTCAAGAAGGTCACGTTGTCCTTGGGAAAGATAGGACCAGAATTGACTTTCTTTATTGACTAGATAATCCATATGATTTAATAAATGTTATAATCATTATAATTGTTATAAAACTTATAATCCATGGAAAAATTTTACAAAATTCTTCAAAAGAAATTTTTTCCTCTACCGCCCCCGCAATCCGGGCCTCTGCCGATTATTACCATCTCCAGAGAAATGGGCTCAGGCGGAAAATCAACCGCTAATTTAATTGCCTCTCTTCTTGGAAAACCTTGGACAGTTTATGATCATGAGTTGATTGATAAAATTGCCAAAAATAAACAATTGGAAGAGAAATTAGCTCAATCTGTTGATCCAAAAAAGTTCCCGTTATTGGATATTATCATCGCTAAAACATTTGGTAAAAGATTTCCTCATCTTTCCGGCTATCAACGACATTTGGTTAAAGTTATGACCTTGGTTGGATTAAAAGGTTATACAATAATTTTAGGCCGGGGTGGTAATTTTCTTTTTCCTCAGGCATTAAATATAAGAATGATCTGTCAATTGGATCAAAGAATTGTCTGGCAGATGACTTATGAAAATATTTCAAGATCTGACGCAATAAAAAGAATAGAAGAATCAGATGCTGAAAGAAAAAATTTTGTTCATTCGCTCTTCAATCATAATCATTGTAAAGCCTATCACTATGATTTAGTCATCAGAACCGGGTCGAACATAACCGTTGAAGATGCAACTAACATTATTATCGACCTAGCGAAGAGAAAGTTTAAGATATAGATCCAAGTGCAAAGATCAAATATCAAAAATTAGTTAAAAACTTAAAAACTTTAAACTTTACACTTGGCTTTGATCTTTGAATTTTGAGATTTGAAATTATTTTGTAAATTCTAGTTTGACGGAGGGACTCATAGTCGTTTTAATAAAAGCGTTTTGAATATGAGATTTTCCAACGGCGTCAAAAAATTTTTCCGCATTTGCAATTAGATTTTTTTCTTCAAAGGAAATTTTACCAATCATTTGATGAATTAAAGGAAATTTTGCTTCTGTTTTCCATCGTAACATTCCTTTTTCAAATTTTTTAACGACTTCTCCCGGTTTTGTTGAAACTGTCCCCGCTTTAGGGTTAGGCATTAGACCTTTTGGGCCTAAGACTTTGGCAAATTTAGCTAATTTAGGCATGAAAGAAGGGTGAGTAACTAAAACGTCAAATTCGATCTTACCCTTTTCCAAATCACTAAGTACTGAATCATCAGCGATCTTTACTCGAACTATTTTTCCTGTAGAAAATGGTAGTTCAACTTCTCCTTTTAAGCCTGTTTCACCAACAACAAAATGAAGTTCTACTGATTGATCAAATTTGGTCGGTTTGATTTTTTTTAATAATAAAATAGCTTCCGGCAAAGAATAATATTTATTTCTATCAATCATTTTTCTTGCTTCTTGATAATTTTTACCTCGAGTCGTTGTAGCTTTAGCGGAGACTTTCCTAACCTTAACAGATTTCTTTTCTTTTTTTTCAACGACGTCCCTTTTCTTCATCATTTTCTTTTCCATTGACTTGGCCTTCTGTTCTTTTTTTTGCTTTTCTTCTATTTCTGTGTCTCCGATTAATCTTGGTTTAACTTTGCCCATATCGTTTAATTTTCAATTTTAAATTTGAAATTTTTATTCAAATCTAAATTTTTAATTATTAATTTAAAAAGCGAAGATATTAAGTTTTTTTCGGTTTTGTTTGTTTTCCGATAAAAAATTTGATATCAAGCTTTTATTACTTCTCAACGTCTATACCCATCGACCTTGCTGTGCCGGCAACTATTTTCATAGCGGCCGGAACGTCATTAGCATTTAAATCGGCCATTTTTTCTTTTGCAATTTCCTCAAGTTGAACTTTTGTTAACTTGCCGACTTTTTCCAAATTAGGTTTTCCTGATCCTTTCTGTAGCGATAGTTTCTTTTTGATCATAGCCGCCACCGGTGGAAGTTTTGTGACAAAAGTAAAAGTCCTATCTTCAAAAACAGTAATAACCGCCGGAATAATCTGGCCCTTCATCTTGGCCGTTTTGGCGTTATATTCTTTAATAAACTCCATGATCGGCACACCATGTTGACCTAGGGCCGGACCGACTGGAGGCGCTGGAGTTGCTTCTCCCGCCGCCAAATTCAACTTAAGTATTATTTTAATTTTCTTAGCCATACCACTTCAATTTTAAATTTCTAATTTTGAATTTTCATTCAAATCTAAATTTTAAATGTTTGAATTTTTAAACATTTAATCATTAAAAATTGATTAAAAATTTTAAATTCCAAATTAAAAATTAGAGTTTGGTTACTTGCAAAAAGTCTAATTCAACCGGTGTTTCTCTATCAAAAATTGACACTAGCACTTTAATCTTTCCTTTTTCTTCATCTATCTCCTGAATGCTTCCAAGAAAATCTGAGAAAGGTCCGTCTGTGATTTTAACAGCTTCTCCAATAGAAAACTTCGATTTAAACTTCGGTTGTTCTTGTTTGACAAATTTCATGATCGCTTCAACTTCTTTATCTGAAATTGAAGTAGGTTTTAATCCTGCTCCAACAAATCCGGTCACTCCTTCGGTGGTTCTGACCACTAACCAAGAATCGTCATTTAAAATCATCTTGACTAAAATATAACCTGGAAAAACTTTTTCCGTGGCCTTTGTTTTTTTACCTTTTTTAACAACAATGATTTCTCTCGTTGGAATTACAACGTCGAATATTTTATCTTCAACTCCCAAACTTTTTACTCTCTGTTCAAGTGCCTGTTTGACACGTCCTTCATAACTGGTTTGAATATGAATAACGTACCACTTAGGAACGCTAATCTGTACTGGGTTTGCCATAATTAATCATCTAAACTTGGTTATTACTTCCAATCCTTTTGCTAATAGAATGTCTATTATACCCACATAGAGTCCAATTATCAAGGAAACAATTATGACGATTGTTGTCAGTCTGATTGTTTCTTGCCTTGAAGGCCAAGTGACCTTCTTGAGTTCATCAATAATATCGGTGGCAAAATTAGGATTGTTAGTCATTCCTTATAACTGTTATAATTTTTATAATAATTATAAAGATTATAACACATAAGCCATTTAACTATGACTAAAGAAATCATCCATGCATTAATTTTGATTTTTACAATTGTTTTATCTTTTATCCTTCCAAAAACTAATTTAGCTCAATACAACCTTCAAATTAGCGCCGGTCTTTTTATTCTTCTTTATTTGACTAGAAATTTTGTTGTTTCTAAAAATATTTATTCACGTTTGATTGAATCTGTCGTCTTTACTTTGATAATCATGGGGATTGTTAATTCAACCGGCGGACTGACTTCGCCCTTTTTCTTTCTTATTCATTTCCTTCTTTTCTCGCTCTCAATCATTCTTGAGCCGATTATTTCTATCACAACAACGGTTACTTTAATTATTTTTTTTCTACTGAATTTGCCGGCCAATCAGAGCTTTAATACCCTAATGCCGATTATTTCCCTGGCTTTTATTACACCTTTTGCTATGTTTTTGGGACAAGAAAAACTTAAAATCCGCCAGCTGGCGGAGAAAAATTCAAAAAGCAAGGAGGATACTTTCTTATTTTTATCATTACTCATAAAAAATCATCTGAAAAATATCCGGGAAGCTACCCAAAATTTTGTTGGTGACCACCAACTTGATATTATCAAGAAGTCAGCCCAAAGGATGGAGAAGCTGATTGAGAAGTTTGAAGATCAGAATTAAAAATTAAAAATTAAGAATGAAGAATTACGATTTACAATTAAAAATTACCGGATTATTTTTTATTTTATTAATTCTTAACTTTTCATTCTTAACTTTTCACTTGAGCGAAGCGAATGCTGTTCCTATGGATTCTTCCCGTTTTAAAATAGAATCGGCTAATGTTGAAATTGCCGGTGGTAATAAAACTTCAACTAGTTACAAATTGGCTGATACGGTCGGGCAATTAGCGGCCGGGCAGTATTCTTCAACCGGATATGTGGTCAAAGCCGGTTTTCAATATCTTCATTCGATTATTCCTTTCCGTTTTTCAATTTCTGACATTAATATCGACCTTGGTACTTTAGTTCCTGGTACCCCTTCAACCGCAACTACTAATCTAACCGTTTACTTTGGTGGTGCTGGTCAGTATCAAGTAACGGCAATAGAAGAAGGGCCACTTAAAACTCAGTCCTCAAACATTATTCCTGATACAAGTTGTGATGGAGGCGCTAATACTTGCAACGAGTCGCTAGCAAAAGTTTGGTCATCAGCTTCGGCTTATGGTTTTGGATATGGTATGTCCGGAAATGATATTTCCACTGATTTTATCGACGGTACTTATTTTCGACCATTTCCTGATCGAACGGCGGCTGAATCATCGGCCACTATTATGACAAGCATCAATGTTGGAAAAAATCGTCAATCGACGGTTACTTTTAAAGTAAATGTTTCATCAATCCAACCGGCCGGAAGCTATCAAACAGTTATTAATTTTGTGGCAACACCTTCTTATTAAATAATCAAATAAACAAATGATAAATAAACAAATCAATTTCAAATTTCAAATTTCAAATTTCAAATTCGTGTTTTTATTTCTTTATTTCTTTATTTCTTTATTTCTTTATTCTGGTAATGTCCAGGCCCAACAGGTCTCTCTCTCCCTCTCTCCTCCTCTTCTTGAGTTATTTATCAAACCTGGCAAAGCAATTATGATTGCCTATAAATTAGAAAATCTTGGTGATCCGACTTTTTTAAATTTAAAAATTTTACCTTTCGAAGCTAAAGATAATCTTGGCAACATAAGAATTAAGTCAGAATTTGAAGGACCGGTTAGATTTAGTTTGGATAATGCCGATCTAACTCTTGATCAACCGTTTTTTTTAAAAACTAAAGATTCTCAACAAATTTTACTACGAATAAGAATTCCGGAAAATATTACTGACGGTGATTATTATTATAGTCTTCTGGCCGAAACAATTCCCCCAGCCACAAGTGAAGGAATTTTTTCCGCCCGAGCTAAAGCCACAATTGGATCAAATATCTTAGTAACTATTTCTAATTCTGGGAATATCGTTATTAAGCCAAAAATTATTCTTTTTTCAACGAAAAACGGATTTATGCTTGGTAAAAACATCAGAGTTTTTGATAGCGTAGATAAAATTCCTGTTGTTTTAACTGTTGCTAATAAAGGAAAAAACATGATAAAGCCGGAAGGCCAAATCAGTTTAAAAGGTAATTTTGGGGAAACGGCAAAATATGATATTATTTCAAAAAATATTTTGGCAGAATCAGAACGAATGATCGAGGCAACACCATCGGCACAGGTTGATTGTAGCGACCGTAGAGACGCAAAATCTTGCGTCTCTACATCATTAATTTTGTCTGGATTTTTTATAGGCAAATATAACCTTTCAACCCAAATTAAATTTGGTGAAAACTCCCCGATGGTTTTTGGCTCCACAACATTCTATGCTTTTCCATTGAAGATGGTGGGGGGTATACTATTAACAATAGTAATTGTTATGTTTATTATTTCTCGTCATTCCCGTGAAGACGGGAATCCAGACTAAGATATCATTCGTCATTTTTTTAGCTTCCTAACGCTCCGTTAGACTACTTTTGTAGGTTATAAGCGGTAGACAAGATTTTTACTAAATATAATAATTATATCCTATGCCAGGTTTTTTAAAATCCTTTTCGCCATTGTTAAAAAAGTTAAAACTTAAGAAATATCTTTCAGAGATTATCCTCTTATCTGCGGCGATAATTATTACTATAATTTCCTTAATAATTTATGCTAGTAATAATCAAACAAACGAAAAACAAGATCATACTTTGGAGGCTTCTTTAAGCCCCAAAATAATTAATAAAAATATTTTTGTCGACGTTTCGGGTGCTGTCAAAAAACCAAATCTTTATCAAGTAAATTACGGTGCAAGAATTAAGGAGGTTGTTGATAAAGCCGGCGGCTTATCCGATGACGCAGACGTAATATTTTTTAATCGCAATTTCAATCTGGCTCGAATTGTTACCGATCAGGAAAAAATTTATGTTCCGTCGATAGCTGAAATTAATAACGGAATATTTATCCAGAATCAACGGATGTTGGATTATGTTTCGCCAGTCACGGGCGATGTAAACATTGCCCCTACAACGGACACCACTACGAACAATCAATTAATTAATCTAAATTCCGGAACAATCGATGAATTAGATCAATTACCGAGCATTGGTCAGGTAACGGCAAATAAAATCATTGCTAACAGACCCTACTCAACATTGGAAGAGTTACTGACAAAAAAAGTGGTTAATAAGAATGTTTTTGAGAAAATAAAAGGTTTAATAAAAATATAGTTATTATGTTTACTCCCGCAATTTTCACCAACGTTATAAATTCTTACCTACCGGAACCTCATTCATCACTTTTAAACGGAATTATTTTTGGTGTAAACTTGAGAACCACAAAAGAGTTTTACCAACAGCTTAAAGTCGTTGGTCTTTTACATCTTGTTGTCCTTTCTGGAATTAATATTACTTTACTTTCATCATTAATTAGTTCATCGACAAAATTTTTAAGCAAACAACTGTCTACTCTGATAACGATACTAGTGATCATTTCCTTCGTTATATTTGTTGGCCCTCAAGCCCCAATTATCCGAGCCGCCATTATGGGCTTACTCACACACGTGGCAATTATAACTGGAAGAAAAAACTATACTTTATACGCCCTTTTTCTTTCTTTAATTTTTATTTCAATCTTTTGGCCGGACTGGTTAAAAACAGTTTCTTTACAACTTTCTTATGGTGCAACATTTGGAATTATTCTTTTTGGTCAAGGTCAGTCAAATAATTATATTGTTAAAAATCTCCGCTTAACTTTGGCAGCTCAAGTTTTTACCGTGCCAATTATCTTTTTTTATTTTAAACAAATATCCTTAATCTCTCCTCTGGCCAATTTACTCGTGGCCGAAACAATTCCCCCTCTAATGGTTTTTGGTTTTTTGACGGCATTTTTGGGCAAAATTAATTATTTTTTAGGTTTTTTTCCTAGTCTTATATGTTACGGAATTTTGAGTTATCTTGTTTGGGTTATTGAAATTTTAGCAAAGATACCATTTGGATATTTTGTATTTTAAATATGTTTGAATCACCTGTTAAAACCCGTGATTTGATTTTATTTTCCTTCTTTTCGTTCATGATTATATTTTTTGTTTTTTTATCTTCATTTTTCGACGAACGGACAAAAATCGTTTTTTGTAATGTAGGTCAGGGCGACGCCGCCTACATTAGAATTAGAAATAAGATCGATGTTTTGATAGATGCCGGCCCGGACAAAGGCGTTCTTTCCTGTTTGGGAAAATATATGCCATTTTGGGACCGGAAAATTGAACTGGCCTTTTTAAGCCATCCTAACAATGACCACTATAACGGTTATTTTTTCATAGCCGACCGTTACAAAATAGATAAATTTATCACTGTTGATACTGCGAGTTTGATCGTCAGTAAAACCTATAAAAAGCTTCTCCAAAAAATATTAAATAAAAAAATTAAAATTGAAGAAGCCGTTGCCGGAAAAATAATCTGGCCTGGATTTAATATTCTTTGGCCACCAAAAAATTTTGCATCTAATAATGATAATGATTTTTCCAGCGTGATTTTGTTTGATGGCGTGCTATTTACCGGCGATGCATCACCGTTCGTATTAGGTAGGCTGTCCCACAGCACCATTGGAAAGGTTGATATTCTGAAAGTTCCCCATCATGGCTCAAAAAACGGTCTGACTAAAAAATTTTTGGACTTAGCAGATCCAAGTACTGCTGTGATAAGTGTTGGGAAAAATAATTCTTATGGCCACCCGAGTAAAGAGGTTTTAGATATGCTAAAAGCCATGAATATAAATATTTTACGGACGGATGAAGAGGGAGATATCGTATTTAAGCTCAAAGATTAAAGGTTAAATATCAAATCCAAGTTAAAATCTTAAAAACTTTAAACTTTGCACTTGGTTTTGATCTTTGAGGTTTGATTTTTCAACTATGAAAGAAGTATACTCTTAATCTCCTTAAAAATATTCCACCCCTCAAACCCAATCCAGCTCTCCCCTATTAATTCTTTTGGCAACCCTGGATCTTGACGAAGCAGATTGATGTATTCGCCAATTACTTTTTTTAATTTTTCAACCTTTTCATCACCCGAAGATAAAATTTCGTGCCATTTTTTGAAAAGCTCACGATAAGATTTATCCAAATTCGATTTACCCCAGACTTTTTCTATTAGGAATTCACGGTCGCCAAAAGTATGATCGGCCTCAAATGCTTGAATATACCTTTCTTCTTCTTTTTGGGAAGTTAATGCTTTTAAAGTAGGTAAAATTGGGTGCGGGGTCAGCCAGAAAGATCTGTGCCAAGGACCGAGTCCCCAACCCTGCATTTCCCGACGCAATCGGTCGCGAATTTCCCGTTTTTTTTCTGGAATTTCATAAGAAATAATCCTCCATTTACCATCCCATTTTTCTTTTAGGAATCTAAAAAAAGGAAATTCTAGGCATAATTCTGAGAATCCTTTCTCAGTGAGACGATAAGGGTCGGACCCTCCTGGAGGGTCGGACCCTATTTTAGATTTCTCTATCAACCCTTCCCTTAACATTCCTGACAAGGTTCCCCTGGTCTTCTGATTCAAGGAAAGATCAAAAATTTTTTGGGTTTTTTCATCGAAATTAATGAGAGAGAATTCAACGTCTGACAGTAAATACAAAGCAAGCAATATCTTCGTCCGTCTTTCTTTAATTGCCATATAAGTAACAATGTAACAGACGAGAAAAAATAAATCAAGAGATTATTTGTCAAATATCTTTAGTTCCTTTATTCTGCTGAAATGTTTTATATTTCCTGTGAGAAACACGAGTGAATCGCTCATCGCCGTTGAAGCAATTAGTAGATCAAAATCATCAAGCCTTTGTCCTTTTTTCTCTAGACCGGCTTTAATGGTTGCATACTTTTGTATTATTTCTTCTGAAAGATTAATTATTGCTATCGACAGATTTTTAATAAAATCTAAGACTGTTTGTTTTGTCTTCTCTTTGTTTATTGACTTTTCGGCGCCATACAATAATTCGCCATAAGTAATAATACTTATACCTACTCCGTCTTTAAGAAGAGTTGGATCAAGTTTTTTTTTACCTCGAAGATGATCAATTAAAACGTCAGTATCGGCTAAATATTTCATAAAGTCAGACTTTTATTACGAAACTTTCTTTCTTTGTTAACCCTGGGAAAATCTGGCAAACTGCCAAAATAGCGGTCAAGAACCAAAGAAATTTCTTCTTTCTTCCCCTTTTTGTTCTCGTAAGGTATCATCTTTACTAAAGTTTTACCAAAACGCTCTACGACAGCAATTTTTTTTTCATAATAAATCATGTTCAGAATCTCGGCTGTTTTTCTTTTCAAGTCTGTAGCGGAAATATAAGTAGTGTTCATATTTTAGCTATTATAGTTAAAATAGTTAAAACTGTCAAGGGGCAAATTTGTCTAAATTTGTCTGGATCCCCTTCTTCAAGGGGATGACGACTAAAAGCGGACATTTCCAATATTGGTTTGGGCTTTCTTCTTCTTCTTCTTCTTCTTCTTCTTCTGCATTTACACTTGACAATAATATATCTAAACCTCTATATTTAACAATATAATGAAAAAAAATTTATACCGCTCAATTCTTTTTTTGTTGGTTTTTTTCCAGGCCACCGCAATATACCTTAGTATAATTCCTGAATTCACCTCTAAACTTGATACGGCTGGTTTTACTAATGCATCAGATACTCTAAGTAACGGCAGACTATCATATCGAGCTGGAGTTACAACTGGAGCGGCAAGCTCATCGCTTGTCACAATCGACGGATCTGGAAACGCAGATAATGACACTAATCATTTATTTCCCAACGATGTTGTTTGTTATTCAGGTTCTCTATTGGATGGATGCCACAATAATACAACTTATACGGTAGCTAATATTATTAATACTACCAACTTTAATTTTACCCCTTCTCTTGATGCTGTAGCTTTAAGTGCTAATGATTATGTTATTGCTTCTCAATCCGCCACCCATACAATCGCTTTTACTTTGGCAAGTGAAGTTCCAACCGCTGGTGATATATACATCACAATCCCCGCTCTTGATACGACTGGAAAAACAAACGATTATTTTCCAGATACAAATGCTAGTATTGCAACAAACGGCTTTGATCTTGGGGGAGTTGGAACTGGTGATATCTCAGTAGCGTCAAGTGGCTGTGATAATAACTGGACAGTCGCATCGGTCACAGCCGGTACGGCGTCAGCTGATCATTTGATACGAATTGATAGATCAACTAATTCTTGCGCAGCTGGATCAATAATTACAGTCACGGTTGGAGACGCCAGTAATAAACTGATAAACCCCGCTCCAATTTCCTCCGGTCACACTCAAGGGGCCGCCGATGTATATACTTTAAATGTTAAAACCAGAGACGGATCGGACAATACTCTTGATCAAAGTAATATTAAAGTGGCTGTAATTGAGGGAGTTTTGGTTTCGGCAACCGTTGAGGAAACTTTATCAGTGACAATCGCAGCTGTAAGTACTAGTACCTCTGCTTGCGGTACAACAACCGATGTAACAACAACGGCTACCTCAGTCCCTTGGGGTACAATTTCAAGTTTTGGCGCTTTCAAAGAAGCGGCTCAGACGGTGACGGTTTCGACAAATGCCGATGCCGGATATGTGGTTAAAGCCGAAGAAAATGATCAGATGGGAAAAGATGGGATTGCCTGTACCGGCGCCACAGCCGGTGAATCGGTTAACTGTATTCAGGATACCCTTTGCGGTGCTGTTTCCTGCAGTGAAACTGCCGGGTATTATTGGACTAGTACGGCAAAGTATGGAATGGGCTTTTCCTTAGCCAATGTTTCCGGTACGGATGCCTCTTTCTTGTATGATTCTACCTCAGAACCTTGTACTACAACCGGTGGCGGAACATCGACAAACTTTTGCGCCCGTCAATTTGCCGACCAAGAAGCACCAGAGACCAAGCAAACCATTATGTCCAATGCCGCGCCTGTTGCTTCGTCCCAAGTTTATCTTTGCTATCGCTTAAATGTTTCTACAACTCAACCAGCAGGATACTATTTTAATAAAGTTCAATTAACAGCAACCGCCACTTTTTAAGTGGAATAATCAAATAAACAAATGACAAATAAACAAATAAATTTCAAAATTAAAAATTTAAAATTAAAAATATTTTTTGTATTATTTCTTTATTTCTTTATTTCTTTATTTCTTTATTCAGGTAATGTCAGTGCTCAGGCCTCCCTTCCCCTCGTCGTCATGCCGGCTAGAAATGAAATTGAAGTAGCCCCGGGTGAAAAAACGGCCGTGACAATCAGCTTTTACAATCAGTCTGATGATCCTGTTTCCGGATTTTTTAAAACCGCTGATTTCATCGTTGAAGATAATAAGGGAACCCCAAAATTTATTGAAAATGCCGAAGATGCTCCTGCTAAATACTCGGCCTCACGTTGGTTGACTCTTCCGTATGATAGAGCCACACTGCCCGCCCATGATAAAGTTATGATCCAAACCGAGATTTTGGTGCCAAGTGATGCTCTCGCTGGGGGAAGATACACGGCCGTATTTTTTCAACAAGGAAATACATTGCCCAAGCCGTTAGGGACCGAAGAGATTGGTTCAGGTACTAATCTAAGAATTGCTTCGTTAATTTATATCAAAGTAAAGGGTCCAATTACCGAAAAAGCTTTAATTTCGCAGTTTTTTGTTCCGTCTTTTTTCGAATACGGGCCAATTAAGGTGACAACTGATATACTAAATCGGGGTGATTATCATGTAACTCCTCGGGTGTCTTTGACGCTTGCTAATACGTTCGGTGGTTTGGTTGATCAAAAATTGTTTAAGACACAAAATATCTTTCCTGAAACTTCAAGGAATTATGAAACTGAGCTAGGAACTAAGTGGATGGCTGGGAGATATCGAGTTAATCTTACCGGAACCTACGGAGAGGGTGGACAAGCATTGACCGCTGTCAGTTATGTCTGGGTTTTCCCTTGGAGAGTCGCTTTAGCAATCATCTTAACCATGATTATTATGATTTTTATTGCCAACAAGCTTTACAAAAATATTGTGGTTAAAGAAACCACTCTTGAAGAGGAACTGAAGGAAGAACATGAAGAGATTGAGAAATTGAAGCAGCAACTACGGAAACGTAATTAATCCGACCAATACTACCAATGTCACCAATCCGACCAATAAATTTATCAATAATCCAATGATTTAATTATTTTTTTTATTTGTTTATTTAATCATTCATTGGTAGTATTTGTAGTATTGGTTTATTGGTAGTATTAAACGTTGGTAGTATTCATAAATTAATGAAACATTTATTACTCACTGTTTTGCTCATTCTCATCCCCCTCCAACTTGGCTTTCTTTATTTGAAAAATCCTCTGGAATCCTCAGGCACGGTCGCTGGAATTAAAAGTCAATCAGCTGATATTATAAACTTTGCTTTCATCGGGGAACATAGATTTAGTCTTTTTGGTTATACTTCCCCATATGCTTTGGTGACTTTTGAAGGTATGGGCATCTTTGATACTACTACCGCCAATAATAAAGGTTACTTTGAATTTAACAATCGGTTCTCCCCTTTTTCAAAACGCGAAGCCTGTCTGACTGCTAAAGACCAACTTGGACGACTAAGTGCGCCAGCGTGTCTTCCGCCTTTCCCTGTCAACTATAATGTCAGTATTGGCCCGGTCATCATGCCTCCGACTGTTTCGCTGGACAAAAAAGATTATTTTATGGGTGATCAAGTAATGTTGAGTGGTCAGGCTGTCCCGAATACTGAGGTTAAACTTTCGGTATTTGGAGATCAACAAGGTCCGTCCTTATTAAGGACGGACATTATCGTAAAATCCGTCGAGGCCTTCACTTTTCCAGAACTTACAGCCAAAAGCGACGATAAAGGCAACTTTTCCGTCAACCTCCCCTCATCTACTCCAAATAAGTTCCGCCTATTTGGTCAAACAGATTTTAAAAAATCAATTTCCGCTAACAGCGTTAAATTGAGCCTCGACATCTTACCCGTTTGGATGATCGTCGTTAAATTTTTTCTGTTTCTCTTTTCTTTAATAAGACCGAGGCTGTTGGAGATAATCATAATTTTAGAAATACTCTATATCCTTCACGTTCTAAGAGGTCATTTCCAAGGGAGAGCTATTGTCTTATATCAAAGTCAACTGCCAGCGATTGAGGAAAACCACCTACCAGCAATTGAGGAAGATCATCCAATATCAATTTAATTGACCTAATTAACCTAATTTCTAATTGATCTAATCAAGTCCTAATTCCCAAACTTCAATTGGAAATTGTTCATTGGTTATTTTTTAGGTCAATTAGAATAATTAGAAATTAGAAATTTAGTTAAATACCAGATGTGCCTTGCTTTTTAGGGCTTTATCATCCACCTTTATCTCTAAAAAGTATTCACCGGCCTTTGAAGACGATATATCAAAGTAAGCCTTCCCATAATTGTCAGTCAGACCCTGGATCGCTTCGATATTTAGTGAAGGGTTGGTTCCGATAAATATTTTTTTGCCCAAAACCCCCAAACCTTGATTATTCAAAATGAAAACTGTTAAACGAACTTTTTCTTGTCCATTAGCTCTAGCCTGCGATGGAGTACTGAAGATATAAGAGTTGTCAATTGAAAAACTAGCCTGACTAATATCGGCGCGACTGCTAAAAAATTTAACCTCATAAAGCCCAAAAACGCCAATAAAACCAATGATAACTAGAAGAAAAATGATGGTAAAAAAAATTGATTTATTCATGTGATTTAATCTTATACCAGTTTAAAATATATGTCAACCATGGGTTAATAAAACTATAGGTAGGGTTTTTAAAATCATCTTGACACTAGATATAGAAAATGGGCGGTAAAATAAGCCAGATTAGAAGAATTTGAAATTGGCAATTGAAGATAGAGATTGATAAATAGATACAAAAATATTAAAGGTTAAAGGTTAAATAAATCTTAAATCTTAAATTTTAAACCTTAAATAAATATTCAACAGTGAATTATTAAACGTTTTTTGTTTAATCGTTTAAACTTTAACAGTTTTTTTAACATTTAATATTTAAAAATTAAACCTGTCTATTTACCAAAAAAAAATATTAACTCCTAATCTTACGTCAAGATTATCTTAAATTATTATAAGTCTAATGATGTCTACTGATATACTAACGTTCTTAAATATTTTATGCGGTTATTCTATTAAATTCGTTTAAATGTAAGGGCGAGGTGTAACTCGCCCCTATAAAATCGTTGCTCCTACTACATCATAATATATACAAAATACCCTTGACAAGCCACTTATGATTACTCTATGATGAAAATGTATGGCGAAAACGTATAATCTTTATAATCTGGAAGCCCCATTCAAAGAATACCTCGATGCGGGAAACCAAAAAGCCATTTCAATCAAAAATTACCTGTCAGACGTTCGTCATTTCTTCGGCTGGTTGATCCTATACTTCAAGTCCTACAAGATACAGATAGAATCCGAAGCTACAATTACACAGTTTATTACCGGAAAAGTTATCTCCGAATATCGATCGTATTTGTCTGAAAATAATGTTCCCCATAAGACGATCAATCGACGTCTTTCAACTATCCGAAAATTCTGCTCGTTCTGTATTTCCCAAGGCTGGATGAAGGAGAACCCGGCAAAACAAATTGCTAACATTTCAATAAAGACTGTCTTTGATCAAAGACAGTCTTTAATCAAGGCTTCTGAAAGCCCTAAAATAGTATCAAGTATTAAGTATAAAGTATTAAGCATTATTAAAAAATTGTTTAATCGTTCGAATTCCTATCCCCTACCCCCTACCAACTACCCACTACAACCTAATAATTTTGGTCTTCAACAATACATTGCCTTCCTCATCATCCTCATCTTCGTCTCCGTCATGGGCGCTGGTGTCTATAACCAATTTTTCGTTAAAAATCGCCAATCTTTTGCCTATCCGACGACTCTGACAAAGGCCGGTCGGATTCTTTCTTTCCAAGGACGACTGACCGATACTTTAAGTAATCCAATTACAACCGCAACCAATGTTCAATTTCAACTTTATAGCGTTTCGTCAGGTGGTGTCGCGTTATATGATACTGGCGCCTGTTCAGTGACTCCTGATCAAGATGGAATTTTTAATTCTTTAATTGGTTCAAGTTGTGGAACTGAGATTACTTCTTCAGTTTTTTCAGAAAACACCAATGTATACCTTGGTGTCACGGTCGGAGCCGACGCCGA
>Ga0210057_1003204_pt1 | contig 22688 bp, 22 predicted proteins | sample CryGeyCG2114_010_2_FD_183968 | JGI IMG/M metagenome (GOLD analysis project Ga0210057, IMG submission 183968) | Groundwater microbial communities from aquifer - Crystal Geyser CG10_big_fil_rev_8/21/14_0.10 (SPAdes) (version 2) | ecosystem: Environmental > Aquatic > Deep subsurface > Groundwater ...
CGCGCGTCATAGCCGATATCGAGCGAACCGGATTCAGCTATGTGCTAGATCACTCGAACAGTTTTTTTGCGAATAATTTTACGGGGTCGATTGTGCGCAAAGTCCGGCGACTCTCGCGCGCGTACGAAGATTTCTCGGACGTAGTGCAGTGGGATTTTATGGCGCTCTTCACTATCATTGTGGGATCGCTCGCCGTACTGTGGTTCCGGAGCCGGCTCATTGTGTTGGTAACGCTCACCTGGATCGTCGTTTTTACGATTGTCAACTATTTCGTGGCGCGCTGGCGGCTCAAATATGATGAAAAGAGGGCTGAGAACGATTCAAAAGTAACCGCTGTCCTCGCGGATGCCATCACCAACACGCAGAACGTGCGACTGTTCACCAACAAACGGTATGAAGAAAAGCTGTTCCACAATATCACTGAACAGCATCGAAAGATAACAACTCTCTCGTGGAATATCGCCGAGATCAACGACGGCGTGCAATGGGGACTTATGATCCTGATCGAGTTTGCGGTCATGGCCATTGCCGTCAGACTTTGGTCACAGGGACATTTGACCATTGGTGATTTCGCGCTTCTGCAGGGATACCTGACCGGCCTGTTTGTGCACATCCACCGCCTCGGGCGCATTATCCGAAGAACGTACGAGGCATTCGCTGACGCGAAGGAGATGGTTGAAATATTGGAAACGCCGCACGAGGTCACGAACGTCAAAAACGCGAAAGAACTGGAGGTATTGAGCGGAAGCATCGAATTTAAACAGGTGAACTTCAGCTATCGAACAGGACGACATGTGTTCAAAGCGTTTGACCTGTCCATTAGACCAAAAGAAAAGGTCGCGCTAGTAGGACCATCCGGAAGCGGCAAAACGACCATTGTCCAGCTTCTGCTGCGCCAGTTCAATATACAACGCGGTATGATCATGATTGATGGACAAAACATCGCGCACGCCACACTGGAAAGTCTGCGATCAAAGATCGCGCTCGTGCCGCAGGATCCGGTTCTCTTTCACCGCTCGCTCATGGAGAATATTCGCTACGGCCGGCTTGATGCCACTGACGAAGAAGTCATAGAAGCCGCACGCAAGGCGCACTGCGATATGTTCATCGAGAAACTTCCGGAAACGTATGACACGTTCGTCGGAGAACGAGGCATCAAACTGTCAGGAGGTGAGCGCCAGCGCATTGCCATCGCCCGCGCCATACTCAAGAACGCACCCATCCTCATTCTGGACGAAGCGACCTCCAGCCTTGATTCAGAATCCGAGGCGTTGATTCAGGACGCGCTTTACAAGCTCATGCGCGACAAAACAGCCCTCGCCATCGCGCATCGACTCTCGACCATCCTCACCATGGATAGGATCATTGTGATGGATAAGGGCGAGGTCATTGAAACCGGCACCCACAAGCAGCTTGCCCGAAAAAAAGGACTGTACCAGCGACTTTGGAAGATCCAGAGTGAAGGGTTCATGCCCTAGCGGAACTATGATGTTTTTGCCTGTTCCCTGCCCTGTCGAAGCGTTGCGGCAAGCCATACAAGTCGTTCAGTGAATGGCACAAGGCGCTTATCAAGCGCCTTTGTGTCCTTTGGCATACCATCATCGCCGAATATATCCTCAACGTTTGGGACGCGCATATCCTCATCCGAGACAACAAGCCCAAGCTCTCGCAAAACCGGCAGAAGCGCCTCGATCATGCGCGCGCCGCCTGCTTGGCCCGCAGACACGCCAATGATGCCAACGGCCTTGTTCTGGTATTCATCATATAGGATATCAAGCGCGCGCTTCAGACTCCCCGGATATCCGTGGTTGTATTCCGGCGCAACAATAACAATCGCGTCCGCTCGAATGATATCATCACGATAACCAGTATTCCGTTCCTTGAGCGGTTCACCTTCATCGTCCATGGGGAGATCAAGCTCGCGGATATCAATAAGCTTTGTTTCGACCTCAGGACGCCTGGTCATCTTTTCGCTCACATAGCGCGCGACGTGCTCGCTCCTGCGCCCTGCGCGCACTGTGCCGAGAATAATGGGAATAAAATATTTCATAGCAGCCATAGTATACCAAACGATTGTTTATTAATTAAAAAGCAGATTTATGATCTCCGATACACATACACTTTGTCCTCTTGTTCTTCCGCCGGCCAATTCGGAAATCGAAACGCGTGGGATATGACGCGCCCACCTTCCGGCAGCTCGCGTCTGAGTTTTTCTTCAAGGCGTTTCATAATCCCCGGAAGCCCATAGATGGTCACCACATCAAACCCAGAACAATCCAGCTTTAAAAAACTCTTCCAGTGGATATGCGCGCGACCCGAGAGCCCATGCCGCCGGATCAAAAGCCGAGAATGCAGAACAAGCATGGGATTGATCTCGTACCCGTGCGCCTCAGCGCCGGCCTGCGCCAATGCTATGACGATCCTGCCGTCGCCGCTCCCGAGATCACATGCCCGCTCCCCTGCGCGGATCTTGGCAAGCGCGATCATGGTGCTGACGCGCGAGCGCTTCGTGGGAACGAACGGCGCGCCAATAAGCGGCGGCAGGAGGTATGCGTATATGACAAATATGATCGCCAGTACGAGAACGGCATTGATGAGTATTGATATGGTTTCAAGCATGTCTCCACTATATCACAAGAACAGCGGAACGGATATAAAAAAAGCAGACGCAATTGATGCGCCTGCATATAAGGCGGATAGGCAAAAAAACTCCTATATGCGCCTAACGAAATCACCAACACGGATAGTGCCCGTGTTCAGGTGGCTCAAATTTTTACCGAACTCAGGCGAGCCATTCCGCGTGTGCCGATAGTTGCGTAGGGTTGTCATCGGCTCCTTGCTGCGTTTTCCGGTGTGTTGGTTTGTCTGGATCGTGGCACAGCGCGTACAGTTGCTCTCGCCCATAAACGTGACATCGCCTACTTGTACGCCAGTAATGCTGTCTTCTGCATATGCCCCGCACTTACCAAGGATTATGTTTGGCCTAAACTGGTCCATCTCCGATGCGGGCTCGCCGGGGGGTAGCCGACTGTTCAGGTCGTGGAGCGATGCGGTGCTGAGCGCCATAAACGGATACCCGTCCTGTAGGCGCACGGCTATTCCCGGAGCGCGTGCCTCAGGTTTGACATAACGCTCATCCTCTTCGGTCTGAAAAACCGCGAGCGGCTCAAAATCGATCTTCACGCCGCGGTCTGTGAGAAAATCACCGAGCCATTTCCCTGCCATGCTCAACGAAATCGTGACCTGAAACTTCTTCTTATGCATGGTCACAATCGTCTTTTTACTCCCCTCTCCTAAAAGGGGCAGCTCAAGGTCAGTCGTATTCGGCGCTGACAGCACGATGGTACCGCCGTTAAGCCGCGCCTGACACAGGCACAGCAGGGGAAAATCCCGCTGGGACATGAACTTGCGTTTGCCTTCAGGACGAGCGAACATGTACCGCCGGTCATGCGCCGGCCCCCGTGGTCCCACCGGCAGCATGATAACTGATTCACCGCCAAACGACTTGACCGCAAACCGGTTCAGACCAACCACTTCAGCGATAATATCGGACACAGCATACCTCCTTGGTGAACGGTGATGATTCGTATGAATCACTGCGTTATCAAATGAATAAAAGAACAGCAATGTAGACTATCAAAAAAAAGCAGGCATGGCAACCCGACACAAGGGCCTGACGGTCCTATTATTTTTGCTTTGCTTTACGCTTCGCTTCGTTCTCGTCCAGAATGATCTTTCTGATACGGATATTCTGAGGAGTGACCTCAACGAGCTCATCGTCGCCGATGTACTGCAACGCGGCCTCCAGATCCATAATCTGCGGCACCGCAAAGTGCTCGGTAACGCCCTCGCCCTTGGAACGCATGTTCGAAAGTTCCTTTGCTTTGGTCGGATTCACATGCAGATCGCCGCCCCTGGAATGCTGGCCGATCACCTGCCCTTTATATATCTGAATTTGCGGCCCTAAAAAGAGAGTGCCGCGCTTTTGAATATTGGTCAGTCCATAGAGATTGGTTGAGCCCGATTCCATGGAAACGAGCGAACCTTGCTCGCGTTCGCGCCAACGCGCCGCGTCTGTGTCATATTCATAAAAAATGCTATGCATGATCCCTAACCCCTTGGTGTCTGTCAGAAACTCGCTGCGGTAGCCGAACAGCCCCCGTGTGGGGATCAAAAACTCCATGAATGCGACGCCGTTCTCGGTGCGCGTCTCCTGCATGATGCCGTTCCTGCGGCCCAATTTCTCAATGACCGCGCCCGCATACTCTTCGGGCACCTCAATGGTCGCCCACTCATATGGGACCAATGTCTTTCCGTTCTCCTCATGCGTGATAACCTGCGGCCGCCCCACCTGCAATTCATATCCCTCGCGGCGCAGACGTTCGATCAAAATAGCAAGGTGCAGCTCACCGCGTCCGGATACAACCCATGTCCCATCATCCGCATCATCAACACGGAGCGCCATGTCTGTCTGCAGTTCCTTGTGCAAGCGCTCGCGTACCTGGTGCGACGTGCTGTATTCCCCCTCTTTGCCGGAGAACGGAGAATTGTTGACCATGAACTGCATTTTTACGGTCGGCTGATCAACGCTCAAGAGCGGCAGCGCAATCGGGTTTTCCTTATCCGCAATGGTCTCGCCGATGGTAATGTCCTCTATGCCCGCGATCGCGACAATATCCCCCGCCGCGGCGCTTTCTGTTTCCATTTTGTCCAATCCCGTGAATGTCATAAGCGAAGTAAGGCGCGCTTTTGCTTGCTCGCCCGCGCGGTTGATGTGCACGATTTCTCCTCCAGCATTCAAAACGCCGTTGTAGATCCTGCCGATCCCGATCTTGCCTTTGAAGCTGTCCTGCGCGAGCGAGGTGACGAGCATCTGCAATGGCTTATCAACTGAACCGGACGGCGCCGGGATATGTTTCAAAATAGTTTCAAAAATAGGAACAATGTCCGTCATCTTCGAGAGGTCGGCCTCCATGCCTGCTTTGCCCTGTTTTGCGGAAGCAAACACAATCGGAAAATCCAACAGCTTGTCGTTCGCGCCAAGCTCAACGAACAGATCAAAAGTTTTGTTCACTGCTTGATCCGGATCAGCCGCGGGCTTATCAATTTTGTTGATGACAACAATGATGCGCAGCCCTAAGGTCAGCGCCTTCTTCAGAACAAACCGCGTCTGCGGCATAGGCCCTTCTTTTGCATCCACCAAAAGCAAGCACCCGTCCGCCATAGACAAAACGCGCTCCACCTCCCCGCCGAAATCCGCATGGCCCGGCGTGTCTATGATGTTGATCTTCGTGTCTTTATATACGACTGACGCGTTCTTTGAAAAAATAGTGATCCCCCGCTCTCGCTCCAGATCGTTCGAATCCATGATCAATTCAGCCCCCGCGTTTTCCTTTGAAAGCTTCGTATGCGCCTGCCGCAGCAAAGCATCCACCAAAGTGGTCTTTCCATGATCGACATGAGCTATGATGGCAATGTTACGAAGATTCATAGATATATGCATGCCCTCTCCCTTGGGAGAAGTGCGGAGTGAGCGGTGCGCACAACGCTGTTCGCTAGCCTCTCACCCTTTTTATTAATCGAGAGCTAACTTACACCTTATGTCTTTCTATTAAAAATACCGCACTTTGCGGCATTGAATATGCTGATGTTCATTTCAATGACTAAATGATGATAGTACAAAATTGATAAAAAGTCAAGCCGACGTTCTCTGTCATGTCAAATGCGACATAGCGAATTCCCTAGGTATTTTCATGCCGAGCGATAGATGGGGTCGTTCGGTATGGTAATAATGAAGATAACGATTAACTTCTTCTTGTAGCTGAGGCAGGTCTTTATGGCCGAGTTCACACGAGGATTTTTGCAGAAGGAAGTTATTTTGTTTTGCATAGATATGGTCATTAATTACGTATAAGTATATGCTTTCAGGCTGCCAGTGTCTATCTTCCTCCGCAACACAAACACATCCCGGTCAAAGTTCAAGCGGGTGTCTTGTGTATGGATCTATTTCACCGAACACTGCCGATGCCGCAACAGGACAACGAACAACAACACCGGTCCGCCAAATACAAACGGTCCACTCGCGTGGACCGTTAAAGGTTACAGCAATTCCTCAATCAGTTTAGCCAGCCGCAAAAAAGGAGTGGCCGTGTCATTGTCAGCATACTTGTCCCGGATCTGCATGCAGAATTCCCCCACTTCACGCTTGTTATCCCGAAGAAACGAAATAGCAGCCTCAGAATCATCGTCCTGAAAACGCGTCACCGCCTCTTCAACTGTCTCGGGCATCTCACCCGCTTGGGATTGTTCTGGGGACAATTCCGCAGAAGGATCCATCGATTGTTCTGTATCTCCCATATGTATATATTAGTTGATAACATGAATTAATGCTTCAGGCGGTACACCACATCCGAAACAGACATCTCGTACCATGTCCGCTCCATAGATCGGTCGCGCCTATTCTTAAGCCACCGCCCCCAGCCCTCAAACCGCGGATCATCCTTGCGGTCCTCAACATAGCCCAACACATCAGAAGAAAGCATCGTCATTTCAAACAGCGCAATGCGGGAACCGCTCTTTTCCGCAAGTTTAAGATTCGTACGCATAATAAACTGGTCAATCGGGAAAATCGCCAAAACCGCGTACATCCATAAAAACAGAAATACCCCGAACTTCACCAGATCGCGGCGCTTTTTGGAAGCAAACTGCGCCACCAGCCAAGTGAAAAGAATGATGCTGAAGATCACGGTGTAACTCGCAAAGAACTTTTCGTAACTGAAGCCGTAGAATACGACATATAAAACCATGCGCCACGCCGCAGAAAATATCAAAAGCAAAGAAGCGATCGTGAATCCGGTCAAGAGGCGCTGTGCCCATTGGTTCGTTTTCGTGTAGGTCGCCAGAAAAATGAATCCGTTGATGATCGACAGAAAAAACAATTGCCAAAACCCGCTCTTCACCAAAGCCTCGGTCTCAGAAAAATCGATCGGCAGCTCCGAGACCCAGAGCCTTTTGATCTGAACCGCGAGAAACAAAACATACACCAGAAAGATACCGCCGACAACAATACCGGCAACAATCGAATCAGTGGCGCGCGGCGCATCATCACCCGAAACCGCCGGCCGTTTTCGCCATGCAAGGCCGACCGCAAGAATGCCAATCGCCAGGACTATGCCAACAATGATACGCACAAGTGTTTCAGTAGCGATCAGGCGGCTCAAGAAATCAACGAACGGTCGTACAAAAGCGCCAAACAACGGATCTGCGGCGGAAAGTAGAGGAACGACCGCGCCGGACACCACCACGACGAGCAGAATAACGCCCAGAACAACCCTTCGCGCGGTGCTTGAACCGTGCGCACCCGAGATCAATCTGACGTACAGAGCGAACGAGAACCCCAGTTCAACGATCCACGCGAACGCGCGCACAATGACTGTTCTCACAAACGAGCTTCCCCACCGCACCCGCGGATCACCGAACAGCGCATACGTGACAAATGTCACGAGCAGTACCGCCGTCACCGGAATGCTTATCGCTTTCACCTCCGGATTCGCGTACACGGCATAACTTACAGCGATCAAGAGGAATGGTACGAGCCATGCGTAATTCTTCTTGCGCCATAGCGGAAACTCACTGGGAAACAAAAAACCAAAGAATCCAAGCGCCAAAAAGAGAAACACTGCCGCATTGACGCCCAAAGTGTACGGACCGTCGTCAAAAAAGCCCCACAAAAAAATCACCCAGAACGCAGCGAGCCCGATGCTCCAGAACATGAGAGACTTTGATTGATCAGAAGTTGCATGGTTCATATGGTTGAATATTACTCATCTTGTGAACCAGTATACAACAGAACAGCTAAAAATGACAAAACCCGCTCCCCGCTTTTTTGAAGCGAGCAACGAGAAGTTACTCCATCTCTCGCATCACTTTGCTGCCGCCAGAAACGCTGCGCTCAAAAAGGACTGCATCGCCTTTGTAATACACTTTGCTCGCGCCCGAGAGAGAGGTGGTTATGGCGGATGACGCCGCGATCTCCGCGCGGGAAGCGCCGGAGGCGCCAACAGAAGCGGTCGCAACCGGCATGCCAAAGGCGTATATATAAGAAGCACCGGAGAGCTTTGCAAAAAGCGCGGACGAGAAGCCGGAGAGATAGGCACGGGAAGCGCCGGACATACTGAGCGTAGTAGAGGCGAATTCGCCGGAAAGCTCAAGCCGTGAGGCGCCTGAGAGAGTGGCCTTGAACGATTCCCCGCTAAAGCCGGAAATAGCGGCGCGGGAAGCGCCAGAAAGGTTAATACTCTGCATTGTCGGCGCAACCACATTCAACGAAGCCGGCTTTTGGATGCAAAAAAGACAAATACGGAAATCATTATCCTGATCGACTGAAAGCACCCCGTCGCGCACGCTCGCACGGCTGCGATCCAGATCGCGCTCCGTGCCGGAGATAGAAACAGAATATACATCACCCTGTGTTGCGACAACAGTTGTAGCTCCGCCGACGCGGATATCATTAAAGTCGACAAGGTCCGTGACGTCGCGTGATATAATGCTTTGTCCTGAGCTGATCTCGTCATACCGCGCGCGAATCTCCGGCGCTTTGTTCAGCGCGACAGTGCCGGCAGCCACAAGCCCGATGACCCACACCGAAAGAAGAATAACCACGGACGGGACACGGATCACGCGTTTTGCCGAGAGCAGACTTGCGCCGATCAACAGAATGAGTTTTAGAGGGACCGCGATGATGATAAACAAGGAAGCGAACGCAATATAGCGCATGGCGCCGGTGAACAGATCATTGTACGGAAAATCAACATAAGGGGAACCGCCGTTGACGATCGCAGTGACGACAGCAAACGCCGCCGCCGCGATGCCAATAGCGCCGGCCATGATGAGGCTGAAGCCGATGATACCAAATATGATCCGAAACAGCACACGGATCAAGGGAATGAACTTGTTTACGAGTTCACGCAAAAAATCCACTAGCTTATTCGCCGCTTGAGCCGGTTTTTTCAACGCAGTCTGAGCTGCGGCATTGATCTTGGCAGTATCAATATGTGAAAGCCGATCGCGCACATCCTGCTCAATATGCTTTAGGGTGACATTGGTTCCGCGCATTTCGCTTTTCTGAGCCTCGGTCTTTGCCTCCGGGATAATGATCCATAGAATAAGATATATCACAACGCCCGCGCCGCCCGCGAACAGAGAGAGTATAACTAACAGCCTGATGAAGAGCGGGTCAATGCCGAAGTACGCGGCAATACCGGAGCACACACCCCCAAGCATGGCATTATCCATATCGCGGTACAATTTTTTGCGCCCTTCAGAGGGGAGCGCGTCATATGCGGGTGTGTCCGTGTAATCGGGCGCGTCAGCATATTCGGCAAAGTCAGCGACCGTTCCCATGCTTGTTATGACAGCCGTGACATCAGAAGCGACTATAGCCTGCTTCTTTGAAGAGATCTGCGCGGAAAGTTTCTCCGCAATGCGCCCCTCAATGTCTGAGATAATCTCTTCTTGATCCTTGTACGAGCCAAAGTGGCGCTTAATGGAATCAAGATACTCGGATAGTTTTTGGTAGGCGTCCTCTTCTATGTAGAAGATCTGCCCGCCGATAGTTACACTGATTGCTTTATGCATATAATTACGCAAGGGAGTCAATGGATTGAGCAAGCTGTTTCCATGCCTCTTTTAATTTTAAGATCATGCCCTCCCCTTTTTTAGTGAGGTTATAATATTTACGCGGCGGTCCTGATTTTGATTCCTTCCATGTGTATTCCAGAAGTTCAGCGCGCTTCAGGCGATTAAGGATCGGATACAACGTACCCTCAACTACAATAAGCTTTGCCTGAGTAAGCTTTTTCAAAATATCAGAGGCATAGATCTCTCCCTTTGATATGACGAGGAGGATGGAAAACTCCAGCGCGCCCTTGCGCAACTGTGCCTTGGTATTCTCCAGTTCATTGTTTATATCTGATGTCATGGTTATATGTTAGCACAAGGTACTATGCATTGCAAGGTACTGGTGTGGATAAACACGCTCTATTAAAAAACGCCGTGCCTGAAAGCACGGCGTTTTTCTTGATATGCAAGGTATTATCGGCCGCGTCGATGATAGCCTTGCGCCGGACGAGAACCTGAAGATTGAGAGACGCGTCTGCGCCCACCTCTTGCGGGACCCGAAAATCCGCCGCCGGGACGTCCCCTGCCCCCGCCGAATCGGCTTCGGCCGCGCCCTCCGCTCTCGCGATCTGAGTCACTTCCAAGATACACAGCGCGCATGACCGCGTCGCTTGACTGAGGTAATTTTGGCAGTGAAAGAATTGGAATGGTTTTTTTGATCAAGCGCTCAATCTGTTTGATATCTCCTCGCTGATCAGGCGTGGCGAAAGAAATAGCCTTGCCCGTGCTGCCCGCGCGTCCAGTGCGGCCGATGCGGTGAACGTAGTCCTCGGAATTCTCCGGAAGATCGTAGTTGATCACCAACGCGATATCAGTGACATCGATTCCGCGAGCCGCAATGTCGGTCGCGACCAACACGCGATACTGGCCTGATTTAAATCCGGCCATGGCGTCCTTGCGCTGAGCGAGCGAACGGTTTGAGTGCAGCTCTTCAGCGGTATGTCCCATTGCACGCACAATGCGCGCGATCTTCTTTGCGGCGTATTTAGTGCGCGAGAACACAAGCACCGTTCCTTCGTTCTCCTTTAAAATTTTTTCCAGAAGAGGCAATTTTGCCTGTTTCTCAACAATAAATACTTCCTGCTCAACGCCCTCAGCCGCAGTCCCCGCGGGAGCGACTTCAATGCGCAACGGCATTTTCATGAATTTGGAAGCGATCTGAGCAATAGCGGACGGCATGGTCGCCGAAAAAAGAAGCGTCTGCCGTTCAGTGGGAGCATGCTCCAAAATGCGCTTGATATCCGGAAGAAAGCCAATGTCAAACATGCGATCAGCTTCATCAAGTACCACTGTGTTCACGCGTGAGAGAGAATACACTTTCTGGGTCAAATGGTCGATCAATCGTCCTGGTGTGGCAATAACCACATGCGGGTTGCGCCGTAGATCTCTGATCTGCGCGTTCGCCGAAGCACCGCCGATCACGATCGCGGTCTTAAGTCCGACTGAAGAACCAATGGTTCTGAGCATCTCATCAACTTGGATGGCAAGCTCGCGGGTCGGCACCAAAATAAGCGCCTGTCCTTTGGTTTGGGCAAGGCGCTGCAATAGCGGCACGCCAAAAGCGAGCGTCTTACCGGTTCCGGTCTGCGCAATGCCGACTATATCCTTCCCTTCCAGCGCGTGCGGAATGCACTGGTGCTGAATAGGGGTTGGATTAATGAATTTCTTTGCCGTGAGAATGGCAAGTAGTTTGGGCGCAATGCCCATGGTGCTGAACGTCTGTTCAGCAGAGGTGTGTTGTGTCATATATTTAAATACGTGACCCGATGAATCTGGTGGGCCACGTTATATGACACAAAAGAGTTCGAGTCTGTTGCGGCTCTTAAATTAGGCCGCAAAGTTATTAAGTGGACATCATAGCATAAACGAATAAAAATGTCAAGCACATGTAAAGTGAATTCAAGAAATTAATGCACAAGCCGTTTGGTGGTATATATATGCAATATGAGCACAAAATACCACCGCTTGACCTTGGCCGAGCGAGAGTATAAAAACTCGCGCCACTTAAAAAGACGGGAGTTGCAAAAAAAACCTTTAAACAAAAAACTAAACTTAAATGAACTGATTATTCAACCTTGAGAATAGCCGCAGGCATTACTCCACTACACTGAAGTACGAAATTGGCATAATCCCATTTCCATTCACCATTAAAGCTATAAAGGTAACGGACGAGCCGACCATTGTTAATCCTATGGTGGTAAATCGTTCCCCAAAAATATGTGTACTGAAATTCACACCTTTTTGGAAGCAGGAACGAATTAGCTAACAGATAATCCAGCACATGTGCGGGTAAGACTCTTTGACCCATAAGATCTTTGTAAATCTGTTCAACTAAGACAGGGCCATCTTTCTGCTTTTTGGTCATGACAAAATCGATGTTATTGATGTTCCAAACCAAATGTGCAGCGGTTATGCGACTTGCAATCTGATCGCTTTCAAGAATGATCCATTCATCCGGATATGGTATAAACGCCGACGCACTACAATCAATAATGTGCCCAACCCTCCCTCCGCGATTTTCAGAATTAGACGACATATACCACTCCTTTCTGACGTCACTATTATTATATTCCGGCAGATTGCATACTTTGTCCGATGCCAGAACTGGTCTACTATTCAGCGACTGCGGTTAAAAAATTAATGAGCAATAATAGTTAGACATAATAACATTTATTTAAAAATCCACAAACTACTATTGTGTACAACTGTCAACGTACTCATTAACCTGCAACACAAGAAAAACATCCTGATATAATCAAGGCACACAATTCCAAAACTCACCTCAGCCGTAAGGTGGGTTAGAATTGAGCATCGTTCTCTTGTGACAGGGGCGGTAGGAATCGCCCCACCCTTCGCGAAGGGTGGGGTTGGAGATTAAGTTATTTGTAACCAAGCCGCTTCATCAATGCAGCGTATGCGGACCCAAATTTCTTTAAGCCGCTCTCCCTCGCTGTAGCCAAATCTTTTCTGCCATAACTCTCATAATACACCAAATCGAGCGGCCGCCTGTATTTTGTCGCTTGTACCTCTCCATTTGCATGTTGTAACAATCGCAACTGCAGGTCAGAGCTGAATCCAATATAGAAACCATTATCGTTTCTGCTCCTCAGTAGATAAACGTAATACATATTTTTTACGCCTGGCAGGGGCGGTAGGAATCGAACCTACGACATCGGTTTTGGAGACCGAAGTTATACCATTTAACTACGCCCCCATCAGCCGTAAAAAATTTACAGAAACGTTGGTCAGAATCGCCCCACCCTTCGCAAGGGGCGGGGTTAGAGACCGAAGTTATATGTACCCAGCCGCTCGTGAGCGGCTGCGGCCATTTAACTACGCCCCCATCACAAAAGCGTGATGTAGTACTGTCTTTTATTTTTTCATGAAAACCAAAAAAATTCACAGCTCTGAGATAAACACAGGCCAGAGAACACATTGAGATATCATGCGCGCAGCCTCTATTTTATCGTCGAAATGCCAAGCAATATCATGTAGATGATCCCGAACAAAGCGAACCATCCGAGCGTCGCGAGCATTAGTTTCACTGATTCCTGTTTTTTGCCGTCAAAGTACAGCATAACTGGCTTTCCAAACATGAGCAGTCCAACCACCACCACGGAGAGTATCAATAATATAAGTATCATGGCAACGCCTCGAAAATCATTGACGCGGCCGAAGATACCTTCGCCATTGAACAGGAACCAGCCGGCAAGGAACGTGTAAGCGAACACGCCGACCGCACTGACAAAACTCATAAAATGAATACGATGTTTTTTCATATGTGCATGGTTACTTTTTATTTGTGTTTTCCTTTTGCGCCGTGGCGCTGATTATATCCATAAGGCTCGGGAACTTTTCGATCAAATATTCGAACCGGTCAATAGAAATGCCTTTTGCTTCATCAAAAAGCGGCGTGCCGCCCGTGTACAATGTGTCGAGCGGATCACCATAATCATTCAGTTTATTTGTCTGAAGCCATTCGCTAATCTTCTGCTTCTGTTCACTCGTAAGCCCTTTGCTAAAATTCTTCCCGGTTGTTCCCAATACATTGATGGCGTTATCCTGCTGCTTGCTGAACCAAACTGAAATGCGCGGCTGGAGCGTGTTATTCCAAAATTCTCGAATTTTGCCGGTCGAGCCATCGGCAACAGCACTCGTGCATCCCCCGCCGAGGAGAGACATGAGAATAATGAGTGTTGCTATTTTTGTTTTTATCATAAGACCACTAATTATTTGGTCTCTTTGTGGAGCGTGTGCTTCTTGCAGAACTTGCAGTGCTTGTTGAGTTGCAACCGCTCCTGAAGAACCTTCTTGTTCTTGAATGAGCTGTGAGTCACGCGTTTGCATGAAGTACATTCAAGTTTGATGAGTCTGTCTTGTGACATACTGAAATGGTTATGAGTTAAGAGTATGGGTTAAAATTTTGCCGTCCAGCTTAGCCGAAACGTACAGCAGAGATGGCGCTGGCCTGCCGGCCGAAGCTCTGTGCTCAGAGCAAAGGCTGGAGCCACCTCGCGGACTCGAACCGCGGACCTTCACTTTACAAAAGTGTTGCTCTACCAGCTGAGCTAAGGTGGCCAACGTAGTCCGAAGCAATAAAGACACCAAACTATGGTACAAGAATATCACAAAAAAGTCAATAAAAGAGAGCGTTTAATTACAACTGTGGGGCAAGGCTAAACATCAGTCGTTTTCTCGACATCATGCCCCCCAAACTGACCACGAAGCGCGGAAAGCACCTGCCCGGTATAGCTCGGCTCCTGCTGGGAGCGTTTTCTGAACTCAAGCGACTGTTCAATGTTCGATACCTCGATGCCCATCTTTTTCGCGGTCTCAATAGTCCACTCCCCTTCTCCGCTGTGATTCACTGTTCCTGAGATGTCTTGCAAATCAACACCATGCTCTTTATAGGCATCAGCAAGCCAACCAACAAGCCGTGATGCCACAACGCTCTGGTGGCTGTAGATGTGGGAGACCTGAAGCAGGTCAAGATTAAAATCAGACCGCTTCAGCACGGTGAACCCCTCGGCTATGGCCTGCATCATGCCATACTCTATCCCGTTGTGAACCATCTTAACAAAATGACCGGCGCCGGAAGGGCCCATATATCCATACGCGTCCGGAGCGGCCGCATCCCTGAAGAGCGGCTCATACTGGTCATACAACTCTTTTGACCCGCCGACCATCAGGCAGGCGCCGTCTCTAGCGCCGCCCGGTCCGCCCGAAACACCCACATCAACAAACCCGATTCCTCGTCCGGTGATCTCTTTGGCACGGCGCACCGTATCTTCAAAAAATGTATTGCCACCATCAATAATGACATCACCTTTCTGAAGCAACGGCAGAAGCTGATCAACAACCTCTTGTACGGCTGCGGACGGAACCATGACCCAAACCGTGCGCGGCGCCTTCAATGTTAGAACCATCTCGGAAAGTGAATATGCTGTAGCGGCGCCGGAGCCGGCAATGGCGTTTATCGGCTCTTTGCTCCTGTTTGATGCAACAATGTCATTACCCTTTTCAACAAGACGCCAAACCATATTGGCGCCCATTTTACCCAATCCGTAGTACCCTAATTGCATATGTTATTCCTTTGTGGTTAATATGGCCCGCGCTGGCGACCCGTCACCGCCTCTAATGCGCAACGGCAACGCATGCAGATGGTACGCTCCTGGAGTAATGTCTTTCAAGTAGCACCCCTCTAAAATGACAATGTCTTCTTTCAGTAACAGACGATGCACCGGATGGCCGGGCGTGCCTGGCGGTTCAACAGACAGATAGTCAACTCCCACGAACACAATGCCACGTTCAATCATCGCTTGTGCCGATTCCGGGGTTAGTGTCACGAATTCCATGTGAAAATTCGGATCATCAAGCAAATTGCTTTTCGTATTCGCTGTTTTAAAAATCACCCGTAGCACCCCTTCTGGCAGACTATTGATGTCATCTTCGGTGATGTGTCCCGTATGCGCGATCTCGTGCACTATACATGGACCGAGAAGTTTTTTCGGATCGATCTCGTCAACGCTACCACCATCGGAAACGAAATGTTTGGGCGCATCTATATGCGTGCCCGTATGCGTGGTCAGCTTCAGACCTGAGACGATCGCGTTATCACTATCCGGCGGCCGTTCGGTAACCTGAATACACGCACAATCTCTCCAGCAAACAGTCTTATTGTGCAACGGAACACTGATATCATAGTATATTGGCATATATAGCAGTATAGCAGGCAACGCCCGCAGTATCAAAACCCCCCCTGTACAACTGCTGTACAGGGGGGGGGTAGCATATTTCTATTCTTTAATTTCGGGCAGAACCATCAAGCCGCTTCTGACAGCATCAATGATATTGTGTGATGCTGCAATGAGCGATTCAAGCTTGTCAATCTTTGACGAATCGCCGTTGACGTGAATCGTCATAGTCTTGTCGTCCATATGAACGACCTGCGCGCGAAACGTGTCAAACACTAAACACAGATCATTCCTGTTCGTGGCATCGGCACAGAGCCTAATGAGCGCAGATTCGCGGATGACTCTGCCCGCTTCTCTGCATTCTTGGCTGTTGCTGTAGTCCTTCACCCATATGACATCAACCAGTTTATCAAGCTGTTTGATGATCTGTGCAAGTCCGTCTTTGGGTCCCTTGCACGTAATGGTCATATGCGCGAATTTTGAATCAAGCGCAGTCGCGACATTGAGCGAGTCAATGTTATGGCCGCGTCGACTGAACACTCCGCCAATGCGCACGAGCACGCCGGATATGTTGGACACCCAAAGTCCTATCGTGCTTTTTTGTATATCTGACATGATCAGGTACTCCCTTGAGGTTTTTCCAATTCAGCGGTGGGCGCCTCCAGTAACATGCTGGTGAGAGGAGCGCCCGCAGGAATCATTGGAAAGACATTCTCCCGTATTTGCACTTTTACGTGCACGAGCGCCGGTCCGTCTTGATAAGACAACGCATGGGTAAGAACACTGTCAGTATCCTCATTCTGTTCCAATGTCCACGCCGCAACCCCCGCGTATGCGCGTGCTATCATGGCGAAATCAGGATTATCATCCATGATAACTCCCGAATAGCGTGCGCCATAGAACATGTCCTGCCACTGGTAGACCATGCCAAGCGCGCTGTTATCGAGCACCACTACTTTCACAGGAAGCCGAAGCCTTGCAGCGGTCGCAAGCTCGCACATAGTCATCTGAAACCCGCCATCTCCGACAATGGCGACCACGGCCTCATCAGGACATCCGAGCTGTGCGCCAATCGCGGCTGGAAACCCGAATCCCATGGTTCCGGCGCCGCCCGAAGAAAGCCATTGGCGTTCGCGGGTGGTCAAATAGTACTGCGCCGCCCACATCTGGTGCTGGCCCACGTCAGTCGCGACGATCGCCTTCCCTTCTGTCAGGTGATACAACCGTGAAATGACGTGCTGCATGTGCAACAGACCATCATCTGTCTGATAATGCAGTGGATGTTCCTTTTTCCATGCCTGAACGCGATCACACCACGGCTTGCGCCGATATTCCTTGATCAGGGGGGAGAGCGCCAGAAACGCGGCGCACGCATCAGCAAGAATGAACACATCTGGCTGGATGACCTTGCCTTCTTCACCCGCGTCAATGTCAATATGAATCTTCTTTGCGCTCGGACAGAACTCATCAAGCTTGCCCGTAATGCGGTCATCCCAGCGAGCACCCACGCAAATGATCAAATCAGAATCCACCATGGCCATATTCGCGTACGCGGTGCCGTGCATGCCAAGCATGCCGACCGACCGTTCATCAGTCTCAGGAAACGCGCCCTTGCCCAAAAGCGTATTGGTAACAACCATACCGCTCTTATTCACAAACGTTTTGATCGCATGAAACGCACCCGAGGCGACGCACCCGCCGCCCAGGTAGAGAATCGGCCGCTGCGAAGCGTTGATCAGCTCTGCCGCGGCTTTTATCAAACCTTGATCAGGTTCTTTCGGTACTTGATATCCCGGCAGATCAATCAATCCGGGAAATTCAGCAATGCACTCCGCACTGGTGATATCCTTCGGAAGGTCGATAAGTACCGGCCCGCGGCGGCCCGTCATTGCAATGTGGGCCGCTTCCAACATGATCCGCGGGATATCGTTCGCGTCTCTGACCAAATATGAATGCTTCACCACTGGCATGGACGTGCCGAATACATCAGCTTCCTGGAACGCATCCTTGCCCAGCATCCCGGTGGTGGTTTGGCCCGTCAGGACCAATACCGGAATCGAATCCATCATCGCGGTCAGAAGACCGGTGATGGTGTTAGTCGCTCCCGGCCCGCTTGTCACCAACACAGCGGCAAGTTTTCCGGTTGCGCGAGCATATCCGTCTGCGGCGTGTACCGCTCCTTGTTCATGACGAACCAGAACGCGGCAAAATCCGTTCCCTTCGACCAATGCGTCGAATATAGGAATCGCGGCGCCGCCCGGATATTCAAAAATATGCGTGATACCGGCCCGCTTCAGTCCCTCAACAACCATGCGTGCACCATTCATTGCTATTCCTTTCGTGAAAGGTTGCTCGGTGAGAAAATAGTGTTTCGAGAGATTATGCATTTTCAAAGAACTAAAAAACCCGGCAATCCCGGGGGTTTTCTGTTGATACGCATACAAAAACCTCGGGACTACCTGTCCGTAACGACAATGACGGTAAGAGCGAGATTTTGTACTTTTGTATACATATCTACAGAAAGCCTACTCTGACAATTCAAAACTGTCAACCTCAATTTTGTTGGGCTAGAATTGCCCCATAACAAAGTACCTGCCATGTGCGGCAGGTACTTTGTTATGGGCCGGGAGGGATTCGAACCCCCGAAGGCACAAGGCCAGCAGATTTACAGTCTGCCGCGTTTGACCGCTTCGCTACCGACCCGCGTCGACGCCAGAGTTAAACGTGGAGCCGTTGCGCGGACTTGAACCGCGGACCTACTCCTTACCATGGAGTTGCTCTACCAACTGAGCTACAACGGCATGTTATAAATTAACTATTGCGAATCAATCAACATCTTCTCTATTTCAATATCTAATTGTTTTCCTCCTTTTAAACTCTTCAGGTATCGTTCGTATTTTTGTGCCTCTGACTTTGTTGCAAAGCTCTTAAAACAAATCAATTCTAGTGGGCGACGATTCTTTGTGGATGGATTCAACCCATTGTTATGAAACCGTAAACGGGTTGCAATGTTACTAGTATAGCCGATATACCTTCGACCATCCTTGATTGATTTAAGAATATACGTATACAACACAAAGCCCTCCTTACCATGCCCCGCAGATGCGGGGTACCAACTGAGCTACAACGGCATATCGCGAGCACTTGAATAGAAGAGCTTCGGAGGATGCGCAGGCAATGACATACATACGCATCCTCCGAAGCTCAGGCAAAACAGAGTCACTCGCAAGAGCCCATACTACTTCAATTCCTTTATGCGCTTCTTGTATTCGTCAAGCTTGCCATTATCCGGATTAACTCGTTCGATCTTATCAAAGGCTTCCTGGGCAAGTTCTTTATTCCCCAATAGTATACTCACGTGGAGAATTCGGTCAAGTATTTTAGGGTTGTTTGGCTCTAAATTCTGGGCTTTTTGAAGGCTGGACAGAGCCTTTTCCTTATCATTAAGCCCTAAGTAGGCGTCCACAAGATGGAGATGATAATCAACCACTTCGTTGTTTATGGAAAGCGCGTGCAGATAATAATCCTTTGCCTCCTCCATGGTTCCCGATTTTTGAGCGATATCCCCAAGAGCGGCAAAAGCAACGTCGTGCTGAGGCCACTGCTTCGCGATATACTCAAACGTCTCGCGCGCCGCGTCCCACTCTTCCCGCGCAAGGTACACACGACCAAGTCCTTCATACGCATCCGCACGAGACGGATCAATCTTGAGAACGGTCAGATATGAAGCTTCGGCATCAGAAAGCTTATTCTGCGAGAACATGTCCGATGCTTTTTCAAACAGCTCATCCACTCTGGCCTCCGACTTCTTTGTGCTATCAGGAAGCGTGGTTCCCTGTAGGCGATAAGCGCGCTCAAGCTTTTTCAGGCGCTTAACGCCGCTGTCATACCACTGTCCGAAATGACGTTGCAACGGGCCGAGCGCGCGGCGAAAAAGAGAAAAGAAACTGTCAAATTTTCTCATGAGGCGCGCTTCCAGAATAGTGCTCTTCAACTGTGCCTCGCGCGCCTCAGGCAATTCCGAGGTCTCCAGAGACGCCACCTTTGGAATATGCCGAGCGGCAATTATGATGATAGCCGCGAGCGCGATAATGGCAATGACAAGTGGTGCGATGAGTAACATAGTGATTATTTTGCTGCCGCATGAATTAATGACGAAAAGACGATCGGATCAGTCGACGCGCCACCAACCAGGACGCCATCAACCGAAGGCTGTGATACTAGTGCGCGGACATTCTCGGGATTGACACTCCCGCCGTAGATGATTGCTATCTGCGTATCAACAACAGTATCCGGCAAAAGATCGTATAGCGTCTGTTTGATGACGCGATGCGTGTGCTCTATCTCATCATCGTTGATATCCTGCCCTGATCCGATCATCCAAATGGGTTCATACGCGACAATAAGTTGATTCGCTTTGGTCAGCCATGTTGCATGCATGGCGTTCATAAGCTCACGCTGCAGGATATGTTCCTTTTGATTGGTGCGGCGCTCTTCGAACGTTTCTCCGATGCAGAGTATCGGAACCATATCAGCGGCAAGCGCCGCTAACATTTTTTTGTTTACCATAGCGTCCGTCTCGTGAAGATGCTCCCGCCGTTCTGAATGTCCGATAATAATATGAGAAACGCCGTAGGAGCGCAAACCGGCTATCGAGATCTCTCCGGTGTATGGGCCATAATCCTCCCAAAAGCAATCCTGCGCACCGAGTAGAATAGCACTTTTTTCAAGCGCTGAACCCACTGCCGCGATATCAGTAAATGAAGGACATATAACCACCGACGCAGCGCCAAATTTTGAGAAAGCTTTGGAAAGTTTTTTGGCCGCAAGACTCGCATCGTTCGGCGCGAGGCTCATTTTCCAATTAGCGATAATAAGCGGTTTATTCATATCATTCTGCTGATAGCGTAATCACTGGAACTGTTCATTATGTTAAAAACAATGTGCCAACGGCGTTTATTGATCACTCCCACGCATATGTTGATTCAGCCCATACCGCGAGATCCTTTGTATCCTGCACACGATCTTCGTCGCTCTCGGCACCTAACACAATAACATAAATCTCGCGGTTATTCGAGAGGGAAACGGCGGAAGCAAGGTTATAGAGAGACTCGTCAAGATAGCCTGTTTTCCCGGCGATGATCGATATAATCGATCCTATAAGATGATTTGTGTTGTCCACGTATCGAACCGCGCCGGTTGGATAGACCACAATTGACATCCGATACGTGCCACTAATCTCGCGTATGGTCTCATTATGCGAAGCCGCGTCCAAAAAACGAACAAGATCACGAGCAGTACTCGTATTTTCGGGAGACAGCCCGGTTGGCTCGATAAACACAGTATCGCGCATCCCGAATTCGCGAGCCTTTTCGTTCATGCGCGCGACAAACTCTTCGGAAGTCAGGTCCGTCGACCTGCTCAATACCACCGTCGCATTATTCGCGCTTCCGACAAGGCTCGCACGGAGATATGACCGAAGCGTTGCCGATTCTCCGGGGCGGATGTGCTGATTGCCTCCCTCGCGCTCGTCTTCGTCTGTCATTAAAACCCTATTTGTCAGATCAGGAGCGCGCTCGAGAAAGACAAGCGCGGTCATTAGTTTTGTGATGCTTGCGATAGGCCGCCTCTCATACGACTGTTTGTCAAATAGAACCGCGCCGGAGGAAGCGTCGACAACAATAGCGCTATGAGCTGAGATCTGCGGCCCGAGAGAGAGAATGTCTGTCTTGGTCGGCGGCAGTGCATCCGCGCCGGGAAGCGCGCGCTCCGCGCGAATACCGGATGCGGAAAGATACATCGGCTCCGAAGCGATCGGCAATGACGGTATGCTCGCTCCAAACAATAACAACAATGCTGATATGAATAATCCCATGCCTACTCCCCTTCTTGCTTATCCTGCGCTACCTGCTCAAGCGTTTCATTATTTGAAAGCGTTTCGTATTCAGGGAGCTCGCTGATGGTATTGATCCCGAGAAAACGGATGAAATCATGAGTGACACTGTACTGAGGAAGCTTGATCACCGTATTCTCTTTTTTTTCTATCAAGCCGCGGATAAGCAAATTTCTCAAAATAAGGCTGCAGTTGATCCCGCGGATCTGCTCGATCTCGGGTTTTGTCATGGGGCCGCGGTACGCAATGATCGTCAATGTCTCAAGTGCGGGTTCGGTCAATTCTCCGGTTATATCAGACTGCACAAACGATGCCACAATCTCCGCGTGATCAGGATGGGTCACCAATTGATATGTATCATTCACATGCTGCATGATAACACCGTGCTTTTTTGCAACAGTATATGTTCGCCCTAGTTCATTCAGCGTTTCGGTAATCTCTTTCTTCGCCTGTCCGGTAATTTTCTGGAGTTGTGCGATAGAAAGCGGACGGGCGGACGCGAACAGAATACTCTCAAGTTGGGATTGTAATTGATCACTCATGGTGTTAATAGTGTTCAATGATAATGTCAGCGCCGTCATCCTGCATGGCAACAAGATGCCGCTGTTTAACAAGCTCCAGTAATGCCAAAAAACTGACAACAATCTCCGCTTTGTTCTTGGCAGTTTTTAAAAAATCGCTGAATCCTATCTGCTGAACTGAGGAAAGCATAGCGCGCAGATGACTAATGCGTTCGCCGATGGAGATGACTTTCTCTAATTTTTTCCTCGGCAGGCGTTCCCTGGTCGCCTCTATCTCGCGTATGACAGCGCGCATGGTACTATGAAGAACGGTAACCGAAAGGCCTTCTGGCTCCCTGAACCGCTGCTCGGTCGTTATTCGCATAGGAAGCCGCGCATACGAAAATCTGCCGTTGTCTATCA
>Ga0210057_1003207_pt1 | contig 22686 bp, 23 predicted proteins | sample CryGeyCG2114_010_2_FD_183968 | JGI IMG/M metagenome (GOLD analysis project Ga0210057, IMG submission 183968) | Groundwater microbial communities from aquifer - Crystal Geyser CG10_big_fil_rev_8/21/14_0.10 (SPAdes) (version 2) | ecosystem: Environmental > Aquatic > Deep subsurface > Groundwater ...
CTTCCTTATTCATTTATATTGAAGATAAGACCCATTTCTTTAAAAAGTCCATATTTAGATAATATTCTCCAATACAGAAATCTTTATATATGAGTAACAACTTTTGAATTACAACATAAACCTATTAGTATAGGGGGTTAAAAAATGAAAAAATCTTTATTTTTAGTATTATTGTCAATATTATTAATTGCAACTACAATATATGCAGATGCAAATTTAGATATTCAAGAAGATTCAATTTCTGTTACAGGCGGTTTATTACAAACACTACCTGAAGATTTCGTAATAAGAAACTTAGGTACTGTTGATATTACTAATATAGTCTTTACAGTTGATTCAATACTAACATCCGGATCTAACACAATACCAAGTTCAAATGTTATAATTAATTCGGGGGCAGCAACAAATTTAATTATAGCTGAATCCAAAACAATACCTTTATCAGTTTATATTCCAGAAACAACTTACTCTGGAGCTTATAGTGGAGTAATAAAAGCATCAAATGGCACATATTCAGACACAGTTTCATTATCTGTAACTGTTAATTCTGTAACTGCAATGGATGCTCAGTCAAGTGTATTGCTTTCAGGAAGAGAAGACACAACCGCTACAAAAGATTTTACAATTAAAAATACAGGAAGCAACCTAATAACAATTTCTTCAGGAAATTTTATATTTACTCAAGATGATTTTAAAGATGGTACTGATAGTATAACTTTATCATTTCCAACAATTGCAACAATTGCACCAGGAATAGCACAACCATTTTCAGCACAAGCAATAATTCCAAATAATATGGATGTAGGGATTTATAAAGGTACAGTTAATGTTAGTTCTGGAACAGCTACAGATTCTTTTAATTTAGAAGTAAGAGTTACACCAGAAATCTGTGAAGATGGTGTTGCTGGACAACTTGAAGTAGAAATAGAAGATCCTAATGACGGCGATGATTTCTATCCTGGAGATAATATGGATATAAATGTTAAAGTAGATAATAATGATAATGATGAATTAGATGTTATCACAGAAGCATTCTTATACAATATAGACGAAAATGACGAAATAGTAAGAATAGAATCTGATTCAATAGAAATAGGGGACAGCGATTCAGAAGATTTCGATCTAAAACTAGTTATTCCTTATGATGAATTAAATGAAGATGATACTTACTTTTTATATGTTAAAGCTTATGAAGATGGAAATGAAGATGATCAATGTGTAGAAGATTCAATAGAAATAAATATAGAAAGAAAAAAACACGATGTGCAAGTAAATAAAATAACATTGCCCACTATAATGTCTTGTGGGGATACAGTAACTGCAATAGTTAGTGTTAAAAATCAAGGTACAAGTGACGAAGATGATGTAAGAATATCCTTAAAACAAACCGAAATAGGGTTAAATAAAGTTTCTGATTTCTTTGATTTAGATGAATATGATGATGACGATAATGAAATGACGCAAAGATTTACATTTACAATTCCAGAAGATGCAAAAGGAGATTATGATTTTGAAACTATAGTTTATTTTGATGATGGAGATAAATCAAATAGCAAGATGATAAGATTCCATATAGAATGTGATGGAGGATCAATAACAGATATAGATAATACAACAGGGCAAACAGTAATAATACCATCAGATGGTTCGGTTATTACAACTACGCCAGTAACAGGAGCAGTAACTTATTGGCCTACATTTAGTTTATCAAAATGGATTAATGATACAAGATTGATAACAACAATGTTCTGGATAATTGGAGACATAGCATTATTCCTAATAGCTTTGTACTTCATAAAATTACTTTTTTTTAATAGAATGTACTAATTCTTTTTATTCTTTTTTATATGATGCGGTTTTTCATAGAATCTTGTAGCTTTTGCAAACTTAGGTAACCTCAATATAGGTCTTAAAAATCTTGAGAATCTTTCACTTCTTGTTATTGCCACTTCCAATTTACTTAATGCATTAACTTCTTTTGCCTCTCCAAGTATTTTACTTTCTTTTAATCCTTCTCCTAAATGTGCTACATCTTGTATGATAGGAGAACTTTCTCTAATCAATCCGGAAGATATTCCTATTTCTTCCAATATTCTAAAAATAAAATAAAAAGGAAGTATCGCTATTATTTCTATCCAATAGGTTTTTAAAAATTTCTTTACATTTCTAGTTCTATTATATTTAAAAGCCAAGTCTATTACAAATACAAAAATAATAAAGTAGTCTATGATATCAATGTAAAGAGAATATTTTTCAGCTTCTGTTTTATAAACCAATTCTAAAATGATCATAATAAGTAATAAACCTAAAAGATAAGGTATAGATTTATCTACATAATGTTCTATTTTATTGAATACACTCTTTTTTTCCATTTTAGTAAAAGGGTGCGGAGGGATTTGAACCCTCATTAATCGCTCTGCAGGTTCAACTTATCTTTTTGGGATAATCGATTGCCTAACCAGATTTGGCGACGCACCCTTACAATCTTTATTAAGAGGAAGTTTTTAAACTTTGCTTTTTAATATTTCTAATCTTTGTTTATGAGTACTTCTAGATATATAATATCCTAATTTCTTCCATAATGCTATTTTACTAAGATTTTTATTATGATTAAATCCTATTTTTTGAACCATTTATTAAGCATTTCTGGGCCAGAGACATATAATTTAGCAGTTTTTCCACACTTCAAAAGTTGAATATTAAAATCTTGTTTTTTAAGAATTAATATTACTTGTTTTATTAATTTATTACTTGAAGTTCTAATCTCTATTCTTGGATAAGTGGAATATTCAATTAATCTACTTTTAGAAAAATAAATGCACCCATCACTTTCACAAATTCCTCTAATTATATATCTTGAATATTTCCAAATTAGAAATTTTTTAGGGATTTCAATAGAAAATGTTTTTTTCCCAAAAGGCGGACCTAATTTATATATTAAGTATTCAACAAATTTTTTATCATTTATACGAAGACGAAGACCTTTTCCTAATTTTTCTTTTTTAATCCAAATCCTAACTTTATTTTTACTTTTCTTTTCAATAATCTTTTTTATCCTCATAAAATAATCTAAATCTTCTTCAGCATTTCCAGTTATTTCTAACCAATAATTTCTATGTTTTTTATTATACATTATATTTCCATCGCCTATTATAATCCCTATTAATTCATAAATATTCATACTCTATTTAAGAAAATCTTATTTATATACTTCACGCGGGTGGTTGGCAAAGTGGCAGAAATATCGATGTTTTTAGACTTCATAACCTCTTTAAAATTAATAATTAGAAGCTTGCCATCAGTTTGCCAATTAATCAAGTTATTAAGAAACGGCCCCGATGGGATTTGAACCCACGACCCTCTGCTTAGAAGGCAGATGCTCTGATCCAGGCTGAGCTACGAGGCCTAATAAAATAAAGCAACAACTCCTTTTTAATTGTTGCGGTAAGCTATACTACTAATTTTACAAATAAAAATTAATTGTTAATTACTCGTTCGAAACATTTAAATAAAAATCATATCACTTTATAATATGAAAAACAGAATTGTTGGATTTATAATTGTAGGAATTGCTGCTTTGATAGCTTTTATAATAATTTCATTCAATAGAGCATTAACCAGTATTGTGAATACATCATGCTCTCATGGTTCTACCTGCCCAATGTGGGGAACAATTAATTTTCAAACAAATATAAGTATTGGACTAATGGTTTTTGTTATAATAATTGGATTATTATTTATTTTTTTGGTAAAGAAGAAAAAATAATAAGTAAGATTAAAACAATAAAACAACAGATTGAACCAAAGAAGATTACAAGGGAAAATTATCAAAAAATACTAAGCAAGCTAAATGATGATGAAAAGTTAATTTTTGATAAAATAATCGAATCAGAAGGAACAATATTTCAATCAGATTTGGTTGATAAGACAAAGTTTTCCAAAGTTAAAGTTACTAGAATTCTTGATAAGCTTGAAGGAAAAGGATTAATAGAAAGGAAAAGACGCGGTATGACAAATGTAATTATTCTAAAGCATTAAACTTAGATAAAAATGGATTTTACAGAACAATTTGAAAGAAAAGTTAAAAATACAATTGAAAAATATAATTTAGTTAATAAAAAAGATAAAATACTTGTTGCATGTTCTGGCGGAAAAGATTCTACGACTACCCTTTACCTATTGCATAAATTTGGTTACGATGTTGAAGCTTTAATAATAGACCTTTTAATAAGAAAGTGGTCCAAAAATAATTTAGAAAATGTAAAAAAATTTTGCAAGGAATATAAAATAAAATTACATATTATTAACATAAGAAAAGAAATTGGTTATTCAATGTGTTATATAAGATCTATAATTCAATCAAAAAAGAAATTAAATAATTGTACCATATGCGGTCCGATAAGAAGATGGTTAATAAATAAAAAAGCAAGAACATTGAGAGCAACAAAGCTTGCAACTCCAACAGCGATTATGGTTGGAACAGGAATGGGGGCTGAAAAAGGGATTTTAATTAAAGGGGGGGATGCTTTAGAAACAGCCCATAGATTATATGCTGTTGTGTTTGACAAAACAGGAACATTAACTTGGGGTAAACCAGAAGTTACTGATATAGTATCTGTTAATAATAATGAAGAGGAATTATTAAAAATAGCAGCAAGTGTGGAGCAATATTCAGAACACCCGCTAGCCCAAGCAATTGTAAATAAAACGAAAGAAAAAAAGATTATTCTGGAAAATGTTAAGAATTTCAAGGCAATTCCAGGACAGGGTGTTGAAGGAATAATTGGGAAAAATAAAGCTATCATAGGTAAACCAGAACACATTAGGAAGTCATACTCTTTGGAATCATTTGATCGTAAAATTATAGAATTAGAAGAAATGGGCAAAACAGTAGTAGTTGCTTGTATTAATAAAAAGGTTTTAGGAATAATAGCTATTGCTGATACAATAAGACAAGATTCAATAATAGCTGTTAAAACATTGCAGAAAGACAAAATCTTTGTTTATATGATCACTGGAGACAATAAAAGAACAGCAAATGCCATTGCAAAGCAACTTGGAGTTAACTATGTTATTGCCGAGGTTCTGCCCGAAGATAAAACAAAGCATGTTAAAGAATTGCAAAAAAGAGGTAAGGTGGCTATGGTCGGAGACGGTATAAATGATGCTCCTGCTCTTGCTCAGGCCGATATCGGAATCGCTATTGGAAGCGGAACGGATGTTGCTATGGAGACAGGAAATATTGTTTTAATGAATAACTCCACTCTAGATGTTGTTCGTGCAATTAAACTTAGCAAGATAACTATTAGTAAGATAAAACAAAATATGTTTTGGGCCTTATTTTATAATTCTCTCGGAATACCAATTGCAGCAGGTTTGCTTTATCCATTCACTGGCTGGCTTCTTTCACCAATAATAGCTGGAGGGGCAATGGCAATGTCCTCTGTTTCAGTTGTTTTAAATACTCTTTTAATGAAAAGGAAAAAGATCTAGATACATCTTATTTACTAAATAAGGAATTAGAATTACCACTAATTTTATAAATAAAGCTCAATTATTCTAATTATGGAAAACTTTAAGAAAATAGAAAAGAAATGGCAGGATAAATGGGAAAGATCTAAAATATTCGCTGCCAAAGAATCAAAAAAGAAAAAGTACTATGTTATGGAAATGTATCCTTACCCTTCTGCTAGTTATCTTCATATGGGTCATGTAAGAAATTATACCATTGGAGATGTTTATGCTAGATTTAAGAGAATGAGTGGATTCTCTGTTCTTTATCCTATGGGTTACGATTCTTTCGGACTACCCGCTGAAACTGCCGCAAAAAAAGAAGGAATACATCCTAAAAAATATGCAGAAGATTCTATGAAAAAAATTATGGTTTATCAAAAAGCACTTGGAAATAGTTATGATTGGGGTAGATTACTGTACAGTCATGATCCAGATTATTATAAATGGAATCAATACTTTTTTTTAAAATTATTTGAAAAAGGATTGGCTTACAGAAAGAAAGCTCCTGTAAATTGGTGTCCTAATTGCGAGTCTGTTCTTGCGAATGAGGAATCAGAAGGGGGAAAATGCTGGAGATGTGATGGAGAAGTTATAAAAAAGGATTTAGAACAATGGTTTTTCAAAATAACAGCTTATGCAGATAGACTTCTTAAAGATTTAGAAAAAATAGAATGGCCAGATAAAATTAAAGTAATGCAAGAAAATTGGATTGGAAAAAGTTATGGAACAGAAATAAATTTTGAAATTAATGAAAAAAAATGGCCAATATTTACAACACGCCCAGATACTATATATGGAGTTACATTTATGGTTGTTTCTGCCTTGCACCCAAAAATTTTTGAATTAGTTACAGAAAGATACAAAAGAGAAGCTGAAATTTTTGTAAAAAAATGTCAAAAGGCAAGAAGTCAAGAAGAAATTGATAGTCTGGAAAAAGAAGGAATATTTACAGGAAGTTATGCTATTAATCCTATAACAAAAGAAAAAGTTCCAGTTTGGGCAGGAAATTTTGTTATTGCAGATTACGGGAGTGGAATGGTAATGGCTGTTCCAGCTCATGATCAGAGAGATTTCGAATTTGCTAAAAAATATAATATTTCTATCAAAGAAGTAATTAAAGGTGGTAATATAGAAGAAAGAGCATACACCGAGAAAGGTATTCTTGTAAACTCTGAACAATTTAATAATCTTGACAGTGAAAAAGCAAAAGAAGAAATAACAAATCTTATTGAAAAAAATAAATTGGGTAGAAAAACTATAAATTACAAGATGAGGGACTGGCTTATTTCCAGGCAGAGATACTGGGGAACCCCTATTCCAATTATTTATTGTGATAAATGCGGGATAGTTCCTGAAAAAAAATTACCTGTTTTGCTTCCTGAAAAAGTAAACTTAAAAGCAAAAAATCCCCTTTCTGAAAATAAAGGATTTATTAATGTTAAATGCCCTAAATGTAAATCTAATGCTAAAAGAGATACAGATACAATGGGTGGATTTGTTGATTCCTCTTGGTATTTCTTAAGATATTGTGATAATAAAAATAAGAAAAAACCCTTTGATAACAAAAAAGTTAATTACTGGATGCCTGTTGATCAATACATTGGTGGAGCAGAACATGCCGTAATGCATTTAATGTACGCAAGATTTTTTGTTAAGGCCTTGAAAGATTTAGGTTTTATAAAATTTGATGAACCCTTTAAAAAATTGTTTAATCAAGGCATTGTCTATAAAGATGGAGCTAAAATGTCAAAATCAAAAGGAAATGTTGTTTATCAGACAGAAATTTCAGATAAATACGGAATTGATACAGCCAGATTATTCTTAATGTCTGTTTCTTCTCCTGAAAAACAAATGGAATGGACAGATGAAGGTGTTGAAGGGAGTTTTAGGATTATTAATAGAATTATAAGATTAAAAGAAAAAATTGGAAAAACAGATGAAAAGCAAGAAAGCAAAATAAATACTGTAATAAAAAAGGCAACAGAGAGTATAGAAAATTTTGAGTATCCTAGAGCAATAATTGCAATTTCCGGGGCAGTAGATTCCCTATCTGAAAATATTTCAAAGAAGAATTACGAAGTTATCTTGAAATTAATTTCTCCATTCTGTCCGCATATAACAGAAGAATTATGGTCGAAATTAGGAAATAAAGGTTTTATCTCAATAGAAAAATGGCCTACAGCAGATGAAGGTAAGATTAATAAAAAATTCGAAGAGCAGGAAAAAATAGTAGAAAAATTATCAGAGGACATTAATAATGTTTTAAGAATTATAAGCGAAAAAGGAAAAAAGGCATCCAAGGCATTTATTTATGCGCTTCCTAAAGAAAGAGATATTTACTTGTCAGAAATAGATTCAATACAGAAAAGAACTAATTTAGGAATAATAATATTTGCAGTTAATGATAAAGATAAATATGACCCAGAAAATAAATCTCTAAAAGCCAAGTTAGGAAAGCCAGCCATTTATTTAGAGTAAATCATTAAATTTTTCATAAGGAAAATATTTGAAAACTAATCCAGGATCTTTTGGTATACATCTAGAACCTCCCTTTTGTATGCAACTCACAACACCCCTTATGGCATGTTCTATTTGCTCATAATTAAATCTTACTCCTAAACTACCCCACCTTTCTTCTAAAAACTCAATACCCTTTTCTGCTTTGTGTAAATAAATCAAATTATTTTTATCAATAAAAGGCATAGATTCATAACCTCCATCTGATCTTATAGGATGTATATGGAAAAAGTTTCTTTTTGTATTTATATGTTTAAATGGGTTATCTATAAAAGGTAAAAATTGTATAAAACTATATTCCTTACTCTCCTTTGCGTTTTTAAGTTGCTCAATTAAACCAGAAGCAACTTCTCCAGGCTTTATTTCTTCAAATTTTTCATTATAAAATTCTTCTTTCCAATTATCCCTAAAAGGGACAGGTTTCCCAATTTGACAACAAAAAGTAATAAAATGTGATAAAATTTCAATCCAATAAGGATAGAAACCATTAATTCCTGTACCACCTGTTTTTTTAACTAATGGTTTATAGTTAAATAAATCTCGTTGAAAATCTTGACTAAGATCATATTGATGAATTATCATATCACCATGAACATCTCCTTTTATAACATTTAAAAATTGCTCATCTCTCCAAATATAGTCCCCCTTATAGCCAGCCATTATAAAAAAGTTTTTATAATAAATATAATAAGCACTAATAACATCTTTTAATTCTTTGTTTATATTTTTAGGAAGTTTATCTTTTAATTGATTGCAAATGATTTCTGAATTAATTATGAAAGAATCTTCCCTATCAAATTCATCAGTTGCAACTTTTTCTACAAGATTTGGAATTCCGTGTTCTTTAGCATAATCTTCAATTATATCATCATAAAGGTAGCCCATTAATATATCACATTCAAAATTTTTAAAAGAATTATCCAATATTTTTTTCAATCCTTTTTCTTCCAAAACTTTTAAACCTTCATTAGTTATTGCATACATCCTTGAAAGAACATAATTTTTATTTATAATTTTATATATTCTATAATCATTATTTTAGAGTAATTAATAATTTAAAAAATAAATTTTAGAATCTTTCATCTTTCTATAGAACTTTAAGTCTGGAGTTTCTTTTTTAGATTCTATAATTAATTTATCAAGTCCTTCCCAAAAAAGGAACCATCCCCCGGGTTCCAAGAGAATAACAAGAAAAGAAGTTAAAAGAGAAGCATCTTGATAAGTGAAAAGTATATACGTTGCGATAAACATCAGACAAATACCTATTAAACACCAGATTGAACCTTCAAATTTCATAGAGTTTACAAATTTATGTTTTTCATTAAAATGTTTTTTAAAATGGTCTTTTAATCTTTTCTTAATTTGATTTTCTTTGTTTAAATTTCTCTTCTTTCTAGGTATAAGGAATCTTAACTCTATTCCTTTTTCAGGTTTATCAGCTGAAGCTCTTTTACATTCTACTATAAAATCATGTGATAAAGCTCTTTGATTATAAGGTCTAGGATCAAAATCCGAGTATATCTCATCATAAGAATTTAAAACTAAACTAATATTTTCTTCTTTAAGTAATAGATTTTTCACACCTTTTTTATTCTTCTTCTTTTTTTTCATATTTATCTAATAATAACCTCTTTTAAATAATTTTTGTTTATTCTAAAATAGCTTTTATCCTTCTCACACCTGCGGAAATAGCTTCTTCCTTCATAATTTTAAATTTTCCCAGTTCTTTAGTATTCTTAACATGAGGACCCATACAAATCTCTGTAGAAAACTTGCCAACAGAATAAACACTTACTTTTTCACCGTATTTAGCTTCAAACATAGCCTGAGCTCCCTTTTTCTTAGCTTCTTCCACAGTCATTTCTTCTCTTTTTATTTCTAATTCTTCTCTTATCTTTTCATTAACAAGAGATTCTACTTTTTTAATTTCTTCATCATTTAATTTTCTATCAAAATTAAAATCAAATCTTAATCTATCTGGAGTAATGTTGCTTCCCCTCTGAACAATATTCTTTCCTAAAATCTTCCTTAAAGCTTCGTTTAATAAATGTGTAGCAGTATGTAATCTTGTTGTTTCAGGACTTTGCTCGCTTAATCCGCCCTTAAATCTCTTCTCAGCCCCAACTCTGCTTAATTTCTGATGTTTTTCATATTCTTTTTTGAATTCATTTTCATTTATTTTAATCTTTTTTTCATCACACAATTCTTTAGTTATTTCAAATGGAAATCCATAACTCTGAAATAATAAGAAACAATCTTTACTATTTAATTCTTTTTTATTTTCAATCATTTTACTAAATTCTTTCATACCTTTCTCTAAAGTTTCTCTAAATCTTTCCTCTTCTTTTTCTAGCTCCTTAAAAATAAATTCTTTATTTCTCTTTAATTCTTCATAGTCACCTTGATACATTTTTATAACAATTTCAGATATATCTTTACAAAAATTCTTATTTATTCCGAGAATTCTTCCGTGTCTTACAGCCCTTCTAATAAATCTTCTTAGAATATATCCCTGGTCTAAATTGCTAGGAACTATTTTTTTACTATCTCCAAGAATGAATGTAGCAGCTTTTAAGTGGTCTGCAATAACTCTTTCAGATTTTATATTTTCTTTTCCTTCTAAATCTTTTATTTTAAGCATAATTGGTCTGAATAATTCTGTTTCATAAACGCTTTTTTTTCCTTGGATCATTGCAATTGTTCTCTCAACACCCATTCCAGTATCAACATTACGTTGTTTTAATTTTTCATATTTTCCATCTTTAGTCTTGTTATATTCCATGAAAACATCGTTCCAAACTTCAAAATATTTTCCACAGCTACAACCAGGCTTACAATCTTTGCTGCACTTATTTTTTCCAGTATCTATAAACATTTCACTGCATGGTCCACACGGTCCTGTTTCTCCTGCAGGCCCCCACCAATTATCTTTTTTAGGTAAATAGTATATCCTATCTTCAGCTATTCCTAATCCCAACCATAATTTAGAAGATTCTTCATCTTTAGGGGCATCTTTATCGCCTGCAAAAACAGTTATGCTAATCTCTTCAGGATCAAATTTTAATACTTTAGTTAAAAATTCAAAACTCCATTCAATTGCTTCTTTCTTAAAATAATCACCAAGACTCCAATTTCCAAGCATTTCAAAAAATGTACAATGGGTATCATCACCTACTGAATCAATATCTCCTGTTCTTATACACTTCTGAACATTAGCTAATCTTTTGCCTAAAGGATGCTTCTCTCCTAATAGGAAGGGAACCAATGGATGCATTCCAGCAGTTGTAAATAATACGCTAGGATCATTCTCAGGTATAACAGAAGCAGAAGGAATTATAGCATGTCCTCTTTTCTTAAAAAATTCAAGATACTTCTTTTTTAAATCGTCAGCTTTCATCTTAATTCTTTAAAGAAATAACCTATTTAAAATTTACTATATGTTTAAATGTCTTAATTTTTCTTCTATTTCTTCTATCTCTTTGTCTAAACCAGTTTTTTGAGGAATATTTACAATAGGCATAGTTTTTTTCTTTACAACAACTTTAGGTTTTACAGGAATATTAACAATTTTTGGCTTTTCAGCTGTTTTTTCTTCTGATTTTATAGCAGGCAATTCTTCTTTTAATTTTTTAAATAAAACTTTTAAATCTGTAAAGTTACTCTCTAATTGATCTTTCAAGTTTGTTTGTCTGCTCCTTATAACCTCTTTAGAATCTATTTTTTTAAGTAATTTTACACTATCAATTGCAGAAGTAAGAATCGCTTTTCTTACAGATAGAGGATTATCTAATCTTACATGCATTACTCCTCCAGAATCTGCTGCTTTCATATTTCAAATAATTCTTTATCCAAAGACAATAACTTATTTCTTATAGAATCAATGCTTCCTCTACAATTATCTATTTCTCTGTTTTCTTCATTATTAATTCTTGTTAAATCCATAAGAATTTTATCAGCCTCGTTTAGCTTTGCCTTTATTTTATCTACTGTGTTCAAAGCATCTCTGTATTTATCGACTTTTATGAATAGTGGTTTTTCTTCTCTATTAATCATTCTTTCTTCAGGCATAGATATTGTAGGCCTAATTATTTTAGGTCTCATTGGAATCTCTTCTCTAGTTCTCATTGGAACTTCTTCTCTACCCTCAAAATGATTCAATACAGGTTCGTATTTAGGCAATTTAAGTTCAGGTTCTGATAAAGAAAATTTTGGTAGTTCTGGCAGACTTAAATTTAATTCCCTTGCTTCTCTTTTTTTGTCAAATAATCCCATTTTTAATTCTTATAAATGTTACAAAACAAGCTTATTAAACTTTATTCTATACTCCCGTGTAGTAAATCAAGAACAACAAATATATATATTTGCTTCTTATCAAAAAGGAGGTATGAAGATAGACCAAAAAGAGATTGAAGAGTCAATTAAAGAGATTATAGGTGAAGAAGCGCTAATTTTGATTAACGAACTTAGAAAAAGAAAAAATCAAAACGAATTTAATCTCGCAGAAAAATTAAACTTAACAATCAATCAAGTAAGAAATTTAATTTATAAGTTAGATAATCATAATCTTGTATCTTCTATAAGAAAAAAAGATAAAAAAAAAGGTTGGTATGTTTATTATTGGACTTATCATCCTCAGAGAGCTAAAAACTTAGTTATAGCTTTTAAAGAAAGGCGTATAGCCAAATTAACAAAAAGAGTAGAAGATCTTAAACGCGAAACTTATTATTCCTGTCCTAGAAAATGTATTGTGCTTCCTTTAGTTACGGCAATGGAGGAAAATTTTAGATGCCCCGAATGTAGTTCTTTGCTTTCAGAGGAAGTAAATGAAAAAGAAATAAAAACATTGAATAAACAAATAGAATCTCTAAAAAAAGAACTTGAAGAAGTAAGATTAGAAGAAGCTAAAGAACCTAAGCAGAGAGAGGAAAAGAAAGTAGTAAAATTAAAAGAAAAACCAAAAATAATTAAAAAACAAATTAAACCAAAAGAAAAAATTCAAAAGAAAAAAATACAACTAAAACAAGTTCCAAAAAAACAAGAAAAATTTTTTAATAAAATAAAAAATAAATTAAAATTTAAAAAATAAGATTAAATAATCCTGAAAATACTTTACTTCCATCTAAAGGAGGAATTGGTAACATATTAAAGATAAATAACCACATATTAATTACTTTCATTAAGTATAAACTAATAGCCATTTTTCTGCTTAATTTTCTCTTATAATTCAAAATAGCCCAAGATCCAAGCCAGAATATTAAATTAACCAAAGGCCCTGCAAATGCAATAAGTGTTCCTTGCGAGATTGTAGCTCCGTTTTCTATTACAACATAACCCGGAGCAATTAAAATAAATGGGCTGCTTATGGCTTTTAAAAAAACCCCAAGAATTATCCCAAAAGGCCATATATGGAATGTAGCGCTCAAACCAAATGCAATGGCAACAAATTTGTGCGCCAATTCGTGAAATAATATTCCGGGAGCAGCAACAATACAGGATAGTTTTAAAGATTGCCAGCTGAATCTTGATCTTTGAAATCTTGGTTGGAATATATCCATAAATATATATCCAACTACCAAAATTAAAATAATAAAATAAATTACTTCCATAAAACCAATTATCATTTCACAAAATCTTAATTTCTATTTATATAAGCTTTACTAAAATATATTTTTAAAGAACATGAGTATTTGGCCATACCATGGAATGTCAGTAATTTCTATAGAGAAAGTCTTTAATCCATCATAATACCTACCGTTTTCATCTTCATAATTAAATTTTAATTCATTGAAATTACTAAAATCTTTTCCCTTCAAGGTAAATACTATTTTTTGATCTTCCTTTAATTCACTTAATCTTGTAATCTCTTTATTATTAAGTTTTACAACAACATTTTTTATCAGAGCATCGGATCTTAAAATAAAACTAACATCAATACTATCTTCATAAGCTATTCTCTCAGGAATTTGTAAATCAACAATCTTTAAATTAGGATTTTCTAGGAGATTCATAGTTAAATATCTATTAACATCTACATCATCATTTTTGGCGTTAATAAAGAAGTCTATCTCTCCACTAACAATATTAAACTCAAAATTCTTAGATTCTGCAATGTTTAAATTAATATTTTTACAGTCTTGTTTATGACACACATTTAAACTGCTTAAAATTTTGTTTCCAATGTTTTTTAAATTACATGTTACAGTAAAATTTTCATAGGTATAATAATATTCTCTTTCTGTTTCGCATACTATGTCAAGCTTGCTGGAATATACTTTTTCTTCTACAATTTCATATTTTTTAACTTTCTCTTCAGTAGCTTCTTTACTATAAAATTCCCCGTCTACAGTATAAGTAATATCATCCGAATCCTTTCCACCAAACATATCCATAACTTCTACAACAGTTGTATAAATATAATTATTCTTTGCATCATCTGGAATTTTAACTATCCAAAATAAATTCTTTTCTTCATGAGGCCTTAAAAAAACCTCTTTTAAATTTTCATCAATAAGTTCAGGAGCCTTTGTAATCTGCAAACCAGGAGCAATATAAAATTCTTGTAAATTTTTTATAGTTACTTTTACAGGAACATAACTGCCCGGTCCAACTTCATCTTCCAATGCATTTAATTTTACTTCAATTAAATCACTAACAGGAATACCTTCTTTAGTAATATTAGTAATAACTTTAATTTCTTTGCTTTCTAAATTAACATTATCAGCTTCCCAAGAATACTTTATAGAAGCTTCTCCGGGGTCTAAAGAATCAGATAATTTTAAGTGGCTAGGATCAATCCATCCATACTGTCCATATGTTACATCAAAAGGAATCCATCCTTTTCCGGGAAAGTATACTTCTGCCCAGCCGTGATTTCCAAATGAATCAATAAGATTAGTATAAGCAACTCCAGAAACAAATCTAGCAGGTATTCCAATAGATCTTAATAAAGCAATAAATAAATTAGTTATTTCATCACAAACTCCTTCTTGATTTCTTAAAACCCAAGAAGCAGGTTGAACTGCCTTTTCTGTAAAACTGTTTAGATCGTATTCAATATTATCTTTGGTCCATTCTCCAATTTTAAAAACAAGTTTGTACAAATCATCTTCTCCACTAGCTAGCTCATTAGCTTTTCTTCTTATATCTTCATTAATATCAATATATTCTGTTGCCGTTAAATATTTTTTAGATTCTTCATCAAGACTTTGAATTGGAAAAGCAATTTTTTCACTTACTTTATACATAGAATTAATAACTTTTACATTACTTATATATCCAAAATTTTCTTCATTTCCTTTAGGTTCTTTCCATCCATATTTAATAGTGTTTCCTTGTTGTATTTTTCCATCATCGTCAATATAAGGATTAAAGTTTAGAACAGATTGAATTTCATTTTGTTTTGGAAATAAATAAACTTCAGCAACAATGTTTTTTATTGAAGAAGAAGGAGCATCTTTTATTATATTAACGCCTGAAGAAAAATTAACTTCTAAATTTAAATAGCTTCTATCATTATAAGTTTTAGCTTCTACAGAACTTATAGTTAAGATTAAAACTAATAAACTAATTAAAAACAACCTCTTTTCCATAAGAATATATTCTTTTAATAATTTATATGTTTTTCTATGCAGAAACTTCTTTCTTGATTATTTCAATAAATTTATCAAAATCCTCTTTGATTATTCCTGCTCCACAAGCTTTAGAATTATGCACTAATAGACCATTTGCTATAAAATTGTTAGTTTTAGGAACAGTTAAGTCATATAATATATTTTTGTTATCTCTTTTTTCAATATTATTTATTTTAAATAAAGCGAAGTTATATTCAAGTTGTTTTAATTTTATTCCCGTTTTCTTACAAATAGTATTTAAATTATTTAATGTTAAATTTCTTTCTGGGTGTTTAAAATACTTGGATATAGATAAATTGTTATATTTTAATTTTTCTTTTAATTCCACACTATTGATTAATGCATATCCAACTTTAGTATTTCTTTTTATATGTTTTAATCTTTCGATAAGATTATTTAATTTAATTCTTTTTCTCTTCAAAGAAAAACTAATATTTTTAGAAAAATTATTCAATGAATTAAAATCAGAAATATATAAACTTCTTTTTCCTTTATTAGATATAATATTTAATCTTAAGAGAAGCAATTGAAGTTCAGTTAAAAATCTATTATTATATTGACTTATACAAACTTCGTGGTTCCCCACAGATCCTTCTGCATCATATATCCCCTTTAAGAAATATTTTATTTCATTTATTTTAGATTTTTTAATGGATGAAGGAATAATCTTTTGATATGGCCAACCATCTTCTATTTTTTCAAATAATTTTGCTAATAATGAAGAATGAATCCTATAACCAAATGCATTTTTGTTTTTAATCTTTCTAATTTTTCCTTTAATTTCAAATGTTTTTTCAATTAATTTTTTATAATGGTTTATTAATTCCAAATAATTATCTCTTATTTCAAATGTGTCGTGATTATAAATATTTCCGTCACCAAGAACATAACCCAAAATTTTACAAAAAGGAGCATTAAAATCTTTTGGTATCTTTATTTTTTTATATTGATTATAATTAGATAATATATATCTTTTTTCATCATTTAAATTGGGCATTTTTTGTTTTGAACCTTTAATATTCAAGTTTTTTAATCCAACTATTAAATCCCCTTTTCTTAGATCTTTAGCTTTTACTTCTTCAATTTTATTATTAAATTTAAATAACGTGTGATCTCCAGAGCATTTTAAATTATATGGATATGTTTTTATATTATAAATTATATCCTTTTTTATTTTAAACTTTTTAAAAATAGTTCCAGTAACAATTTTAATTTCTTTTAAATTCATTCCAATAATATCATTATTTTTATTAATATCTTCAATTTTAACAATATCCCCATTTGCTAATTGAATTAAACTATCACCAACTAAACAATGACCTCCTCCGTAGCCTCTAACTTCTTTTAAAGCATTTTTTAATATATTTGCGATATTAACATTTCTGCTCCGTAAACTCATTTTTACTTCATCTTCTTTTTCTCTGCCAACAATAATTACTTCACATTTAACTCTATATAATAATTCATTAGATAAATCTCTAGTGAAACTAGTTTTAGAACTTGGAGCAATAAAAACAAAAACATTATCTTTCTTGTTTTTTAATGCTAAATCCAATAAAAATTTATAATCTTTGTTTAAATTTTCAAATCTTTCTAAAATATATTTAGATCTGTTCGTTTCCCCCTTTAATAATTCTTCAGGATTTTCTAAATTTAATAATCCGTCAACAGATCTTTTTATTTCATCCATTTTACCTTTTAACATAAAAGAAAATATTTTAATCATATTTCCAACTTTATCTTCATACAACATTTTTTCTATGGTTTTATTTTTAACCAACTTAAATTTCTTAAATTCTTTTAAAAAATCAGGGATTTGATAATCAGATAAGCAGCCAATACCTCCAACCCACAATCCCCAATCCTTGTCTTTTTCTTCGCAAATATCTTTGAATACTTGATAACACCAATAAGAAGTAGATCGATTATCCTTATCATCATACTCTAAAGGGTTATAATAATGTGCTTTCTCTTTTCTAAAAGGTTTATGATGATCTATCCATATAATTGGAGTATTTATCTTTTCTATAAACTCTTGGCTTAATTTTGGATTATCTAAAATAAATACATAATCCGGGCACGCTTCTCTTACTTTATTTAAATATCTCTCTTCTTCCTTTCTTGATAATTTTAAAATAATACCTGTAGCATGTGGTTTTAATTTTTTAAATAATAAATAGGAACATAAACCATCAACATCATCATCGTAAAAAATTAAAGGATTCTCAGATTTTTTTAAGTAATTTTGAATCTCAACAATTTTATCTTGCGGTATCATGGGGCTTTTAAAAATCTTTATATATATAAGAATTCCTATTAAATCTATGAAAATAATGATAGAAAGAGAGGCAGAGGATTTCCTTGAAAAAGAAGGGTTTCCTGTTGTTGAAAGAGTAGAAGTTAAAAATGAAGTTCAGTTATTAAATAATGCAAGAAGATTAGGATTTCCTTTGGCAATGAAAGTAGTTTCTCAAAAGGTTCTTCATAAAACAGATGTTGGAGGTGTTAAATTAGATATCAAAACAGAAGACGAATTAAAACAAGCTTTTCACGAGTTAGAAAAAATACAAGGTTTTGAGTCTGTATTAATTCAAAAGTATACTCAAGGTAATTTTGTTTTAGTAGGAATCAAAAAAGATCCTACATTTGGGCATGTAATCGCAGCAGGTCTAGGAGGAATTTTTACAGAAGTAATGAAGGATGTTTCTTTTAGAGTTGTTCCTCTTACAAAAGATGATGCCTTACAAATGATAGAAGAATTAAAATCATATCCAATCTTAAAAGGAGTACGTGGAATGAAAGCAAATCTGGATTCCATAATAGAAATAATTTTAAAACTATCCAAGTTAGCTGAAAAATATCCAAAAATACAGGAATTAGACATTAATCCTATTGTTGTTAACGAAGAAAAATCAATAATAGTAGATGCTAGAATTATTTTTGAATGAACTTATTTTTTCATAACATTTAAATATATTCTTATCTTACAATAAACTATGAATTTCCCAAATTATGATAAAGAACTTTATTTGTCTACAAAAATAAAAAAAAGAAAAAAAGATAAACACATAAGACCAAAGATAGATTGGTATAACCAAAAAATATTTATGATATTTATGCAACTTATAAATTATCAAAGCGAAACACTAGGTAAATTTAATATTTCTCCAAGAGGCCATGAAGATAATAGAATTGTTTGGTTTTTTGAAATAGATGATGCTAAAAAAGTTATTAGAATATTTATTTGTGATCTAATATATCACGTAAGAGCAAATAATTATTTAGATAACATAGATATTAAAGCAGCAAATGGGGAATTAAAGCGTAATGATTATACCCCTTTTGTTCTATTTAAATACGAAGAAGGAAAAGAATTTAATCCTCTAGATTTAATTTAGAATCTTTTCTATCTTTTGATCAATACTCATCTTTGATTCAAGGTGAAAAAGAACTTTTAAAGCCTCGTTAACACTCAAGTGAATATCAAAAGCAGGCATTCTTTTATAATTACTTGAATCATTTCTTTGTAAAATAATTTTAGAGTCTATTCTTTCAAGAGTTTTCTCCCAATTTTTAATAGAATCGGGACATCCATCAAGAGTATTTTTAGCTCTTTCATAATTTAAAGAAAGATAAGAAAGATGTAATATCTCTTCACCAAAGTTGCTATCTTCTATGCCTAAATATTCGGTCTTATTAGTAAAGATTAAAGCACCATTGTCTATACAACCTTGTAAATTTGATTCTTTAAATAGACCATACAATTTTGCGTAAGTCTCGTTATTCATATAAAACATTCATAAAATTCATTTAAAAGCTTTATGAAATTTAGTACCATATCCTAAAATCGAGACTTAAATGTAGTGAATTAAATTTAAAAAGGCTTATTCTTCATCTATATCATCGTCTTCAGACTCGTTTTCCTTTTGACTCTGTTTCGAAGATAGAAAACCATTGAACAAAGTTTTAATGTTGCGCATCTACATATAAGATGTCAAGATAATATTTAAACCTATCTAAAAATGGCAAAAAAAGATAAAATAGATTTTAAGTACAATCTTAGGGTTTACATTAATCTAAAAAAAAATTATTTAATAATTTTAATTTAAAAATTCCTAAGAATAAAAAATTCGCATTAGTTGGTCATTCAGGATCCGGTAAAACAACTCTAATTAGATTATTATATAGATTATTTGATGTAGATGAAGGAGCAATTTTGATTGATGGAAGAAATATTAAAAGTTTTAAACAAGAATCTCTTAGATCCGAATTAAGCGTAGTTCCACAGGAATGTGTTTTATTTGATGATACAATTTACAATAATATATCTTTCTCAAATCCAAAAACTCCAAGAAAAAAAGTGTTACAAGCAATTAAATTTGCACAGCTTAATAAAATAATAAAAATATTCCCCAAAAAAGAAAATACTGTAGTTGGAGAAAGAGGAGTTAAACTTTCAGGGGGAGAAAAGCAAAGAGTTTCAATAGCTCGTGCAATACTCGCTAATAAAAAAGTTTTAGTTTTAGATGAAGCAACCTCTTCTTTAGATTCAAAAACAGAGTATGAAATTCAAAAAGACCTACAGAAACTTATGAAAGGTAGAACCTCTATTATCATAGCTCACAGGCTTTCTACTATCATGAAGGCAGATAAGATAATAGTTATGAAACAAGGAAAAATAGTACAAAAAGGTACGCATAAACAATTAATAAATCAAAGAGGAGAATATAAGAAACTCTGGAACTTGCAGAAGGGCGGTTATATTAAGTGACGTATTTCATCTAAACTTTTAATCTTTCCAATCTCAATATGACTAATTTTATTTTTTCTATCTAATAATAAAGCATCCAGTCCAACATTTAAGGCACCTTCATAATCATCTTTTAAACTATCTCCGATCATTAAAGCATCCATAAAATGAACATCTAATTTTTTCAAAATAAATCTATAAATATCTTTATCTGGCTTAGCTAATCCCACTTCACAAGAAAGAACTGCATAATTAAAATATTTTTTTAAATCCAGATCATAAAAAGGTTTTTTAAAAGGAGTAGAAGTATTTGATAGTAATCCAACTTTAATGCCCATTCTTTTTAAATATTCTAAAGTAGGCAGAGTATCTTCATAAATTTTAACATCTTCTAAACTTTTTTTAGTATGTTCTACAAGTTTATCTCTTTTATTCCCACCATTAACTTTTAATTTAGTACAAGCAAAAATAGCAATATCTTCTATGCTATCATACTCCTCAACTAATAAGTATTCATCTCTTAATTCTTTCCAATCCTTTTCATTAACTTCAAGGATTTCAGCAAATTCTTTATCAATTTCTGCTCCATTATTTTTTCTATAAATTAAAGTATTCCATAAGTCAAAAACAATTGCCTTTATCATAATAAATACAAGACAGAAAATCTCTTAAATTTATCTTCTCAATTTTTATTTATAAATCTTATCATGATGGTCAAAATCATCAAAATTTATTGTATCTGTAGAAATATCATATTGAAAAACCAATACAAAATGCTCAATATGAACTCTTTTAGACTCTTTCATATCATATCTTAAATTTTTATAATGTTCAATATCTTCACAATTGATAATCTCATCAATTTTCTTTAAAAGTTGTTCATGAAGAGATTTATCTTTTTTAGATAATTTTTTCATTACTTCTTGGAGAATTTCACTTACTTTCCAATTACGCATATTTCCTCTTTTAACTAGTAGCTTTTCTTAATTCATTAATAGAATTAAATTTAATGTATTTTCCATTTCTTATTTTTTGTAATTTCTCTAAATATTCGGGTCTTAATTCAGGTTCTAAAATATTTCCTCCATATTCATTTACAACTAAGTTTATAGCTTCAGATTTATCTTTTAATCCGTATTTAGCTTTTATAATATTTAGAATTCTATTTACATTCTCGTTTATATTTATCATTGCTTGTACCATATATACCATATATACTTCATATATATAAACCTTTTGGTGCTATCTTAATCTCAAGAATTCTATCCTTTTAGGCTCTTTAAAGCATAATATACCATTTTTATTTAATAGTTCTTTAGCCTTTTTAATAGAATTTCCACCCATAAAACAAGCAACTACATTCTTATGACTCTTCTTCTTAAAATTGATTAATTCACTAGCTATCTTTTCTATATCAGTCATATTCTGCGGAGTCAGTACACAAATTAAAATATCATAAAAATTTTCTTTGCTTAATTTATCAAAAACTTCTTTATATCTATCAGACATAGCATCTCCAACTAAATCAATAGGATTTCTACGCGACCACGGTATATTTAATTTTAAACCATCAGTAAATTTCTTTTCTAAATTAACAACATTTAATTTAATCTCTTCACAATAATCAGCACACAAAACTCCTGGACCGCCAGCATTAGTTACTATAACAACCCTATTTCCATTTATTTTTTCTTTTTCTAAAAACCTTGCTAAATCAAAAGCCTCTGTAATATTATCAACTAATTTTACACCACACTGTCTAAAAGCAGATTTATAAATTTCATAACTACCAGCAAGACTTCCGGTATGACTTAAAGTTGCTTTTATTCCAGATTCGCTTCTTCCAGCTTTAATAGCAATTATTGGTTTCTTGCATTTCTTAACGATGTCCATAAACTTTCTTCCGTCTCTTAAAACTTCAATATAGAGAACAATTACTTTTGTTAATTTATCTTGATCTAAATACAATATTAAATCTTCAAAAGAAACATCAGTCATATTACCTAAAGCAGCAAACTTGCTAAAACCGAAATTCTCTTTAACAGAATAATCTGAAATGGCACTCCATAAAGCTCCACTTTGAGATATAAAAGAAATTCCGCCTTTATTTACCCTTGTCTTAGCAAAAGTTGTATCTAAATTAATATGTGGATTAACAACTCCAAAACAATTCGAAGATAATATATGGTTTACTATAAAATTATGTGAATCTTCAACTTCAAAATCATATAGAGCCAAAGGCTTATTTATAAATTCTATATTTTTAATTTTTCT
>Ga0210057_1003209_pt1 | contig 22666 bp, 24 predicted proteins | sample CryGeyCG2114_010_2_FD_183968 | JGI IMG/M metagenome (GOLD analysis project Ga0210057, IMG submission 183968) | Groundwater microbial communities from aquifer - Crystal Geyser CG10_big_fil_rev_8/21/14_0.10 (SPAdes) (version 2) | ecosystem: Environmental > Aquatic > Deep subsurface > Groundwater ...
CATCTATCAAACACTGGCACACAAAATCAATAGAGCTAAACCCCTCACCTTTTTCTAAAGTTTCAACCATATGAGTATTGTATCAATTAATTCAAATAAATGCCAAAAAGCTACTAATTACGAATATTGAGTATCTGGAATCAACAACCTAAATTTGAGTAAAAAGTGGATTGTTCTATTTATTCATAACTTAACTCGGCATACTACAAAATAATTCCAAACTTTTAATTTATCAAGGATAAAGGGGACAGTCACCAGATAAGAAATAAGGGGACAGTCACCATTCTTTTCTTCTTTCTAGAATAAGGGGACAGCCACCATTTTTCCCGATTTTTCCACCAATACAAATTTTTATAAAATTTATCTTTTTCATAATAATTTTTTTATTATTCAATAGTTGAAAGTGCAATTCTTGAAAAAAGGAAGCAAGGCGTTCTTCTTTTTCTTCTTTTGTTCTTCTTTTCATAAAAATCTTTATTCCCCCACAATTCCCTCTTCAAGAACTCCGTCAACAGAAGCTTCTTCTTCTGTATTCACTACTTCAAAATCTTGAAGAAGGACAGTCTTATAAAAAGTCACACCAATAGAAACCAAAATAGCCACGACAATAACCCAAAGTAATATCTTTGATTTTTTATCCATCCCCTCTACTTTTTCTGCACTTTCTTCCATATAGGTATTGTATCAATTTATTAGCGAAATGCCAAAAAAACTATGATATCTTGTACTTATAAAATTCCTAACATTTATTTTAAAATAATTTTAGAAAAAATTGTTTTTAATGTTTCTTCAATTGAAATAGAATTATCTATATTTATAAGATCCATTTTCTTTAAAAGACTTTCCATTTTATAAGGTAAAGAACCTATTTTCTTGGGGGCAAGATCTAATTTTGTTATATGCAATTTTTGTTTTATTCTTTTTTGTCTTATTTTTTCATCTAATGTTAATAAAAATCCATAATCTGGTTTTAATAAATCAGTCAATGGTCCTATTATCAAATTACTTCCTCTGGCTTTATGGTTTGCATTTGTTGAATAAAAATAACGATCACAAATAACCCAATGATTTTTAAGTAGTTTTTTTATTACTTGAGATTTATAAATAGCTGATGCTAAATAAAAAAGATGACTTCCTGTTATAGGAATTTTTTTCACTAGTGGCTTTAGTATATTAAAATTAGAATATTTTAATTCGTAATCTTCATAAAGAATAACAGAAATATTTTTCTTTTTTAAAATTTTTTTTAATTCAAATGCTATAGTGGTTTTACCAACACCATCAATACCCTCAAAAACAATTAATTTATTTTTGGATTTCATAAAAAAGAAATAATTTTCCTTACACGTTCTAGTACTTCTTTTTTTTCTTGACCATTTTGTACTTCATATTTATATCTTATTAACCTTCTACCAATTTCAGCTACAGCTTCTTTTTCTACTTCTTGCCAATTAATAATAGACCTTGAAATAACATTTACACCCATATTAGTAGCACTATTAATATTTTTAAGCAAAGAACCAAATTTATTAAAATATCTTGCCAAATTATGTAACAGTTCATAATTTTCAATATCTCTATTATATGAACTGGCATTTTTTTTTCTAGGATCTTTCATAACTAAATCATAAAAATCAGCTGATGCTGCCATATAAGCCAAATTTACTGGATGAGTAACTGGCAAATCGTGAACTGGAAAAGTCTCGAATTTTATATAAAAAGGAATAATACCTTTTTTCATTTCATGATAAAGCTGATTAATACAAACACCAAATTTACCACTTCCTCCACCTGGACTAAGTATTATCACATATTTATTTTTAGTGGGAACAAAACTATTATTATTATATAAAGACCAATCTTTTTTAGGATTAATATAATCAACACCTTCTTTTAAGAAAAAAACATCTCTTTTATTTTTCTTTAAAATTTTCTCAAATTTTTTAATTTCTTCCGGTATAAATCCATCATTGGGCATCCTAGCTATCACAACATTTTTTATTAAAACACCTTTATTTTGCATACTATTCAATATTCGCAATGATTCTAAATCATAAGTTATTTTATGATCACCTCGTATTCTTTTTCGAAGAATATCTTTTGCAGAAACAACAAATATAATGTCAGAATAATTAAATAATTTCTTTATAATTCTAAATTTCATATCAGGAAAATAACCAGGAAGAACTCTTGTAGCATGAAGATCATCAAATATTTTACCACCAAATTCTATATAAACTTTTTTAGCATTATTAATTTTAATCTTATCTTTTATAGCTTTAATTTGTAATTTAAGATAAAGATTAGAATTAAAAGCGAAAGTCTTTTTAAGAATATAATCTGATTTCATTTTTTTAATTTAATTAAATCCCCATCTATCAAACACTGACACACAAAATCGATAGAGCTAAAACCCTCTCCTTTTTCTAAATTTTCAGTCATATGAGTATTGTATCAATTTATGAGAAAAATGACAAAAAAATTAACTAATTTTAGTTTTTTATTTCAAGTTTCTTTTCTATAAATTTAACTCTAGTTTCAAGTTTATTATATACATCATAATGCACTCTATGTAAAACAATATCATCCAATCTTTTGTTATTATCTTCCAGTTGATTTTTTACACCTTTCACTTCAAGAGTTAAAGTCTCAAAATTTTTTTCCATTTTATCAAAACTATTAGCCATCATTCTTGCTAACACATCAACAGTTATTTTTTTATTTTTTACTTCTTTTTTCATATTTTATGTATTATAAACTATAAAAACCCTAAGTCAAAATTTTTAAATTATTATCAATCATAAATTTATTCCCCCACTTCTTCCGTATTCACCACCTCGAATAAGGGGACAGCCACCATTCTTTTCGGGGATAAAGGTGTCCCTTTTTTTTACCACAAATCTATGCCAATATATGTCTATAGGAAGACCTCAGAAAGTTCTCTAAAAAAGAAAGGTTCCTGACACCTTTATCCTAAGGTTTTTTATTTAAAAAAATATTAAACTGCTCTTTGTTCAACAAGCAAATCTCCTGGCGTACAGATACGAAGTCCAGAAATTTTACCATTTGCAGAAAGAATCCCTTTATCTAAAGTAATAAGTATATCTGTATATGCTCGAGCAGAAGCCACTATAGGGGTATCTGTAAGCTCTACAAATTTTTCATATTGTTTCAAGGTTTTACGAGGTGGGTTCGCAAGAATGTGCAAAGGCACACTGCCTATAGTTGCGAAAAGATTGCTTTCATTTGTATAGCGATATAATTTTTTTGAAATAACATCTCTTGCTTCAAAGAGCACATATTCGTTGATAAAAAAGTTGAATGATATATTGCCTAATAAATTAAAAGATGCCCCGCGAGTAGAAAGTAGTGCTGAAAGTAAAACACTTGTATCTACAAATACAGTGTTAGCTAGTTTTGTTACCACCATAAAATTTCTGAAAAGCTCTGCGACGAGCTCCACGAAGAGATGCTCTAATCGGAGATATTGTTTGACTATCGGCAGTATTACTGAAAGGTAGAATGATTTTTCTTTTTAAAAGTGTCAGTTGTCGTTCGAGCGTATTTAATTGTCTTTCCAAGGTTGTCATGTTGCTATTATAGCACTCAATAAAAATTATTCCAATTTTTATTCTTCTTCTTCCGTATTCACCACCTCAAAATCTTGAAGAAGGACAGTCTTATAAAAAGTCACACCCACAGACACAAAAATAGCCACGACAATAACCCAAAGTAATATCTTTGATTTTTTATCCATCCCCTCTACTTTTCCTGCACTTTCTTCCATATAGGTATTGTATCAATATATTGGGAAAATGCCAAAAATCAACATAAATTAGCTTTTTTTAGAAACATCTTCTGTTAAAAAATAAAATTCAAGATAGTCAAAAGGCTCTCCATATCCATACCAATTAAGGATAGTTCTCAAATATTTAAAATGATAACGTTCAACTAAAACATGGCTTAAATTATTCCCTTCAGAAGCCCGGGCATGCATAGTTATTTTTTTGTATCTCGGCGAAGCTTCATCTATTAACTTTTCTAAAAGATTATTAAAGGTTCCTAAATCTCCTTTTTTTACAGCTAAAGATTCTATATACAAAGCACCGTTATCTTCTTTAAAAAGAGAATCATATTTCTTTAAATTTTTAATTTCCTCATTGTGTGGAACAGAAGCAAGATAACCAGTAATCTTTCCATCATTATTTTTAACTACCAAATTAACCCCCTTCCTATTGGAGAAAAAATTCTTGAGCTCTTTAAGAGAAAATTGCATTTGTTCTGGAACCAAACTGTCATCTAACTCTTTGATTTCTTTAACAAAATTTAAAAAATCTTCTTCATTTAACTTATCTAAATTAAAAACTATCACTTGTTTTTTTGTCATACCTCCTTCTAAATTATCCATATAAATATATTATTCCATTACTAAATTTAAAGCAAATAGCAAATGATTTTAAAACAGATAAAATCCTTTCAAATGAAACTAGGATTGCAAAGAATTAAATATTAAGCCCTCTTGCAAAATTCAAAAATAATGTTACTATTTGTTGTATGAAAGTTTTGTTTATATCAAACGACCTTATCGGTGGCAACTTGGCCTATCTTATGAAAAAAGAAGGTCACGATATCAAACTATATATAGAAGACAATGGCAGACACGAAAACTTTGATAATATGGTCGCAAAAACATATAATTGGCACAAAGAGCTCCGTTGGGTAGGCAAAAACGGGTTAATAGTTTTTGATGATATTGGATATGGAGAAGAGCAAGATGAACTGCGAAAAGCTGGATACACTGTATTTGGCGGAAACAAGTGGGCAGATAAACTAGAAAAAGATCGCGTTTATGGTCAAAAAATATTCAAAGAATATGGTCTAAAAACTGTACCCTTAAAAGATTTCAAAAATATTAAAACTGCAATAGCTTTCGTAAAAAAAAATAAAAAAGCTTGGGTAATAAAACAAAATAATCACCACTATTCTAAAATTCTAAATTATATAGGAGAACTTCCAGATGGTCGTGATGTTGTCGGAATGCTTGAAAACTACAGTAGAAATATAAAACTTCGAAATGAAAAAGTTAGCTTACATGAAAGAATTCAAGGAGTAGAAATAGGAGTCGGAAGATATTTTAATGGTAAAGATTGGGTAGGGCCAATAGAATTTAATATAGAATATCCAAAATTATTTCCAGGTGATGTAGGACCTATGACGAGTGAAATGGGAACACTTGCTTGGTATAGCATGGACGAAAATAATAAATTATATAAAGAAATTTTAGAAAAAATGAAACCTTATCTACAAAAGATAGATTTCAGAGGAGATTTTGAAATAAATTGTATAGTCAATGAAACGGGTGCCTATCCGCTAGAAGCAACTCCACGACTAGGTTCTCCAATAATTCATCTTCATAGTGAAATTCATCAATCATCCTGGTTAGAATTTTTATATACCATAGCAAAAGGAGAAAATTATAATTTAAAATGGAAAAAGGGTTTTGGTATAGTAGTACTTGTAGCTGTTCCCCCATTCCCTAATGTAGAGAAAACACAAAGAAATCTAATTTATGGTTCTATTGTGGATATAAAAAATATTACAGACGAAGAATTAAAACACATTCATTATGAGGAAGTTGCAATAAAAAAACACAACAAAAAATATTATGTATCTGATAATCGTGGATATGTGCTCTATGTCACAGGTATCGCCTCTTCGATAAAAAAAGTTCAAGAAGATGTGTATGGGATTTTAAAAAAAATACATATTCCAAGAATGTTTTATCGTAATGATATCGGTGATAGTTTCTTAAAAAGAAATCAAACTAAACTCAAAAAATGGGGGTGGTTGTAGAATTTTTATATCCCAAAAACTCGTTTTACATTTATAGATATAGCTATCGCCACATCACGCTCAAACAGACCTTTTATTTCAGCTATCTTTTTTACAATCTCACTCACATAAATTGGTTCATTTCTACGTCCGCGATAAGGCACAGGAGCCACATATGGACAATCTGTCTCTGACATAATCATATCAAGAGGAGTGTTTTTAACTATTTCATCGTAATCATGAGAGAAAGTTATCACACCAGTAAAAGAAAGAGTATAACCAAGCTTCAAAAACTGCTTTGCATCAGCTTCACTTCCAGCAAAAAAATGCACATTACCCCGCACTTCCGGATAGTCTTTTAAAATCTTTATCACATCTTTGTAAGCATTGTGTTTCTTATTTTCTTTGTTATTACGAATATGAAGCATCAGAGGTTTTTTTACTTCTTGGGCTAATTTTATTTGCTGTATAAAAACCTTCTTTTGTTTGGCTATAGATTTCTCATTCATATGATAATAATCCAGCCCACATTCCCCTATACCTACTACTTTTTTATCTTTTGCAAGTTCTAAATATGCATCTTTATCAAAAATTTCTCCACGAGAAGTGAATACTACTCCGCCTTCGTCTAGTTCTTTTTCATCATAATGTGATGCTTCTGTGTGTATAGGATGAAGCCCAACTATGGCATATACTCCTTGATCATATTTATGAGCGAGTTCTACGGCACTTTTAGATGTATCTAACTGTGTACCTACATTTATCATCCAAGTATCCTCTGCTAGCGCACGCTCTATCACTTGATCTCTATCTTCATTAAATGCTTTAAAATTTATATGTGAATGTATATCTATATATTTCATAAATGTTTTTCTCTTCTCCTTACGAAGAAGAGTACTAGGGTGAGGTTCTTATTCTTTTCTAGAAAAAAGAACACTCTCTGGTAATTTTTTTTCTTTTATAATTTCTCTAATTATATCAGATGTCTCTGGTAAAAATGGCTTCAAGCAAAATGCTATCTCGTCCAAAAACACAACTAGTGTCCGTACTGTCACCTGAGCACGCTCTGGGTCAGTTTTGAAATATTTGAAAGGTTTCTCGTCTGCTATCTTTTTATCTAGTACTGATATCTTTTCCCATATACTGTCTAATACATTTTTAATGTTAAAGTTCCCCATATCTTCACCATAAAAAGTATCAAATTTTTCAAGCATTACTTCCTCACTAAACAAATCATAACTCACATCATAAGCCACCACCATCTTCATGATGCGAGATGTCAAGTTTCCAAGACCATTTGCAAGACCTGCGTTGTAATTTTCTTTGAAACGCTCAACAGTAAAAGGACTATCTTCAAATGAAGATACTTCTCGAAGTAAAAAATAACGCAATGCATCTGTGCCGTAATCTGCCACTATTTCTTTTGGGTCTACTACATTGCCCAGGGTTTTGGACATTTTTAATCCCTCACCAGCCGTGATAAAACCATTTATCACTATCTGATGAGAATTTTGGAGTCCAGCTGCCATGAGCATGGCTTGCCACATAGCGGACTGGAAACGGATATTATCTTTACCGCAAAACTGCGTCGGAGTGCCTAGTATCCAATATTTTTCAAAATCACTACCTTCTCCATCATCTGGCCAGCCAAGAGTAGAAATATAATTTGTCAGTGCATCAAACCACACATATATAACTTGATCGGTGTCTCCTGGGACAGGTATCCCCCATGGCATTTTGGATTTTAGTCGAGAGATAGAAAAATCTTGCAACCCTCTGTCCAAAAATGCTTTTATCTCATTGAACCGAAAGTCTGGTACGACAAAAGTTGGGTTATCTTTGTAAAATTTTTCAAGCTTATCAACAAATTCACTATATTTAAAAAAATAATTGTCTTCTTCTATTATCTCGAGAGGTCGCCCTGGGTGGTCAGGACACTCACCATTTACAAGCTCTCCGTCTGTTTTTTCAGATTCACAACCGACACAATACTTTGTTTGATAATTCTTCTTGTATATAAAACCATTTTTATCACAACGTCTCCAAAATTCTTGGGCAGCTTTTATATGACTCTCGTCTGTCGTGCGGATAAAGTGAAGTTCAGGATCCATACCAAAAATATTTACAGATTCTTTAAACCTTAAAAAACTCTCGTCTACAAAGTTTTGTGGAGTCACACCATTTACTGTAGCTTTTTCATATATCTTCATGCCGTGCTCATCTGTGCCTGTATTGAAAAATACATCAAAACCATACATCTTCTTTGTACGAGCCACAGCATCCGCACGGATAAATTCAAGAGCATGACCCATATGAAGGTCTGCATTTACATAAGGTAATGTGGTTGTAATATAAAAACTACTTTTTTTCATCTTTATTCTCGTTACTTAATCTAGAAAAAATTTTATGTTTTTCTAGATCGTTTATAAGCTCCATAATAATAACAGCGACAGGTATAGAAAGCACAATACCCCAGAATCCACCAAGTTCAAAACCTATCAAAAGTGAGAGAATCACAACCAATGGTGAAAGCCCTATTACTCTTTTTAATATGAGAGGTATAAAAAGAAAATTCTCAAATTGGTGAATAATAAGATACGCACCACTCACCATAAGTGCATGAGGGATTCCTCCAGACAAATAAGAAAAAGAAACGGCAGGAACCAGAGCTACCCAAATACCATATGGCACGAGCTCCATAATACCAGTGAATATGGCGAGTAGTAATGCATATTGTATACCGAGAAGTGAGAGCACGAGATATACTAGGACTGCTACCACAAAACCAAGCAACATCTGACCCTTGACCCATAAACCTATTTTCTTGCTTGAACGATCCCAGAGGTCCACTACATATTCTTCATATTTTATAGGAATGATAATTCTCAATAAATTCTCTATGCCTTTTTCTTGGATTGAAAGATAAAAAGAAACCATGATAATAAAGCCGACATTGAAAATACTCCCAAATGCCACAGAAAGTGTAGTGAAAAATCCCGCAGAGAGATTGTCTATGAATGCCTTAGAAGTTTTAAGCAATCCTGAAAAAGAAAGTTTCCCAGAAAGATTTTCTACGATATCTTTTGCTCCTGAAAAAGCTTCGTTGCTAAAATAATTCAAAAAATCTACCCCCGGAGCATATGAAGATATAAATACAGCGAAATTATATATTTCTGTTATGAGAAGTGGAGCAAATAGATAGAAAGCAAAAGCCATAATAGACAAAGAAAATATATAAAGCATAGCCATACCAAAAACTCTGCCTACTTTTATCCTTTTGAAAAAAGGCATAGCAGACTCCATAAACGACGCTATAACGATAGAAGTAAGCACAACAAGCACTAAATCACTCAAATACCATATCAGAAAAAACCCAAGGGCTACCAAAAACACCCGGATGATAGTGCTCGTGGACACAGAAACAGTATTTACAGTATCTTTCTCAAACATATGTATATATTATCATAAAAAACAACAAATTTAAAATCTCAGTAATTTTACAAATTTTGCTTTTTCCTTGAATGGCCCAATAAGTGCGAGATTGAGTTTTTCATCTTTAAATATTTCCCGTGCTATTTGTTTTATCTGTTTTGCTGTCACCTTGCGAAGCTCTACTGCTTTTTCCTCTATATTTTTTATCTCTTTTTTCAAAAGTTCTTGCCCACCATAAAAATTTGCTATGTCGTCACTAGACTCTAGAGATAACTTCATATTGCCTATCAGGCATTCTTTTACTTTTTCCAATTCTTCTTCATCTACTAACTCTGTCATAAGTTTTTTGCATTCTATCAGTACTGCGTATATGACTTCTTCTATTCTCTTGTTGTCTACTCCTGCCGAAATCTGGAAAAATCCATGGTCTGTATATGTGTCATTGTAAGCACGAACATAATAGCCCACACCCATCTCTTCGCGAAGCTTTTGGAAAAGCCGAGAACTCATACCACCACCCAAAACCCCAGAGATTATAGACAAAACTGCATTTTTTTTATTAAACAAATTGTAAGTACGGACACCCAACACAAAGTGTGTCTGGTCTGTCTTTTTAAATTTTACTAAAACTTCAGGCTTTGTTTGTACTTCTTTTACTTTTTCTTTTTTACTTTTTTTAATATTTTTTAAATTCCCAAAAATTTTTTCAATTTCCCACATAACTTCTTTTTCTGACACAGAACCTACCACTACCAGCGTGGTGGCTTCTGGTATATATTTTTCTTTTTTATATTTTACAAAATCGTTCCGCTTCATATTTAAAATATTTTTTTTCTCCCCTGCTATATTCCAACCTGCTGGTTGATCACCAAAAAGTAATTTCATCATCAGATCCTGCACATGTCTCTGTGGCATATCTTCATACATATTTATTTCTTCTATTATTACCCCTTTTTCTTTTTGCATTTCAGTTTCAGGAAAAGTAGAGTTTAGATAAATATCAGAAACTACATCAAAAATCTTTTTAAAATGCTTTGCATCAGACTTTGCATAATACCCCGTATATTCCTGTGTTGTGAAAGCGTTGTACTGACTACCTATGGCATCTAGCTCTTTACTGATGTCTATCGCTTTTGGTCTTTTTTCTGTCCCCTTGAAACACATATGTTCCAAAAAATGCGATATACCGTTTAAGTCTTTTGTCTCATATTTAGACCCTGCTTCCACAAGCACGAGCACTGTCACAGTCGGATTGTCTTTCATCGGGACCACCACCACCCGAAGTCCGTTTTTTAGTATTGTTTTTGTGAATTTCATAGATGCAATATAGCACAGAAAAATATAAAAGAAAAATAAACTAAACTCCCATTTTTTAGTCCCAAAGATTTAAATAATGTTTTGAAAAAAGCTCAAGACCTCTTTCCATTTTTTTATTTATAAATATCGTGGCTACCGACAGAATGAGTTTTTAATCGTGGGTCAAAATTATCTTTCCTATTTCTGTAAAATGTATCTCGCCCTTAATTTTTTACATTCTAGAAACAAAAATGTTAAAGCTGGAGTTTTCATTTATTTTAACTTATCTTTTAAATATTCAACCAGCTCACTCACCTTTACTCTCTCTTGAGTAGCAGTGTCACGGTCGCGGACGGTGACTGTGTCTTTGAGTTCCGATTTTTCTTCTCCGAGAGTTTCAAAGTCTATGACGATACAAAATGGTGTGCCTATCTCGTCTTGTCTTCTGTACCTCTTGCCGATGTTGCCGTTGTCGTCCCACGAAACTCTGCCGAATTCTTTTTTCAAATCTCCATAAACATTTTTTGCATAATTCACAAGCTCTGGTTTGTTTTTCAGGAGTGGAGACACACAAGCCAAAATCGGTGCCATATGCGGTTTTAATTTTAAAAATACTCTAGTTTCCTCGCCTGTCATATCTTCAGTATATACAGAAAGTATGAGAGCCAGAAAAGCACGATCCACTCCAAAAGAAGGCTCTATAACATGGGGAACTATTTTTGCAGCATTCTCTTCGTCAATGTATTCTAATTTATGGGTACTGAGATCATAATCTGTCCTATAGGCAAGACCAAAGAGTTCTTTTCTGCCAAATGGAAAATCAAATTCAAAATCCACAGTTTTCTTTGAATAAAATGCCCTGTCTTCGTCCGGCACCAGAAGTTCATGTACCTTGCTCATATCTATCCCGATTTCTACCATCCATTCCTGCATTTGATTTTTCCAATATATAAAATATTTCTCCCAATTCTCTTCTCGAACAAAATACTCTATCTCCATCTGTTCAAATTCTCGCTGACGAAAGAGAAAGTCTCGTGGAGTTATCTCATTTCTGAATGCTTTACCTATTTGGGCCATACCAAATGGAAGCTTTGGATGAAAGGCATCCACTGTATTTTTAAAATTTACAAATATCCCCTGTGCAGTTTCTGGACGAAGATATGAGACAGCAGAACTATCTTCTGACGCACCGACTCTCGTTTGAAACATCATATTGAATTGTTTTGCTTCGCCTAATTTTCCTCCACAGTCTGGACATATAGAATTTTTATCTCCCCCTGCCTGAGGGGGAGTGACCGTAGGCCGAGGGGATGGGAGCTGGTCTGCCCTAAATCTCTTCTTGCATTTCTCACATTCCACTATAGGGTCTGCAAAATTCGAAACATGGCCTGTGGTCTGCCAGACTTCTTGGCGCATGAGTATAGCAGCGTCTACACCATACATATCTTCTCTATTTAAAACAAATTTGTTCCACCAAAGATTTTTTATATTATTTTTTAATGCAAGTCCATAATGTGCATAGTCATAAGTCCCAGCAAAACCACCGTATATCTCACTTCCCGCAAACACAAAACCTCGTCTTTTACAAAGCGAGACTATCTTCTCCATTCTGTCATCACTGTTTTTTGTTGAGCTTTTTTCTATATCTTTTTTCATTTTTAATTCGTAATTTTTAATTTATAATTACTTCACTACCCTAGCACCAGAAGATGGAAATGTAGGGTCGCCAGATATGCGTGTATTTAAAGACGCTTTGTTGACCCTTATTTCTACATTAGCAAAATCATCATGTCCGGTCAAAACTGCATCATTTATAATAGTCGGAGTAGTATCCACCTGAGAAAGGGATGGAATGAATGCTACCTGGAATGCTACTTCTCTGCCTGACTGAGTGATGCTCGTCCCCCTAGGAATACTACCCACATTCCAAGTAATTTCTTTTGCTGTAATGTTATATAAAACATTTTCATTAAGTGGAGACACAGCTCCGACAAACCTGACCCATGGAGGTAATGTAGCTTTTACCTGAGCTTTGGAAACATTATTTGAAGTATTTGACAAACTCCAGACTACAGTGTAAGTAGTTTCCTTTTCTGCTTTTGGAGGTATTGGTCCAGTGTTCTCAAATGGACCAGAGTAATACAAACCCTTTGCCGCGAGACCTACATCTGTAATAATTCTTATATTTTTAGATTCTGAATTTTTGATGGTCTGAATGACATTTCCCTCGGCTGCTTGTTTGCCAGAGATAGATACTTCTATACTAATAGCTGGCTCTTTTAGCATTCCTCCTTCTGCAGAAAAGATAGGCAAAGATTTCAAAGAAAAACTAACAGAATCATTCTTGCCTGGATTTACTTCACCAAAAGAACTTTGCGAATTTTTATTCCAGATGATCGTGTCTTCAGAAGAATTGTAGAAGCCTCCTGGGGCGTCAATGTTATTTCTATCTAGTGCATTTCCGGAGAGCTTTACTCGTATCTCCAGATCGTTTATTTTTGTATCTAGATTGTTTACCCAACGGATATTACCAGAGATAGGAGACTTTGAACCCACAGCATACTCTCTGTCATAGGAACCATTTACAAAGAGCTTTGCTTCTATAAAAGGCTTCTTTATGAGTACTGTATGTCCAAATGAATTGAATACCACTGATATAGCTGACTTGTCCACTTCGGATTGCGAACCACTAAATACACGGAAACTTTTTTCTTCTCCATCAAATACATCTACCATCTTGCCTGTTATCGCTATATTATTCTCTACCCCCGGAGATATGTCCCCTAAATTCCAGATATTGTTTCCTAGTGTTGGAGACGGCTTTGAAGAGCCAAATACAAACCCTACTGGGTATTCTACTTTTATAAGAATTTTAGAAGCTGGCTTTGAAGCATTCAAGGTGGATTTTATATTTAGCGTTATGTCTTGATTTGGACTCACCTCAGTCGGTGCATCTACAGATATATTTATAGGGGTAGAATTTATAGACACATCATATGATTTTTCTTTTACAAAAATAGCATTTGAACCACCGACTCTATACTCAATAGATATCTTTACATTTTGCACAGATCCTTGCTCTCCAAATAATACAATCTTTGTATTTTCATTCTTTACTCCACCTATTGGTATAGTACCTAGAGATATACGCTGTCTCTCCATGTCTTTTGTGGTGTTTCCCCCGGATCCTTTGGGATATTCCAATACCAAATCCACTAGCTCTAATGCTGAACTATTTTTATTTATTATTTCTATTTGAAGTGGCAGGTCTTCTCCACCGGCAGTAAAAGTATTCCCTAGAATAGATATCTCTATATTTTCATTTGAAATAGAATTATTACCAACAAAAAACATATAAGAAACATACCCTAAAGCGAGAACAAAAAACACTACTGAAAAAATAAAAAATTTTTTAAACATGGTTGTTTTTCTAAAAGACTCATCCTCCTTTAAACCCTGATCTTCAACTTCGAAAGTTTCTGGAACTTTTTCTTCATTACGATGAGCAAAGCTATTTCTATACTCTATTTTTGTCCTGTAATTATTGCTAAAAAGCTTATGCTTTAATTCTTCAACTCTATTTAACTTCTCACTATCATTTGGCATCATATCTCTAATATCATAACATTACAATGTTTATTTTAGAAGTATTTAAACTCACAATACGAAAGGACATTACAAATGACTCTCTCTGAGGGCTTTATTTATCTGGGTGAGAACTTTTGCTCTACTTTTTGCTACTTTAAATACGAGCTCTTTTTCAAATGGAGAAGTTATCAGACTATCCAAATACTCCCCTCCTCCTATGTAGCCTAGGTTAGACAATATACGGAGCACCATAACTACTTCTATGTTTTGAAGTTCTTCATCGCCACTGGCTTTTTCCAAGACAAACAATCCATCGAGCAGATCAATAAATAAGGCTTCATTTCTCTCTACTCCTGCAAGTAAACGTTTTAACAGTTTAGAAATATTCACCAATACTTTAAAATTTTCTTTTTTATCTTTCAGCTCTTCAAGCTGATTTGTCTTGCTGGCACTGGTGAGTCGCCAAAAGTCTTTTCCCTGCACTAGATCTATTTTTATATAAGAAAAATCTTGCAATACAAACCGAAGCTTTGAAGATATTTTTCTTACTCCCTGAGCAGAAGCATACACGAGTCCTAAATCCCGAGTAAAAATAGAATAATACCTCCCCGCTTCTCCAAAATTTCTACTTCCCAATATTATTCCTTCTGTGTGATAAATGTGATGCATGTTAGATTAGATTTCTTAGCCAAATATCTAGATACTTTTTTAAGCTATTTAAATCATCTTCTGTGCGGAAAGTATGTGGTGCACCGATAATAGTATATAAATCTTTTTTTGTGGTTAGGGAATCAAAAAGTATCTCCTGTTGTTCTAACGGACACTGTTCGTCTTTATCTCCAACCAAAATAGCAACTGGCATATTTAATTTTTTAACATTAATAAGTAAATTATGGTTCATTCTCTCTTCCATATGCGACCAAGGTAACTTTTTTATAACACCTGGAATAGATTTACTTTCACGTATTTGCCAGCCTGTTTCTTTCCATTTATTAAAATCTTCACGTGAATACTTTTCTTTTGCTTTAACGCTCAACTCTCCTGAGATAGTGGGGGCAAAAGCAAAAACGCTCTTCACTTCATTTGGATAATCTTCCGCATATTGGAGCACTGCATAACCACCCATACTGTGGCCGGCAAGCACAAAAGGCTCTTTATACCATTCTTGGTTTTTTGCCCAACTTATAACATCGACTAAATCTTCGTAGTGTTTACCGAACGTTGAGTACTCGTATCTACCCCCACTCCCCCCAACAGAATTTGTGGCGTCAAAATTTACAACAATATAATTATGTTTTAAAAAAGTATCCACTAAATATGTTATGTTTGGCGTTTCTTTTGTGCTACCAAGCCCATGCAAGGTAAAAGCCAACCCTATTGGTTCTTCAGGTATTTCTACATATCCAACTATCTCAAGGTTATATCTATTTTTTATTTTAAAATCGGTACGCATTCCACTATTTTATCACAAAACCCCTTAACTCTTCCATAATAGGTGCGATAGATTCGTCTGTGATATCTTCGGGTTTTATTTTACACTGTGCAAAAATTTGCCTTTCTATTTCTTTGCCACATGCCACAGATTTTATGCGTTCTTCTTCTGGAAGTGCATTTTTATGATTCTTATATCTTTTTAGTGCTTCGTTCATACGCTCATCATAAGAAACTACTCCATGTGGATCTACTCGAGCATCAGAATAATGTACTATCTTAGTATTAAAATCATCCATATCACATTGTGCACAGAAATCAGAGAAATTTACTTTATTCACAAGATAAATAATTTTTTCCGGTAAATCTAATTCCTTAATTATTTCTTCGGCATTATTTTATACTCTTTGTATATTTCAGAAATTGTTCGCATATTTAATTAATTTTATTTTTCTAATTTAATTTTAAACACAAGTTCATCTACTTTTACCTCTGTCATATTTCCTTCTACATTTTCTCTAAACTCTACGAAATTCGCCCCGACAACTTTTAAAAGTTCGCTCTTGAATTTACTTATCAATCTCTGCCCTACAACATCTGTGTTTACAAAAAGTTTTACCATATCACTAGGAACTAGCCCCATGTTTTTTCTGATGTCTTGTATTCCTCGCACCAGCTCTCTGTAGTTCCCTTCTTCTTTGAGTGTTGGAGTGATGTTTGTATCAAGCAGTATTTCATTTTCAAGATTTTTGTTTTCTAAAACTTGTTTCACATTCAATTCTTCTTTTATAAGTAAAGTATATTCATCTTCTAATTTATAATTCTTAATTTCTAATTTAGAAAGTGGCTGACGAACTTTTATGCCAGCTTTCTGTCGTGCCTCGAGACCTAGAGAGACTATATTTCGTACTATTTGCATGTTTTTTAAGTTTTCACTCTTGGTGTCAAAGGGCATCTTTGACATATCTGGCCAATCAGTCAGGTGCACACTCTCTACATCATTTTCCTTCTTTAATTTTAGCCACACATCTTCTGCTATAAACGGTGCAAATGGGGCCATAAGTTTTGTGAGATTTTTTAAGACAAAATACAATGTTTGTTTTGTTTCTGTTTTTATATTTTGATCTCCGTCTTTTATCCTATCTCTGGAACGACGTAGATACCAAGTAGACAAGTCATCTATAAATAAAGGCAGAGGTCGCACAGCTTCAACCATATCATATACTTCCATACCTTGAGTTATTTCGCTTGTAAATTGAAAGAAACGTGAAAGTATCCATGTGTTTAGCACATCTTCTGTTCTTGGTAATTCATTCGTTTCTATCAGATCATCTCTGTAAAGTTCATAGAATGAAACCATATTGAAAAATCTGCCGATAATTTTGCTCGAGATTTCTTGTACTATTTTTTCAGAAAAATTTGCATCTTCACCTTTCATAAGTGGTGAAGACATCAGATATATACGAAGTGCGTCCACGCCGTATTTATTAAATAATATTGCAGGATCAGGAAAATTCTTTTTGGATTTAGACATCTTCTGTCCATCTTCTGCGCGAAGTGTGCCAGTCGTCACTACGTTTCTAAATGGTGCTTGGTCAAATAATATAGTAGAAATAACATGTGTATAATAAAACCATGTTCTCGTCTGTGCTATATACTCAGCTACAAAACCAGCCGGAAAATTATTTTTTTGCCAATCTGTATTCTCAAATGGAAAATGATCCTGAGCAAAAGGCATAGACCCAGACTCAAACCAGCAATCCAAAACTTCTGGGATCCTCTGCATATCTTTACCACATACTTGCCCTGAGCTTGTTAAATGTGTGCAAGTTAATTTTATTTCATCTATATAGGGACGATGCATATCTATATCAAAGTTTTTATTATGAGGAAGTGGTGAAAAGTCGAGTGGTCGAACTTCGGCATTTTTAAATCTTTCAAACTCTTTTATAAAGATAGAGAAATTTGCCGGATGATAAGTCTTGCCTTCTGGCGTATAGAGTCCTGAATTCACAAAGAAAAGCCATGCAGGGCCACCATGAGTTACAAATAAAATATTTTTACCTTTGTATTTTTCTTCTATTTCGTACATAGCTTCTGCTATCCTTTTCTTTGCATCTGCTAGAGACTCCCCGCCTTCTATTCTGTGGGTAAACCAATCTGGACCTACATTTTGTAGATAATTATGATATTCATCCCAATCCCTGCCATCAAAGACTCCTGGGTCTAGCTCCCTCAATCGTGCATCTTCTACTACTCTGTCTTCTGTTAGATCGAAAACCTTGCGTGCTATTTCCGCTGTTTCTTTTGTGCGAATGAAATTTGAACACACTATATAATCTATAGCTTTATCTTTCAAAAACTGAGCAGACTTTTCTACTTGTGCTTCGCCTTCTGTGGTCAGACGGTCTTCGGATTGATTTTTGTAACTTACTGTATTTTTCTGATTACCGTAGCTTCCCCCATGACGCATAACAAAATATTTATTTCCAGAATTCTTTGATTTATTTTTCAAATCTTCCAATGAAGAAATAAATTCTGTTTTATCACATTCTGTACATTTCCATATCGGTAACGGCGTCGCCCAGTAACGATTCCTAGATATATTCCAATCTGGTGCATTTTCTACTATATGCTTAAATCTTCCTTCTTTGAGATGTGCTGGTATCCAATTTATATCATTTGCTCTCTTTACTATCTGAACCTTTATTTTTTTTATATTAACAAACCAAGAAGGCAGTGCGTAGTAAATAATCGGTGTATCGCAACGCATACAGTGCGGGTATGAGTGGACTATTTTTTCTTTTGCAAATAGAGTTGTAGGGGTCTGATGTGCCATGTATTTTATTATTTCTATATCTGCTTTTTGGTGACCATCTTTTTTTTCTGTATTATCTCCTTTAGGTTTTACTTTCATCCCAGCAAAATCTGTAACCTCAGACTTGAATCTCCCTGTCTCATCTACATGTATTATCCAAGGTATATCATGAGCTTTTGCCAGATTCATATCGTCTTCTCCAAAAGCTGGGGCTTCGTGAGCTATGCCTGTGCCTTTATCTGTGGTCACAAAATCTGCATGCCATACACGCCAAATATTTTCACTTTTTGCAACTTCGTCATTTAAATAATATGGGAAAACTGGCTTGTATTTTTTACCTACAAGCTCTCCCCCTTTTATTTCTTCTATAATTTTATACTCTTTATCTTTCAAAACATTTGCGAGAGTTTCTTTTGCAAGAATAAGGTTCTGAATAAGATTCTCATTAGCTACATTTACTTTCACATATTCTATGTCTTTATTTATTGCGATAGCAGTATTCCCTGGCAGTGTCCACGGCGTAGTAGTCCAAGCAAGTAAATATGTACCAGGTTCATCTACGAGTTCAAACTTCACATATACAGATATATCAGTGATATCTTTGTAGCTGTTATCCATAGCTATTTCGGAGTTCGCTATTGGAGTCTCGCAACGAGAACAATATGCCAGCACTCGCACCCCTTCATAGATCAGCCCTTTCTTATTAAATTCAGAAAGTGCCCACCAAACAGACTCCACAAATGTATTATCCATGGTTTTGTACCCGCCCTTGAAGTCCACACACCTACCGATGCGCTCTACCCCTCTTTCCCATTCTTTGTCATATTGCAAAACCTTACTTCGTGCATACTCCACAAATTTATCTATACCGAGTTTTTCTATTTCTAAATGTCCTGCTATATTTAGTTCTTTTTCTACCATGTGCTCTATCGGCAACCCATGACAGTCCCACCCCCATTTGCGGGGTACATGATATCCGCACATAGTCTTATACCTGCCAATTACATCCTTTGCGGTACTGCCGAGTATATGCCCATAATGCATAGTACCTGTAGCAAACGGTGGACCATCATAAAATACATAGTTACCTTTTGGCGCGTCTTTTGCCAGAGATTTTTCAAAAGTTTTATTGTCCCGCCAAAACTGCATCACTGCTTCTTCCCGCAAGGCTAATTCTGATTTTTTATTATTTTCTTTTATGTTTTCTTTATTGTCTTTATTTTCTTCCATTCTCTTATACTACTAAAAAAAGCAACAATTTCAAAGTTATCTACACCCACCACACACCATAAATTAAACTACCTTTGATATTTATATCAAAGGCGTTTTATATTTATGCTAATATTTTAATTTTTTTACATCCTCTCTGGAGCTTGTATACCGAGCAGGTATAAACCTTTTTTCATAACTTCTGCAAAAGCTTTTGTGAGTGCAATTTTGTATGCAGAATTTTCGTCTTCTTTATTTACAATAACAGTATTGGCATAGAAACTATTATAAATACGAGCGATATCTATAAGGTAACTGGTTATATAGTGTGGCTCAAATTCGGCACTCGCACGATAAACTACTTCGGGAAAACGATACAAAATCTTCTCAAGCTCTATGCTCTCCCATTCTCGTGGGAGCTTAGCTTCCAAATTTATACCTTGTGCTTTTGCCTTTGAAAGCAAAGACTGCGCTCGAGCATATGAATACTGCATGTATGGGCCAGAATCCCCTTCAAATGAGATAGACTTTTCAAAATCATAAACCACATCACTACCGGCATTTTGCTTTAAAATAGAATACTTCAGCGCAGCCACGCCTACTTTTTCTGCTATGCTTTTCTTTTCATCTTCTTCTAGGTCCCTGTCTTTTATTTTATCTAAAATTGAATCTTCTACATCTTTGAGGAGCGATTCACCTGTAATAATATTCCCCTTTCTTGAACTCATTTTGCCGGTGGCAAAACGGAGCATACCATGAGTAACATGCTTCATCCGTTTTTCATATTCTGGATGGATGAGAGAGATAGCTTTCTGGACCACCCGCATATAGTCTAATTGTTCAGAAGCGGTGATAACAACAGACAGGCCAGGATTTACTTTTTCAAATTTGGTAATAGTCAGGCCTATTTCCTTTGCTTCATATGTCGGCAGTCCACCACTTGTGATAAATACTCTAGTGTGGAGCTTTAGATCATAATTGTCCCCGTGAAACACTACCGCACCATCTGATTCTTTAAACACTTCCCCAATATTTTCTTTTATTACCTTCATTCCGATAGGTGCCATGATAGACTCAAAGAAATAATATTCAAACTTTGTGCCAAGTTTTTTATAGATAATTTCAAATGCTTCTAAGGTTATCTCTCTGCCCCATCTATACAATGCATTTATTTCTTCATCACTTTTTTCATAAATCTTTTTATTTATTTTATCTATTTCTATTTTTATTTTTTTATCTTCATCATACAAATTTGAAGCATATGAATAGCACACACCAATATATTCTGCCTGAGCCTCTACTGACATGGCTATGTCTGGTTGACCTTTTTCTATGAGCCCGTAGATGGCTTTGGCTACATGGAGTCCCACATCTCCCTGATAATTTGCTCGTATTACCTCTGCACCCGAATACTCTACAAGCCGAGCGATAGACTCCCCTATACTATTGCTCATGAGATGTCCGATGTGAAATGGCTTGAAAGGATTTGGGTCAGTATACTCTACCATCACCTTTTTATCTACAAGCAAACTATTCTTTCCAAAATTTTCATTTTCTAATATTTCTTTTATATTTTCTGCAAAAAATTCTTTTAAGAGATAAAAATTTATAAAGCCTGCACCGGCAGTCTCAACTCTATCCAGCCCTAAGTCGGACTTAGGGCTATTTTGAATTTCAGCTACTATTTTCTCTGCAATTTCTCTCGGATTATCTTTTAAACTCTTAGAGAGTATCATAGCTACATTTGTAGAGTAATCGCCCATAGCAAGATCCACTGGGTGCTCCACAACAAAATCAACTGACTCTATCTTCAGATTCTGTAATGCTTCTTTTATTAAATTTTTTATTTTTTCTTGCATTGTTTCTTGCAGTAGGTCTTGTTTGCGGTAGGTCTTGCCTACCGCATTTTTATTTATACCCCGTACTTCCTTCTCTGCCTTCACCTCGCACAGTTTCAGAAAGTTCACTTACCTCTACAATATCACAATCTTCAAATTTTTGAATGAGCATCTGAGCTATTTTATGTCCTTTCTCTAGTATTACTTCTTTATCAGTCGTATTTAAAAGATTCATTATTATCTCTCCTCTATAACTAGCATCTATCACTCCACCCATAATTTTAAGTCCCATATTAAAAGAAATACTTGATTTATCCCAAATAAGCCCCACATATCCATCTGGTATTTCTATTGCTACTCCAGTATGTACACGCATTTGCCCACCCGGCAAAAAGACTACAGTATCCACAGCATAAAAATCCATCCCTGCATCTCCCGGATGACCCTTCGTCGGCAACTTCGCCTCTGCTTTTAATTTTTTAATTTTGAGTTGCATTTTAGTTCAAAACCTTTTTGACTTCTTGTAAAACTTTTTCGTGTATAATTTCTCTTTCAAATATTTTTCCTTTTTCTGAGCAATTTATTTTTATAAAATTATTAAATTCTTTCACTAATTTGAGCGCACTCTTACGAGCATTTTCCAAATGTTTTATATCTTTCTCGGCAATATCTTTTCTTCCTCCTAAATACTTTTTCTTTGAGCGTGAAACATCAGAATTCAGTAATTTCTGACTAATCACGACTGGAACATCTAGATATATAACTAAATCCGGTCGAGGAATCTTAAAAATTTCATATTCCATTTTATCAAGCCATTTTAGAAAATCTCTCCGTTTAAGAGAACTAGTAATCTTGCCTCCTTGATGAATCTGATTGGAACTTGCATAACGATCAGCGATAACAACATATCCTTTTTTAAGCCATTTATTTATTTGTTCACTTGATTCAAATCTATCAGCTGCATACAATATAGAAACAATTTTGGGATGAATCGAAAGAAATCCCTTATAATGACCTGCTAGACATTTACCAATAAACTCACCAAAAAAATTATCGTAATAGCGAGGAAAATCAATTGAAGCTACTTTTTGTCCTTCTTTCTTTAGACGCTTATCAAGTAAATCCACCTGAGTCGCCTTCCCAGATCCATCTGTACCATCTATAACAATAAATTTTCCTTTCTGTGTCATGTTTTTACATTATTTAAAAATTTGCTTATAAA
>Ga0210057_1003210_pt1 | contig 22661 bp, 24 predicted proteins | sample CryGeyCG2114_010_2_FD_183968 | JGI IMG/M metagenome (GOLD analysis project Ga0210057, IMG submission 183968) | Groundwater microbial communities from aquifer - Crystal Geyser CG10_big_fil_rev_8/21/14_0.10 (SPAdes) (version 2) | ecosystem: Environmental > Aquatic > Deep subsurface > Groundwater ...
AACCGCCACTCAGCACTCCACTCCTAAAATCCCTGAGTTTCTAGCGGCGGTTCATCCTTATTTGTCTGCAAAAAACTCTGGTCGTTAAAAAGTAATTTGCGCCCAATTCAACTGAGCCCCTTGAATCTTTTGCGACGAAAGCAACGGAGTGATCCAAATGGCAGATTGCGAAACCGAGGCCTCATCGTCCATTTTTTTTGGATTGCCATATATTTGAAATAATCCATATCCAATTCCCGCATAAAGCCCCAAGGAAGCCCCACGAGATACATTGTTGATCTTGCCACCAGGATTTTCTGAAAAGGCCAGGGTCGCCAGCCCAACGGCAGCCCCTCCGAGGGTCCCATAAGCACAGCTCTTCAAAAAGACCGTCAACTTGTCCGCAGCCTGGACTTGAACTCCCATTACAAAAACAAGAATACCTGCATAGAAAAATCTCATAGATCTATTTCAGAATGGGAAGGAAAATGGGTCAACAAAAGATGTCAGAGAATACCTTCACTTCACCTCTGTGACTCACGACAGCAAGCTCCAGTTGGCAATGCTCCCTCTGCTCCAGGCAAAATAGGAGAGCTCTCTTCAATCGTTCCTTCTGGGGGCGAGACAGGCGAATGTGCATATATTCATAGGACTGAACAAACTTCACCTCCACCAAAACCAACTCCCGACCAGGGGAAGATAGAACCAAATCAATCTCTGCGAAGGGCGATCGCCATCTCCTTTGCAAACAAGAGTATCCCTTTTTTTGGTAGTAGAGCAGGGCCTGATCTTCAGCCCATGTTCCCCGGCAAATATTCTTTGACCCCCGAAAAGGTTCGTCGGTGGAGGAGGCAGGGGCCCGAGATTTGGATGGCCTTTTTGTGAGTGGGACTCGCATAGCCTTTATGTTTTTCAAATCCATACTGCGGAAACTTTTCTCCATATTCCTTCATCAAATGATCACGGGTGACCTTGGCAACAATCGAGGCCGCAGAAATCGGCGCACATCGAAGATCCCCTTTGATCAACGGCGTCTGTACACGGGCCAGCCCCGGAACTCGGAAACTTCCATCAACTAAAACATGTCCAGCGACCTGACCCATCTTTTTTTCTAGCTCCAGAACTGCTCGCTTCATCGCGAGAAGTGAGGCTTGAAAAATATTGATCTCATCAATCTCTTCAACAGTTGCAAAGGCAATTCCCACCCAGTGCTGCTCCAAGATCTGAGGGGCCAAAATCTCTCTCCGTTTTTCGGACAATAACTTTGAATCTGTTAATTGCTCCACCAGAACATCGGAACGAAGACAGGCCGCCGCCGCATAAACAGGCCCCGCCAAACATCCCCGGCCAACCTCATCAACGCCAACGACCGGAGCTGGAGAAAATGTTTTCCAATCCACGGGTTCCAAAGAAATGACTTTTTTGCCTGAAGTCTTCACGCTCTCCTCCAGTTAAATTCAAAAAAAAACCCCTGTTAAAAACAAGGGTTTTAGAAACTAACCTATTATTCTTTGATCTAAGCTTCTGTTTTTTCAGCCTGAGCTTGTTCTTCAGCTTGCGCTTGTTTGCTCATCGGTCTTGCCAGCTCAGAGTTAATTTTTGCAGCCTTACCTTCAAGTCCACGCAGATAATACAAACGTGAACGACGAACTTGGCCAATTGTCAGGCGCTCAACTCGGTCAACACTTGGGCTTGCAAACGGAAAAGTTCTCTCCACACCAACACCCGCAGAAATTTTTCGCACGGTGAATGAACGAGAAGAGCCAGAACCTTGAATTTTGGTCACAACACCTTTGTAAACCTGAACTCGTTCTTTTTCGCCCTCTTTTACTTTCACGTAAACATTCACTGAATCGCCAGACCGGAATTCACCAATTTGAGAGTTCTTTTTTGCAGCTGTTACGCGACGCACGATGTTTGTCTCTGCCGCTGTTCCTGCTTTTTTTGTTTTCTCTTTGCTCACTGCTTTTTTTGCTTTTGCCATATTATCCCAGCCTTTTATTAAAACGAAAAGAAGGGTCTACCATGGCCCCATAATGCGGTCAAGATAGATAGACACTGCCGAACGCACACTCAAATGACGGTAATCATTGGGCGGCGCCCCTCGAATACTCTCCAAAACCCCATCGCAGCCCTGCATATACTCCTCGGTCATTCCAAAACCCGTTCCAAACAGCAAAAAACAGGGTTTTGCCGTGGGTTTTCGAATCTCTGACTTCAACTCTGAACAGGAATAAAAGGTCGTTCCCGGCACCGGCCGAGCATGGGTCGCCACCGTAAAGCAGTCCGCTCCCCAGTCCTTCTTTGCCTCGTCCAGACTGGTCGCCGTGAAGACATCCTTCAGGGCTGTTCTCCGAAAGGGGTTGAATTTTGACCCCTGCCCTGTCCGCCAGTGATCCAGAATTCGATCCACAAACATCAGCTGTTCTTTCATTGGATGAATCAAATAATAGCGCTCAACTCCATAGACCGTCGCAGCTCTTGCAATATCATGGATATCAAAATTGGTGATGTTCGTCGCGACGACCTTCTTTTCCCGATCCAGGATCGGAAAATGCACCAACCCCAGGGCTAAGCGAGGCACGGCAGCCATAGTGTTTTCGGATGATTCAGGTCCCATATGGCTCCAAACAGTTCACCCTGTCATCGGTCAAAGCTTCAAGCCCCAGAACCCGTCGGTCCTGTGGGGATATCTGAGACCAAAAGGTCCGCAAACTTTGAAGTTCTTTTTGATTTAAATGAGTTTTTGCCAGCAAGTCTGGTCTTTTATGCAAAGTTAAGAGCAGAGAAATATTTTTTTTCCACTCACTAATTTTTTGATGATTTCCAGAAAGCAAAATCTCAGGAACACTTTGACCCAGGATCTCCTGAGGTCGGGTGTAAGAAGGTGCTTCCAACAAGCCGTCCAAGCCCTCAGAAAAACTGTCCAATTGAGCGGAAGATTGATGACCAAGAACACCTGGAATCTGTCTAGAAACAGCATCGATGACGACCGCTGCCGCCAATTCTCCACCAGACAGAACATAGTCTCCGATCGAGAGCTCCTCATCAACCCACTCGTTCAAAAATCGTTGGTCAACCCCAGCGTATCGACCGCAGATCAAAACAATGTTCTTTTTCTCAGCCAATGCCATGACCTTGTCCTGCCTTAAGCTTGCCCCCTGCGGACTCAGATAAACCACCCAGGCTTCTGGCGCTGACTCCATCGCTTTCGCTAAAGCCTTCTGCAGGGGCTCCACCATCATCACCATCCCATCCCCGCCGCCAAAGGGACGATCATCCACGGTGTGATGAACGTCCTTGGTAAAGTCCCGAGGATTCACGGTCTCGACCCGAATCAAATCCCGCTCACGAGCCTGACTCAGAATTCCGTGATCCAGGGCCGCCTCGATGATAGCCGGTAGCAATGTAATCACTTGAAATCCAGTGCTCATAAGTCCTCGGGCCTCAGAAGGCCTTCTGGCAACTTCATCTGGAGTGTTTCACTTTTAAAATCAATCTTCACAATAAAAGGGGCAACAAAGGGGATCTCTACCTGACGGCCATCTTCTCGAGTGACCACCAACAAATCTTGAACTCCGTTGGATGAAAATCCTGAGATTATTCCACCCTGACCGCTCACGACATCGATCAATTGAAAACCTTCAATTTCGTGAAGAAAAATAGTTTCTCCCGCCTGTGAGCGCAACAGCTCCTCGGGGATATAAAATATTTGGCCTTTCAATTTTTCGGCCTGAGTTCGGTCCTCAATCTCTAGAGTTTTTAAAATCAATCCCGTCGGAGTCTGCCGAGCCCCGTCGACCGTGTAAGAAACAATCTGCCTTTGCAGATCATTTTCATGATCAATCCCCAGCCCAAATTGTTTGAGTTTTTTTAGCCAAGAGGCCTCACCTGAAAACACAAAAACAGACAGCTCTCCCTTGAGGCCATGAGCACTCTTAATTTTTCCAACTTTTTTCCAGGCACTGGGATTCAAAGACATGAGAACTGGTATAGAGGATCTAGCTCGCAGTGTCAAATTTAGGGAGCTGCAGAGGCTCAAAAAGAAGAAAGGGAGCTGTTGCTCCCTTTCTCTTGAATATTTTCAATCTTTAGAACTTATTCAACGATTTCTAAGACACTGCGTTTTTGCAGTTTCGTTGATGCTGCATTCAGAATGGTTCTCATTGAACGAGCCGTGCGGCCCTGTTTTCCAATGACTTTACCGAGGTCTGACTTGGCAACTTTTAGCTCAACAACTGTTGTTTGCTCACCAATCACTTCGTTAACTTCGACGTGATCGGGTTCATCCACCAGGGATTTTGCCATGAACTCCACAAGATCTTTTAAACTCGAATGATCCATTTTTTCCACCCTCCAGGGTCAGCAGCGACTTGATGATCCTGCGACAACTTCTACCTTTTCAAGATGTTACAAAATTTTTTGGAGTTGCCAAACAAATAATCAGTTAAGTTTTTGTTTATTGACCGGCTTGGATCAATTTCATCAGGTGTTTTACGCGATCAGTGGGCTGTGCACCCTTCTTGATCCAGGCCTGAGCCTTCTCCATATCCATCACAACTTTTTTATCGTTGCCTTGAGGAGTTGGAATGTAGACACCCAAAATTTCCAGATATTTTGAAGTCGCATATCTGCGTTGATCTGCAACGGTAATACGATATTTGGGGGCGTGTTTTGTGCCAAAACGAGCTAAACGAATCACAACGGCCATAGGGTCCTTTTCCTTTCGAAAAACTAGAATCCAGATTTGTACAGGCTTGAATTCTCATTTGCAAGAGCGAAAATCAAGCTCTCAGGGCAGAAATCTCTCTCAAAACGGCTTGAAGGGCATTCCTCCACGGCCACCACCCATCTTCATCATCATCGACATCATCTTTTTGGACTGCTCGAACTGCTTTACAAAGCGATTGATGTCTTGAACCTGGGTTCCACTTCCCTTCGCAATTCTTTCGCGACGCGAAGCATTTAAAACTCGGTGATCCCGGCGCTCCTGAGCTGTCATCGAGCTAATGATGGCCTCAATTTTCTTCATCTCTTGATCGGGAGGGGTCATCTGGCTGAGCTGCTTTTTAACATCTCCCATGCCGGGTAAAAATTTCAGCAGACTCTCGATTCCGCCCATCTTTTTCATCATACGAATCTGCGCCAGGAAATCATCCATGGTGAATTCATTCTTCATCATTTTGCGCGCGGACTCTCGGGCTCCTTTTTCATCCATCACTTCTTGGGCTTTTTCAACCAGGGAAAGAACATCCCCCATATCCAAAATCCGCGAAGCCAAACGATCCGGGTGAAAGACCTCGAGTTGAGCGACCTTTTCACCGACGCCCAAAAACTTAATGGGCACGCCTGTGACTTCTCGAATGCTCAGGGCGGCCCCTCCGCGCGCATCCCCATCTACTTTCGTCAAAACGAGGCCAGACAGCCCCAAGCGTGAATGAAAGCCCTCGGCAACACTGACGGACTGCTGCCCTAGCATCGCATCTGCGACGAGCAGAACCTCTTGCGGAGTCCAAATTTCTTTAAGTCTCTGAAGCTCACTCATTAGTTCTTCATCAATCTGCAAGCGCCCCGCCGTATCGATGATCACCACATCGATCAAATTGTCATGAGCCCATTTTTTGGCGGCTTCAACGATCTGTTCCGGCTTCTGTCCCACTTGTGTTGGATAGACCGCCATATTGTTTTGCGCACCCAAGGTTTGCAATTGTTCAATGGCCGCCGGACGATAAATATCCGCTGGCACTAGTCCCGGCTTTTTGCCAAACTTTTGCCGGATAAACAAAGCAAGCTTCGCTGCACTGGTGGTTTTCCCAGCCCCTTGCAAGCCCACCATCATGATGACCGAGGGTTTTTCACGCACATCAATATCGACGGCTCCGCCCCCCAAGGTCGTCACCAGCTCATCGTGAACCACTTTGACCAACTGTTGTCCGGGATGAACTCCCTGCAGAACTTCAGCGCCAAGAGCTTTGACCTTGACCCGGTCAATAAAAGATTTCACCACTTTAAAATTCACATCCGCCTCGAGCAAACTCATGCGGATTTCCTTCAGGGCCTCCTCAACGTTGGCCGCAGAAATCTTATGTTGCCCACGAACTTTCTTGAGACTGGCTAAAATTTTCTCGGAGATATTATCGAACATCTTTTACCACCTTGAGAAACTCACCCGCGACAATACACGACGAGCTAAGAAATGCATGAGCACCAAAAATACCAAGGCCAAAACAGAGGCATGAGTCACATCCACATCGGAAAAACCCAAAACACTGTAGCGAAGACCATTGATGAAATAAAAAAGTGGATTGATCAAACTGAGTTTTCGCCAAATCTCGGGAAGACTTTCAATCGACATAAAAACCCCACCCAAATAGGTCAGTGGCAAAATAACAAAGGTGGAGACGGCACTGAGTTGATCAAAAGTTTTTGCCCAAAAAGCCGCCATCAATCCCATTTGACCAAAAACCAACCCCCCCACCAAAATAAAATACATTAGCCACAGGGGATGTTCGGGATAAATGAAGCTCTGATACTTAAAGTAATAAAAGGCCTCACCCACCAACAAGGTCGTCAAAGCCACCATCGCGCCGCGCACAACGGACGCCAAACTCATGGCCCAAATAATCTGAGACCGGGTCAGGGGAACAACGGCCAGATCTTCAATATCTCCGGTGAATTTACTGGAAACCAGAGACGACGAAGAATTTTGAAAGGCATTGTTCATCAATCCCATCATCATCAGTCCAGGAACCAAGAAGGCCAGATATTGGGCCCCATGGATTTCCACCTGACTGCCAAGAGACACGCCAAAAACCAAAAGATACAAGGTGGCACTGATAAGGGGAGTGAGTACGGTCTGAACAAGGACCTTCATGAAACGATGACATTCTCTTCGGAACAAAAAGATAAATCCAATCATAAGCTCAAGACCTTTACAAAGGCATCTTCCAGAGTGCCCTCTTCGATATTGAGATCATGAATGTCTTCGAGTTTTAAGTTTTGCAGTTTAAGAATAACTCCCAGGTCATCCCCTTTGGACATGATCAATGGGATGACCTGCCCCGACCTTAACTGCACTTCGACTTTTCTTTGGGTCAGATCTTTGATGATCTCTTTTGTAGGACCAACATATTTTAATTCGCCTTTGTTGATAATCCCGACCCGGTCGCAAAGCTCCTCAGCTTCTTGCAGATAATGAGTGGTCAACACGATGCTGACCCCCTCCGCGCGCAGCTCTCGCACGAAGTCCCAAAGTTGATTTCTCAAGGCAACATCCACACCCGCGGTGGGCTCATCGAGCAACAATACCTTTGGAGAATGAACCAATGCTTTGGCAATCATCATCCGCCTTCTCATTCCGCCCGAGAGTTGTCTCATTATTTTGCTTTTGTGCTCGGTCAAACTCATACGATCAAGCAGCTGTCGAATTCTGGGTAAATTATGTCGAAGTCCATAATATCCGGAATGATACTGGAGCAACTCTTCCAGATTAAAAAACCCACTGGAAACAATTTCTTGCGGGACTACCCCAATGCTCATTTTTGTTTTCAAGGGCTCAGTCAGTACCGAGTGACCAAATATCGTCACATCTCCAGAAGTCGGTTTTTCCAAGGTCGTGATGACCGAAATCAAAGTAGTCTTTCCCGCTCCATTCGGCCCCAAAAGTCCGAAAATTTCTCCGGGGCGCACAGAAAATGAAACCCCTTTGACCGCTTCAACCGCAGGCTGCCCTTCTCTCAGATAATGTTTGGTTACCTTATCGATGACCAATGGCTCCATTGATTAATTCCTATCTTGCCCTTGAAATACTGGTAGCAAACTCAACCTCGGGATTCTCCTTTTTGGCCCAGTTCAAATCCCATTCTTGATTGAGTAAAATGACGGGTTGGTCGATCAGGTCTCTATACACCTGAAAACTCCCTTTCAGCTCTGAAACGGCCTTGCCCTCTTGAGAGCGAGGCCAACGGGCCACAGAAAATGGCAAACGATTGAGCTTCACATCTAGATTGTATTCATCCTGCATGCGATGCACGAGCACTTCAAATTGCAGCTCTCCAACGACGCCGATGATGGGGTCTTGCATGCCCACCAAGGGATCAATAAAGAGCTGTATGGCCCCTTCCTCTGAAAGATGCACCAAAGCTTCCTGCATCTTTCTCCGTTTCATGGCATCGGTAACGGACATGCGGGAAAAAAGCTCCGGAGCAAACTTGGGAATATCTTCGAACCTCACGAGCTTATCTGACGCGACGCTGTCGCCAATTGCGAAATTTCCGGTGTCCGCAACGCCGACAATATCACCGGCGTAGGCCTCATCCACGGTGGCCTTTTCATTGGCAATAAATTGATTAGAGTAAGAAAGCCGAATCTCTTTGTTATGTCGGCTGTGTTTGACCTTCATGCCTCGCTCAAAACGCCCTGAACAAATTCGAATGAAGGCGATTCGATCTCGATGACGACGATCCATATTGGCTTGAATTTTAAATACAAAACCCGTGAAGTTAGAATCCAACGGATCCACTGGCACCTGAGATTGAGTGTTCCGCGGCTGAGGCCCCGGAGCAAACTGACAAAAAAATCGCAGAAAAATATCAACACCAAAATTTTGCTTGGCAGAGCCAAAGGTCACTGGCGAGATCTCGCCTTTTAAAAACTTTTCTGGATCAAAGGGCGGCAAAACCCCCTCGATCAAATCGAGCTCTTCGCAGGTTTGTTCATAAATCTCTTCGCTGACCAAGGACTTCCATTTTTCATCTCGGTAACCATTCACGGGTATGACAGTGACCTCATCCCCGTCCCGTCGTTGATCATAAAGAATGATCTCTTTGCTCATTCGATTGTAGATCCCTCGAAAGCGCTGCCCAATACCGATGGGCCATGTCACCGGGTAGCAGCTCATTTTCAGAGTGGTTTCCACCTCATCAATCAAATCCAGTGGGGCTTTTCCTTCCCGGTCCAATTTATTGATAAAAGTAAAAATCGGAATACTGCGATAACGGCAGACATCGTAAAGCTTCTTTGTTCGCTCTTCGACTCCCTTCGCGACGTCAATCAACATGCAGGCACTCTCTACCGCCATCAATACGCGATAGGTGTCCTCGGAAAAGTCTTTGTGCCCCGGAGTATCGAGCAAATTCACCCGCAACTTTTGGTAATCAAAAGTCATCACGCTCGAGGTGATAGAGATCCCCTTTTGCCGCTCTAGCTCCATCCAATCCGAGGTCACAGCCTTGGTCCCGGACTTGCCTTTGACCTCACCCGTTTCATGAATCACTCCACCGTGATAGAGCAGTTTTTCGGTGAGGGTGGTCTTTCCAGCATCAGGGTGGGAAATGATCGCAAAAGTCCGTCGTCTTTGAATTTCTTGAGCGGGTGCGCCAGTTAATAGCATAGGTGCGAAACCTTACCCAAGGCGACGAAATCTCTCAAGGAAATCAAAGCGTTTGCATTTGAAAACAGCCCGATGTATACCCTGCGGCATTCCCTCAGATTTGGAGTCTGAAAAGGAGCAATATGACATCTTCGTACTATATCAGTACCTTCTATCGTTTTACTCCGCTCAAAGACCTTGAACTCGTGGAAAACGAACTCCGGCAAACAGCCAAAGATTTACAAATGAAAGGCTTGATTATTCTCGGGCCCGAGGGGCTTAACGCCACGATCGCGACCTCCTCGGAAGAGGCCTTGAGTAAAGTGAAGTCTTGGGTGGTTGACCGATTTCAGTGTCCTGAGATCATGTTTAAGGATTCAAAGTCTCAGCTCGCACCCTTCCGGCGCTTTTCGGTTAAAATCCGCCCAGAAATTGTGACCCTTGGAACTCCAGATTTGCAGCCGAGCAACACCAACAACCACCACCTGTCCCCTGAGGACTGGAATAAAGTTCTTAAAGAAGAACAAGACTTTTTACTCATTGATACCCGCAACTGGTACGAATATCAGATCGGAACTTTTAAGGGCGCGGTGAATCCCGAGATTGATCAGTTCACTGAATTCCCCGATTGGGTCGATCAACAGAACTATGCAAAAGATAAAAAAATGCTGATCTTTTGCACCGGGGGCATCCGGTGTGAAAAAGGAATTTTAGAGCTGCAACGACGTGGTTACGATAAAGTTTATCAACTTGAGGGAGGAATTCTCAATTACCTTGAGAAACTTCCCAACGATCAGTACGAGGGCGAGTGTTTTGTGTTCGACCAAAGGGTGGCTGTCGATCAAAACATGGAACCGTCGAAGAAATACAAGCTCTGCCCTCACTGCGGCCAACCTGGCACCCTTGAAATCACTTGTTCCCGTTGTGACTCCCCGACTGTGATTTGCAATGCCTGCGACAGAAAACCTTATGTTGCAAAGTCTTGTTCAAAAAATTGCGCCTATCACCTGGAAAGATTTCCCGGAAAAAAAGGCGCCAAACAAGTGACTCAATTTTTGGTATAAAGAGTCATTCGATAGGAATTGTCGTGGAATAAATCAGGGGCACAAACGGCTCCGAGAGCACGGCGATTTCTCGCATCTGAAAGAACAAAACTTCGATCCCTGAGACAATCTGCAAAGCTGCCATAACTCGCATCCGCGTACGGAAGAATTTCTGAAATTCGAAAATCCCCTTCAAAAATAACATTCGGTCGAGAATCTGCACACCAAATCAGGGGTCTTACACTTCCGGCCTGTTCATAGATTGTTTTGATATCATTGAGCTGAGTTGCACACTCATCTGTCGTATTCATGAACACTAGACGGTCATAACGAACAGGGGCCACTGTTTGTCGATAGTAATAGAATCGACCAGCGCCTTGTTTTGCAATCACAGCCCCAGCCATTGTCAGTCTCTGAGCAATTGCAGTTTCATAGACCTCTCCAGCTCCCGCAAGGCCTCCTGGTGTAAATCTGAAAAACTGAGTTTTCCTCTCAGCCGGGAATTGGCTTCCAAATCCGTCCATTTTCAACACAAACTGTGAGGTCGCCACGGTCTCATCAAACTCGCACGTTGCAGACACCACATGCAGTCCCACCTGTCTCTCATAGAGGGCGACCTGCGCTGACAAATCGACCTGACAAGATTCCAGAGTTGGATAAAGAATCTGTTCTCCTTGCTGAGTCCATGTTTGTCCAACCTGTCCGCCGATGGCGACGGTATAGGGAGAATAAGGCCTTGAAGCACTATACACCAAACCCAGCATGTACACTTTCACTGGTGCTGGGTAAGACGGCACCATTTTCTCGCCACGACAAACAGCATTGACCGAAGCAACTTTGGTCGCCACCTGAAACCTTCCGCCCAGATTCTGAGCTTCCGTGTTGCAATCTAGGTCCCCTGAAATCACCGTTGTCTGATAGGTAAAAGTATTTTGGGCCGACGCCACGGCCGGCGCCAAAAACAAGGCACAACAGAAAATTTTTAGAAAAGAATTTCTCAATGCAGGCATCCGATTCTCCTTTGCTGATCAAACTTCAATGATTGTTCCAAGCGGCCCCGAGCCTAGTCCTCAAAAAAATGAAGGTCAATTTCGCAAAGAAACTAGCTGCGATGAGCCGCTTCCACACTAGTCCTCATATTCTCTTGGATCCAAGAGATATAGCCCTGGGCATATTTCTGAAGCATTCCCTTTACATAGTCGTCTATGAGCTGACCTTGGTCACCAAAGGCCTTGGACCCATTCAAATAGATCTCAGGCTGCAACATAACTCGAACTCCCAATGCGCCAAGAACCTGGCGCAAATGTTGTTGTGCACCAAAAGTTCCGATATTCCCCGCTGACGCACCCAAAATTCCGGCTGGTTTTCGGGCCCAAGTGTTTTTCCCCGCAGGCCTTGAACCCCAATCCACGGCATTTTTTAAAACTCCAGGGATTGAACGATTGTATTCTGGGGTCACAAAAAGCAAGGCCTGGGACTTTTCAATTCTTTCTTTAAAATCGCCAACAATTGCAGGTGGGTCCATCTCTAGATCCTGGCTAAAAAATGGCAAGTCTTGAATCGGAAAGAGATCCAAAGAGCAGCGTTCCGACAAGTTGCCTTCGAGAGCTCTGAATAATTTTAAATTCAAGGAGTTTCGACTGATTCCCCCAACCATACAAAGAATCTGATAGGCCATGCTCAATTCCTTCCGCGGAAAATATTATTCAAGCTCCCTGATCCGATCACCCCACCGACTCTCTAGACCTGACTGTTTGCAAAAATCACGCTGACACTTCTCGATCCAAGGAAGCTGTTTATTCTGTATGGCCACATAGGCAAAGAGGAATTTTACTCTTTTGCCCCAGATTCAGCAAAAAGCCTCAAAAGGCTGTTTCAGGACTTTCTAGTCTGCTTGAATATTCACAAAGAGATTCACCTCTTGTGGGAATAGCGCGTTGTTTCTGAGAGCGCTTGTTGCGCGTTCTTGAAAACTGACACGGATACGACAAAATCGCGGCACTGCGCTGAAAGCATCGTTCAAGCTCACCGAGAAGTTGAGCGAGCTTGAGTTCCAGGAGCTTGGGGAAGAAATCACCCAGCTATCTGACTCCACCGAGCTTACTCCGAGTTCATCAGAAGCCCTGGGATTTTTTCGAGCCCCTCGCCCCCGCAGATCGCAGATCGTCTCAAGAGATGTCTGAAGGCTTGCGCTTGAACGGTAGCTCTCGCCGGTTCCCCCAGACTCTTGAATATTCACGGACAGATCTAAATTGTAAATCCCCTCGGACAGATCATAGGGAGTAGGACCTTCAGACATCTGCTTTTGTGGTCCTCGATAGCAAAGTTCAATAAAATATTGGGTGCCGTACTTTTCCGTAGCGAGATCAAAATGAATCTCCCCAAGTTGCGTCAGCCAGAGCTCCGTACCTCCGGCTACCTGTGATTTTGGTGCGTCCGCAAATTGAACCCTTAAAACATTAGATCTCTGCCGAGCCTCGGAACTCTCTGGGACTCCAAGATCTTCGTAGTTAATGACTAGGCTGTCGGATCCAGCAATGCTTTCGCCATCGGTATGGCTGATACCCGCGTTACAAACAAAAAGGGATTCTGTGGACAAGGAAGACGACAATCCGCCGAGCGCAGCACTGGACAACACCAACAGAATCCAAAATAGACCTTGGCTCAATGTGCGCATCTATTGACACACCAACTGAGGAAGGTCTGGAACGGAATGATTATAGCTAGGCACGAAACGAGCCTCTCTTTTCGTAATGATCTTTGTCAGCTTCATCGACCGGTCATCATTGAGCCCTGCGGTGGTAAATCTTGTAGTCAGAGTCAAATATTTTGAAGTCGCATTCATGCTCTGGCATTGGGTCAGCAGCGAATTACACACTTGAGAATAAAAGGGTGGAAATGTTTGATCCTGTCCCAATTTTTGCATCAGTTGTCGAACTTTTTCGAGCTGTTCTTCAATCTCTGTTGAACCCAACTGAGGCAATACCGGAATCTGCGGAAGGCCCAATAGTCCACTCAAAGAATTCAGTGGCTGAATGAAATCTTTCCCAGCGGTCCCATTCATCAGAGTCAAATCAATAAGGATCTGCTGATAACCTTTGATCAGCATCAAATAATCATCATAGGGGCTGTAAAAGTTGAACTGAACCTCGTAAGTCTTTCCATCCATGATCTCGAGCCCTTCAGACACTTTTTGGTTCAAACGAAAAAGTCCCTGCCATTGGGCCTTTGCAAAGGGGTTCGCCGGATTGCCAGCATACCAAGAATCCAGAAACTGCCTTTTGCCACTGGCAAGCACTTCATAAATTTCAACTTCTCCGGCCATTGGAGTTTGGTAGTCCCCAGGTCCAACGCAAATGCCGTCCCGACATTTCCGCGCACTTCGGGTATCTAAGAACAGTGAAATATCAAAAAATGTCTTTTTGTCATCCCCGAAGGACCCATCTCGAATAATGATCGGCCCCTGATGAATGTCCGTGGAAAAAGTCGTCGGAAACAAAGCACTCTCTGGTCCGAGGTCCTGATTGACCTCCAGAACATGAGAGTTCGGCATCAAAGACAGGCGCACCTTGGTGCTGCCAATCATGTTCTCTGTGGTTGTGCTGGTCTCATCATTGACAACAAAAGCCTGCAAAAGGGCATCCAAATCACGGGGGCTGATATCATGAGCCTTTAAAAATGCGGGATCCAGGCATTCGTCTTTCAGCAAGATTGAAATAGCGATACGAAGATCCGAGGAAATTCGCACATAGCAAAAATCACCCTCGGCAATGACTTTTCCCGAGGGAGTGGCATGCATGTGGCAATAGTTTTGATCCGGAGTGAACTGAATTTTTTTATCATCAAGATGCGTGAGCTCCATGTAAGTGCACGAACGTAAAATCTTGAACTGATCTTTAAATTGAATGAGTTTTTCATCAAAGCTCTGAGGATTCGCAACCGGAGAATTTTTAATCTGGCAAACTTCAGGTCGAAGCAGGCCATCAAACGAAACGTCAGAGGTATCCGAGGACAAATAGGGTTGTTTAAGGCCCAACCCAAAAGCCAAAGTTTTGCCAGAAGCACCTTGGCAACTGGAGATCACTGTCGGTGGAATTCGGTCAGCCATTGCCCCGTACATTCCTTTGACCTTATTTTCAGGGGATATAAAGAAATTAAAACTATAGTCCTTAGACATCTTGCAACCAGGCCCAAACATTTGAGCCTGTGCAAAAAAAGGCACCAGAGACGGCAATAGGACCCAGAGAAATTTCACAATGATTTGCGATACCTTCATTGAATCCTATCCCTTCTTTAAGAACTAAAGCAATCCAGACAATCCTGGAACGCCTTCGTTGATTTCGGTGTAAGTACACATTTCAGCACCGTGACGTTGCCATTTTCTCAGATTTGGCAAAGCGGTGCTCCAGTTGGTCTCAGTGAACACATACCGAACTTTACAAAAACGAGGTGTTTTTGAAGATCCAGAAGTGATCCAAGGATTCAACAGATCCGCAACAGAGGACGAAACTCCTTTGGGAGTTGACAACCAAAAAGCAGATGCGCCTTCGGAAGCTCCATTGGGCAATTTGTTCGCGCCAAATGTGAAAGTCGCTTCATTGTCAGCTGTGTTGTAAACATTGCTGTTGTTACGAGCATAGATATAACTTCCTTGGCCCTGCATGTCACAGACAACAAAAGCTTGAACAGTCACACCCGCAAGCTCTGTGTACTTTTTGCCGTCCACAGTTCCTGGAATTGTCAAACCATCACGGTTGTTTTCACCAGGATTTGGGCCTGTTGCCAAAAAGTCCGTCGCAAATGCCTGAGCCGTCAACGCGAAATTGGTATTCACGTGATCTTCGAAGTACTCAATTTGAGGACCACGATAGCAGATGTCGACAAAGTATTTTGCACTGTACAGGTCTGAACCCAAGTTGAATGACAGATCGGTAATTCTTTTTGTGAAAGAATCCGAATCAGTCAAAGCCTGTGACCAGTTAGATGCATCATTGCCAGAAAATGTTTTTCCAACAACCTGGTTTGCCACTGACGTATCGCCATTGTCTTTCCAGTCTTGGTAAGAAACTTTCCCGTAATTCATCAACCAGTCACCGCCACCTGCAGACGAACAAATGCAAGAAGAGTTACAGTTTGCACCTGTCGTTGAGCAATCAGTGGGTGTGCAAGTTTCATTGGTTCCTTGGAAATAGCACACTCGTTTGTCGGACTGCTGGGGCATAATTCCAGCGTTGCAGGCATAGATATTTGGACCTGACGAGAACACTTTAAATTTGTATCTCAGGGAAACTGCATCTGCCGATGCGGCCATGGCAAGAACTGCCATCGCTAAAAAAAGACTTTTCATTTTCATAGGGACTCCTACTTTCGGTTGTTTTTATCCTCAAAAAAGAGGTTGTTGTTTAAGTTCCGTTAACTTTTTATTCAATTTGGGGAATATGGGATACACTCGAGTTTCCATAAGTGCAAGCTCAGACGGCACTCGGCAAAAGGCATAGACCAGATCGTTCGGTTGACTTTCCGAATCCAAAATAACGGCCAACAAGGGCGCCTCGGCCCCCTCAGGGCAAAATTGGGCAAATTGAGCCAATACATCATCCGCATTCCAGGGACGATAATAGTTATAAATACTTTGGGGTGAGAGCAAAACATAGTTCTTCATCTTCAAAAACGGCAAAACATCCTGACCTGAGACTTCACCAGAAAATGCGGGCTCAAAGTAGGTTGTCAATCGAGAGAAAATCGCTCTCATCAAGGTTGACGAAGTTCCACCACATCCCAGGCACAGGGGCTCGGGAATTTGGCAGGTGTCCCCCTTTTGACAGAGAGCCTGACAAAAGCTCCCCTCATCGGCTCGACATTGGAGATAAACACTCTGGGAAATCTGACCTTGAGAATCAATTGCAGGTCGCGAATCAATCCAAAAAGCCTGTGATTGGTCAATATAAAGTGTCAGCAGACTCAGGATCAGGATCCACTTCATGGGCGCCTCCGAATGACCGGCAGACAGTTTCCTCCGGCTGAAATGTGAATCTTGTCCACTCCCCAGTCAGCCCCTGATCTTTCGTTGCAAGTAAATGGAACCGTGATGCTTCCATCACAATTTGGCATCTTCACAACCGCCATCTTATAATGGCTAGCAGCGACCCCACCCGCGCGAGGGCTATTTCGCCAAGAAACCTTGGTCGGAAAACTTCCGAACTTACGTTCGACATAATCGGCGACCTTGGATGAACAAACGTCTTGAAAGCATTTGAAGCCTTGGCTCAGAGGCAAAACACAAAACTCTGGAATATTGCCACCATAACGTTGATAGGCATCAACCACCTGATCCAGGCGAAGCTCATAGCCTCGGGGGATATTGGTTTTATCTTGATTTCCCTTGTAAAAACGATAGATCGCCCGAAAGAGATAAACTCCGAACTTGAGTGGATTGAATCCCAAACCAACACCCACTGACGAGGCCGCCCCTGCAACCGCAACAAAATTCAAGGTACAGCCCGCACAAACAGAAGCATCCGTTGGATCTGCGGAGGCAATATCCCCAGGGCGATTGACCACTCCACCGCGCTCAGCTTTGGCCTTGCAATAATTCAGCGAAATCCCCTGAAAGGCATAAAAGTTAAAAGGCGTATCCGCATGAGGAGACAATTGAATGGCGCAGGGGGCTCCCAAAAGCGGGCCAAAATCTGCAATCAGGGTTTTGGTCATTTTCGATTTTTGAATATTGGGATCATATTTTAATTTTCCATCACTCATCAGTTGATTAAAGGAGGTGACCTTTGGCGCCCTGAAATCAACGTCGAGATAAAGGGGAATGCTGTTCCATCCCACCAAAGCTGTGTTGAAAAGGTCTGCGACAAAAATCTTACGCACACGATTTTTTGCGAACCACGGGTCATAGACCTTACAGGCTTTGAGCTCCGCGTAGGGATTAAACACATCCGCACTGGCCGCCGTCGATGAGATCGGCAGAAAGGCCTCGGCATAAGTGCTAGCCGCATACAGATCCACGGCCGCCTTAAAGATCTTACGGGCACAATCCATAGCATTAGCACAAATTAGAACTTCCGGATTTCCCAAAACAAGAGCCGGACCCGCAACAGGGCGCAAAGGGGAAAACACTGGGCTCGATGAGTTCTGATCTTGTGGCAAACTGGTTTTGGTCAATTCCTTTGCCCAAGGCTCAAGTCCTGACCAATTTGTTTGATAGCCCTCTCGTCGAAAAAAATCTGACTGCTCGAGATCCGTACACAACGGACGCAAAGCTTCACTCAACTTTTGAAAATAGGTAACTTGTTCCGCGATGGTCAGACCCACTTGGCTCTTGATCTGGAGCATGCTCTCGAGCTGTGCAACCCGATCAATGTCTGAGCGAAGAAAGTCCAATCTTTTATCGGATGAAAGTCTCCACTCTAAACAAAGGTAGGCTGCTTCGTCTCGCGTCGACTGATCAACCGCACCCGACAGAAGAAGGGGCTCTATGTTCTCGACCAAATTTTCCGGAGAATAGGTTCTCGCAATAACCGTCATGGTCTGATTGGCATTAAAAACTTTGTTTTTCATAATCCAACGGGTTTCGACAAAATTCTTTCGAAAGTTTGCAACCCAATCACTGGCTTGATCATAGGAGCCCGTTCCCAGGAAATCATTGTTGACGGCCCGCGCTCCGCGCTCGACCAAGTTATTCTCGGCCCCCTTGGGAATCAGATCATCAAACTCGGTGCCCGTTCCAGATTTTTTCGCCAGCTCGCGGATCGCATTCATTGCCAGCGTCTGATTATCACACCGAGGAACCGTCATCGCCCTGCAGCCGTTGGGCATAAAAACTAGGGACTCTTCAAAATCAAGAGACCTAAAGACTTGCGCAAATTTTGGTGTCCAACCCTGCAGGTCCGACGAGTATCGCAAAGCCCACGATAGATAAATTTTGTAGGAGTTCCAAAAATCAAAACCAATTTGATTCCACAATTTTTCATCAGCCACATGGACATCAATCTGCAAGGCCGCGTTTCTGGAATCCAGCTCGGGGCTTTGATCCTGACAAGAGGTCACAACCGTTTCCGGATGCAATGCGACCTCCGCCAGCTGATTGAGCTCAGATGCCTGCAATTCCGCCGCTTGCAAAGGCGCCTGAAATGGAGAGAATTTTTTCAGATAAAGACAACTGGCCTTGCCCCCCAACTTATCAGAGATAAAATTATTCGCCGTGAATCCATCGATTGGCTGAAGGGCCGCCACGATTTCCCGGGTGCTTTTGTGACTTTGAGCCCAAACAGTCGCCAAATAGCGTTGCAGATCCGCACAAAAAACATTTTCACCGCAAGCCAGAGCCCGGGTCTTATAATTTTTTAGATTGGTCGGGAGTCCTTCGGACAAATCCGCAGGCAAAAGCGGCAACTTCCCTCGCAACATCTTTTCCAAGATCTGGGACTGAACTCCGGAGACTGCCAAACGAAAATCTTGCATCCCGCTCGTGACCAGGGAATCCACCGGAAGCCCCAAGGATTTCGCAATCCCCGCCGACAATCGACCCGCATTGTAGCCATCAATAATGGCAAAAATCGAGGTCGTCGGAAGTTCCGACTCAACCGCGCACTGAGCCCGATTCGCAAACCGAAGTTGATTAAAAGGCTGTAAGAGAGAATTCGCAGGAAGGCCCGCTGGTGAACTCAAAGGCGAATTTACTGACGAACTCGCAGACATCTGGGCCCAAGACCCAATTGAGGTCATACTGACTGCAACCGTAAGGCCAACAATCATTCCAATTTTTTGCAAATTTTCGAAAGTTCTCAAAGTGATCCTAATTCGGCCGCAACGCCAAGGGCTCTAGTTCGACCCCGTATTGGCGCGACAACTTTCAACTTTAGTGAGCATGGTCGTGTAAAACAAAATTACAGTCTGCTCAGTGGGTGAAAAATTTCTCTTAGTTGAGTAGTCGTGATTGACCATGTTGTACATGTAGGTATTTACGAATTGATAAATCGCCGGAGTGACTCGCAGCTGACTGGTGCATTTGTAGTTTCTGTAGGTCACAGTAATGCCAGCGTAAGCTTTGTCAGAGTTGTAGTTGTTGTTGTCCCCAATATAGATGGGATTTCCACCGCCGCCGGTTGGCTGACCATATCCCACATTGAAACTCACCGTCCATGAGTGCCCCTGGCTATCGGCACCGACAATTTGACAAAGATTTTTAACACAAGCGACTTTCATCTCATCTTGAATCTGGCGCTGGATATCTGCATCTGTGCGGTCTGGAAGCGGGCGATGATCATACTCAGGCGCTCCATCATCAAATTCGTCAGCAAGAACTGTGTGAGAGAAACCAACCAGAGAGATCAAAATGCTGAGAATGAAGAAACGCGTCATAACAAAACTCCTGACTTTTATTAGAATCTTTACGAGGCCTTAATTGCCTCTTAACCATTAAAAATGGAAGGAAATACTGAATTTTTGCTTTGTTTTCATACATACCCTCTGGAACCAGCTTAGTTTTGTCTGGATTTTATCTCGGTGAAAGGATACCTAACGGCTCAATGCCCTCGTTCATGATCACCCTTTTACTCACTTGCACTCCAGGCCCACGGGGCGGCCCCTTGCCTGTGATCCAGGTATTTCAAGATGGAAACCCTGTGATCACCCGAGTCCAACTGGCCGATGAGATTGAGCTATTCCAGGACTCAAATCAGCTTGAATGGGCCCGCCGAGACCTGACTCTGCCATCGGTGGAAAATAAAGCCTACCGCCTGAAAGAGGTCGATGACTCTGCTGTTTGGATGCTGACGGAGTACGCTCTCAATGGCAATCGAAGCGATTATTCGTTGATCTGCAATCACTGAAAATTCTGCCTGGTCGCCGGCGCATTGACAGCTCCGCTTGAGGGTGAAATCATCAATTGACAGCTGCCGATCAACCCCCAACATGAGATTTTGAACATGATCCGTATTGATTCGGTTTATAAGTCATTCAATCAAACGGTCGTTCTCAACGACATTCAACTCAGCTTTGCACCCAAAAAAACCCATATCCTGTTGGGGGCAAGTGGGTCTGGAAAATCAACTTTGTTAAAAATGATCATGGGCTTGATCTCTCCCGACCAGGGCTCGATATGGCTTGATCAGGAAAAAATGACCCCAAGCTCGCAGCGTTTGTTGGCGCAAAAAATGGGTTATGTTTTACAAGATGGTGGACTTTTCCCCCACCTCAACGCCCGACAAAATATCGCTTTGATGGCAGAAACTCTGGGATGGAGTTCTCAGCAAATTCAAAATCGCATTGATGAGCTGATCGAAGTGGTCAGCCTGGATCATCTGGTTTTGGGAAAATTTCCCAGACAACTCAGCGGCGGCGAAAAGCAACGGGTGGCGGTCATGAGAGCAGCTTTTTTAAATCCAAACGTGATTTTGCTTGATGAGCCTTTGGGAGCCTTGGATCCCCTCATTCGCTCTAGTCTTCAAAAGGAGCTCCGGAGTATCTTTGAAAAGTTACAAAAGCTGGTGATCATGGTGACCCATGATATCGGCGAAGCTGCCTTTTTTGGCCATACCGTCACTCTTCTTTACCAGGGCCGAGTCCTTCAGCATGGTTCGTTCTCGGAACTTTTACATGCCCCCACTCACCCCTATGTGACCGAATTCATACAAGCCCAACGAACCCTTCATGATTTGGGGGACAAAATATGAAGTCCCTATTGTTGATCGTGATGGGAAGTCTTTTTTGGAATCTCTTTGGAGGCTTTGGCCACCCCTGCTTTGCCGGCGAAACCGTCACCGTTGGCTCAAAAAATTTTACTGAAAGTTATATCTTAGGGGAAATTGTCGCTCAACTTCTGGAGGACGACCCGTCTTTGACTGTGCAAAGAAAATTTGGCCTTGGAGGGACCGGCATCATCTATGAAGCCCTCCGAAAAGAAGAAATCGATATTTACGTCGAATACACCGGCACTATCACAGAAAATATTCTAAAGGAACCTGGCCTGAAAGATCGAGCCCTGTTGCAAAAAAAACTAGAAGACCTAGGGATGACCATCAGCGCCCCGCTTGGCTTTAATAACACCTATGCCCTGGCCGTTCGCAAAGATTTTTCAGAACAGCATCATTTAAAAACGATCAGCGACCTGAACAAACTGGGGGACCAAGCTCGAGTGGCATTTTCCTTTGAGTTCATGTCACGATCGGATGGCTATCCCTCTCTGAAAAAGCACTATGGCCTGACTTTTGGTAAAAACGTCAAAAGCATGGATCACTCTCTTGTGTACGAGGCCATCCAAAATAATCAAGTTGACGTGATCGAGGTCTACTCGACCGACGGAAAGCTTGAAACCTTCGATCTAGAAATTTTGAAAGATGATAAAAACTTTTTCCCGACCTATGATGCTGTATTAATGACCAGCCTTAATTTTGTTAAAAACCATCCCTTGGCTTGGGAAAAATTGCGGACCTTAGAGAACCAGTTCGACGAAAAATTGATGCAGCATCTGAATGCCGAAGCAGATTTGAATGGAAAATCCTTCCCAGCTATTGCATCGACCTATTTGGAACGGGGGGCTCCTGACGAAGTTGAAGCGATTTTTAAACGCGTCTGGCGACGCACCAAAGAACATCTTTTGCTGGTTGGAGTCTCGCTGGTGTTTTCAATTTTTGTTGGGATTCCGATGGGGATCCTCGCGACTCGATCAAAACTGTGGGGACAGGTGATCTTGATCTTTAGCGGGCTGCTTCAGACAATTCCATCGCTCGCTCTGTTGGTGTTTTTAATTCCACTTTTTGGCATTGGCACCCTGCCGGCCTTGGTCGCACTTTTTCTTTATGGCTTATTGCCCGTGGTGGTCAACACTCACGAGGGCATGGTTCGTATTGATCCCAGACTGTTGGAGTCTGCCCGCTCTCTGGGGCTCAGCGATTGGCAACGCATTCGTTTGATCGAATTGCCGCTGGCAAGTCCCAATATTTTGGCGGGAGTTCGGACCTCCGCAATCATCGGTATTGGCACTGCAACTCTGGCGGCCTTGATTGGTGCTGGCGGTTATGGAGCTCCGATCGTGACCGGCCTGGCCTTGAATGACCTGTCGACCATTTATATCGGCGCCATCCCAGCTGCGTTGATGGCAGTTGTGGCCCATTTTCTCTTTGGATTTATCTCCCAGATTGTTATCCCTAAGGGTCTTAGACTCTAAGTCTAAGACAGAGCAGAGCTCCTAGAGCTCTGCTTGTTTCAAATCGGCTAAGCTTAAGCTTTTCTGTTTTTGCGCTACTACGGTGATGTAGTAA
>Ga0210057_1003211_pt1 | contig 22660 bp, 32 predicted proteins | sample CryGeyCG2114_010_2_FD_183968 | JGI IMG/M metagenome (GOLD analysis project Ga0210057, IMG submission 183968) | Groundwater microbial communities from aquifer - Crystal Geyser CG10_big_fil_rev_8/21/14_0.10 (SPAdes) (version 2) | ecosystem: Environmental > Aquatic > Deep subsurface > Groundwater ...
AAATTTTTGAGAGTTTGATCCTAGCTCAGGATGAACGCTGGCGACGTGGATAAGGCATGCAAGTCAAACGGCCACCGCAAGGTGGCAGTGGCGAACGAGTTAGTAATACGCAGATAACCAACCCCAAAATTGGGTATAATTTATCGAAAGGTGAACTAATTCCCAATAGTCCCAAAGCAGTAATGTTTTGGGTAAAGGAGTAATCCGTTTTGGGATGGGTCTGCGGCCTATCAGCTTGTTGGTGAGGTAATGGCTCACCAAGGCTATGACGGGTAGGGGGCGTGAGAGCGTGTTCCCCAACGATGGCACTGAGACACGGGCCATACTCCTACGGGAGGCTGCAGTCGAGAATCTTCCACAATGGGCGAAAGCCTGATGGAGCGACGTCGCGTGCGGGAAGAAGACCTTAGGGTTGTAAACCGCTTTTATAGGGGATGAAGTTATTGACAGTACCCTATGAATAAGAAGGGGCTAATCACGTGCCAGCAGCAGCGGTAATACGTGACCTTCAAGCGTTATCCGGATTCACTGGGCGTAAAGAGTCTTAAGGCGGTTCGGAAAGTCTTTGATAAAATCTTAGAGCTCAACTTTAAGTCCATTGAAGATACTTCCAAACTTGAGGGTGCTAGAAGTAAGCGGAACGTACGGTGTAGGGGTGAAATCCGTTGATATCGTACGGAACACCAAAAGCGAAGGCAGCTTACTAGGGTAACTCTGACGCTGATTGACGAAAGCGTGGGCATGGAAAAGGATTAGATACCCTTGTACTCCACGCTGTAAACGATGGATACTGGTTGGTGGAAGTATCGACCCTTCCACTGGCGAAGCTAACGCGTTAAGTATCCCGCCTGGGAAGTACACTGGCAACAGTGAAACTCAAAGGAATAGACGGGGGTCTACACAAGCGGTGGATCACGTGGCTTAATTCGACGATAAGCGAAAACCTTACCAAGGCTTGACATGCTAATGGAAAGCTCGGAGAAACTCGAGCCCTCGCAAGACCGTTAGCACAGGTGCTGCATGGTTGTCGTCAGCAGGTGCCGTGAGGTGCTCCATTAAATTGGGAAACCTGCGCAACCCTTACCCTATGTTTTATTTGTCATAGGGGACTGCCGCAGTTAATGTGGAGGAAGATGAGGATGACGCCAAATCAGCATGGCCTTTATGCCTTGGGCCGCACACGTGATACAATGGCCGGTACAATGGGCTGCGAAACCGCAAGGTGAAGCCAATCCCATCAAAACCGGTCTCAGTTCGGATTGAGGTCTGCAACTCGACCTCATGAAGTTGGAATCGCTAGTAATCGCCGATCAGCTATGCGGCGATGAATATGTCACTGGACCTTGTACTCACCGCCCGTCACATCAGGAAAGTTGGGAACGCCCAAAGCGCCATTTTTATGGTTCTACGGCGGGTTCAATGATCAGGATGAAGTCGTAACAAGGCATCGGTAGCGGAAGCTGTCGATGGATCATTTCTATTCTAATGTTTGTCGATGAGGGTTGAAAATTGAGAATTCTATTTTTAACTTTACGGGTGTTGGCCGAGTAGCCCAAAATATCGGCCTAGGCTCGTCTTATTTTGCTTTTGTTAAAAAACTGTATGAGGGCAGACCTCCCCGAAACTGAGCTCAAGCTTTTTTGGAGGTCTGCCCTCATACAGTTTTTTTAGTTGAAAAAGAAGTTTTTGTTTGGTAATATAACTTTAAACTATAAATGCTCAATTACGCCAAAAAGTTGTTGATTTAAGAATTAGCGAGCAGTTGAGCTATTCTGAAATAAGAAAAAGATTAGGAGTGCCGAAAAGTACATTAAGTTATTGGTTAAAAGAATTTCCGTTAAGCAAAGAAAAAATTTTGGAGTTACGGCGACAGGGCTGGAAGAAAAGTGAAGCCAAGATAGAAAGATTTAGAATTGCAATGAGAGAAAAACGAGAGACGAAAGATCAAGCCGTATATTTAAAATATGTCAAAGAGTTTGACCGACTTCCTAACACTTGTTTTTTTTGTAGCAGGATTAATGCTTTATTTAGGAGAGGGTAATAAATCAAATTATTCGGAAATAAATATAGCAAATACTGATTCAAAAATAATTAAGTTTTTTATTCAGTGGATGGAAAGGTTTTTAGAAATTTCAAAGGATAAAGTTAGGGTGGCACTTCATTTATATGAGAATATGGATATTGAAAAAGAAAAGAAATTTTGGCAGGATACATTAGAGTTGCCAGAGAGCCAATTTTATAAGTCATCCGTTCGTAAATTACAAAAAGCAAGTTTTTCTTATAAAGGATCTTTTCGCCACGGAACTTGTTCTTTGTATGTTATGGGTGTTGATAAAAAGCGAGAATTAATGATGGCGATTAAAGCGTTTGTTGACTCGCATATGTAATATAAGTGGGGGCGTGTAGCTCAGTTGGTTGGAGCGTCGCTCTGATAAAGCGAAGGTCCGTGGTTCGAATCCACGCACGCCCACAAAAAAAAAATGGATAGCCCGCGTTTATCGGGCCTTTAGCTCATTTGGTAGAGCGCCTCATTTGCAATGAGGAGGTGACCGGTCCGAATCCGGTAAGGTCCACCAAATTGACAAAGAAAAATTATAGAATACAATAAAATCATATGAACAAACAATCTTTAATAAAATCCATAGACCTTAGCAAAATTCTTAAACCATACGAAAACAAATGGGTTGCTTTGTCTTTAGATCATAAAAAAGTATTGGGTGCTGGCGACAGCTTGAAATTAGCCAAAGAAAAAGCGGAGAAAAAAGCAGAAAAATTCGTTTTTATTAAGCTACCACCATTTAATGTAAATTTTGTGCCTTTTTCTTAATATATGAATTTTCCTTATTTAAAAATTCCCACAAATGACCCTAAAAGAAAATGGATAGTAAGACCTATAATTCAGGTTATATTAATCGGTCCACAAAAGAGCGTCATTGTTGACGCTCTTATTGATTCTGGAGCAGACAAATGTTTGTTTAATAGTGAGTTAGCTAAGGAACTTGGTTTAATTTTAGAAAATGGAGAAGCAGAATATTTTGGCGGAATTGAAGGAGGAAAAATTAAATGTTTTGTTCATAAAATTCAACTACAAATTCTTGGCTTGGATAAAAAAATTGAGGTTTCAGCGGGCTTTATTGAAAATCTTAAAGTTTCTGCCATTTTAGGTCAAGAAGGATTTTTTGACGGTTTTAAAATAAAATTTGAAAAAGACCACAACTGCATTGAAATCTCACCCTCTAAAACTTAAATAAAAATAAATAATTATGTATATACCAACTTGGTTAATAATAATAGCAGTTGTAGTCATAGTTTTTTGATCTACAGATCGAAGAAGAAGGTTGGCAATAACCAAATTATAGAGAAACAAACTACTGATGAGGAAATAAAAAGACAAGATGGTATAGAAGAAGTCGAGGAGGTTAAGGATGTCGTAGGAAAACAGGATAGTGTAGAGGATATTGAGAAAAATGTTCGTTTTCGAAAAGAAAAAATGATATTTTCACTTGCACACTTTGATTCTCCTCATTTTATTGATGTTCAAGATGCTTTTGATGCGATGGAAATTAACTATCTTCGGTTAAAACAGAGATTTGTTCATACTTCCAAAAAGGTTTTGGAAATAGCAAAAGATTGGTATCAAAGAGGTAAAAATACGGATTTACAAAAAGTTATAGAAAATACCACTCTAAAATTATTTGATTGATAAAAATTTTAAAAATAACTATGTGTCAACTTTGCGAGCGAAAAATTGCGGCGGTGAAAAAAGAAATGCCAAAAGCGAGGGCGGGGGTTGCGAAATTGTGGAAATTTGGCTGGGATAATAAAAACAAAAAGCTGTTGATATCGGATATCAACAGCAAAATTAAAAACTATGGCGGTTATTTACAAAAAGGTTTGGGGGGAGTATTTTGAGACGAACGAAGCCGAAGGAATGCTAATAGCTTGACAGCAGAAATTTTTTTGCTAAAATCAAGTAATACAATGTATTACAAAAATATGCGTGAAATAATTAATTTATCATTACCAAAAGCAATGGCCAAATCAGTTGATGACGTTGTAAAAGAAGGCAACTATGCAAGCAGGAGCGAATTTTTTCGTGAGCTTTTAAGGTCATGGATGGAAGGAAAAATTTTAAAAGAATTGACTGAAAGCCAAAAAGAAATAGCCAACGGAAAAGGTAAAATATTAAAATCTTTAAAAGATTTAAGATAGTTTTTTTATGATAATCCACTACTCAAGCAAATTTGAGAGAGAGTATCGCAAATTATCATTGACTATTAAGAAAATTGCTGAAGAAAAAGAAGAAATTTTCAGAGAAGATCCTTTTACTTTATGTCTTAAAACCCATAAATTAAATGGCAAGCTAAAAGATTTTTGGTCATTTTCTATTAACGATAAATACAGAATTATTTTTGAGTTTACAAGTAAAACGGAGGTTTATTTTCATTCTGTCGGTACCCATTCAATTTATGAGTTATGGGATTAGGAGGCGGTATTGTGGGGGTTGGGAAATTTGGAAAATAGGGTATAATTGTATTGGAAGTAAGGTTAAAGCTTACAACCAGTAGATATATGGATAAAAAAATAACAAAAGGCCAATATGTTGATATTTTATTGCGATCGCCAAAAACTATTTTTTCCACAAAAGATATCGCTTTGCTTTGGGGTGAAAAGGGGGAGGCCAATGCAAGAATGAGATTGAGTAGTTATATAAAAAATGGGAAATTAATTAGGGTTCATCGAGGCATTTACGCCAAAGATAAAAATTATAACAAGTACGAGTTAGCCACTCGCATTTATACGCCGTCTTACATTAGCCTTGAAACTGTTTTAACTCGTAATGGAATAAATTTTCAGTATTATGGTAATATTTTTGTTGCCACATATGTTACTAGAGAAATTGAGGCAGATGGGCATAGAATATCTTTTGTAAAGATAAAGGATTTTGTCTTAACAAATACAGCTGGCATTGAGCACATAAACGATGTAGCTATTGCCACAAAAGAGAGAGCGTTTTTAGATAGAATATATATTAGCAAGGATTATCATTTTGATTACTTGGGTGTTTTGGATTGGGATAAGGTTTTTGAGATTTTGCCAATATACCGCAATAAAAGAATGAATAAAAAAGTTGAAGAATATTTTAAACATTACAAAGAAACATTATGACATTAGACTATCCAAAACATAAAAATATTATGTTGCAGATATTGAAAGATATCTTTTCTGATACTTCGCTTGCGCCGTATTTAGGATTTAAAGGAGGAACAGCTGCTTTGATGTTTTATGGGCTAGATCGCGACTCGGTTGATATTGATTTTGATCTTTTAGATGAAAACAAAGAACAAGAAGTATTTGAAAAAATTCAAAAAATAGCCAGTAGTTGATGTTTGGTTTTTTTCTAAAAATAACTGGCCCATAAACAAAGATATTGTGGAGAAAAGAGCCCAAACACCTTTTAATGAATTTTTGCAAAAAGCCATTATGAATTTAGAGAGTTTTAACGACCATAATATTTTAGATGGTATGGGTGAATTATTAACTGAAAAACAAAAAGCGTGGGCAAAAGCAAATCTTAAATCAGAAACAATTTTTTTACTTAAACTGGCGTTAGAAGCCGAAAAAAAATAAATTAAAAATCTGTTGATGTCGGACTTCAACAACAAATAAATATGATCAACATACTTTTGTGGATCGGGGGTGGTATCTTGTTTATTATTCTCATTTCTATCAGGCAAATTAACCAATACCAAAAGGGGATTAGGTTTTTGCTGGGCAAGTATACCGGCACAATGGAGCCGGGCTGGAGATTGGTTTTTCCAATATTCCAATCATACAGAAAGGTTGATTTGCGGGTAAAAGCGGTTGATGTGCCAAACCAAGAAGCCATCACCAAAGACAATATTTCGGTTTCTGTTAACGCGGTTATTTATTACAAAGTAAAAAATGCGGATAAAGCAATTTTGGAAGTGGAGGATTTTTTCTATGCTGTTTCACAATTAGCTCAAACAACTATGCGCAACGCGGTTGGGCAAGTTGACTTAGATGATTTGCTTTCTCAAAGAGACAGAGTTTCAAAAAACATAAGAGATATTATAGAAATTGCCACCATTCCTTGGGGCATTGATGTTATAAGTGTGGAATTAAAAGATATTGTTTTACCCGAAGAAATGAAAAGAGTTATTGGCAAGCAGGCTGAAGCAGAAAGAGAAAAGCGATCTATAATTATTAGAGCAGAAGCCGAATTAGTGGCCTCTGAAAATTTAGCCAAAGCCGCTCAAATGCTAACTTCTTCTGATGGCGCCTTACATTTGCGAACCTTGCAAAGCATAAACGACATTAGCTCTGACCAATCAAACACCATAGTGTTTGCCGTGCCATTGGAAATTTTAAGGGCATTTGAAAGATACAACACTGACAAAAAACTTCCAGATGAGAAAGTATAAATTAATTTGTTTACAAAACGTCTCTAAAAGAGGCGTTTTGTATTGATAAAAATTCTGTAAAAGAGTAAGTTAAAAGCAAAAGAAATTTTAATTTCTTGGCACGTTAAAAAATAATTTCAGATGTTCTGAGATTTTTATGTTCTGATTGGTAATTTTCTAACAAGTATAACTTAAATGGAGGTATCAAGATGAGTGAAAACATAAAGAAAGTAATTATTGTTTGCCCAAGAAGAGAAGAAGGATTCTATAGCCAGTTTGATGTTAAAGACCCTATGACACCAGAGGGCCCAATAATCATTGCAACTATTATTGAGCAAACACTTGAGTGTGATGTCTCGGTTATAGATGAAAGTATCACACCCCTTGATGAAGAAAGTTATTTATGGCAAGAAATTGCCAAAACCGATGTTATTGGAATTAGCGCAATGACTTGCCTTGAAAATAGGGGCTATGAAATTTTAAGAAAGGCAAAACAGCTTAATCCAAACATAATTTGTTTGGCAGGAGGGTTTGGCCCAAGTTCAAATCCAGAAAAAGCTTTAAAAAGTGGCGCTGATATCGTAATCATTGGAGAGGGTGTTGAAATAATTAAAGAGCTTATTCTTGCCCTTGAAAATAGCAACGGAATAAGCATTATTAAAGGCATAGCATGGGAAAGGGGTGGAAATTTTTTCCATACGCCTCCTCGAGAACTTGTAAAGGATATGGACGATATTCCTTTTGCTAAGTTTGAGTTGGTGGTTAATTACCAAGAAATTAATTCAAGGGTTATAACTTTAACTGGGGGCTGTCCTCGTAGGTGCAAGTTCTGTTCTGCGTGGAAATTTTATGGGGCAACTTATAGATATCGTAGCCCAGAAAATGCTGCAGCTTATGTTGAGCATGCAATAAGGGGACATAGAGAAACTTGGTGGAACAAAGAAGTAACTGTTTTTTTAGCAGACGACAATATTGCTGGAAATCCAGAATGGACAAAAAACTTTTTGGATTGTTTAGATAAAGTTGATCTAAAAAGAGTTTCTATAAGTGTTGAGATGCGAGCTGAAGTTTGCCGCAACACAGAGTTGATGGAAAAAATGAAAGGTAAAATTGGCTGCATCTTTTTTGGCTTTGAGGATATTACAGAAGAGGGACTTTTAAGTGTTGATAAAAAACAAAGCCCAGAAGATATTGTTTTTGCCATAAAAGAATGCCATCGATTAGGAATCAAAGTGGCTGGGATGTTTATTTTTGGCCTTGATCCGCACACAGAAAACAGCGGTATTGAAATGGCTAGGTTTGCTTTAAAGTATCTTGTAGATTTTTTTATTTTGTTTATCAGGTGTCCATTAGTAGGCACAGACGATACTGTTGAACTGTTAAAATCTAGCAGGATTCTAAAAAATATTCCAACAGAATATTCGGATTGTTTATTTACAGTATTTGAACCGCTTAACATGACCCCAAAAGAGCTTCAAAGAGCTCATTTAAAAGCGATTAAACATTTTTATAGCATAAGGCAAGCAATACGAGATAGAGTTTCTGGCCGTATTGATAATATGGGAATGTTGTATCGACTTATTGGCGCTTATTATGTCAGGAAAGTAACGCCAATAGTTCAAAACTTTATTAAAAGATATTTATAAACATAAATTAACAAAATATATGGGGGCAGTTCTTGCCCCTTTTTTCTTTACAAAGAGCAATACAAAGCAGTAATATGATAATTAAAGTGCCAAGCATGATCCCCTAGGATGATTCTGCTGAATCACTTGCTAAATCATATGGGTAATAAACAAATTATAATTTTTATATTAATTGGCTGTTTTGTGGCCTTAGGGGCTGTTGGTTTTTATTACTTTAAGGATAAAGAGAAGTTTGTTGAGTTCTTTAGCGCTCACATTGAAATAATAAATAATAAACAAGCCGCTACTCAAGAAAGTGCTAGCTCTAGCGTTGTTGGAGTTGCCTCAACAATAGAAGTTGCACAAGCGCCTTTAACAAATAATATGAAAAATAACTTAGCTGATATGCCTGGCCAGCTTGTACACCATTTATTTAATATAAATTCCGTGCCCGCCCCCAAAGGCGCGGCTTTTAGCCAAAATGGCCAGGAAATTTGGGTTGCTTTGCTTTTAAATAAATCAAGAGGAGTGGCAGTTTTTAATGCCACCTCTGGAAAAAATATTGCTAATATTAATTTGGAAAATGGCGGGGGAGTGGAAATGATTTTTTCAAAAGACGGTTCAAAAGTTTATGTTAGCCAAATGGAAACAGCCAAAGTGTTTGAAATTGATGTTTCAACAAAAAAGGTCTTGCGGGTTTTTGACACCAAAGGCAACTGGACAAAAGAGCTGGAATTTTCGGCTGACGGCAAAAGCTTGTTTGCTTCTAACTGGGTGGGCAACACTGTAAGTGAAATTGACCTTGTCACAGGAAAAATAATCCGCCAGATACCAACAGTAAAAACCCCTCGGGGTATGTATGCCACGGGCGATAGTAATTTTTTATACGTGGCTGGTTTTGACAAGGGTGAAATCCAAAAAATAGATTTAAAAACAGGGCTTGGAAAAGTTATTTACAAAAGTGGCGGGGCAATGAGGCACATAGTGGCCAACGAAGAAAAAGGAGTGCTTTATGTTTCAGATATGGGCTTAATGTCTATTGTGCAGGTTGACCTGAATACTGACGCAGTTAAAAAGTTCGCCACCACAGATATAAATCCAAATACCATTGCCTTATCTTCAGATAAAAAAATACTTTTTGTTTCCTGTCGGGGAGTTAATGCCACTCCAGACAATTATTATATCTCAGGGCCTGAGTGGGGCAGCGTTTTGCTGTTTGACACCCAAACCGGCCAAATGTTAGACGCAATTATCGGGGGCAACCAGCCAACTGCTTTGGCAGTTTCTCCAAACGGCCAGCAAATGGTTTTTTCCGATTTTTTAGATAATCACTTGCAAGTTTTTCAAGTGCCCGAGCATATTGTGCTTTTGGCGGGTGGTGGGGGGTTGGCCAACATTTACAAAGTTAAATTAAAAAAGTAAAATTAAATTATGAATAAAGCATTAGTTACAATTTTAATAATCGTTTTCATTCTTGCTCTTGGGGCAAATTGGTACTTGTTTTTGTATAAGCCAGCTATTAGCCAGCCAGTTGTGCCAAATCCGAATGCTACCACAACTTTACCAACCAATGATTACAGCGATTTAATCAAGATGGAAAATGTAAAGCCAAATCAAGTCATAAAGAGTCCCTTTACCATAACTGGACAGGCCCGGGGCAATTGGTTTTTTGAAGCTTCGTTTCCTATAAAATTAGTTGATCTATCAGGTGATGTTATTGACCAAACAATTGCCACCGCAGAGGGGGATTGGATGACCACTGATTTTGTTCAATTTTCAGCTAATTTAGATTTTGATATTACCACCACAACTCAATCTGCTATTTTAATTTTACATAACGATAATCCTTCGGGTTTGCCAGAAAACGATAAAGAAATTCAAATACCAGTTGTCTTACAAAATTTTAATATTTCCCAAAGGTCAATTCAACTTTTTTACTATAACCCTGAGTTAGACAAGGACATTTCTGGCAATATCCTTTGTAGTAAAAAAGGATTAGCGCCAGTGGAAAGAGAGATCTCTATTACTCAAACACTTATCCAAGACGCTATTAAATTATTATTGAAAGGAGAGCTAACTAGCCAAGAAAAATCAAACGGAATTACCACCGAGTATCCTTTGGCTGGGTTTGCTCTTCAAGCAGCTTCTTTGAATAATGGCGTTTTAACTTTAACTTTTAAAGATCTAAATAATAAAACTGGCGGAGGCTCGTGCCGAGTTGGCATACTATGGAACCAAATAGAAGCCACAGCCAAGCAGTTTTCCGAAGTAAAAGAAGTTAAATTTATGCCCCAGGAACTTTTTCAGCCGTAAGTATATGATTTTTATTTCCCTTGCCAAATTGGCAGCCGATTTTTTCTGAAAATGGTGTTTATATTTATCAAAAATAGTTTTCCACAACCCAGCAGGGCTTGCTATGTAAAAGTAGTAGGGGATTGGGTATAATAAATTAATTAGAGTTTAATCTTTAAAGGTCGTATTTTTACTTATAAACTTAAAATAAAATTAAAAATAAATTATGATACAAGATTGGTCAACTATAACATTGGGCGCTCTGCAAAATTTTTGGGCTGGTTTTTTGAGCTTTATTCCAAATTTGATTGGAGCAGCTATTGTTTTTATCGTGGGCTGGCTTATTGCTCTTTGGATTGGAAAAATTATAGCTTTACTTTTAAAGAAAGTTAAATTTGACTCCATATTTGCCAAAGCTAAATGGCAGGAAGCCATGGAGAAAGCTGAGCTTAAAATGGAAATGTCCGATTTTATCGGCTCTTTGATTAAGTGGATTTTGATAATCGTTTTCTTATTGGCTGGCGTGGAAATTTTAGGAATGACTCAGTTTGCTGGATTTTTAAGCGGAATTGTTGCCTGGTTGCCTAATGTAATTATTGCCGTGGCCATATTTATTGTGGCTGTGGTGGCGGCTGATTTCTTGGAGAAAATGGTAAAGGCCTTTGTGGGTAAAATGAATGTTAAATATGTTGGCATGGTTGGCGCTATTGTTAAATGGGCTGTTTGGATTTTTGCTTTGTTGGCAATTTTGGGCCAATTGGGCATTGCTCCAGAAATAGTGCAAATATTAGTCACTGGCATCGTGGCCTTAATAGTTATTGCTGGGGGCATAGCTTTTGGCTTGGGGGGAAAAGATATGGCTAAAGAGTCTTTGGAAAAACTTAAGGAGAAATTGAGATAAGTGGGGGAGTAAGTAGTTAATAGTAAATAGAAATTCAAGGGCCCCGCGCTTTCTGCTGAAAGCGCGGGGCTTTGTTTATTAACAGATTTATCTTTTTTCAATAATATTTTAAAATTAAATAAGTGAAACAAAAGAAAAGGTCGCTAATTTTTGAAACTAATTATGAAAAGTTTAAAAGTTATTGGTTTTGGTATTTTAATCTGGGTGGTGGCCTTTATGGTTATCTCGGTTTTTATCGGCTTTAAGGTCTCCACTGATAGCGTTGCTGTAAAAATTATTACAATTTTATCTGTTTTTGTTGCCACTTTATTAATTGCAAAGAACTTAAAAGCCAAGCACGCAGGTAAAAGCCCTTACAATTGGCATAATTTGGGCTGTTGTTGGATTTGTTTTGGATGTTATTATAACCACTAGGTTTACGGGCATGAGCGTTTTTAGCCAGTGGAATATACTTTTGGGATATTTGTTGATAATTTTAACTCCGCTTTTAGCGGTTAAGCAGGAAAAAAGCAGAAAAAGTAAGTAGTTTATAGTTAATAATAAACAAAAAGCGACCGCCTTTGGGCGGTCGCTTTTTGTTTTTGAAGCGTGGACTTTTTTGTTTAGTATGTTATATTTGGGTTGTCTTAGCGCTAACACTTTAACTTTTTAAGGGTTAAGGAGTAAAAAAAATGTTAGAAGTAATTTATTTTGTTCTTTTCGTCTACGCCATAGCAGGCGTAATATATAACATGTTCTCAAGAGACCTTCAATGGCTATTTGAGCCAAAAGGCAAGAAGATATCTAACATAAAAGTTATATTAGATACTTTAGCTCACATGGTTGTAGCCATAATTTTTTGGCCAGCCCTTGCCCGTGAAAATTATCTGGATAAAAAAGCTAAAAGAGTTCATGGCTAGTTGGTCAGAATAAATATAGCTACTTATTTTTTAAAATTTAAGTAGCGTATTTTTTTACATAGCCAATTTTTCTTTAACTTTCCCCAAATAGGGTATAAGATGTATAAATATGGACGAATTAGAGCAAATAAAAAGCGATATTGAGCAAATCAAGCAGCGCAACGCCCGGGTTGAGGCTGATAAAGCGTGGGAAACCAGTTTGTTCCGGAAAATTTTAATCGCTGTTTTAACATACATTGTTATTGTTTTGTTTTTCGCTGTGGCTAAATTTTCAAAACCATTTTTAAGCGCAATTGTCCCAACAGTTGGCTTTATTTTGTCCACCCTTGTCCGTCCCATTTTTTAAAAACCTGTGGCTAGGTAGGCATAAAAGTGATTAAGCGAAGTAGCATCAGACTCCCGGAGTCTGATGTTACTTAGAAAAAGTAGTGAATGATAGTCAAAAACGGCCACCATTCACTAATTATTGACTTTTTATAGAAAATAGACTACAATATCAATAATAAATACACTAAATTTATGGCAATAACAAAACCAATTCAAGGAAAAATAAAAGACCTAAAAGCCGAATTTGATTCTTTACGCCAAGGAAAAGAATCGCTTTTAGTTATGATCGCTGAAGCTGAAATTCCAGAGGCCGTCTATAATTCTAATGCCATTGAAAACTCCACGCTTACTCTTCAAGAAACAGAAAAAATTCTTTTAGATATGGAAGTGTCTCGAGATGTTTCTGTGCGAGAGGTTTTTGAAGCAAAAAATTTAGCTAGGGTTATTGGGTATATTCGCAAAAAATCTCAAGAAACAGAAATCAGCAAGGAGATAATTTTATTTTTACACCAAATGCTTATTGGTGGAATTAACGACAATATTGCTGGCCGTTTTAGAAAAATCGGCGAGTATGTTCGCGTGGGTACTCATGTTGCCCCAGCACCAGAGCATGTTGAAAAGATGATCGATGGAATAATCACTGAATATACCAGTAATTTGTCGTCATATTTTCTTGATAAAATTGCCAAGTTTCATTTAGATTTTGAAACCATTCACCCGTTTAACGATGGCAACGGTCGCATTGGTAGGGTGCTTATTTGTTTTCAGCTTTTACGGCTTGGTTTTCCAGTAGTTATTATTCGTGACAAAGAAAAAAAGGCGTATTATAAAACATTTGGCGATTACCGCGATAAAAAAAATACTAAGTCAATGGAAAAAGTGGTTGCCCTTGCCTTAATGGAGTCTCTCCATAAACGAATTACCTATCTAAAAGGAGAAAAAATTATAACTCTTTCCGATTATATAAAGGCACATGATATGTCTGCTTCGGCGTTAACTAATGCGGCTCGCCGTCAAAATATTCCAGCTTTTCGAGAAAAAGGCGTTTGGAAAATCGCTGAAGATTTTGTGTATAATAATTAACTATGGACAACAATATTGAAAACTTAACAAAAAGGACAATTGATTTACGGGATGCGCGGGATTGGAAGCAGTTTCACAACCCTAACGTACTTTACTAAATTTCGCATCGCTCGGAAAAAGAATAAATATTATATTCCGAGCGACCTGGGGCAAATCTTGACGCTCCGCCAGAGGCTCCACTAATTTGCCCGTTCAATGCAATCAATTTGCATTGAACTCCAGTGGAAAAACACAGAGGAAATGGAGAAGTATGTGCAAACAAACAGAGTTGAAATAGGGGAGGAGCTGGCTGATGTTTTGTTTTGGGTTTTGCTAATGAGCCACGACTTAGAAATTGATATCCTCGACGCCTTAGACAAAAAAATTATAAAAAATGAGCAAAAATATCCAGTAGAAAAATCCAAAGGCAACGCAAAAAAATGGACAGAGTTAGAGAAATTATAACCAAGCATATTTAAGCTCAAAAGTCCTAGGAATAGGATTTTTTAGTTATCCACATGTTGTCAGAATAAATAGTCGGGTATAAAATAAAGATATGGAAATCCAAATAACCCCAAGGCAAAAAGAGCTTTTATCGGTTATATATGACTTTATTCAAAGCGACGGTTTTCCGCCTACCTTTGAGCAAATGCGCGAGAAGTTAGGAGTTGCTTCTAATCAATCAATCGTTGATCTTTTAGAAAAATTAAAAGAAAAAAAGTTTATTAAGAAGGGAACAGGCGCTCGGGATTTAGTGATACTGCCTCTTGGGTATAAAATTCTCGGTAAACCACTTTTAGCAGCTTTTTTAGGCGCTACATCAGCTGGCGCTCCGATAGAAGCTATTGGGATATCTGGAGAATGGCAAACATTGCCGTCGGGTTTTGAAAAAATTGAAAAGTTAAACGAGGAAATTTTTATATTAAAAATTCATGGCGATTCAATGATAAATGCTGGTATTGACGATGGCGATTTAGTTTTAGTGCAAACTAAAAAAGAATTTTACACAGGTGAAGTTGTCTTAGCCACAATAGGCGAGGATTCAACGGTCAAAAGATTTGTTTCTCAAGACAAGCCACCTTATGTTTTTCTAAAACCGGAAAATCCAAAATATCCGCACATTTCTTTTACCGACGAAACAAAGTTAACTGGCAAAGTAATTTCTGTTTTAAAAAATGGTTATTGGCAACAAGTTAAATGATAAAAATTAAAATATGCCTACAAAAAAAATAAATAAAATAGAGGAAATTTTAGATAAAATTTTTCATGATAGTGAAACGGTTTATGGTTTACAAGAATTTGACGGGATTTCTTTTAATGATGTCTTAGAAATAACCGAGCAAGAGAAAAATAAGTTTTATATAAAAGATATAAGGTCAGGTAATCAAAGGGTTGTTTTTGATGAAGAAAAACAAAAAGGCAGGCCCGAAGAAATAATCCGTCAGCTTTGGCTTTATAAATTACACAATGATTATGGTTATCCATTAGAACAAATAGAAACTGAAAAAAGTGTGCACTTTGGTAAAGAAATTCACACTAAGGCCGCAGATATTGTGGTTTATAAAAAAGACAAAATAACTCCTTATATTATTATCGAAACTAAAAGCCCAACAGATAAAAAAGGAATTGAACAATTAAAAAGTTATTTATCTTCTGAAGGGGCAGAAATTGGGCTTTGGAGTAACGGCCAAAAGCGAATTATTTTATACAGGCCATATCCCAAAGAGTATAGCGACACTTTGCCCGACTTACCAAAAGCTAACCAAACTATTGACGATTTATTGGAGGCAAAGAAAAATTTATATGACTACACAACCCCGAAAGCTGATTTAAAACAAATTATCGAATCAATGCAAGAGTTAGTTTTGGCTAATGCTGGGGGCGATGTTTTTGCTGAAGTCTTCAAACTTATTTACGCCAAACTTTTTGATGAATCAGAGGCCAAGTATAATAGGCAAGACAATGAAATCTATTTTAGAAAATATAAGGACTCTTCAAAAACTTATGAGGTTATCAATGATTTATTTAAAAGAGCGGTTAAAAAGTGGCCTGGCACGTTTTTAGAGCAAGATAATATAAAATTGTCTCCCGACCATCTGTCAATAATAGTAGGCGAAATGGAAAAAGCTCGGCTTTTTGGCTCGGATTTATCAATTATTGACGAGGCGTTTGAGTATTTAATACCAGAAGTTGCCAAAGGTAAAAAGGGGCAATATTTTACACCGCGGCACGCTATTTCAATGGCGGTTAAAATACTTAATCCTAAAAAAGATGAATTTGTTATTGATCCAGCTTGCGGTTCGAGCGGGTTTTTAATCCAGGCAATGTATCAAGTGAAAGATAACTATTTAAATAAAAACGAAGAGTCAATGCGAGAATATGCCAAAGACCATATTTGGGGCATTGATTTTGCTGATGAAATTTCTAAAGTATCCCGCGCTTTAATGCTTATTGCTGGAGATGGTAAATCGCATATTTTTAAACTAAACACACTTGACCCAAGAGAGTGGCAAGGCGAAAATACTGATTTGCTAAACGCTAGGGCTCAACTACAAACGCGGCTTTTAGATATGGAAAATTCAGCAGATAATGCAGACAACCAAAAAAGTTTTCATTATTTTAATTTTGATGTTTTATTAACCAATCCGCCCTTTGCTGGGGAGATAAAAGACAGCGGAATTTTACGGCAATACTTTTTTGGCAAAAAGAAAAGTAAATTGGTTAATAAAATTGAACGGCATATTTTATTTATTGAAAGAGTTTTGGATATGATACGGCCAGGTGGCCGGTTAGCAATTGTTTTACCACAGGGCGTTTTAAACAATACTAATATGGAATATGTGCGGGAATACCTTTTTGATAAAGCTAGAATTTTAGGGGTGGTGGGGCTGGCAGTCAATACTTTTAAGCCACACACTGGCACTAAAACTAGTATTTTGTTTTTACAAAAATGGAACAAAAATGAAAAGCCGTTAAATGATTACCCAATCTTTATGGCGGTTTCCAAAAAGTCAGGCAAAGATAATTCTGGCGATTATGTTTATAAAAAAGATGTCAACGGAAACTTTAGCCACGATAATAACGGCCGAAAACAATTAGACCACGACTTAGACCAAGTAGTTGATGAGTTCATCAAATTCGCTAAAAAAGAAAATTTGGATTTTTGGCAGTAAAAATATGAATGAAATTAAAATAGAATGCGACAAGCGAAAATATTTTTTAACCAACCAATTTATAAATATAAAGAAATCATCGGAAGAATTGATAATAAACTTAAATTTTATGCAAATGTAATCGCTAATCCCGGCATTTGGTCCGAAGAAAACACATTAGAATGTTTAAATAAATTACGGCAATTATCATGTGATTTAGAAACAACCTATAAACAATTAGTATTTAAAAGAAAAGATAAAACGATAAGAATTGCCAATTCGTCGTCCCGCCCTATAAGATTATCAAATAGCTTAGGGTCAGGAAATAATTTTATAACAAACGAAGAAGACGTTAAAAAAATTAGAGAAAATTTAAGTATTCTGGAATTATGATTACTTACTCAATAATTAAAAAATCGGAGTTGGAAGGGGCTTTGCGACTGGACGCTGAATATTATCAGCCAGAGTATTTGAATATAAACTCAAAAATCAAAAATCAAAAATCAAAATTATTGAAAGATTTTGCCGAAAAAATTTTCAGCGGTCCATTTGGCTCTACATTGAAAAGTGAATCGTATCAAACTTTAGGAATACCGTTTATTAGAATTGGCGATATTGCAGATATTTTTGTTGAAAAAGAAAGTTTAGTTTATATTTCGCCAGAGGAAAATAAAAGAATTTTTTCAACACATTTAAATATAGGTGATATCGTTTTTTCAAAAATAGGAACAATTGGTCGGCTATCTATAATTGATGAAGAATTAGGGCAAGTCAATATTAGCGAAAATAATATTGGGATTAGGTTTAAAAATATTGATTCGGAAATGAAAATTTTTCTTTTATTTTTTCTTATAAGCAAATACGGTCAGTCGCAAATAACAAGAATGGGCAGTGGTAATATTCAACAGAAATTAAATGTTTCGGACATAGAAAGTATTGCAGTACCTTTGTTTAGTAAAGAACTTTTGCAAAATTTATCTGGTGACTATAAAAATATTATTAAGTTTAGGAAAGAAAGTGAAGTTTTTTACTCCCAAGCAGAGCAGTTACTATTAAAAGAACTGGGGCTGGAGAATTTTGAGGAGCAGGAGGATTTGGTTTCAATTGTTAAATTTTCGGATATAAAAAAATTTCAGCGGATGGATGCGGAATATTTTCAGCCAAAGTATGAAAAAATAATTTCAAGAATTAAACAAACAAAACATAGCTTACTTGGTGATTTGGTTTCAGTAAAAAAAGGCATTGAAATTGGAGCAGAGCAATACCAAGAAAATGGCAAATTATTTTTTAGGGTTAGTAGTTTATCAAAACAAGGGATTATAGATAAAGATCAAAAATATCTAAGCGATGAATTATACCAAAAATTAAAAGCAAACTTTGAGCCAAAAATTGGCGAGATTTTACTAACAAAAGATGCCACTCCTGGCATCGCCTATGTTTTGAAAGAAAAAGTTGATGGTGTTATTTCCAGTGGAACTTTGCGATTAAAAATAAAGCAAGAAATTGAGGCGGAGTATTTGGCTTTGTTTATAAATTCTATTTTAGGGCAGATGCAGGCAGAAAGAGATGCAGGTGGTTCAATAATATCGCATTGGAAACCAGAACAAGTTAAAAATTTAATTGTTCCGATTTTGCCGCAAGAAGTTCAGCAAAAAATTGCGGAGTTAGTAATAAAATCGCATCAGGCTCGTCAAAAAGCCAAAGAATTACTAGAGGAGGCCAAACAAAAGGTTGAAAATTTAATCGAGAAATAAAATATGGCCCGTACAGCGAATAGTCCCGACAATGAAGCGATTAGAGAACTGCAGGACGAAGTTAAAAAATTAAACAAATCAACGGAAATTTCAAATTCTGTTATGACTAACTTGACTATGAAATTAGTTGACCTAACTGTTTTGTTGTTCCTAGTCGGATTAGCGCAGATTTTAATTTCATTAGTAAATATTTCGGCCTCTTGGAAGGAATGGGTTTTGTTATCTACTATTTTTTTGTATTTTGTGTATTTTCTAATTCGTTCCATATCTAAAAAGAAACAGAGTCGGCAAAAAATTAAATAAAAAACATATGAACAAAAAATTTTCATTGTAGGAGGCAAAAACAATAGGAGAGGGGATTGGCGTGGATTTTGGGGTGTACGACCTGGAGCAGTTTAGGATTGGCTTGGGGGTGGAGTTAGAGCACGGGCTTTGCGATGCAGAAACGAATGTTACCAACGACGACGAAGCCATAACTGGCAAAATTGCCCGGGCCCATCTCAAAGAAATTCCGGATTACTACACTCGGTTAGAGCAAATGGAAAAAGAAGCGGAAGGGAAATAAAGGGAATGTGCAAAAAATGCATATTGGAAAAATTAAAAGAATAAAAATATGAGCGAAAAAGAAAAAATTATTTTTGCACTAGCGGTTTTGGGGGCGGGGATGATTGGCGGTTTTTGTGGTTATAAAATTGGGGCATATTTTGTGAATATAGAGTTAAGATTAGTCGAGGTTTCTGTTTTTTCTGATGGCGAACAAGATGGTTACTCGTTGGCTATTCCCACGAGCAATGTTTCGAATTGTGTTTGGACATATTCGGGGGGCAATGCGGGCGTGCCTTACATAAAAGAAACAACAGCTAAAACAGCCAATGAAAAGCATGTTTTTAAAGAGGATATCACTAACGGGCTTTTGTATAATTTTCAAGTAATTTGCGTTGGTGACTGGGGTGGGGTTTATAAAGGCGTATTTCCAAAAATTAATTAATAAGGAATATCCCGATTAAACGCTTTTTGAGAGAGCGTTTAACAGGATCTAAGAATTTATAAATTCATATGAAAAAAATTTTAAAGTTTTTGTTTACTGTTCTTTTGTGCGAGGGGGCTGGGATAATTGGGTCATTTTTTACCACCCCAGCCATTGACTCTTGGTATACCACATTGGCTAAACCCAGCTTTAATCCGCCAAATTGGATTTTTGCTCTGGTGTGGACAGCGCTTTTCTTTTTAATGGGCGTTGCTTTGTATTTAGTTTTTCAAGAAAAGAGCAAGGGTAAAAATATCCAAACAGCATTATTGGTTTTCTTTGGGCAACTGGCTTTAAATGTTTTGTGGAGCGTTTTGTTTTTTGGGATGCATAACCCATTTTTAGCTTTTGTGGAAATAATTGTTTTGTGGTTTGGTATTTTAATGACAATTTTTTATTTTGCTAAAATTTCAAAAACAGCTGCCTGGCTTTTAGCGCCGTATATTTTGTGGGTAAGTTTTGCTGGCTATCTTAATTATTCTATTTGGCAAATTTCAGCTAATCAGCCAAAGCAAGTTGCTTGCACTATGGATGCTAAGATTTGTCCGGATGGCTCGGCGGTTGGCCGAACTGGCCCTAATTGTGAATTCGCGCCTTGTCCGATCTTACCTTTTAATTCTGGGGTTGAGGGGGTGGTTATGCTTGGGCCAACTTGCCCAGTAATGCGCGAAGGAGACAATTCTTGTGCTGATAAGCCCTATGCCACTAATATTCAAGTGATTGCTGTGGGAAGCCCAAATAGCTCGCCTTTTGCCACTGTGGAAAGCGATAAACAAGGCAAGTATAAAATAATACTTCCGCCGGGCGAGTATGCGCTTCAAGCAGTTGGGGGAGCTGTTATGCCAAGATGCGAAACAAAAAATATAACCATAGAACCAGCAAAAATAATCAAGGTTAATTTATCTTGCGACACCGGGATTAGGTAACGTATGAAAATTTTAAATTTATTAGCAATTTTTCTTAGTGTGGTGCAGATTATTTTTGTGGTATATTTTTTAGTGGTTTATACTACTGATAACCTGCCTCTTTTTGTATTTTTATTTTTTGTTCCTTTAGTAAATATTTTCGCTATTATTTTTAAGAAAAGGAAGTAAAATTTTATGAAAAAAAGTAAACAAAAATCGCAGGTAGTTATTTATCAGGCAAAGTCAGGAGCCATTGAGCTTCGAGGCGATTTTTCGCGTGAAACAGTATGGGCAAGTCGTATGCAAATGGCTGAAATCTTTGGCGTTAATCCGCAAGCAATTTCAAAGCATATTCAAAATATTTACAAAGAAAAGGAGCTACAAAGAAATTCAACTAGTTCCAAAATGGAACTAGTTCAAGATGAATCAGGAAGGCAAGTACATAGGAATATTGATATCTATAATCTTGATGTTTTAATTGCTGTTGGTTATCGAATAAATTCAGTTGTTGGCACTAAATTTCGCCAATGGGCAACGAAAACTTTACACGAATATATCACCAAAGGATACGCTGTGAATCGTAAGCAAATTGCAAAAAACTATAATGCCTTTATGAGAGCGGTTGGTGATATCCAGATGCTTTTGCCAGAAAGTATAAGTTTTGACCCTAAAAACGTTTTAGAGTTAGTTAAGGAATTTGCCAGCACTTGGATCTCGCTTGACGCTTATGATAAAGAATCACTTAAGGTAATAGGCGTAACTAAAAAGGCAGTTAAACTTGCAGGGGAAGAATTGGGCAAAGTTATACAGAATTTTCGCAGTGAAATTATTAAAAAGGGCGAAGCAACTGGTATGTTTGCTCAAGAGAGGGTTGAGGGAAGTATCGCTGGAATTGTGGGTAATGTTATGCAATCTTTTGGCGGAAAGCCAATTTATGCTACCGTTGAAGAAAAGGCTGCGCATCTTTTGTATTTTATGATAAAAGACCACCCGTTTATTGATGGGAATAAACGCTCAGGAGCTTTTGCTTTTGTGTGGTTTTTAAGAAAAGCGCGAGTGAAGGGTGGCAGGAATATAAATCCAGCTAGTTTGACAGCAATAGCCTTGCTTATTGCTGAAAGCGATCCAAAGAAAAAAGATCAAATGGTAGCGCTTATAACCCAAATGCTTAGATAATAAATAATTTTATGAAAAAAATAATTATTATAATAGGCGCGGTTGTTCTAATTTTAATAGGCGCGGTTGCTTTTGATTTAAAGTTTTTTAACCAGCCAGAGCAGATTGCTTGCACTATGGAGGCCAAGCTTTGCTTGGATGGCTCATCGGTGGGCCGAACTGGCCCAAATTGTGAGTTTGTGCCTTGCCCAGCTCAAAATAATATTGATTTTAAGAACGGCGCTTATTTGATAGATGGCCAAATAGTAGTTTTGAAAAATGGCATATCAGATGTTGACATTGTCACTGGAGCAGCATCAAAAAATATAACACGATATTTTGGCAATGAAGTAAAAGGAAATTTTAATGGTAATGGCTTGCAAGACATTGCTTTCTTGCTTACTCAAGATAGTGGGGGCAGTGGAACATTTTTTTATGTTGTTGGGGCGCTTCGTGAAACCGATGGGTTTCAAGGGATGAATGCTATTTTTCTTGGCGATAGAATTGCGCCCCAAACAACCGAATTTAAAAATGGAGAGATAATTGTTAATTATGCTGATAGGGGACTGGATGAACCAATGACAGCCACCCCTTCAATAGGTGTTTCAAGGTATTTTAAAGTAGTGGATAATAGATTGACGGAGATTGAAAAATAAAAAATTATGGGAGCATATTTTGTGAGGTGGAGAGTGGTGAGAAGGAGAGTATCTTTAAAAGGGACTAAAAAAGATTATAAAAAATATAAAGGCCAGGCACTGGCTTTGGCTGTAAACAGGATTCTGTATTTTAATAAAATTTACGGGGTTAAGGTTAACAAGATAAATATCAAAAACCAGAAAACCCGATGGGGGAGCTGTTCCAAAAAAGGAAACTTAAATTTTAATTATAAAATCGCTTTAATTTCGGGAAGGTTAGCTGACTATATTATTGCGCACGAGCTATGCCATTTAAAAGAGTTTAACCACAAGCAGAAATTTTGGAACTTGGTGGGGCAGGCCGTACCAGATTACTTGGAGATGAGGAAAGAGCTAAAGAAAAGTAGTATAATTAAATAAACTAGAAAAATATGCAAAAGAAAATTATAATCCTTATTATCGTTGCCGTGTTAGTTGTGGCGGTAGTTGTAACCAGAATTT
>Ga0210057_1003212_pt1 | contig 22658 bp, 13 predicted proteins | sample CryGeyCG2114_010_2_FD_183968 | JGI IMG/M metagenome (GOLD analysis project Ga0210057, IMG submission 183968) | Groundwater microbial communities from aquifer - Crystal Geyser CG10_big_fil_rev_8/21/14_0.10 (SPAdes) (version 2) | ecosystem: Environmental > Aquatic > Deep subsurface > Groundwater ...
CAAGATTTCTGAAATCATAACCAGAATGCGGAACATCCGACAGTATGCGACCCGACAGTATATCGGCAACACCGAGATCGTGGATTTCGACGCGGCGGCAGGAGAAGATGAGGCGGCTCACAATGAGTGAAAACCGGCAAAATCACTTACAAAATTCTGCATAATGTACTGCAGGAGAATCGATTTTGGCCATTGAAAAAAGCCGATATAATATACCTTATGTAAACTTGATATGAAAACACCCTCTTTACAGTCCTGCTGATTGACTGGCCTCTGCTATTTCACCTGAAATTGGGGCTTTACCTCTTCCATTGGTATTGGAGGCAAAAACTCTGTGGAGCGCTGCGTTTCTACAATAGGCTTTTCAGCCTGTTGCTTTGGTGTAAAATCTAAACCAAGTACATTATCCAAAAAAACGTCTCGTTCAACTGGTCCAAGATGTACCGTTCTCATAAGCGTTGGCTCATAAATAATGTACCCAGCCTTTTTGTCTGCGGGACCCATCTTGGATGATCTATTTAAGGTTTGCATATTAGAATCTTGCTTAAGGGATCCTGGATGTCCAGAACCGATAAATACATGTCCAAATTCATGTGAAAATATAGCGCCGAACATGAGGGCATCAGGTCTTTGAACTAGATTTGGCCTTATATAAACTCCTCCTCTTGTAATAAATGGAGATATTCTCCAATAAACCTGAGTTACTCCACCTACAGAGTCTCTTGTAGAGGGATTTATCAGATTCTTTCTGGGAACAACAATAACCACTCCATTTCGAGGATTTACTTCCCAATCATCATCCCCTAAAGTATAATCTGTAAATGTAGGATCATTCCCAAATACGATCATGCTTGGGTCTATCGTATAATGCCCAATGATTCCACCTATATCATCCTTGTCAAGTATCTTTGCTTTCATAAGTTCTTGTTGCTCTCTTGTGAAACTTCCATCGCTGAAATAGTCATGATCCAGAATTCTTATTTGCTCAAGTCCTTTATAATCCTTAAAATTAGAAAACCACCCTCCACCACGTATTCCAATAAAGCTTCCATCAAGATCAAAACTGCGGACATTTTGACCTACCAGCACCCACATAAACAGCTTGAACTCTTCAGGATTGTTTTCATAAGAGCCATAAGGAACAACCCTGATCAAAGCGTTGTCGCTGGGAATCCGAACTTCATATCCAACAGGCTCTTTACCTGGCCTCATCCAATCATCCATTCCAACCATAACAGTTCTTATATATCCCTCAGAAAGCCTTATTTGCCCAGCCTGTTCTATAGGGATTCCCTTTCCCGCTTGAACTATAATCGTGTCCAAATCTGAAGCTCTTTTGTTAATCTTAAGGCTAAACCCTCCTTCATCGTCAGTGAAATTATTCCCATCTGAGTCAGATTTGTTTGTAAACAAGAGATTCCATTGTGTATCATAGAGTCTTAGTGTTCCCTTTACTCCCTGATGAGTCTCATTGCTTTCAAGAATCCCTTGGATATGGGCAAGTTTGTGTATAAACCCATCTCTTGTTGCATAGTTTACTCCACCTCCATTGCTGCCAAACTCAGATTTTACACTATAAGAGCCAAATTTGCCGGAATTTGTCTGTATAGATAATTTCATAGTAATTGCACCAAGAGCTTTACGGATTATTTCTACATTTAAAGACGCGAATTCTTGAAATCTAAACAAAGTTTCTGCTATTTCCTCGGGACTCAGCCCTTCCGGATTACCTCCAAGGAGCCGAATAGCAGATGCCCCAAGGTTTGGGTTTGATTTAATGATGTTGTTAATCTCATCGAGGGTAAGAGGTGTAGTGGCTTCGGCAAACGACGTATCAAGAGTCACTTTAGAACCGTTCTCTGGCTCAATGATTTCCTCAATGTTTATATATTGAACCGGATTATCCTCAGGATTCTTGTCTGTTGGTATTGGGAGTTGTATTTGAATGCTTGAATTTTCGTCCAAATCGAAATCTATGTGTTTCATATTTACTTCTGGTGAATAGTTTGGAATATCAACACTTTTAGATACAGAAGTATCAACTCTCGATGTTCTCCATTCAACAACAAAATCATAGCTGCCCTTTGTAATTTCTTCATTATCTATGTACGAGAAAATCTCCAAATATTCTGGACCCTTTATTGCTTTTTCGATAATAGATCTATCATCCTTGAACACTTTCAAGGTCGCCTGATCCAAGTTTACGAAAGTAGCTTCATACTTTATGTCTATGGAATCCTGGAGCGTTACCGCTTGTGCAACAGATTGCGGAATTTGTTCAATCCACAGATTGATAGTTTCTTCTCCAAAACCTCCTTCTTCAGAGCCATACTTTATTTTGAGCTCGGAAGAACCTCCTTTCAACGCGGTTATAGAATATTCACCCAAGGTGTCAGACACAACTTCGATTTGACCGTCCATGGCCAAGATCTCCCGGATGGATACGGGGTTGTCTTCCAAGTTGTTATCTTTGAAAGCGTCTTTCAAGCTAAGAGATCTAGCCTCCCCTTGCTTAAAATTTGGATCAAAAGCATCCCAATAAGTGGAGTTTGCCTCTGGCAGGTAGTTTGGAATTTCAATACTCACTGATGAAGCAGTATCCACCTTTGTTGGTGTTTCCCATTCAACAACGAAGTCATAACTGCCTTTCGATATCTCTTGATTATCCGAGTACGAGAGAATCTCCGAATGTTTCGGGCCTGCTATTGTTTTCTCGATAATGAGACTACCATCCTTGAACACTTTCAAAATGGCTTCATCTAAGTTTGCGAATGCAGCTTCGTACTTTATGTCAACAGAATCCTGGAGAGTTGCTGTTTGCATAATAGATTGAGGAACATGTGCAATTCTTATATCGATAGTAGCTTCTCGCCCCCCCCCCTTCTTCTGATCCGAATTCTATCTTGAGTTTGGTAGTTCCACCTTTCAATGCTGTTATGGAATATCCACCCAAACTATCAGACACGACTTCGATATGATCATCTATATCCACAACTTCACGTATGCCTACGGGATTGTCCTCTACGTTCTTATCGCTGAAAGCGCCCTCCAGGCTAAGAAATCTGATTTCTCCTTCCGTGAAGTCTGGATCAAAAGCAGCCCAATAAGCAGGATTTGGCTCTGGCAGGTAGTTTGGAATAGTCACCCTTGCTGTGTCTCCCAGAACAACGAATTGGTAGTCTCCCTTTGCCATATCTCTAAAGACTTCCGCAGTGTTGGGACCAAAGATTGTATCCGATCTCACTATCTGGTTATTCCTTATAATGACCCTTGGGACTTCTTCAGCTTCTTCAAGGTAAGCAAGGTATTTGATGTCAACAAAATCCTTGAGTTCTGCTGATTGGGATATCGTTGGCTGAGCCGGCTCCACTTCTAACTTCATGCCATAGTATCCGGCAAAGGTCAGGAAATCTCTGAATCCAACAAGACCATCACCTGTAAGGTCATATCTTTTGCTTGCTTTGCCAAAGGCCCCCGCGAAGGCGATAAAGTCAGGAAAATCAACGATCCCATTATTGTTAAAGTCGGGGTGATTTTCTCCACGAGGCCAGACAACAGTACCGTCGGTAACGGTTTGAGCTTGGGCTCCCCCAATGAGGGCTTCTGTGCAGTAAAACAGGAATGCAAGCGAAAACAAAGGTAGCCAAGTAAATACAATACGCTCCTTCAAAAACGCCCGCTTGGAACCCTTAACTGCAGCAAACGCGATCTTCATTGAGCGCCTCCCTCCCCTCCTCTCATGATCGCTGAGTCAATGGCATTACCACATGATCAGGATAGATGAATTGAACTTCCCCTGAAAAAGTGGAACAGCGAAACGAACACCCAAGACGAATGCCATCAAACCCAAGAGCGCCGGGGCCATGAATGCCCAAGCAAGTAGAGCATGTCTGGGATCGGCAGCCTTGTCCCACTCGATTAGCTGTTTGGCAACGAGTCCGATAGCACCAACGAACAGCGATGCTCCCCATGTCTCTATCCTGCGGCACCCTGTCAACTCCTCTCGGAGCACCTCAGCGTACATCTTATCGGAATCGTCTAAATAACCTTTCACGATTCCTGTGCATGGCTCTAACTTATTGATTGCAAATCAGTAAGGAAATATAGGGGTCAGCGCTATTATCTTCCGAACAGGAAATGTCTCAAGCTAAATGCCGAGGCGACGATTGGCAAGATCCGCTCAACCCGTGTTTTGTAGGGTGAAAACTGCTGAAATGGGGACTTACCGGTTTGGTTTCGCAGTTGTATCAGCATAACATATTGTGGCACAATATATTACTTGAATGCACACGATTTATGAAAAGTTATTTAGTGCATCGTGGCGAAAGTTATTACCCATTTCTCGCACCCCCAGTTAGTCCCGCCAAAAACGTGGGATTCACGTAGATTGGTCGCAGTGCTGTTATGTGTAAAGATTTTCGCCAGGCAGCACTAGATTACTCATGGCGTCCTCATGCTGTCTCACTTGTGATTTTTCGGCGAATTTTCTGAATATCCCATTCCCCGCCGACAGTCTCCTTGATATTCCATGCGCCGCCGAGTCTCAAAATGGGAGGCTTAGAATATACCATCAACGTACCGGTTCTTTCAACAATCTATTGGAAATTAACGGTATAAGTTCGATTATGTAAACTTACGAAAATTCCTGTTCCCTTAATTTACCCTATCTTGGATCGAATATGTCCCTTTATAACCTCAAACTGGGCTTGATCGTTGAGCTCTTTTAAACCTTCAAATCAGGCTCACAATTTCTGTTTGGTGGTCACGTAGTAATACCAACACCGAAAGAATGCATTCTGTTCATATCTGGCATCTGCGGCTCATGGTTTGGTTACTGGAACGGGCTGACTATTCCTCGTCGCCGCATTCTGGCCGAACGCTGAAGCAAAATTGATGAAGTCGGGAAAATTAATGGTATCATCGTCGTTAGTGTCGCATTGAACATTGTAGTGCGGATCGCCTTTTTTCGAAGGAAAAGACCCCACAAATGCAATGAAATCTTCAAAGTCCTCTGTAAAGGGTGTGGCACCGACGAGCAAAATGATATAGACAGGATCTCCATTCTTATCTGCGAACCTCACCCGCGGACTACCGAGTGCAACGTTCAGATTAATGTCCGACTTGACCAGACCTGTGCCAAAATTCACTTCAGTCACGGTAACAATGGTTGAGTCAAACGTGGATGAAAGCGTCAGCGTCATAGTGCCGACCAACTGGAGCGCACCGGAATAGCTTTTGGGTGCCCCTAATACTACTGCGGACATCTTAAGCTGATTGCCCTCTATAGTGTTAATGACCGCAGGGAATTCCGGAGAGGCCCCCTGAGGCTTTCCTGAGATAGCGGAGATATCCGGGACACTCAGAGTAATCTCAACGCCCTGGGCGTTATTATACCCGGTGGCAAACACCTCGATGACAATCTTATCCCCCGAGCCTGCGCTGACGGATTTAGTGTTGGAAAGCTTTCCATCGCCCGCATTGCACTGGATGTCGGCTGCGACTTTGATGCTGCCGGTAACCGATATCAAAGATTTTTTGGTTATCGTATTACTCCCCGCAGCGTTGGTAGCTGTCAAAGTGACATCAAAAGCCCCTTGTCGATAGGTGTGCTTGGGATCTTTTTCATTGCTGGAAAACCCATCCCCGAAATCCCACAACCATGATGTAGGGTCGTTTTGGGACATGTCGGCGAACTGGACTCCCAAGGAATCTTCTCCTGTTGTCGGCGTTGCAGAAAAGTCAGCAACAGGAGTTTTAGAAATCACGTGGATGGTGCCCGTTTTGCTGCTATTTCCTGCTGGGTTGCTTGCCTCCAGTTTTACGGTATAATTGCCTGGATTCTGATATATATGCGTCGGATTCTGCTGCGTACTGGTGCTATCATCACCGAAGCTCCACGCCCAGGACATAGGCGAATTCGTGGAGGTGTCCGTGAATTGCACCGTTAGAGGTGAAACCCCAGTCGTGTCGGAAGGGGAAAAATCTGCTACCGGTGGGTTTTCCCCAGGAGGCGCAGTTGCCCGTATTGAAAGAGTTGCCCCAGAATTTTCAGCATCGTTGCTGGAGATGGTGAGCGTTGCGTGATGATCCCCCGAAACAAGTGGTTGAAAGAACACTTTGATTCCATGAGATTGACCTGCGGGAATCGTAACCGGGAAGGTTGCATTTACGGGTTGTGCACTAAAACTCGAATCGTCTACGCGGATAGCGGTCACAACCAGATTACCGGTGCCGATGTTCTTAATCTCGAAAGTTTGTTCACCCGCGTGACCAACTCTCACGACATTACCGAAGTTCGGTCCCTGATCGGGTAGGTCTATTTTCGGTTTTGGGGCTTGCACAATAAAAGTGCCGGAGGTATTGCTGTCGGTGGGAATGACCTGTGCCTGATCGTCGCGGAAAACAGCACGCGTCACCTTAAGCTCATAGTTCCCAGGTGTGGCACTGCCGTTGACGCCGAAGCCGAGGACAATCAGCGTCCCTGAATCGGAGGAAATCTCCTGTGTGCCGGCCAGAGACATTCGGACTTCTCCGGTCGTATTGAGGTTAGGGACTAAAGCTATGCCGCTGGACAACAGCAAGGGACCACGAGCCACACCTGTAGCCGTCAGCTCATCGGCATTGTAGGTGAGCGCGAGATCCCCACCTGCGATGCCTTTAGCATTGTCCACATCAATAGTAATCGCAACATTTGCTGTGCCTGGGGTGGCCTGAGCATTGCTAACGCTGACAGAAATACCTGGCCGAGGCTGGAAGACAGTAAAGGTGCCTGAGGTATTGCTGTTGATAGGAATGACCTGCTCCTGATCATTGCGAAGGACGGTCTGAGTCAGCTTGAGTTCATAGCTACCAGGCGTGGCAGTGCCGTTGACCTCGAAGGTGATGGTAATCAACGCTCCAGAACCGGAGGAAATCCCGTTTGCTCCAGCCAACGACATCCGGACTTCCCCGGCCGTGTTGAGGTTTGGAATCAAGGTAATGCCCGCAGAGGTGACCAAGGAAGTGGCCGCAACGCTTTTGGCGGTCAACACGGTGGAACTGTAGGTGAGCGTGAGATCCCCACCTGCGATACCAGTGGCATTATCCACATTGATCGTGACTGCCACACCCATAGCGCCTTGCTTCGCTTGGGCATCGCTGGCACTGATCGCGATCCCTGCTGGAGGTGGGGGTGTACTTCCTTTGACGGTGAAGGTGCCGGAAGTATTGCTGTTGGTGGGAATCACTTGCGCCTGATCGTCGCGGAAGACGGCACGCGTTAACTTGAGTTCATAATCATCGGGCGTGGCAGTGCCGTTGACCTCGAAGGTGATGGTAATCAACGCTCCAGAACCGGAGGAAATCCCGTTTGCTCCAGCCAACGACATCCGGACTTCCCCGGCCGTGTTGAGGTTGGGGACCAAGGTAATGCCCGCCGAAGTGAGCAAAGACGTGCCCGCTGCGCTTTTAGCCGTCAACGCAGCGGAACTGTAGGTGAGGGTGAGATCCCCGCCTGCGATACCGGTGGCGTTATCCACATTGATCGTGACTGCGACTCCAGTCGCGCCAGGTTGGGCCGATGCATTACTGACGCTCACAGAAAGCGCTTGCGCAACAGTCGGCAACAGCAGGTCAAAAAGGAGAACAACACAGAGAGAGGAAAATTTGACTCTCATAACTGCTCCTCCCAAAGATGCAATCGGTTGTTGTCGCTTGGTCAAGTAAGGTCCGACGGGAGCGACAAGCAGAGAGCGAAGATCAATTTCTGTATCATTTGAGCAGCAACATTCGCTGGCAAGCGACGAATCGCGTGTCATCGACAGCTAGGCGGTAAAGATAGATGCCCGAGCCAACCTTTCGACCCGCATCATCCCGGCTGTCCCAGGTGACCGTGTACCGGCCGGCTTCCATTCGACTGTTAACGAGTCGGCGTATTCTCTGGCCGGTGATGCTATACACATCAAGGAGCACATTCCCAGCCTCTGGCAGTTCATAGGCAATGGTCGTCGTGGGATTGAAGGGATTCGGTCGGTTTGGCAGCAAAGCGAAGGCAGTAGGTAAGGCTGCTACAACGTAGTCTTGCGTGGTCCGGGTGATGAGCATCCCTTGCGAATCGTAGAATTGGCCGGTCAGGCCCAACTGGATCGATTCGTTGTGTGGCAGACCGGATAGGGTGAGGCGCAGAGGTGTTGAATCGTCGTCCTTGCTCTTCTGCAGGGTTCCGGCAAAGCTGACGTGAAGTTCACCGGGAATACTCGTATTGGTTACAACAAGCGCATCCGGGGCTAGCCCGTCTATGTTGACGTCTTCAGTACGGATCTTGATGGTCCCGGAGTGGATGATGAGATCTCCACCAGCCAGGTTATTGAAAGATACTGCATAGGCATCCAACACAAGCCCGCCATCCGAACTCCATTTCGGCTCTATACGTAAGACCGGTAGTTCTTTGGAGTTTTGGACGAGGGCAGGCTTGGCCAGGTTATTCATGCACGGGAAGGAATCAATAAGACCGACGGCGAACCTGAGGATCAAGATGGCGTCGGCGGAATTGATCTCGCCATCGCAATTCACATCGGCCAACACCTGCTGCTCGGATGTGAGTGGTGGTGGAAATCCAACGCTGTACCTGAGGACACGAATAGCATCGCCCGAGTCAACAACGCCACTGGTATCGACGTCTCCCTGCATCCCTATAGTGACCGTTACTGATCCATCAGCAGCGATAGAGGGGATGGAATTGCCCTTTCCATCCTTCAAGGATGCCTGAAGATTGAGAGGGGTAGGCCCTTCTGGTGCGTTGGACGCGATTTCAAACGTAATCGTCATCAGGGTACCGCTCCCGGAAGTAATCCCTGATGCTCCTGACATAGGAATATTCACCTGACCTGGTATAGCCAGGTTAGGGTTGACGGTAATTCCTGCGGAGGTTAGCAAGTCGGCGGGTGTAACCGATTTGGCTGTCAGAGCATTTGGATCATAGCTGAGGGTGAATTCTCCGCTGGCAATTCCACTTGCATCATCTACGGAAATTGGGACTGTCGCCTTACCCCCCGTGTTTCCCGACGCGGTCCCAAGGGATACTTGCTTTGGAGGAGATACCACTGCATAGGTAAGTGACACTTCCGAGGAATCAATGCCGTCATACGCACGCAAGACAATTGTTGATGCAACAATTGTATCAGACATTGTCGGTGTCCCACTCAAACTATGGATTTCATTACTGACACGAGTTGCCGTCATCCACGCGGGTCCATTAACAACTTGCAAAGTCACTGTATCGGTGCTGTCAGGATCAAATACATTGACAATGGCCCGATACTCCATTCCCACTACTGCTGCAGGAAGTTTCGTATCTGCTGCGAATACTGGTGGTGTATTGATCCGCCAGGAAGCCTCTTTGGGAAAGGCCATTTTAACGGTATTCTCACTGATCCACACAATCCCCTTGCCGTCTGTGCGAGGAGAATTTAAAGAACCTGTGGTTGAAAGGACGTACTCACGTCCCTCTGAAAGATCATAGTAAAATCCTCCCTCTCCAGAATTGTCCCTGTAGACGACAAAATCGCCTCCCATACCCAGATTGTTCTGGTCAACACCACTTCCTGGGCTGGCGTGGTTAGTGATTTGCCGAACGTTTCCGTTCTCCCAAACGAAGACTTGATCCTTGTTATTTTGTCCGTTATCTACCCACGCAATTCTGCCTCCTCCAGTACCAAGCGTTCCAACACTCGCGACTCCAATTGAAGCTGCTTTTGCATCTGTATCAACTCGATAGCGCCATATCTCATTTTTAGACCCGCTGCTGGGGCCACCTTGCGCCGAGAGCCATTGGTGGCGCTCAACCTTAAGAGCCACCACTCCGTCGGAGAAATCAAAATTCGAGCTATAAACCGTGAGCAGGTCCGATCCCGATCCTGGAACCGCGAAATCGGTCACTTTTGTGGTCTGCTTTGTGTTGACATCATAGATGTACAGATTCCAGCCACCATGTTTGTTCCCATATGCATCTACCCAGGAAAAATCATTCCTGGTGAACGCGACAACCCCGTTATCCACCTCGACCAATGCCTCGTCGCTTTCATTTGTCGATACCGGGAACTCCTGGCCTGCCTGTATATCGAAAGCATAGATATCTCTATTGAAGGGCGGGGATGATTGCTGGTTATTCCTGAGGTCTTCCCACGCAATCAAGGGTCCGCTAACACGGGGATTGTCAGCGTTGTAGTGAGGATCGGTCACGATGAATTCACGTTGATTCTGGAGATTATAGGCATAAATACTGCTACCATCTCTGGAGTCCCTCCAAACGACAATGGAGTCGCTGATGTCGGGCATTGCTCGCTGCGAGATTCCTGGTGCCTGATATCCTGTGGGGACATCGCTGACCAGCCCTTTGATCGCCAATTGGTTAGTTGGTTTGTTAGTATTGGCTGTTCGAGCTTCACTTGTCACAGTAACGGTTCGGGTAATAGTTGTGCCACTATGAATCGCGTCTGTGGTGATGGTAACAGGTATATCCCGATACGAATCCGCCTGTAGGGTAAATGTCTGGTCCGTTTGAGAGATGGTGACATCATCGTGATCGGCAGAGACGTCCTCGACCGCCAACGGGGCGCTACCTCGATTCCGAACCCGCACACTCACAAACACATCCTCTCCCGGTCTTACGTGACCGAAATTAATGCCACTATTGGTGTTTTGTGTATTCTGGACATCGAGGATAGGGGTTGGCTGAATCAGGAGTTGAAATGCATCCCGGATGGTATCAGGTGTAGCCAACTCCTTACAGGCAACAGCAACATCGAAACTCACTGCTCCGCTGAAGGATGGCTTGGTGGACACCAAACGGAACCCCTTACTACTTGATTTGGACTCCTGGCCAACTGGAAGGTCGGGGTAGGGTTCAGGACCGGGATATAACACATCGATAACGGAAGGACCATTGTAGAGGACGGTCATCGTAATATCGGTCGCAGCAGCATTGCCTTGGTTCACAAGAGCCGGACTTACGAATACGCTCTCTCCACTTTCGAATATCCCATTTTCAACGTTGTCTCTATTATCGGTCATATCCTCAGCGATTTGGGGTGTACCATCGATCTTGAAGGCTACCTGATGCTCGCTTTGCGTATAGACCGTTGTCGATACGTGTAGCTGTTGTTCGTACGGGAGTCCCCCGTATTCATACGTGAGGTTTAAGGTGACATTCACAACATGGTGCCCGGTGAAGTTGAATATCAAATCGACGCCGCCGCCATGTGAAATCTTCGAATTGCCAGGACCGAAGTCATCCCAGTAATTGTCCGCAGTGTGGACAGTGACATCCGAATTATCTGTAGTGGCTACACTCTCTACGTTGTGAACGTTCACTGTCGAATGTAGATACACCCTCAGTCGAACTTGTTCCCCAGCTTCCATAATTCCATCCTTATCTCCTCCGTAGTCGTCCCATTGGGGAGAACTGATGGTGAGATAGTTGCCAGCTCGGGGTGGTGGAGATGGTGGAGATGGCTCTGTAGGTGTGGAAAAACTTTGTTCATCAATGGCCTTCGCGAAGAGCAGTAGAAAGCTTTTGGGATCAGCCTTGAATGGCTGCCCAGGAGGGTTTGCATCTTGAAGCATCGGTGTAAGTGTGGGAAACATCGCATTTGCAATATCGCCGACTTGCTTCGTAACACCAAGAATCGCATCAGGAGTGGGAAGTCGGTATTCGTAGTCTCTGGCGTTCTTCGTTTGAGAACACAGACCCTTTAAATTTCCTATAATATTTGAAATTGTTTTATTCACATCAGTGACTGCACTGTTTATTTTAGATTGGTCTTCAGAACTGATCTTGCCATCTGAAGAAGCTGACAACCAAGTTTCTGCCAGGAAACGGAGCTGCACACATCCGCTGTTAATGGCAGTGGAAGCCTTTGAAGGAAAGTCGTCCATCGATCCGTAGAAATCTGCAACAGCCAATGGTGCCATCATATAGTACTCGATAGATGAAGTCGTTTTTTCGAAGTCCTTTAGTTTAAGAAAAAGGTCAACAGGTAATAGCCAAGGGCTAAGGTTGCTCCAATTCCACCCGATGAGAAATCCCAATGTAGTGAAGAAAGATTCCTTGAGTTTATCGTAAGGCACGATATTCTGACTCTTCCACAAAGGTTGCAGAATAAGATCGTTGAACCTCTTCAACTCTATATATCCTTCGTATGCCTCGTGGAAATGCAATAGTGTACTAGTCTGAATATTACTGTATGAGTATTGGACGTCGATTTCGTTGAGATCGTACCAATCCAACCATCCGACAGATGATACTCGTATTTCGAGCTTACGTGCAAGTCCAGTAACTCCCTCTATAGGTTTCAGTAATTCATTTACTTGCGGGCCTGAAAAAACAAATGGGTTGTCCTCTCCGTCTTTATGCAGCCTATTAGGCGCTAGACCTCCGATGGATACACTCGCACTACCGAGACTTGAACCTTTGCCTTTAACAGTAACTGTAAGTTGGGTCATCTCCGTAAGCCCGGGTGTAAGAACCGGGGGAGGAAGCACGAAAACGTAGATTGGCTCGGATTCACCTATCCCCCCGCCCAGAACGATTCCTCCCCGAAACTGTGAGTTGACATCATAAGCGTCGTGATTATTTGCCCACGATGTCACCGCCGCACCTGCGTAAGTGATAGTAATTGTACCTTCGCTTGCTTCCACTGAGGACGTCTGGGCATTGACAGAGCCTGCCAACACTTCTACGGACAAAGCTGCCACGATCCATATTAATCCCTGTCGCATGGATTTTTCCTCCCTCACTTCAACAACAGCATTTTCTGCGCCTGATAGTATTTCCCTGCCTCCAGACGACAGATATAGAGTCCGGACGCCACAGTGCGACCTGCTGCATCGATCCCATCCCACACCGCAGTATGCTGTCCTGCCGCGTACCGCCCCGAGACCAGTGTGCGTACCAACTGACCCGAAGTATTGTAGATCGACAAAAAGATATCCTCTGATTCAGGAAGGTCGTAGTAGAGTGTTGTCGATGGATTGAAGGGATTGGGAAAAACCCTCAAGGAGAAATTTGTGGGGTGGTTAAAAACTCGCCCTACCGTTCCGATCTGCCTTCCGTCAACGCCGAATGCCGTTCCCGTCAATTGGAAATCAAAAGCCTGTTGAGCGCCTTTCAGGTTGAGATACAAGCTTACAGGCTCTGCTGCATCCAAACGGGCAGCGGAGAGGCGAATCTCTCCGGGAACGTCAGTCTTTATGACTGTCAGTAATCCTTGCGAAGCTTTCACCTGTACCTGTTGGTAGTCGCGCGAATCGCAGGTCAGCGTCAAGTCAACACCGTTCACGCCGGATTTCAACACCAGGGGAATTTCCAACCCAGCATTGGGAACCACGGTAATGTCTGCGAATTGCACGCTATCTTGGAAATGTGAAGCTGCTGGAGATGGTTTCGCCGAACCAGATCGCGGGAATGCCGCGATTAGCCCTGCCGAATACCGCAATATCAGGATGGCGTCCCCTGCATCCGTGCTTCCGTCGCTGTTGACGTCTCCCAGATTTTTCTGGACGTCTGGCAGGGTTGACAATCCCGCTGAATATCGGAGCACCAGGATCGCATCCCCTGAATCAACTGTTCCATCGTTGTTGACGTCTCCCAAGAGGCCAGCGTTGACTACAGTTACTGATCCGTTAACGACGACAATCGGAATCAATTTTCCATTTTCATCCTTCGGAGATCCCTGAAGCTGCAAATCTGTCTTTCCTTCAGCTGCGTTGGACGTAATCTCGAATGTAACCGTCATTAGAATGCCACTTCCTGATTGGATTCCTGATGCTCCGGCCATAGCCATCTTTAACTGGCCTGGTGTGGCCGGGTTGGAAACAACCGTGATTCCGGCAGAGGTGAGCAGATCACTGCCTTTGACCTCTTTGACTGTCAAGGTGTTGGCATTATAGATGAGGCTGAAATCTCCGCCCGCAATTCTTGTCGCGTCGTCTATAGAGATCGGGACACTCACTGTGCTTCCGGAGCTTCCGGACGCTGTCCCAACCGATATTTTTCTTGAGTTGGCCGGTGGTGCTTGTATCGCGTTTCCGGTCAAGGTGACTGTTGAGGGGCTGCCCGCTGCATTGTGGGTGAAGGAGAGGGTAGCGGATTTTGACCCGATTGAAGTGGGGGTGAACGTAACGGTAATGGTTTGTGCAGCGGCTCCTGAATTGATCGACACAGTGGTGGGTGTCACGGAGAATTGAGCGGTATCAGTGCCCGTTAAGGAAATGCCAGTCACGGTCAATGTTGCATTGCCTGTATTGCTCACCGTAACTGTTTTGGTCCCGGTGCTTCCGGTTTCGATATCTCCAAAGGCCAAATTAGTGGAAGACGCGCTGAATTTCGGCGCCAGAGTGGCCGATGCCTGGTTCGACTCGTCGCTCTTATTGCCTGCCGTATCCACCGCCTTGATCTTGTAATAATACGTCCCGGCACTCAATCCCGTATTCGTATAACTCGTCCCAGGCTTATTCACCTGCGCAATGGAGTCCCCGGCAGAAGGGGTAAAGTTAGCGGTTGTGCTCCGGTAGATGATATACGAGGAGAGGTTGGACTCGGTATTGGCTGTCCAGGACAACGACACCTGGTTGTTCCCCAGGGTTGCCGTCAGGCCCGAAGGGGGGGCAGGCATAGCGATCTGCGTTAGAAACGGCGACCAGGTTGGATCTGTATCGTGCACCGAATTGTTCGTCAACCGCCTCTGATTGCTTCCGTCAGCATTCATCACAAAGATCTCGTAGGTGCCCTGCAGGTAGCCTACAAAGACGATCTGACTTCCGTCGGGCGACCAACACCCACCACCAGCATCCCATGAGTTGTTAGTCAGCCGGGTAACGTCATTCCCATCGGCGCTCATCATATATATTTGATGAAAGGCTCCGTCTCTATCTGAGGAAAACAAGAGCTTCGTCCCGTCCGGAGACCAACCCGGTCGGTTGATGTCATGTGCTGGACTACGCGTCAGGTTCACGGGATTGCTCCCATCCGCATTCATCACGTAGATCTCGTGATTACCGTCGCGCTCTGTATCGAACGCGATCTTCGTACCATCCGGCGACCAGCTTGGGACCCAATCGGGAGCCGGATTGTTCGAGAGATTGATCGGATTGGTACCATCCACGTTCACGACATAGATCTCTTCATTTCCGTCGCGTTGTGAATTGAATGCCAATTTCGTGCCGTCTGGCGACCAGCTTGGGTACCGATCCTTTCCAGGGGCGTTCGTGAGCTGCACTACATTGCTGCCGTCCGCATCCATAATGTACACTTCGCCTACGGTATCGGACCAGAACGCGATCTTGCTGCCATCCAGCGACCACGTCGGGCTGTAATTCTCTTGAGAGTTGTCGGTTAGTCTGAGGAGATCGGTGCCATCAGGCCTCATTGTGTAGATCTGGCGGTTTCCGTCGCGATTCGAGTAGAATGCGATTCGCGTCGCAGCCAGATCGCCAGTCGGTGGCTCAATCCTGCCGATACCGCTGGCTGTCACCGTGGATGTGCCGCCTGCAGCATTATGGCTCATCGTCAAGGTGCTCTGTTCCCACCCCACTTTCATCGGCGTGAAAGTCACGGTGACAGTTTGACTGGCCCCTGCGCTCAAGCTGAAACTTGTGGGAATTGCTGTGAATTGCGAGTTCGTTGAAGTGATCCCGCTTACGGAAAGTGTCTCGCCCCCTGTGTTCGTCACCACCACCGACGCTCCTCCGGAAGCCCCCTTCGTCACCACGCCAGTCGACACCGACGTAGAGGACAGGGCGATCGAAAGAACTGCGCCGCCGGTGAACACAGATGCCATCTCCGCATCGCTCAGGGCTCGGTTCCAGATCCGGATGTCGCCCAACTCCCCAGCGAACTGCCCGTTGTGCTCGACGACTGTTCGACCAAACTCCGCGAAACTCCAGGCTGGGATGGGAGTGTCCTTGTCCCGCCCGCCAAGGAGAACCCCATCAAGGAAGTTCTCGACGCGGTGGGAGGATGCTCCATTGCGTGTGGCCCGCAGCGCATAGAGGTGCCAGCCGGTCGAGAGGTCGCCGCGCGAGGAAGTATCCACTGAGAAGCCGCTGGACGAGTCGTACAGGCCGAGATGGTAGAAGATTTGGTTATCCCTCGAGTCGTAGCCGAAGTAGTTCTCGTACTCCGGGGTCTTAAAGGAGAGCATTACCCTCTGGCCACGTGCCCAGACCGAGAACGTGTACTCTTCGTTCTCTGCTCGTTCCAGGGGGTAGACTCCAACGTAATCATTGACACCGTCGAACCGGTAAGCGGTCCCGAGCCATGATCGGCCGCTGGCGACCCCCACAGTGGCGCCGAAGTTCTTGCCAGCGTTCGACCCCGAGGAGTCTGTGACTGTGGCGGAACTGGCGACCTCGTCGAGGGCGAAGTGGTGGACGAGGCCGTCTACCGTCCCAGCTTGTGCAGGTGCATGGTACAACCAGATTTTGCCGCCATCGGATTGTCCCAAAACAATCGCAGCGTGCCCGTTATTGAGTGCATCGCCAACATATTGGGGGCCGATGGTGAAACCGGCATCAGCAATAAGCGTCGATCGGTTCCATGCGTTACCGGATTGGTACTGGTAGGCGTAGGCAGCGTGCCCTGAGCTGGCCACTACCTCATTTTTGCCATCACCGTCCAGATCCATGATGTTGGGCTGCCCCCGGTCTTCCGTTTCGAGGATCGTTTGAGACCATGCATCTCCGCTATACTGATACAGCTTGAGACCCCACGACCCGCCGTACTTCGAGACCAGCAGATCCTGCTTTCCATCGTTGTCAACATCCCCGATAAGAGGGATTGCAATATAGCCGGTGTTTTCTTCGACAATACTCTGAACCCAGGTTGAACCGTTCCACTGATAGGCGTAGATATGACCGCTCGTGTGCGTGCCAGTGTATACCTGAGATTTTCCCAAGTGCATAGCATCGCCGATGGCTGGATACGCGTCTGCCTGAGAAGTTGTAGCAATCTGACTCTTGACAAAACTCCCTGAAGTATTTTCCAAAATAAGGATTTGTCCAGAATTATATCCTCCAGCAACGATATCATTCTTCCCATCTCCGTTTGCATCGCCGATCGCACCGGTATAGCTTCCAGCGGAACCTGCAAGAATGGTCTGGTAAGTCCAGGTACCATCTTTGAAGTGGTATAACCTTAATTCACCATCATTGCTCGCATATACGTAGTTTACGCTAAGATCCACGAGCACTTCGATGCTGCCGTCACTGTCTGCATCCCCGATGTCCAATACCCGTGGTCTTTTGGATGTTGTGTCGATTGTATGCCGCGTCCAGGCGTCATTTTCGCGTTTGTAAAGCAAGATCAGTCCGCTGCTTCCATTGTACGTGGTTGCCAGAATCTCATTCTGCCCATCCCGATCCACATCGGCGATCCAGAAGCTCATAATTTGTTGCCCAGAGATATCATCGACCTGCTCGCCGGTCCAGGTCAGAGCGCTGAGTTTCTGAGAGCCAGGTACTTGGGCGCGTGAATCTGTTATCCCCAAAGAAAGCAGCATCAGCATCCCAATCAGGAGCCGGAAACTTTTGGTGTTCCTTACCAGATCAACGATGGATGATGGGACCCCGGTCATAGCACGCCTCCACAATTGTCAGCCATATACAAACAAAAAACCGCACTACTGCATTGTCAAGTTTTGATTTTAGGGTAAAGTCGTTTGAGTTTTAGACGTGCATCATCGATCTTGAATTGCCAATCAACGCCCCGTTGCTTGAGGTTGGTTTTCTCCGCCCAGATCGCGATTTCGGATTGTAGTTCATCGAGTTGGCCGATACGTCGCCCTTGTAGGCATTGGCTGGTCAAAGAACTGAGTTCGCACTCGGCAATGTTAAGCCAACTGCCGTGTTTGGGCGTGTAACAAAACTCGATCCGCCGAATGTAGGCTCGCGCGACCTCCGGCTCGAACGCTTCGTAAAATGCGCCCTTGGTGTGTGTATTGAGATTATCTGTTACCAACGTCACCACATCAGCATCGGCGTATCGCGTGTCAAGCAACTGAGCTACTTCCAACGCCCAATCAGTTTTCGTGCGATGGGCGCGTGCAGTTGCCTGACGATAGCCCGAGAGAGGTTCGACGAACATAAAGATACTTGCCGTACCGTTTCGCTCGTATTCGTAGTCGATACGCTTGCCATGCTCTTTGGTCGCCTCAATGGGCACGCGCGTTTCTTTAAGCAATTGAATAGGTTGCTCATCCATGCACACGACCGGACGTGCTGGATCATAGGCTTTTGCATACGTTTCCAGAACGTCTTCCATACCAGCGACAAACTCAGCGTTTGCTTCCGGCGGAATGACCCAGTATTCGATCATTCGTTTGGTCATCCCATTTTTTTTAATGTCCGACGCACGGTTTCATGACTGATCGAATCTACCACATCTAAAGTTACCAGTTCATCGGCCAACAAACGCAGACTCCATTTGCCATACCCAGCAGGGGGTTTACCTAACCGCATCGCTATCAGCTTGGCTTCTTCTTCACCATTGAGCAACTGTGACCGCGGGGGATTCTCGCGCTTCTTGCCATTGAGAGCAACTTCAAAGGACTCGGTGACTAAGCGCTTACGCAACTTCTCGACCGTCTCAATTCGACAGTTAAACGCTTCTGAAATTCTTGCATCTGTCCACGAAGGGCCCTCGGCATCCGCTTTGAGAAGGATTTGCGCACGACGTACCTTCTGCGACGTACCCTTGAGTTTCTTCACCACATTGATGCAGGAATCGCGTTCTTCATCGCTCAACCGAACGATATACTTTTTGATCATTGGAAACCTCCTTGTTACAACACATGTTCCCAATAATCTCGTTTTTACGCAACCCTAATCTCTAAGCATGACGACACACTACCAGAGATTTATCCTTGGCAGTGCGGCTGTCTTGGAACTGGCCGACCTCGCACCGACATCCCTCCCAACCCCGATTGGTCGGTCAGACGAGGACCCGTTCCTTTGCGTCTCACGGTTTCCCGTGGTTTGCCTTTGTCAAATAGAAAAATCCCAAACAAACGGAATGTCATTACAAGACACCAGTGGGATTTGCTGACTATTCCCTCCCCGCGAGAAATGCCTGTTACGAAAATCAAATCATGTACATACTTACCGTAGGGAAACTGCGATGTCAAGCGGAATTATCCCTAAATCGCAATCCGCTCCACCTCATCCAGCGAAATCTCATCCCCCCGCCGGTCATAAAGCCGGGTCGTCCTCGGTGATTCATGCGCGGCCATCATCTGCGCCTTCTCCAGCGTCCCTCCATTCTTCAGATAGGTGGTAATGCCAGTCGCCCGAAAAGTATGACAGTTGATCGGTGTGGCAATTCCGGCATCCCTTGCTCGCCGGCGAATCATCCGAAACACATCAGCCTGCCGCATCGCCAAATCTGTAAGCTGGCGCGTTCTTCCTTTTGCTGTCCGAAAAAGAAACCCCTTCCTATCCTCCCTAATCCCAGCCTCTTTGATATAAGCATCCAGATACTCCTCTAAATTATGATGCGCCGGCATTTCGTGAAACTTCCCCCCCTTCTCGTGCAACCTGACCCACCAGCGTTTTCCCTGCGGATAGTAGTCTTCCATCCGCACGGCGACCACCGCGCCCACCCGTGCAAATGTGTAGGTCATCATCCCGATGAGCGCTCGATCTCGTAGGCCCACGACATGAGATGTATCGGTGCTGTCGAGCAGCTGTCGCGCTTCGACCGCTGAGAGCACCGGCGTCTTACCCTTTTTGATCACATGCTTTGGGCCACGCACCGAAGTTGCCGGATTCGACGGCACCACCTGTCCCATTACCAACCAGTCAAACAGCATCCGAATTGCAGCGAGAGCCTGTTTGACGGTCGGTTTGGACCTCTCTGCCTGCAAAAATTCGATATACGCAGCGACAACGACTGGAGAAATGCGTCTCAGATCGCTTATTCCTTGTGCTTCAGACCATGTCAAGAACTCGGTGGCCGTGCGGAAGTAGGCACGCCGGGTATTCGGGTTGCGGATGTTGGCGGTGAAAAACTCGTAGAATCGAGTTGAGGCATGGGCACCGGCTGCGGCCACAATCGGTGGAATTACCCCATCACCGACTGAGACCAGCGTGCCGACGTCATAGACTTCGATTTCCTGGCTCAAGATGCCCCCTTTTTCGATGGTTCATATAGTGAATGATAAAGGACGTTATCATTCACTAAAACCAAGCAAAAGATACGCACACGATACCCTCAAGACAAGCAGAATTCCTGGGCGTTTGCACGACCGATAAGAACAAAAGATACACCCTGGTACTGAGCTGGATATCGAATCAAAAATTGAGGTGGATACTGTTGCTTCATGGTCTTCCGGCACAGAGACTTTATAATTAGTTGACATATGTATGTCCAGGTCCTATTTTATTCGCCAGTGCACTCATGTATGAGTGCACTGGTATGTAGATATAAGGAGAAGGGATGACGCAAAAAACTGTTTCTAACAAAGAGCTTGAGAGGCTTTGCACCGCGTTTCTGGAACTTAAAGACGTGAATGAATGTTGGGAATTTTTACGCGATTTACTAACGACACCTGAATTGAGAACGATCTCTCGGAGGTGGGAGATAATCAAGAAACTCAATGAGGGTAAAACACAGAGAGAGATTTCTGGCAAGCTCGATTGTGGTATATCGACAGTCAGCCGTGCAAATGCGGTTCTCAGAGATGGTACTGGAGCACTTAAGTTGATTCTGGATAGATTGGAATTAAAAGATCACCCTCCAAACCCATAACCAAGAGGGCGATCTTTTTGTACGTAATCCAAGCCCATTATACGCCGATAATAATAAAAAGGCATATCCCGCTATTCCAGGGTGTATGTCTGTAATTCAAGCATTCTCATCTCCTATTTCCCATAGAGAACGTAAAGCCCTCTTATCTTCCCCGTATGTAGGGATTAATTCACGAAGGGATTTATCTAGTTGTTTAAGAGCGGTATTGAGCCTATAGGTCACTGTACCCGGATCGACATTCAACTGTCTGGCCGTTTCAGCTTTCGTTTTGCCCTGAAAGAAAATGATTTCGATCACTTCTCGCTGTTCGGGCTTCAGGTCTTCTTCTAATATCCTATCGAGTGCCTGTAATAACCTTCCTTTGCTTTCATTTCCTTCATTCTGGATCAGTGACTGGTCAGGCGCAGCAGGTTCGTGGAATAAAGGATTTTCTTTATCAAATGTATACTCTTCATAATCTTGTTTATATCCATGAGGCTTCTGGTAATGCTTCTCTTCTCTGATTTTTTCTCTGATCTTACTAATGCAGTAATTCCTAATGACTGTTTTGGCCCAAGGTTCAAAGCGTAAAGGATCGTTCAATCTAGCTATGGTCTGCACTAAGATATCTCTGGCACCAGAAAGAATGTCATTTCTTTCCATCGCATCATTAGGAAAATAACGGGCAATACAGGGGGTTGCCCACCGCTTTTCAATATGAGTTGTCCAAAGTTCGTAGGCAGCCCCTGAGTCGCCATTCTTTGCTTGGATTACTAATCTATTTAGTTCTTTCTCGTGCATCACTGGCCTACCTTTGTTTTTGGGTCAACATAACCCTTTCCATTATAAAGACGCTTGAATTTGCCAGAAGATGAGAAAAAGATTAAAGAAATCTCCAAATCTTAGGAGAAAAATTTCTATATAACTAGCTGTTTATAAACTACTTAACAACAATAATAAAGTATGATATTCTATCATTAAGATACAAATCGGTCAAATTTCCCATTTAGGATAATTATCGGTGCGGCTACCTGAATCTGCACAGAGAGTGAGATCAATATAAATCGCGTAAATTCAATATTTTATTCTAAATTTTCGATAAATTGATAAACCTCATTGGCCTAAATAATAATCAAGATCTTTTTATTGATTATGGATAGAATATTTTTATAAATCATTATATTTCAGATATTTACAATAACAGTTAAAGTTTTTTCACATATAGTAAAAATATATCGTCTATAGATAGCAAAAGCAAAGAATGGTGTGAAAGGAGGTGAATGCTATGGCAAAAAGCAGTAATTCAGATAGGCCTCTTGGTGAAACAAACGCGTCCAAGGAACTTGAGGAACTCGCGGCTTCAGCTGCAGAACATGAAGAGCTTGGAGGCATTGTGTGGCGATACATTGAGGCGACACAGGGTGGCGAGAAGATGGCAAAAGCTGACTGTCTTGCAATGGCTAGCTCAAAGACTGTAGCTGATGAAGCTGATAGATTGCTAGATGTTGCAAGTCTATTGTTCCTTAAAAAAAAGCAGGGGGAGTAGTAGCCACTACCCCTCCTGCCTAATAGGGGTGGCGGCCCATTTCCTTATAGATTCTCTTGAACGAGCTCTATCAAGCTCTCCCAAAGAGATTGTAAACTTTCCTTAAGGAAGATGTGTCGCCACCCCCGGTCTTCTCTTCCACCTTTGCGAATTGCCTGAAATACTTCCTCAATCGGAGCACCGATATAAAGCAAAACACAGACGCGGCGGTGCAGAGAAGAGGGCATTTGGGCAATCGCCTTCTCTAAGAGTTCGGGATGCTCTTCGAGAAGGACACGCAGGCGGTCGAGATCTTCCGGGTTCACATTGTCTCACCCCCTTTCATGTGGATTCTACACATAAAGACGCTCTGAG